>JAESFQ010000976.1_pt1 | contig 10415 bp, 8 predicted proteins | sample 9269431 | NCBI WGS metagenome assembly JAESFQ01 (sample SAMN14502588, study PRJNA617103) | algae metagenome | isolation source: Plectolyngbya sp. WJT66-NPBG17 and co-occurring heterotrophs from well... | place: USA: Mojave Desert, Joshua Tree National Park, California | collected 2006-08-06 | reverse complement strand
TCATCGTCAGTGGCTCAGAAGCCCTGTGAAGACGGGCACCCCCGTCTTCAGCACCCCTGTTTCCGCCATCCCCCAACCACTAACAGATGCTCAGGCGCCGTCGCTGAGCGGCAGATACCCATGTCCTTCTTCTCCCCTGCTGGCGCGCAGTGAGCCCTGTCCTTGCTCATCCTGGATGTCACTAACCCGGTGGATCACACTGAGCACCTTCCATCTTCTCCACATACTCTCCGCTACTCGACCAAGCCGGTCATGTTGCTACATAGTGAGATCATCCCTACACCTGTCGTTACTTTGCCGGCCACGAAGCATATTGTTCCCGTGTCACGGCATGCAATACTACGGGATATACCAATGATCGCTCTCCAGCAACTACAATCCTTACTCGAATCTTTGCTCAGCTACCTAGACCGTCCACCACTGACTTTGATCCGCAATCATCGTTTGTCTCACTTTGGTCTGTGCAGTTCGCCAACCTTCACTCGACCCTAACTCCTTGACCGCACCTCATCCTCGTCCTTATTCACACACGGAGGGCAGAACCCCTTCATCAGCCGTCGATTTGCAGTGGTCCGTGACCAGGCTCTCGCGTTCTCTACTCCCCTGTAAGTAAGTCATCTACCTGCCTAGGTACGCATATATTACTTTGGTTGCTATTGCATCTCCACTACACCTTTACCCTCGTTTGTCACGCCTGTATCCTAGACTTGGCCCAAGTTCAGTCATCTCGCCTCGTCCAACCTCAACCCCTCCATCTTATAGGTCTCGTCTGCCAATGGAAAGTTCTTCGCGTACATCACTAACGCCTCCAGCAGGCGTATAACCCGGGCACTCCAACTCACAACATCCGAGCTCGCGTGCGCGCGACAGGTTTCCCCGGAATATCTGGTCAACTTCAATGGTTGTTGCCATAATTACATCTGCCGGCCACTTGTGGGGACCTGCACACGCCATACTCGCATTGTTCGGCTCGCATTGCTTGCGTTAGGCTCTATTTTTCTGGGGTTCCTCCGTATTCTCAAACCATGTTTTCATTCCATAAAACCGATGCCTCCCGATCTCGACAGTCATCTCTAGACTCTCAGGCCACCGGGCCTACCATTCCCACCACAGTTTCAGACTTTTGGCCAGAGCAGTATCCGATGCACTCATCTCATCCTGGCATGCATTCGCCCGAACAACACAGAGCTCATCCGGCCAGGCGAAGTTCCGTCTTCAACCTACGGTCGAGAAGCAATACTGCAACATCTATAACCCCCTCACTACTGTCTCTTGGCCAATCCGATATGGCTGACCATGAAGCGTCATGGCATGGTTCACCACCTGGACAACGACAATCCAGCAATAGGAGCTATAAAGAGTCTATCGGGTCGAGGAGGTCGTTGTTCCGCGGAAAGAAGGGCAAGAGGCTGAGTGAGACGCCCATGATAAATGTTAATGACTTCGAAGGGGATGCTAGTGAAAGGCGAACGTCAATTTTAAGGAAGACCAAAAGAAGCAATACTCAAGTGGAGGATGCTAGTAAGTCACTCCTCCCAATTGTAGAGTCCCTTACTTACTGTAACAATAGACACAAGCCTGATTAGCCGTATCTCGAGCCCGTTCGACTTTCAGCACCTCTCCCATACCGATCGACATCAAATCGCTGCCCTCGAACAGCAGTTGCCAGTTACACCATCTGATAGCCTCTACTTCAGAAACTTTTCTTCTGAAAACCTGGCAACTGCCGAAGAGAGATCGTCGTCTGCTCTCGGCTTTCGATCCCCTCCTCGCAGTCCAGACGCACGTCACGACTTGGAAACTGCCCCACACTTCCCAATATCGCGACGGCCACTGCGCTTAGCCCGATCTATAGAGAGTTTCTCCCAACCTGGTGTTAGCCCTCGGAAACATACCTACATATCTTCTTCGATTCAGTCGCCTCGTCTTCCTCTCGGTCCCGCCTTCGGTACATCTGAGGTCGTGTACGACGAGGCAGGATCCGCTTCACGTAGATCGTCGCGATCGAAGCGGGAATCAGGTATATGGGACTCGTTTGCCCTCTCTGCTGTGTCCACCCCAGACATGCTACCTGAGATATCAGAAGACATGTCATATTTTGGCCATGCAGTCACGACACCCGATGATTCAGCCATTCATGCAACGACACCGCCCTCCTTTAGTCCGAGTCTCGCAGATGTCGCCGAGGAACCGGAAAGGTTTGTCAGCCCAAGACCTGCACCACAGCCGCCAATGAAGACTCCGACTTCGCCGAGGTCGCCCTACTTTGGGACATTCTCCTTTCAAAACCCACAACCCTTAGTTGCCTCCAGGGCACAGGGTCGGGGTCAGTCTCCTGCCTCACCAAGAGCGGAGACTTCTGTCTCGCGGCCCTCATCCCAGATGTCTGACACGCTGGGCTCTTTTAATCTTTCGAGAAGGGTTTCTATTCGAAAACCTAATCACCGTCGCCAGTCAAACACATGGCGCGCGATAGAGGAGTCGTGGGAAGAGGACGTCGACTACATCTACGATAACGCTCTGGAAGCTGACTGTGACTTCGAGTGGGATCGAGCATCTGATGATGGCGTTCGCTGCTGCGTGACTCCATCGGCCGAGCGACTGAGTGATCGCAACTCTAAAATCACATCCGCTGATCGAGAGCGCTTTGCTTCTGACAACTTTCGCTCATCCTTGCTTGTCCCCAATACGGGGAGTGTGCCAGAGTTGGTTCCGACTTCTGCAATTTCTACTTCTACCATCAGTACTGGCCTGCCACCAACACCTTCGGGATTTTTCCACGCCAACCACTTCAGCGGCGACAATGGCTTCGTGCTCAGCCCTTCCCTTCTTGTTCCACAAGAATACAAGGATACACGGGAAGTCACGTACGAGGACTTGCTTGACGAGTACGCCGCGTCCGATAGGCACTTCCCAATGCTCGACGCTGGTCGAAGCACAACTAGCTCGGCGCGAAGCAGCCACGTTCGACTCAGCAGACGAAGCTCCTACGATAGTAGCCTCATGTCCTCTGTTCAGAGCTCTGGTCTTTGGAGCTCTCCTGTGAGGCGCTCAGCAAGTTCTGCAGGGAGCGTCCCAGAGCTGATCCCTTCCCGTCGTAGCCGCAAGTCGCTTGGCTTCAGTCTTGCAGCCGATCAGTTGTCAGAGCAGGTTGCGTTCCTCAATGAAGACAAAGAAGACGACGATATTACGCCACCAGGACGCACACTGGAAGGGCGAACGTTCTTCGCTTCAGACGATGAAGCGCCACAAGATGAGGAGCAATCTCGCAGTTCCATTGAGACCGAACTCAGAGCCTCGCTTGACTTGGCTCGACGTGGCTCGCAGCGTACCAATTATTCCACAGTCGAAGAGGAGCTCAAGTCATCACTCGATCTTGCGCGTCAAGGATCGCAGCGCTCCACTCGTACGCCAACGCGCCATCATAAGCAGGCCCTGTCTGAAGGTGTCGCCAAGCTACTTTCCGTCTCTGCTTCGAACGAAGATCAATCAGCCAAGCTACGCAGCCGCGCAGCGACCACAGCGCAGTCGCGCTCCCCTATGCTGAGCCTCTTCCCATCACCACCACGCCGCACATAAACTACTTCGCCGATGTGAATCAACACATAGTCATCAACAACCTGTTATCACGGCGCGCCTAATTATAACCCCATCAACCCCGCGTCTCTATACCGAAGCCCTGGAGGCTCTTGAAGCATGGCTGGCTATGCTTCATGTCATGCTATCAACGACACACAATTACATTCAATGTATATATTGACGAGTCACGTTCTTTCACATCTCATATATCTATCAGCAGTCTCATTATCGACGGAAGACCAAAAGTCGGAAGGGTTTCATTTAGTATTGCGAATTTGGGTCCCCTTGCGTCAGCTTCTTCCCAGCTTACTCATGTGCATTTTGTCGGCGCAATTTTGTCTCATTACATAGATCTGTCTTACAATATCCGCGCACAAATCATCTCCTATGTTGTAGAGGAGAACAGCCTTTCGCAAAGAGCGCGAAAAGTAATTTCTAGCTAGTATTGGATTTATTAGACTCGACGGTTGTTACAGTCGATCTTGCTCGCTTTGCCAAAACATGCAATACAAACCAAATCAAAACACCAACACTTTCCAATACATTCTGAGAATCTCCATTGCCATTGCCTAGTTACCCGCCTATGCTCAGTTGCATTGTGTGGCTTGGGCTAAGATGACCGAATATACGACCTTCGCGTTGAGCCACGCAGGTACATGGTGCATCCCCCTGGCCTCTACAATTTCCTGTGCCGTTCTTTGCCACCTTCTCAACGATCCACAGATCCGTCCCTGACGATCCGTGCGGCATCTCGTCATCGGAGTCGCAGGCCCGCCCTGCATGAGCGTGCCTGACTACACCCTTGGCGTAGTGTATGTAGGCTGATTGGCGACTGTTGGAAAAGTGATACTGTCGCGTGAACGCCACGGATACGATTACATGAGCAGAGCGCAACGCGACGTTCGCGTCACCAACACCAACGCGCACAAGCACGGATGAACAACACGAGAGCTTCGCATAGCCGCGAAGGAGCGGCGTGCAGTGCAGCCTGAAGGGTCCAGCGCTTAATCCCCTGATGGAGCTATCAGTAGGGATCGGTCTAACGGGAACTAGGCATTGGAACCCTGTCTCCAGCCTTCTGTCGCGTGCTCTTCATTGATGCCGTGTTACCTAACAACTTATTTCGCTACGAAATGGTGCAGATTGACGCAACACCTATTGATTGCGGCGTCTGCAACGTACAGGCAGGCTCAGATGGCTAGACGCCGCGCGTCGGCCTGAAGAGGATGTAAACAAATGGAATCCTCATCTCAATTGGTTACGGGGCCGATACATCGACACGAGCTTTTCGCGTTCAAGTCGCCCAAAGCGACCGGTGTTGTGGTACCGAATGGCCGTCTGGCATACGGCCAGTGGAGATTCTTCGTATTGATATCGGGGGCGAGCTATTTGTTGGTGGGTCGCTTGCATCTGGCCCTCTACCGACCATTTGTCGGTTTTGGAAGTCGTCAGATCGATCAGATAGTCCGGCGCAGACGCATGTTGAAAGTGGTTATGATGGCCGCGGTGTCAGGGTTTTCACCCTGCACTGTGCTCGCCAGCATACCCGCGTCTCGCAGGATCTGGGGAGGCGAGTTCCGAGGCGCACATGCTGATCTGATGCACACCATGTCCTTATTGTTGAGACAGTAATAGTAAGAATACCGGAATAGGATGCAGTCCGGGAAGGCTCCACTCTACATTCACATGACAAACCCACTGAAGTACCCGTTTGGAAAGCACGTACTGCGACAAAGTTCTGCTCCTGAACTCGATCTGCTCGTCTACCTGTGCCGCAGCTCTATGCGCAGCCAACCGCGCCTAATACCAATAGATTGCAAATGCAGGAACCAAGTCGTCCTCCACCCGAAACCCGGAACTGGACGCGCGCAAATCCATAGGGACGGCGAACCGAACAAGATCGTCCGGGTAAAGGTCCTCAAGGCCCCCAGCCATATGCAGGTCAACTACCAGGGCTTACATGCGGAGCGGCACGTTTGCTATAGTCAAGGGCCAGGTTGCAGATAGTGTGTGGCTCGGGTAATAGACAAATCGTCTGTTATTAACCGGGCTGTGCTTGTACATGGAACTTGTGTGTTTTATGTACATTGTACGCATCAGTAAGCGAGTATATGCATACGCACATGTGAACCATTCAAGACAGATATTCTAACGAACTAAGGGTCTGAGAGCGGTGATTGTTCAGAAAGAGACGGTGTGGCTAGCCTGGATGACATTCGAGACGCTGTTTCACATGTGGTGCAACGATCGTGAAGGTATTCATTCAGCCTATGTGACCCTTAGTGACCAATTACCACGTCATATGCCCCTTCAGTAAATCCTTGAGTGAGTGGATCCTTTTCAGCGTCGCACACTTTGAACACCATGCGTTCACGCCATGGAGAAAAGATGTCTGCAGCAATCTCAAAGAAACTGGAGGAGATGTCGGTAAAGGTGTAGCTGTCAAAGTCGTGCCCAATTTCATTGAGGATTTTCTTGGTCGCGCCACCGGTTTCAGCACCAATTTTCAGTATGTTAAGGTGCGGAGAGCGGTCTGTGATCTGCTTTGTTGCGTGATTGAGCCATAGCGAGGACTGCATTGTGCCAAAACCGTTGGCATAATATTCATTCTGGGCTTAGGCCTTCTTGTGTACGCTTCCGGTGATATTTTTTTAGTGTTTTTATCGAATTAGTATTGTATTAATAACGACAGGTAACGTACTTCATAAGCAAGTGGGCTATACAAGCATGTAGACTACTTTCGCCAAGACCCTATTAAAATCGACAGTTCTCTACTATTTAACGCGATGCCTTAACGCAATAACGTATAAAAGCTTCTAAATAAGAATTAAATATACCTTGCTATCTAGGCTATTAGAGAAGACGCGAATCTAACTACGCAACGCGCTATAGTTGTTAAGGGCGGAAAGAGGCCTGCTAACGAGTATGCATTTGTTCTATATACAGAAGAAGAAAGATAAGAGAGAAAAGGTTCTCTTTACGCGTATAACTTGCCTTTTATAGGTCTTGTGCCTTACTACTTTAGTTAGCGCTAAGCTGTACGTTATGTAACTAGAGTAGTCTACTTGTAATGGGCGGGCTCACCGAGCCGAGCGTACGACCACATACGCCATCCATGCGCCAAAAAGGCAGAGCACAAGACAACAAAGCTAAGCATTGTCTTGCGTGGTCGATACTTAAGCCCGTACGATTGCCTCTGCAATCGCTTGCTAAGGCGAAGCCTTAGCTCTAGGGCGCTAGCCCATGACACTACTTAATACGGCGTAGCCTCTTATAATACCTCTCTTCTAAGAATTGTACGTAACGCGTTGTTATAAGAGAGTATTTGCGATATAACGTTAGAGTCTGTAGTAAATCTAACTTCCGTACGTGTATATTAATCGTTGTTTAACTACTCTAATAGTAAGTAAGGCCTCTTATACGAATCTAGCTATTATCGTTTAACTACTTCTCGTAGTAAGAGAGAATTTTAGCGTTCTCTTCTAGGTATATAAGGCTAGCATCTCTCTCTTAAACTTTGTAAGGGGCTACGCTCGAGGAGCTATCGCACAGGTATACTAAGGTTGTATTCAATAGAGAGCTAAGCTTAAGGCTACGTAGCTATCTATATATACCTAGGTGTGGGGCTGGAAGAACTATCGGCCGATAGCGTCTAAGCGTCTATCAGGCTAAGAAAGAAGAAAACCGAGGTCGTAGACGAGGACAAGAGAGCAAAGAGCTCTAGCCTATCACATTACCCCCCTTCTTAGAACTAAACTAGGCGTCTATCGCAGCGCTCCGTGCTGTAGTCTTTAGGCGAAGTTAGCTAGCAGAGCTAGCTAGTCTAACTAAGCGGAATTTAGAGCAACCCTTAATCTAATAAGTAGCTAACCCGCAGTATAAACAAAGATCGTTGTTAAGTTAGTATAAGCGACGTTCGGCTAAGGCTATAGAAGATGTTAAGAAGAATCTAGATTTAGATTCTAGTGTAAGGACAGGTCTAGCAACGCGGACCGCTATTAGGTCGATATCTATCTGCTAGCTAAAGCGGTTTCGGCGGGGCTAGCTGAGCTAGCTAGGTTGGTCTAGCTAGCTAGGCTGGTCTAGCTGGCTGGTCTGAAGACGTTTCGAACGTCGATCGACGCTCTAGATAGCCTTAACGTACTAGTTGTACGATAGGCTAAAGAGGGAGTTGTTAGACTTATTAAGCTTCTGTCTAAGCGACTGTTGGAGACTCTAATAAAGCGTAGTAATGCGTAAGATCTCTAGCTAAGACGAAGCTCTCGCTTTAAATAATAGTCTCTTAAATCGCGTAAGGTAAGTAATTATAGACTTGTCGTCTCTTTGTTAGATCTAGAAGAAGCGCTAGATTGCCTCTTGCTGCTTACGTAGGTTATAGCAGAGGCGCTAGAAGAATAAAAAAATTTGTTCTAAATTCTAGTCTAAATCCTCTTTAGACTGCTCGCGGAGGTAAAGAATAGAAGCCTACTAAGGCTGTTTAAGGCGATCCTAAACGTAGTCAAAAGCGTCTACTTCTTTAAGCTAGTCTAATTAGAGTTTTGCTTTAATAGATAGTAGCTAGGTATAGAGCGTATATAGCTTGCCGTCGAACTTAGGTAGGTCTAGTAGGCGTACTTAGACTTGCGTCTAAGCAGCGTTTAGAGACTAGTAGATCTAAAGCTAGAGCTAGGCTACGCTTTCGCGCAGCGAGATAATCTTAGATTACTAATTCTAGAGCTTCTGCTAGAGCTACTGCATAAGCAGCATTAGAGCGTTCTAGTTCTAGCTAGTGCTGAACATAATTCTAGTGGCTGGGAAATTTTCTAGTAAGAGCTAGACGCTTGTCTAATCTCCTCTTAGGCAGGCAGGTAATCGAATACAAAATGTAAGAGGCTACGCTTAAGAAGCTATCGCATAGGTATACTAAGGTTGTATTTGATAGAGAGCTAAGCTTAAGGCTACGTAGCTATCTATATATACCTAGGTATAGAGCTAGAAGAACTATTGGCTAATAGCGTCTAAGCGTCTATCGGGCTAAGAAAGGAGAAAACCGAGGTCGTAGACAAGAACAAGAGAGCAAAGAGCTCTAGCCTATTACAAACTTTCTCTTTCTTACACTAACTTCTCTACTTCTTATTAAGACCTCTTGTACGATATCTTAATAATAGCTACTTCTACTTACGGTGTCTAGGCCGCTAATAGTTTTAACTACCTCGCTTTCGCTACTAGTAGTTAGGCTAACAGCACGTACGCTAACGCTGCAACTAACCTCTAGAATATTACCTATTAACTACTTACTCGTAACTACTCTACTACTATAGTTGTAGTTATTAACGTATAAGGCGCTATTAATATAAATAACTACTTAGTCTAGTATATTCTTAATAGAGATGTTACTAATAAGCTCTATTATGTGCTTTTAATAGCCTCCGTATAGTTATTCTATATTCTGTCTTTTCTTTACTAACCTTACTAGGCTTCTATTCGCCGTGTCGCTAAGTTCTTTATCTACCTAGCTAGGATATCGCTGTATAATAGCTACTAGAGTGCTAGTTTTTGTAAATATACTTCTATTATTACTTGTAACACTATCTACGCTCGCTAAATTCTTACTAGACGCGACTCGTACGTTAAGGTCTTTGTTATCTATACTTATAGTATTCTTAATTCTACTAGCTACTCTAATAACTGCGCTTATACCGTACGTAGTGCTAAGCTCTTTACTACTTTTACTAGTTATATCTCTATTTCTAGAGAGTAGAATAGCGTCTGCTCTAACTACGTCTAGACTAAGTATAGTACGCGCTGTAGTCTTGTTAGTTAAGAAGCGCCTAATAGTAGAGAAAGAGAAGCTCTTTCTAGTCCTCGTTCTTATATAGGTAGTTAAGCGATTTGTGCTTCTTCTACTAGAAAGAAGTTTATTAGTGCGAATAACTAGAGTTTTACTACTAGTAGTTCTATCTTCTCTAAAGAGAACCTAAGGGCGACCGTATAGCTTATATACGAGTTAGCTAGAACTATAGAGTTATAGTGTTAGCTAGATTTCTTTTTAGTTTCTATGTAGCTTCTTAAAATTTAACCTATTTTATAAGATATTACTTAATTTCTTAACGTATTCTCTTACTTATAATACTCTCTACTTACTATTTAAGATATTTCTCTTATTCGTCTCTATTGCGTACGACTACTACTACAGAATTTAAATTGTTAGTCTATTATAAGAGTAGAGAATTAGTAGTAGCTAGTCTAATCTTGTTAATATAGTACGACTTAGTTTTCTAGAGAATATCTAACTCTACCTAGTATAGGTCTCGTACGCGTAATACTTAGTACTTCTTACTTTTCTAGTTTAGCTTCTTACTAGCTTATATAGTGCGTACGTCTTATAAGTTAAGCTAAACCTAATCTCTAACCTTGTAAGTAGAGGTAGGTTTTCTAGACTTATTTACTTACTTTTTCTATTCTTATTATATATATAATATAGCTGCGATTACCTATTCTATAGCGAAGATAATTATTTAGATAATGTCTTTAGCCTTCTTATAAGTAGGCTTCTTAGCTATTTTATTACTATTTATACGTTTATGTTCTTTCTATTAGAAGAAAGGTATATTATAGTAACTATACTATAGAAAGAAGAGAGAAACGCTAGTAAACGTATTCGTATAGGAGTTAAGCATTAGTTTAAGAATTAGGCATAGCGTAGCCTAGTTATCTTAGTTATTATTACAAAATACTTATACAACTACCTTAATATTACTATTTACTCTCTTAGTTATACTATTAGTCTATAGATAGTAGGCTGTAGATAGGTTTCTTCTTATACCTAATAACCTATAGACATCTCTTTATATAGC
>JAESFQ010000975.1_pt1 | contig 10419 bp, 15 predicted proteins | sample 9269431 | NCBI WGS metagenome assembly JAESFQ01 (sample SAMN14502588, study PRJNA617103) | algae metagenome | isolation source: Plectolyngbya sp. WJT66-NPBG17 and co-occurring heterotrophs from well... | place: USA: Mojave Desert, Joshua Tree National Park, California | collected 2006-08-06 | reverse complement strand
GCACCCTCCTTCTCATTACGCGCAATATCCATATACCATACCCACCTCGGTTCCTCGAGCGCCACCCCCTTCCACCACTGTGGAGAAGTGCATGTGCATTAGCTCCAGAAACAATTACCCACACGTAGTAGCGACGGACAATTCATCTAACGCCACGGGGGTGCACGCACGTCGTCGATCAGCCTTGACCCAAAGCACAGCCGGCGCTTCCCCCAACACAGTATGAAGGACCAAACAGCGCTGTTTCGCATTAATCTAATTGAAGCTTCCGCCGCCGGTTCTTGTTACGCTTTAGCCACCCTTCTGGACTTGTTTCGAAACTTGGCAACTTTAATCGCGGTTAAATGCAATGTGCCACAACAACCGATCCCTGTTCAGAGCTACGTTGCGTCACGGGGACGTGAGTGCTGTTTTTTTTTTTAAGATTGATGTGTTGATGCAACACAGGGGCGTATTGCCGGTGTCAAAATGTGACATATCGATTGTGCAAGGCGTCGATTCGTGGAGAATACAAATTGTCAGGCTTTTGGGGAGGGCAACGATCACGCGTCATTTGGACCGGCATTTCATCCGCTGTGGAGTGGAGTGGAGTGGAGTGGAATATGGGGTCGGGATCCGGGGAAAGTGCAGATTGGGTCGTGCCTACTATCCGGGGAATCAAGCTTTCATGGCTTGGTGTTGCGTTGACCCGGTAATGTGCTCATAGTTTCTTGCTCGACTGACCGATCACGGCTAGCAAAGGATGTTGATATCCGAGTTTAGGACGTGATATTCGTGCTTTGTTTTGACGGTCGAGTCCAGGGAGCTCAATTGTATACACGCAACAAACTGTGGTCGTCCTGGGACAAAGAAAGCACAGATTTTACGTCACAAAGATTTTCGTTTCTTTTAGTAAACGTAGAACCTACCCTAGAGGCGTTCGATGGCTTATTTCCTAATGGAGGTTTCGGCCCGACAACTGTGTACCCTTTAGGGTGTGGTTCAATTGTACGTCCACCTCATCAAAAGTCAGCCTTTTCGTACCTGACCTCGATCTCATACTATGTTTTACGTATTTATTTCTTTGCCGCTTCTTCCGCAACTGCAACCGCTGCACCAATATCTTGGCTTTTCAGGTGCAAGGAAGGCATGTCATCTCCACGGTCTAAGCCGTTCGTAAGGCTATGTTCTGTGTGAGCCCAGCGCATTGAATATCTGATTTGAATCTCACCTGCCGAATCAGCCTTGTTATGTACACGGTAGTAGGTCTGCTTCTCCGCTTCTACAGAATTATAAAAAGGTGCTGTTCGCCGCCAGACCATACACTTCATATCGAAGGTGTGCAACTTTCGCTCCTGGTCCAGGTTCCACAACAAATAGATAATTTTAGTACCCACCCGCTTCGTCCGCGTAAAGCTATTGACTTGCACCTCGAAAGCCTCGGGAAAGTCGCTCACATCGTCTGAGTCTGTCTAGTGGGCTTGCCCAATGAACAATGCCTTTCTCCGGACTCAAATCATCGACGAGATCGCAGAGTTGTGATAAAATCGTGATCGTGTTACCAGGTTGAACGCTCGTCTTACTGACGCTTTGCGTATAGTCCAAAGAGAAAGTGGAATATACCGTGCCAAGAAGTCGTGGTCTTACGGCAGAAGCCAGTGCCAAGCGTGTTGCAGTCTTGATGTCCTTCGACCTTGATTCGGCGCCGGTCAGCCAAAAGACCACTCTGAGAAGCTGATGCATATTCTGGCTCAGTAGTCGTGACCATGTGGCCTATTCACTGTTTCGCTAAGCGCTTGCAACCCTCAAGGTAGTCGTGGTGGTGTTGGGCCGCTACGTGGGAGAGCTCTTCTGCGGCGAACTTCCGAGAGAACAAAGCCAGAGTGCTCACTTTCGACAGCGAAGTGATATCGCGTCAGTCTCGATGTGCTTGTAAACGTGTTCTTGAATACCGAAGGGTAGGTCGAAGAATGGCGTCGGACGGGGAGTGCCATAGGGTAATTATGCGCTAGACATCCTTGTTCGAAGATCAGGATTGTCGAGCTTAATCGTCAATGTGTCAGCGATCGTTGCATGTATAAGATCTGTGGAGAGGTTGGTGCTGTCGAATAGTGGTTTCTTGGCAATATCTAATATGTCGTGACTAGAGCATGCGTGAATCTGTGGCACGAGGGACGAGCCACGTCAAGAAGGCGCTGAGGGGACAGCAACGAGTGTTTTCTTGGAAATTGCGTTTCATTATTCGTTAATAATACACCCTGCTAAACTGACACCATCGAATTACCCAGGCGCCCTCCGTTTACTGATCTATCTGTCGGACGTTAGCCTGGTTACATATTCGACACTGTCATGCAAACACATACTCATCTATGAGGCAGATCTAAAACCAAACAATCAACCCTGGCTGCAGGTGCATCCCTTCCTCTTGGCGGGATCCGTGCTTGGCCAGCCCACACAAATGGCACCGCCCGCACACACCTTGCCGCTAACACCACAGTTGTTTTTCGAGCAGGGTCCGGAGAAGCCCTGAGGCAGTGGATCAGGCATAGCGATAGCGACGCTAGCGAGGAAGGTTGCTATGATGACGGAAAAACGCATTATGGAGATATGAGGTTGATGAGTAATACAACTAATGGGATAGTTGTGATGTCGATGAGGGCGTCGTGATGTTGGCGGGCTTCGAAGAGTGGGCTATGAAACTTTCGGTTGCCGTAGTACAGAAATCTGGAGGTGTCGGATGCTGCACCAGGATAGATGATGAGAGGGTGTTTGATGATTGATGATGTTAAAATCGTAAGATGAGATTCTGATGTGCGTTGTAGGGTGTCTACTTTGCTACTTATACTCTTCATGTCAGATCTTGTGTGACGTATCTGGTCGGTTGACACGGCACTCCAAACATCTTCACAAAATCACAAACAGGATATGTGGGTATTCGATCGCTGGTCGACAAGGCCGCAGCAGGAATGGTCCAAGAGTAAAAAGAGTTACAGACGGGGATTGCCCTTCCGCATTGGCTCGAGATGACGCACATCGCGTCGCTGGGGCGTGGAGCCCTATCATGGGGCGTTGAAACAGCATTGTGTATGGCTACTGGAACAGGGCAGCCCTACATTCTGGAATGCACGGCTCTAATCCGGGACGATCCAAGGTCTGGAAGTCAAATGTGTTTGTGTGCCACGGACTTGGCTTCTTGGCAGCCGGCAAGTGGTAAGATGCTAAGATGCAGATCGTAGGCGGTGCGTGAGTAATCTTGCGATGAAAATATTTACTGCAGTGTTTGTATGCAGTAGCACTACGGGTATGTCTCAAGCAATAGATAAATGCTTTTGGTTGTGTTGACGGCATTGTCAATACTGTTGAAGCGATACTACACAGGCACGGTGTAGATCGTGGTTTCCCAAGAATGCCAAGATCATGCCTTAACTGCGATACAACACCACATATTTCAACGATACGTAGGTGGGGTTATGGCATCTAGGTATGTGTTAGGCTGACTATTAAATGAAACTCGTCTGTGGATATGGAATCTACATGCTGAGGGGCCTGGCAGTTGTTGGGCAGCGTAATCATGGGCTCAGCATGTGTGGAGTCAGGCGGCAGTGCAGACTTGGTGAGAGTAAAAATAGAGAAGAGGAGCCGAGTGAATCGTGGAAAAGCAGAGCACTCACTGGCAGAAGATAAGTGCGCTTACGAAGCTTTGTTTTGGAGTTGTAGAGCGATGGAAACATCGTTGGTTGCTGGCAACGACAGCTTTACGCGTCCCGGTCGGGTAGCGCGTCTCTTATCTCCGACGCAGCTATCTCCAGGCATCATCACTCTAGACCCCATCTTCCCCACCATCAACCAGGCACCATCACAAGCACCCACAAGACCACTCTACCAGTATGCCGAACGACAACGACAGTTCTCGACGTGATCATACTAGTAACCGACCTGAAGACAACCCCTTCATCGCCTTCCGCCGCTTCGCCGATTCACAGGTCTCATCGCTTCTCAACACCGTCTTCACGCTGCCCGCCACCATCGCCAACTATAACAACGCGCATCACGCGCGTGAGCAATGTCTCTTTGGCAAGGCAGATCAAAGAAAATGCGATGAGCTCGGTCGTCTCGAGGCCGACATCGCCGAGCTGCGCAATGAAGGCAGAGAACTGTTTCGAGTCGGCGATGTGCAAGCTGTCTTGCGCAACAGCCAAGAGTTGATGAAGCTCGATCGCAGAGCTGACGAAGTAAGAAGGGAGATACTGGGTGATGAAACGAGAGGCGACGAGCAGCAGATCATGCGACGGAACGATGCTGGCCTGGTTGAGAGAGTTGCCAATGAGAAGGGTCAGGAGTGGGGATGGTCATGGGACTGGGGCTTTCCTCGGCCTTTTGACCATGATAGCCGGTGCTCCTCAGCAGCCTCTGGGGAAGAACGGGCAAGAGAGTGGGCGCAGTTGGAGTCGATGCTACGGATGCAGGCTGAGGCGAGAAGGCTAGCGGAGGAGTTCGACGATAAGGCGTGGGTCGACTCTGCGGCGGACACGGCGAATTTCAACAACTACACCGGGCCTCACTCGGAAGACGGCAAGCCTCGCGTATGGTCATGGTCCAGATCATGGCAGTGGCCGCCACCAGCAGACGCATCGCAGACTGACGACGGGGCGTATTCCCCCCGCGCACTCGAGCAGAACCGTGAGATGAATAAAGCTGGCGTTCCTTGGCAAGCAGCATATGAAGACCTACTGCGGGTGGAGAAAGCTGAAGCTTCACAACGTGTAGGGAGCAGTGAGCAACTTGTTTGGGGAAGAAAAAAGATACCAATCACGCCACAACAGTTTGAGGAGACGATGCGGGAGAAATCAGAGCCCAGTTGCCCTAGCGGCATGGATTCTGGTACGTCCGATACTCACTGGACTCTTGGAAAGATTCCGATCACGCATCGCCAGTTGGAGGAGACTATGGACCGAGACGGTGAGCCCAGCTGCGCTCGCCTCGCAACGCACGACGAGCCGAGCTACGAGTACAGCCACGATCACGAAGATCAGCACGACGACCCACCTACGCCCAAACAGGATCAGTTCCCTTACGCCGACATGGTCAGACGTGACGCATACAATACTGTCCTAGACGCGACGCATGAGAAAGACGAGGAAACCGAAACTGAGTTGGATGCATACGAACGTATGGATGCTTTTTCACAAAGTCGACCCACAGCACCCACACATGCTCCGGTATCGTCTGTGGCCGCTAGGCAGATGAATGAGGCGAAACCATCGATTCTGTCCACCCTAACGACGACCGAGCGCACTGTCGCATCTGACGGCTCTATAACAACCAAGGTGGTTCTCAAGAAGCGCTTCGCTGATGGAAGAGAAGAAAGCTCGGAGACCGTGCATACCCAGCGCGGCCAGGAGACTGAAACACAGCAGCGTGATCCATGGAGAGCGTTCCACGAGACACATCCTGTACCAGCCAAGCCCGACAACAACGAAGGGAACAAGCGGAGTGGCTGGTTTTGGTCCAGCTAAATCGTTAGAGTGGCCGCGTTTGGTCAAGCATTTTCGCAGGCATATTCGGAATGAGAGTCTTTCTGGTGTGCATAGCGAAACGGTTGGTTGTGCCTAGGCGTGTTGGTTTCTACTAGTTTCACTCGGCTTGGCTGTAACTTTGCGGTATTGGGTGTTCATGTTAGGAACTTTTTGAGTATTTAGCTGCGCATACCCCTCTCAATCAAATACAATCCTCTCTTTTTCCGCTCGTTGGAGCGATGCAGATCTAATTCGCACTCAGATGACATCAATATATCTAATCGTCTATAGTTGGACAGCATTTGCAAGAATGAACTATCATAGAATTCTTCATGAACCCGAGGAAAAGGTCTTGTCACTGGATCGTACACGATCCGATCTACTGCGACACAGTGATAGCCCATCACAAAAACGAGGGCATACCATTATGGTAACGATGCTGATAAGGTTGTGTGCATGTTATCAGGGGGCAGGGAAAGAAGACGCGATTTCACAAAATAAGCTAGTCTACATTCGACGGGACCCGTGGACGCGTCGAACTCGAACTCCAAAACTCACTGAAAGTCTTCGACGCATGCATGCATTCGCGGATACCTGTCTAAGTCGGCCCCAACGTAACAATCTATGTTACGCCATGTTTACCGCCCCAAGACATAACGCGTACGAATGTAAGCGCCGGCCGTCGGTCTCCGTCCGCTGCACTGCTGCTGTGCCGCACTCTCATCCTGGGGCAAAATAAAAGGCCCAACGTGTCAAAGGAGGACTTTTGAATTACTACGATCCTGAGGCCCAGCCCTCGCAGTTGCTCGAATTTGTTCAAAGGGTTTCGGTCGCGATACCTTACTGCTTCGGGATACCTTGTTCTTTCGCAATACTCAATACCTTATTACTTCGTCATGCAGGCAGTTATGCCTGCCTGCTTGCCCCAAAAATGGCAGCGGAAGCTCAAATCGACCACGACTGACGTCCGGATTCAAGACACTAAACGGATGCCGCGGCTTGATTTACCGAGAGGATCACCTCTCGATCAGAAGCAGTGTTTGTTGTTTGGGAAGCTGTCGGCTGAAGTGCGACTGCTGATCTACGAAGAGGTGCTCGCCGACCCGCATCGTTTATTACATTTTCTCCATGTCACCCCACTTGGGGGGCGGCCGAAAAAGCTGGGTCATTGGCGTTGCGAGAATCCTAACAGCCAGAGCTTAACATGGCAACATGCATGTTTCGGCTTGTGGACGGAGGGCGAATCACAGTACATTCGTGATGCGTCTTACACTAATGGTGACCTTATATCGCTACTTCTTACTTGTCGTCTGATGTAAGTAGCCGACCCTCTAACTACTCAGCGGCTACTAATTCGAATTCGTAGCTACTATGAAGCGATAGAAGTCCTGTACACAGCCAACCATCTCAGTTTCAGAGGCATCACAGGAATATCCAGTTTTTGCGCGCTTGTAGCCCCAGACAGCTGGAACATGCTCCGCAAGCTACATATATCGACGAGTTTTCTGACTCCGATGGAACGTTTCATGGTTAAGAGAGATTCGCTGCCTGGAGAGAACTATCAGGATTGGGAAAACGGTTGCCGTGCGCTCGCTGGCCTGCACAAGCTATACGTCCTCCGGATTGAGGTCACGATCATGCACCAATTTCAAATCCGTAACTCCGCTATCGAGATCTTGGAGCAGGAGGCTGCATTGTTCGTTCTTGGTGCACTAAAGCTAGTGACGGCTCAGGATTTCGTTGTCGAACTCAACCTACAGCTACCCGACACAACGATACAAGCACTCGGTAGTGTACCGTTCAACATATTGCGTCACGCGAAGTCTTATGACTGGGAGAACTTCTCTCTATGACGGGCCATAAGTACAAATTTCTCAACCATGACTACGCGAGAGCAGATATCGCCACCTCGCTTGATATTCTCCATGATGCATAATCGCAAACCAAATCGTGTCTTCCTTAGTTATGATACTGGAACAATGCGGCCTTCGCTGTCGATCTTGCGTGGATTTTCCGGGTCCCTCAACAATTTGCAACCTATGGAACAATTAGCGGCTAGTTGTTGCACAGGACGAGATTGCATACCGCTTCCAAACAGAGCTATTGTATCTGCGTTGTTGTCTGGCGCATTTTTGCTTCCAAGGTCGCCGCCCGAACGAGCAAGCTTTATCGCGCCCTTCCAGCCGTACGCTGCCCAGTTGATGAGCGAAAGGAATACGTTGGCTGATGGCACGTCCCTAAGGCCTTCGACCAACTCGCTGCCCTGCCACTCTCGGAAAGCTCCACGAGCATGCGTCATCTCGTGCAAAAGGACTTTATCTAACAGTGAGTAGGCATCTAGTATTGTAGCGGTTAGTCTGTGTTCTAGAGTTTATCGAAGTCCGACATACCAATCTGGTTCAAGCCCAAGCCGAAGGTCAACCGATTTGACTCCGCCCTCTTAATGATCTTTCTACCGATCTTTGTTCGCCTTTGAACGTCATCCGCGGTTTTATAATCCTTCTGTTTGATCCAATCCACAATCCACAAACAAAGCTGGATTTGAGTGGGTTGTCTCCTGCTCAGCTCTCCACCTTCGATTGCAGTCTTTACCACTGGGTTGGTTGTCACAGCCAGAGCGACTCTGTCAAGCATCGAACCTCTGCATTGTTGCTCTTTGAATCGGAGTTTGAACCCGTTTGCTATGCTCAGTCAGCCATTCATCAGCATGATACTGATTGCCTCCCATACTAGTATCTTCCCAAAGATTCTCCTTTCCTCCAACAGGCACCCAGCGATCGTAGTGACAAAAAATGATCTAGCATTGATAAGTCAGCGTTGTCACCGAGCAAGAACCAATTACCGAGCCTTCTTACCACATCCATAGGGCTTACCAGCGTATCGCCGGTCACCTCTTTTTCCATATGTCCTTGGATGTTCTCCAAAAGTCTAACGGTCTTTTCTAGCTTGCCTTGCTGAAGAAGTTGATCAGGGTTTACCCCTTGTTTAGCAAACAGAAATTCGAGTAATTCGCGCGCATCAGCGCTCAAAGGAGGACTGGTCAGGGTCGTGTATGCTGCAGAAACCATCTCGAAAGCCGACGTCATGGCATTGCGGATGTCCGCCGCGACGCCCTTGTCTTCGCAAGACTGATCGATTTTATATCCGGCGACAAATCCTGGCATAATTACATGAAATGATAATGATAGCAAGAAAAGAGGCAGCATTCTGAGGATGGTTGAAGCTTGTTGTACAATCGGATTTGATATGTAGGAATTGGGTGAATGAAAGCTGCCGGCAATGGCGAATTCGCGTCAGCTTTTCAACTGTGCACTTTGTCCCAGTAGAGCTCTCGCTGGGCTCGGAATATCTCAACATTGAAGCTTGCGCCGCCATTATGTGGCCCCATATTGCATGTCGTTCTATTACCAACTACTTGAAACGATGAAGGAGTGTCAACGTCGCCCCACGTGTTCTGTGCCACAGATTCCAGGTAGCAAGCCCGCACATTGCTAATCACGGGCAAGCTTCGTGCGGCGCAGTTAGCTCCCTTTCGAGTTGTGACCAACATGACATTCGCTAGACGCACGCTCAGCCTCCGGCCCCACGAGTTCGTTAAGGTTGCACCGGTTTCAGTCGTTTTATCGCCCCAACCGCTTCGAATCTGCACTATGCCGCACTCCGATCATTGAAAAATGTCGTTGAATATTGTTTGAGGTTTCAAATTCACTCCGCCAATCCAAGAATGTATCCATAAACGCCGCGAGTTCCTCCATCGGCAGATGGACATGGCACTTGCCCGCCCCATCCGCGTTCCAGCAGCTGTGCCATATACGGAATTGCACGCAGCCGTTGTCTTGGTCCGCCGTGCCTCTCCGAGCGTCACGCTGCAATATGGGATATGGGCAAAAATGACATGGCGCCTTGACTGACGCTTCTGAGCACCACCCTCCCCGTGCGGCATTGTCTTTAGAAACAAGCATGTCCAATCGCTCACGTAGCTTCCTATCTGACTCCTTCCTCATCTGTTTCAATTGCATTCCCTAAACTGCTCGCGTTGTCCCTCTACTTCAAAATTGCATCCACTCGGGTGTTGAGGACCTCCACTAAAACATCTTCTTTGACTACAAAGTCTCCTTCGCGTCGAGATGAAAGCGCCACTATCCCAACGTTCACATTCGGCCCAGAGAATGTGTACTTTCCAGCCACTGTATAGACTGGCCACCCTATCATGATTATGAAGCTGATAATCCTCTATAGGCCACCAATCCGGAGCCTTTGGGGACCAAAATCGAGGTGTATCCTACTGGAATCTATGACACAATACCAACTGAAGGAATCACTATTGCTTTCGGTCCTGAGATACGCCACCAGGTGGAGACTGTGCGTGCGCAGAGTTGCAAAAATAAACCGGCGGATGAGTGTCGCAAAGCGCTAAACGCTGTAATCCAGCACACTGAGGTGTCTACTCATGTCAAACGTTTCATTCCCCTTGCTGCTTGGGCTTTCGGGATCATAGTGGGACTTCTAATCACGGAGGCGATTTACGTGTACAATCATGGGCTAGGGAAAGAGATGAGGTTCCGTCCAGAGGATCTCCATCAGATTCATTCGATGGCTGGTGCTCAAGAAATCGCCATCGTGAGTGGCTCAGATGCGAACGCCGTGTCAGCTACTTTGACATACCACCACCCTCGACATCGACACCGACGTAAGCAAACTACGTGAAACCACGCTTGACGAGGTACTGATAGCTCTTCTAGAAGTCTTATCAGCATCGAAACGCTCACTACAGCGAGCAACGGCTACGAAATAGGAGATATTGTGTACCGCATTCCAGAAACAACAGCCGAGCGTATTCAAGACTTTTTAGGCATGACAGGCCTCCAAGAAACACAACAGTTTTGTCAAAGCCAGAGTATGAAGCGCGCTAATCCTACTCAGG
>JAESFQ010000974.1_pt1 | contig 10420 bp, 9 predicted proteins | sample 9269431 | NCBI WGS metagenome assembly JAESFQ01 (sample SAMN14502588, study PRJNA617103) | algae metagenome | isolation source: Plectolyngbya sp. WJT66-NPBG17 and co-occurring heterotrophs from well... | place: USA: Mojave Desert, Joshua Tree National Park, California | collected 2006-08-06 | reverse complement strand
ACTTTGAGATTGCTGTCAGCGAGGTTGACCGCGACCCATATGGCATTGTAGTATTGAAGAACGATGTAGATGAGGCATAGAGACAGCACGTAGGATGCGAATACATGAAACATCAAGATGATGACATGGGTTACATGATGGTTGGTGGGGTTCCAATTGTGCTACCCCACATCGCCGCCCACAAAGATCCGACCTGACTAGATTGAAGTACCAGTCATTGTTCATGATTGATAATCGTGAACTATGTATTTGGTGCAAATCGTCGAAATTCTCAACTCACAACCGGAGCGCAATTCTGCGCCTTCGGCTCAACAAATCCTCTGTGGCGCAATTGGCTAGCGCGTCTGACTGTTACAACAGTGGCTATCAGGAGGTTGGAAGTTCGAGCCTTCCCGGAGGAGTATTAGTTTTTTGCATCCAGTCACACCTTGGTTGTATCTATAGCCTGCACTTTGCGTAGTGCTTCGATTCGTTTTTTTGCAAAGAGAGGGATTGTTACTCGACTGCATTCATACAACACGTGCTCACTTCATAGTTACTACGTGTTCAGCTACGAGCTGCTACGAAAATCGAGTATCTTCACCCTTTACGCAGCTCGTCGTTGGGTCTACATAATCCAAGTCTGTATCAACATCGCGCATCAACCCGAATTATGACACATTGTTTCGACATGGTATCATATAAGCCAAATTCGCTCACTGTCCGCAAACATATCTCTTCCAACCTGACTTTCACCACGACCATGCCTGCTTGATCCAATTGCTTCACACCAACCTCTGGATTCCCGCTCGGCGAGCGCAGCTCCGGTCCCAACGACGGCATGACCCTACTCAAAAACCCTCTTCTCGATCGCGACTGCGTACTGTCTTCTTTGTCTATCCCTTCTCCCCTTGGACTTCTTAGAACCGGATTCGCATTCAAGTTTTCACTTAGCAGACGTTCCAACTCGACAATGACAACTTGTGGTCTCCAGAACTCTGTGCGGTTCATCTGGCCTTCTAATCGCACAACTTTCGGTTCGTCTCCTGAGGAGAAGCCGACCACTTCTACGGGTTTGGCATCGGAAGTGTCGAAGCTGAATTCTGATTTCTCTGCGACTGCGGTCAAGGGGATGTCGGAGGGGAGCATGGCGATTGTTGTTTGGGCGATGCCGTACGTGACGCGCTCTTCGATGAGGGGCATAATGTGTCTTTCGATCACAGATTGGATGTGGTGTGTGCGGGTTGTGCTTAGTTGATCGAGTATAGTTTGTCCTCGTAGGGAGGCTGGAGATGTGTACTCTGAGTACGGTGGCGGAGACGCTTCTTTTTCGTTTCGCGACATCGTTGTGGTGTTTACTGTGTTTGAGATGGGACTATGTTCTAGGTAGGGCTGTGTGTAGAGGTGCGACAGTAAAGTTGTGCTGGCATGGAGATTGCGGACCTTGCTGCGGGAAATCGCGTTCGTCGGTTGGAGACTAGCCCTTGCAACCGAACTGCTGCTTCGTGTTGCAGTCGCAATAATCGAAAGGGTTATCCACAGTTCTCGACGGATCACGGCAGGCGCATACCGGAGTAGTTACAGTTTCTATAAGTCTGCCTACTCCAGCGTTGTGTAGCTCAGCCTTAACTAGTCCCAAGTTGTACATGTAGCAGTCTCGTGATGATATGAGCCGTGGAACAAGGGCGCATTGATGTATTGCTTGACGTACTTTAGCGAATCACAGATAGGTTGCGAGGCATCCGGGCCGAGTGACTTGGCGCAGATAACCGCTGTTAAGGGTGGTAAGACGACAGATTTTCCATCAGTAAGTACGAGGCGGAGGCGGTTGGACGCTGAGCAGACCGTTTTGGCCTGAATATCGCCTTGCTGGCCTTTGTCTTACACTGATATAAGACACGCATGGTCATACGTTGCGCAGCTTGAAGACTCACCTATTCTGCTCACCGCGCTGGAGCCGTACCTTGGAAAGACAAAGCATCTCTTCAGCCGGCCCAAGGCTGCAACCATCACATGCGGGTGGTTATGAGGCGCAAGGCGCACTCCGCAGCGTTGCACCATGCCCCTTTCAGACTAACGCCATAAGTCCGTGCCCTAATGCCTGCACTCCTCACCAACACCAGGCCTAGTTGGTCACCGAGAAAGCCACTCTATGCGGGATTTGCGGATACGTTAAGACACGGTAGAGGGTCTCACGATGTATAAAAGAGTGGATGTGGGCCCTGTTTTGACTGGTTGGCCTCAGCATACCTGCGCATTATCATCAGCTTCGATTTAGGTCGGTACCTCATTATCGCTTGTGAGCACATTACCGTGGCTTCATCAGCACTACCAGTTCCAACCGAAGTCTCTCCTCATTTCTTGAGGTGGCTTTTATATGTAAGTGTTGCCATAAAGACTACCTAGGTCTCACCCCACGAATCTTTACGACACCATCTGGATCGTATTCTCCACACTCGACTATCGGTCGACACCAGACATCGACATCGATATCATCGGTTCTAATATCAACTACATCTTAATTTAACCACCACAAACCGTCAACATGTGGTACCATGTCGCCGAGCCGAATTCCTACCTCGTCATCACGGGTATGGGAATTGAGAAGGTCTTGATCAAGAAGAAAGCTTTCGTTTATCCTCTACAGAAGGTGTCCAAGATCTCGATCACACCTTTTGACTTCTCTATGGCTCTCCAAGCTATGACTATTGAGAAGCTGAAGTTTGCTCTACCAGCAGTCTTCACCATCGGCCCTGCGGATAGTCCTGAAGCACTTGAGAAATATGCCGTACTCCTCACTGGTGAGAGCGACGGAAGTCCTACTCAAACAGTGAGTAAGGGCGTCGTTTCAGTTGCTGAAGGACGGAACCATGTTCAAGAAATCGTCAAGGGTATCATCGAGGGTGAGACACGAAGCATTGTCTCTAATATGACTATGGAGGAACTATTCCGTGAGCGGAAGATCTTCAAAGATAAAGGTACGTTATGGATACCAGGAAAGAATGCAGGACATGCACTGACTCTGGTTAGTTATTCAACAAGTGCAATCTGAGCTCGATCAGTTCGGTCTCTGCATCTACAATGCCAATGTCAAGGAACTCCAGGACACACCAGGCTCGGAGTACTTCGCTTTCCTTTCCCGCAAGGCACACGAGGGCGCACTGAACCAGGCTAAGGTTGATGTCGCTCACGCTCGTATGCAGGGTGAGGTTGGAGAAGCAGAGAAGCAAGGAAAGACTAAGCAGGAAGTCGCCAAGATTCACGCCCAAACAGCCGTCCTCGAGACCGAACGTAAAGCAGAGAAGGCAACAGCAGATGCCAAATTCACTGACAAGGAGATTGAGATCGGTCGCGACCTCAATGTAGCTCGCATCAACGCCAAGCGCGAGGCTGAACGACGGGATGCCGAGCTCCAGATGGAAGTCGAGAAGAAGAGAGCACTCATGGAGCTTGAGCGTCTTCGAGCAACCAAGGTCGTGCAGGCAAAGGTGGAGAAGGAGAGTGCGCAGGAGCAGGCTGACGCGGTGCTATACACTCAAGAGAAGGCCGCTGATGGAAGCAAGTACACCCAGCAAGCCGAAGCCGAAGCTGCGGCTTTCCGTCGCCTTCGTGATGCTGAGGCCGACTTCCAGGCGAGAGAGCGTGAAGCCGAAGCAAACTTCATCGTCGCCAAGCGTCGCGCTGAAGCCGAATACTTCACCCGAGAACGTGCAGCTCAAGCCCACCTCATCACGCAACAACGCGAAGCCGAGGGTCTTTCTGCAATGGCAAAGGCTTACGGCGACATGGCTAATGTTCTCGGCGGTCCTCAAGGCCTCATGCAATACCTCATGCTCACCAACGGCACATACGAGAAGCTTGCGCAGGCGAACGGCGAGGCTATCAAGGGACTGCAACCAAAGATCAACGTGTGGAACACTGGCAGTCAGGGCGGCGAGGGTATGGCGGATCCATCAGCACCTATTCGCAACCTCTTCCAGAGCCTGCCGCCTCTTCTCAGCACTATCCATGATCAGACTGGCATGGCGCCACCTTCCTGGTTGGCACAGATGCCGCAGCAGAATGGTGACCTGAGCAAGATGCAATTGAGGAACGGCAGCGACGTATCCTCGTAGAAAGGGGAGGCGGATGACGTTGCCGATTGAGGCAGACGGACTGTAGATGTTGGTGTGATTTTGTTTCTACTATTGGTCGCTATACCCCAGATTAGGCATGGCTGGGAGTTCGGGATACGTATTTGTACCGTATAATGTCTCTTTGGTTTAACGATACGTTGGTTTGATCATATAGACTCGGAATGATATAAACAGCTAAAAGAAAAGTGCACTACTGTACTCAACACCAGGAAGGTGAGCTCGAACGGGGTGGGGTGCACAATGATTCGGATGTAAGGGTGCTGAAGGGATCCGTCCGAGGATCCTTTCTTTTGACGCTTTGCCCGGTCCATGTGTATGCCGTCCATGATTAATCGAAAACATCATCGAAACACCGAGTAGTTGTCCCTTTCAAAATTCACGCTGTCAAGAAGAAGCCGGAGTATAGAGTCTGATGCCTAGGCTATCCGTCGGGAGGACTTTGGGCAAAGATGGGTCGATGGAGGGCACGGTAGGCAGGTCCGGGATGAGTCTTGAATGCAATCCCCTGACCAAACAGATGATCAGCCTGCTACTTGACATGGCTGCAAAAGAAACTTTCCAGCGTGATGGAAGATCCCACCAACTCAAGATAACAGAACCGAAGGCGCGCCGACATACGACCTCGGACTACCACAAACGCATGGTGCGACGGAATTGTGTTTCTGTGACGAAGCGTGGATGGTAGATAGCTACCTGCAAAGAAGATCGTAAGATCTGGTTGAGTCTTCGATATTGCACAGGCGGTCCGTCGCCCTAGGCGTATCTCAGTTGCCGTGGTAATATTGACAATGACGACAATATCTCAGCCCATTATCCCCCTCGTCGAACCTTCCCCGTGCGGCGTCTCCACACACACCCCCGCCCCCCTCAACGTGAAACCTGTCACGGCTGAAATCCGTTATACGCGTGTCGTCAGCATCGTGTTATGGTGTCGTGAGGACGCGAATTGGGCTACGAAAGCAACGAAAAAGAAGAGGCCTGGGACGGGAAGATTTACGTAGTTGGGCTGAATAGTGAGGGGGGGGAAGCGGGAAATAAACATGGCGAGACCGACGATCTCAAGCTCGCTCAACCCAGCAAGCGAATCCGCTTTCCATATACGCGTTTAGTAAAACCCGCGTCTGACTATATCCATACTCACCGGCTCTCGCGCATCACCAAGTTTACCAAAAGCAATTGCAGCTGCCACACTAGCTGAATCACAAAATGCACGCTTACCATGCCTCTCAGGGTGCCCTTCTGCATGCCAAAACCGCGACTTTGCCGCATCCGGCCCAACTATCACGCTCTCGACACGTCTCACGCGTGCGCGGTAGCACATGATGTATTCCGCACGCGTCGCACCAGCAAGGAAAGGGCAACGCACCATGGGCTGAGAAGACTTGGCAAACGCGGTGTGCGACACAATTCCATCACAACTCTCCACACAATACGCCAATGTGGATCCCTTACTGCTTATGCTCGCTCCGTCTGACTGGCCGGACGCGTACGGCTGGGAGCAAAAATGTCAAGGCCTCGGCGTAATGGCCTAGGGCTAATGGATGCGTGCGTCCGCGATGCTTCACCTTTGGGGTTGGTGATGTGGGCTGGGTGCATCCACTTGCTGCATGCTTTAGTTTTTTTTCTGCCAAAAGGCTTCGCCGGTCAGACCTTCCTCTAATATCAGAGATATTCAGGACTTGTTGGCTTCTTGTTCTATGCAGGGGATTGAAACGATTTGTTGCATTCCGTCAAAGGGTATCGGCTCAGCAGGGGGATCCATCGTGTCGTGGCTTAGGGCTAACTGCATACCATGGATCATGGGCAATCGGCACAGACCAGACGTGATGACGCCCTGTGCTCACGTTACGGAACTACTTACGGCACGGCGGTGCGGAGATCAGTGCACGAGGAGGGGCTTATGTGGAACGCACAGTCTCTTCTTTTCACTCTTTTCATTTGAATTCATCCATTTCATTCATTACTAGCTCATCTGCTCGAAGTATTTCGTCCTTTTAGAGAAGACCAGCTGATCTGTCAAGGTGTACAGGCCCTCTTTCGAACACTCGTCCTAGCCATTACCACCCATCCAGCCAATCCGTCTCCTCAGACCAAATTCATATCGAAGCAAGACGCCGCCGAAAGACAAGAGATTAGGTATCAGTCGTTCACGCTTCGATACAGTCGTTGAGATTCGTGAAGACTTCATACCCGATTGACGCCGATATCCCACCAAGACTTCGTAACGTTCATCATGTCCGTCGTGATAGAAGAAGAAAACACGTACACAAGGAAACAAGGAGCCGCACCGTGTGGTCGGCTGATAAGGAGAGGAAGTTATAGCCAAGCAAAAGTGCTGGTATAAGCAAAAGAGATGAGGAGAATTGGGGCTGGACGAAAGCCTTCTGGCTGTAAGAGTTTCCAGATCGGTCTCGCCCTAGCCTCCAGCCTCCCGCACCCGAATTACTGAAGTCGATCGAAGACATGTGTAGCCACATGATCATATCCAAGAAGTAGAAGTCCAGGACAAACCAGGAAACAAGCCAAGGTGCAGAAGTCTGCCGATGCCGCCGGACATGACACCATAAGAAAGACACTGTCGATGGCAAGTGTCTAAGCTGAAAAGAAGGCGAAAGTTGGTATAGACAAACAAAGGAAATGCTTTTTCGAGAAGCAGGTGTAAGGCCATGAGCCAATGGGCAAGTATATGCAATGATAGCGCTTAAGGCCATCTGTCACAACGCCGATGATGCAGTCATGCCCAAGTGCATCGATTAAACAGAAGAGAAGGCAACCGAGCTCTATGATTGGTATAAGTACGCCGAGTCGCCAGGCATGCCAGCGAAACGTTGCTCGAACGATGCTGGGGGCTCGAAGCTATGCGAGACGTTCGCCCTAGGAAAGGTATTGCTCGGTCGGCCAACGAACGGTGAGCCTAGGCGGACGGTACCTTTGCTCTGGACTTCCACTGGCACGGCAGGCGATGTTGGGGCTGGACTGGGCATGGCAGAGCCTGTTTGTGCGAACGGGTTGAACCCCGACGGGTCGTTGACCAAAGGCAGTCGTCGTGCACCTTCCATCATGTCACCCAAGCTGAAGCCACGGCTCCTCACACGACGATGACTTGACTCGGCCGGGGCTCCAAAGATTTCGCTGACGAAGCTGTCTCCGCGGTTTCGCGCCCTATCCTCGAAGCTGTTATGAAGCGCACGTCGCTTGAAAACTCTTGACTTAGGTCGAGGCGCGTGCAGTTGGAAAGGTGAGCCAAGACGTGGGCTTTGTGCAGAGGATGGTGGTGCATGCCACGTTCGAGCGTTACTCTGATTCAAGTTGCTGTTAGTTGACTCGGTCCTCGAACGGAAAGGCGAGCCAAGTACATTGCCTAGTCCCAGGCCGATATGAAGCGATTGCGACTTTTGGTGAGCAGAAGAACGCGCGCTTGACCATGTTCGCGGCGGCGGTCGTGGTGTGATGTCGTTGGCGAGCTGCGACAGTGGGTTACCGAACTGCATTGACGCGGCAGTACTTGTGGCCAGCGACAAGTTCATATCCCTTGTGGAGAATGAAGCAGAGCCTTGCGAGAACGGCGAAGATAACGGCTGCTGCTGCTGCTGCTGCTGTTGTTGTTGTGGTTGTTGATGCGGTTGTGGTTCGGGCTCCGGTGGAGGAGACGATTGCAGCGGCGAGGGCGATCGACGAAGCATACGCTGATAGTGTGCAGAGAGGGATGGCTTCTGCTTGGCCAAGTCCCGTAACCGCTTCCGACACTGCTTCTCGCTTGGGTAACGTACGGAAGACTTGCTTGGCCTTGCGATAGGTGTGTTGCTGCCACTCCTGATCGGCCTCATTGTACCTGGTGTACCAGCAAAGGAGATGTGTTGTGGGGTCGCGTGAAGGCCGCCAGCGCGGGTAGGCTTCGGGCCCTTCCAGGTCTTGCGTGCCATCCTCGCCACGCGATGGCATACTCCGTTCGGCGGTGTGGTGCTCGGTAGGGCTTTGAACGGCGTCACTGTAGGATCTTGGAGGTACTTCATGTATGTCATCCACAGATGGTGATCCATTTCTTCACTGAAGGTAGCTCTCAGCTTCAGCTTTTTAGGGCGAGATTGTTGGGTAGCCATCAAAGGTGAGGTCAGACGTTGGGTCTTGTTCATCGGTGGGTAAAACGTAAAGGGGTCTGATGATTCCTCGTCGGGACTCGTGCAGCTGCCGCTTCGCGACATGAAAGAACCGATGCTATCGCAGGACGAGACGGATGAGTCTGAAAAGCCCGAAGATGAGGTGGGTCTGCTTGACGTCTCACTCTGACTGACATGTGGGATGTCGGACCAGTCCTGAGGTCCCTCGTAGTGGCTGATGGTCCTCACCTGAGCAGCGGGAGTCTTGGGTGGAGAAAGCATGCGACTGTAGCTAAATCCTGGAGACAGAAAAGCGTCGTTCTGAGGTAATGAGTAAGATGGCAAGCCAGTCGAAGTTTCGGGCACGACTTCGGGAGCCTCGATGGTTGGGATAGGTCGCTGGTCCATGACAGCGTCCATGTCGTCGTGGTTCATCACCAGAGTGGCACGGCGGCGACGAACCTTGAGCACTTGTCGAGGCGGCGGTGGCGGTTGCATCTGCTCGGGTTGCGGCTCTGGCTCGGGAGTTTGTGGAGCTGGGCCGTCACGATAGTGGAACATGAAGTTCCTGGGCAGAGTAGTAGATAAGTTGGGGCGTTCGGCGTCCATGTTGCTGGCGCACTAACGTGGTGTTTCAGGATGCGATTGTCTTTGACCACACTGAAAGGTCAACTTCAAAGACACTGCAAGGAGGTACGACAGTTCAGACACGACAAGCGGTTAATGCATCCAGTTTGAGGGTGGTCCGATTGGTGTCGGGCTGATTCGATTATGCAGGGCGGTAGCTTCGATCGGGCTCGGGTCCCAGCAGATGTTTGGTGCTCTGCGAACGCGACTGTGCGGCTGCAGATTGGTTACACGTGCAATCAGGATGGCTGCGCCTTGATAAAGCAGGCGCACTGTCGCAAGACGTTGCGCACTCTTAGACGCACTGGCAAAAGAGGTTTCGATTGTCGCGGAAGCTCTGTAGACAAGAACAATGCGTGGGCGGTCCTTGAGGCGACGATGGCGCGTAGCTTCAAGTCGCGACCAACAGCTTGCAACTGGCGAAGGCGCGATTAACAATAATCGAAGACGATGCGCAAAGGCCCAAAGACGGGTCTGGGAACGCGTTGGTGATCGTAAAGGGTGGTGATGGCGAGTTTTGGCAAAATATGGGAGTCGTGGGTCGTGGTAAGAGGTCCGGGTGCGTGGGCGGAAGCGAATTAGGCGCCTTGGTCCGCGTCCATGGGGTGCGCAAGCGAAAGTGAAGATTCGTAAAAGACGTAAGGAAACGGTCGTCAGAGAGTCGCGTGGCGCGCACGGGGGGTGCGACGAGCGAGGTCGGGTCGGGATTATCGTGAAAGTCGTGATGGTGAAGGTGATGTGCGGTGAGGTTCGCAAAAGTCGGCTGACGGTTGCTGGCCGGCTAGCGCGAGACAGCGGACGGGCTTAGACCAAGACGGTCGATAGAAGCTCTGCAAACCCACCAAGTGCCCCGAGCCCCTTACAAAATCAAATACTCCTCATCCAACACTTTTCTGCAGCCGCCTGCGCGAGGCTGTGAAGGAGGCTCTACACACGTCTCTGCACACTATGCCTCCCTTTGTGCTCCTGCGCAACACGTGAAGCTGTTGTCGCAGACTGTCGACTGCGAACCTGACGCGTCTCGACGCGCTCAGCTTTCCCAGCCTAACCGCATCGGGGACTACCATGGCCCGTGCAGCTTTACCTGGATCGTGGTCCTCTTTTCCACGGCCCCTGCATACCTCGAGGCCCTTCACGGCCTGTTTTTCTGCAAGCACGAACACCTGTCACGGCTGTTCCATCCAGTCGCCCGCTGCCAACTTGCTGCAAGCATGCAAGCCGTGTCGCGGCATGCATAACGGCCACTTCCCCCGTTGTCTTTTGCTTTCCCTCCCCGCTCCATCCCATCCACTTCTTCTGCAGCTTCGTCGACATGAATGAGCGACGGCCAGCAAAAACCTGCCACCTGTGCACTACGCACGGCTAATGGCACACTGGAGAAGCCCCATTCGCTACGCCTCCAACCCTCTTCTCCACAGTGGAGCGTTGGCCATGGCTTTACAACACAACAACAGCACGAGTCATTACTACCTCGCTGTACCGTAGCCAATGCCTTTGCCATCAGCTCCATGCATCTGGCTAGGGGAATCTCATTCAAGACCCGTGTGTTGTCCATGGGAATTGCACATGCCGTCGGTATTC
>JAESFQ010000973.1_pt1 | contig 10425 bp, 9 predicted proteins | sample 9269431 | NCBI WGS metagenome assembly JAESFQ01 (sample SAMN14502588, study PRJNA617103) | algae metagenome | isolation source: Plectolyngbya sp. WJT66-NPBG17 and co-occurring heterotrophs from well... | place: USA: Mojave Desert, Joshua Tree National Park, California | collected 2006-08-06 | reverse complement strand
CCGCAACCGATATGACGTGCATGGGTACGATGCAGTAGTCGATCGCGCGACCGGTGTAGTCAACGCATGGCACTCCAACCTCCGCACTTGTGCAATCTCCGAAGACGAGAAAGCGGGGAAGCATCACATACCTCCAGTTGCACGGGCTCCAATTCTGCTTTTATCTTATTGAAGACATGCAATTCTGCCTCATTGAGATAGTCCGGTGCTTCAGGCGCTGAGCTGGCTGACTGCGAATATGATCGTGTGCATAATGTGGCGAGCTGTGGCTGTCGTGATAGGCCCGATCGTAAGGCTGACGACTGTTGTGTTCTATATATTGTAGAGGCAGACGATGTGAGAAGACGCGAAGTCGGTCGTAAGCATGGTGCTGCGGCTGCAGAGACTATGCGGCGAAGAAGAATAGCTCTTGACGGTGCCATTGTCGCGGTATGAGGGTCTATGCGACGAGCGTTAGCTACTGCCTGTGATGGTTCGTATTCCTTGTGTGATGTGCTAAGACAATGACATACTTACAAGAGCGTTGTGCAATGATTGACGCGACGACGTGATCGACGTTTGGCAGTTCGTGGACGAATTCCGTCATAAGGTCCGAGCGCCTGCCGCCAAATCACATGCTTCGATTACTAAGTAGCATTGGATGCGGTCGGGTGCCCACGATACAGTCACTTTTTCACAAACCATCAATCTCACCGATTTCGGGAGATGTCAAGACAAATTCGTGGCATCAACAGCCGACTATTCTCGATCTCAACAGAAAGTGGCAATATATGATATCGTAAGCTAACCCGCGCGTAGCCATGGTCGCACAAACCATGCTGGGGCAGGCTGGCATGGCGAACGCCGACCCACCATAAACCCCAAGTACTCTCGTGTACCTCATGTATCGCCAATCTTCGGGTCGCACCGATAACAGATTCTATTAGCAACGCGCAATGATGCAGGCTCACAAATTTGCACATCAGTCCACCAGGCGTATTCACAACATTGAACGGTGGATGCGTCTCCACACTTCGTCTCCGCTCCTTGCTGGTGGCGGAGTGCATATCACGGCACCTCAGCGCACCAGGCCACACTCCACAAGCTCACATAGGTTTTAGGAAAACAACAGCCAAGCGACGGACTCGGACCCCTCCTTCCAAGGCCCCAGCGGCCGAGACCGTTCGGACCCTGATCAGCGAAATGCAGCTTGCGACGCATACTTTCACATGTTGAGGACAGGGTTGAAGCACCAACACTCCATCAGGACGTCCTAAACGGGTCGTCGCACGCCAGGAGGCTGCTTCGAGCCAAGCTCTGCATGAGGTGTACGCCACACAAATGGGCTGAGCCGTCCGATCAATGCATTCGTTCAACCGATTGAACTGACGGCTCGTCTTTCGTCATGTCGAACTGATGCACACCTGTAAGACACAGGAAGTGCTCATACTGCAGCAAAATGACGCAGTATGGATTCTTTGGGTTTCCCATAGCGGCACCGATTCAGACGATCATCTTTATAGGGTGGCTGCTTATCCGTGTCGACCCTACGGCCTGAAAGTTTGGCGATGGCGTGCCGTCCGATGTCTCTGTTCGGTGTTGGGATGACCACCATGACCCTCCAATTTAGGCACTTTATCCCTGCGCACGAATATATCAAGTTCAGATTAAGATGCACAAGAGCAGCCAATCAGCTACACCGTCTCCAGCACCTGCAATCATGTTATAGTAACTACATCATGGGAATCGCTATGGCAGATGTCGACACTGCTTGCACTGCTATGTATAGCTTCATAGCGTACGCGACTACGGATCCTGCCGCAGGTTGATAAAGGCAGCCTCAACACGGGTAACGATATAGTACTACTAGGCGGTTCCTGGCGAATACAATCTGGAAAGCATCGTAAAGTAATATGGATCTCAGGGGAAATACCGAAGAGCAGCAGCATTCAGATAGAATGACGAGGGTGGATGGTAGAAATTATGACTTTACAGCCTCGCCGCGTACCAGTGACCTCTGCGATTGACAAAGTTCAACAGCAAACAAGCAGAATGTGCACCCTCATCTTGATCAGTACATTAGCAGCGCTGGTGACGGCTATTCCATATCCTCAGACTACAGACACCTCAATCACCCCAGGAGCCACGCTCATCTCACTCTCAGCAATCCTCCCAGTGTCGACCACCACAATCCCAGATTCGACTTCTCTGAACATTCCAGTCACACCTGTGCCAACCAGTGACAATGACCCAGAAGATGAAGAAGATGCAGAGTCGACTTCGTCGAAGAAGTATCCACACTGGGAGCCGATTCCAATCTTCACCAAGCAATGCCAGTGCCAATTAGCAACTGCCAGATACCCATGCTGGGCCACGGATGCACTGCAGGTGAGTAAACACACGGGGATTCGTGGAGTACAGAAGGCCTAATCACACGACCAGAGCTGTCACTTTGAAGAAAACTTCTCTTACGGCTGCTACATGCAAGCTATGGGCGGATGTCCAACACCCACACGCATCGTAAGTTGGTTCTTGCTTGCCTGAGAGCCCTCACCGTTCATATATTCACAATGCGCAGTGCAGTAACCTCTTCAAACCCACACCTCGTCCGGGACGTCACCCATGCGAACTCGGTCCCAATCCGCCCGTCGTTACCAGTTTTCCCACGCTCACGGGACTGCCGACTGCAAACTTCACTTTGCCAGTCTTGCCGACTGCGAGCGTGACGTTGGCTACGATAACTTTATAGATGGGCAAGTAGATATGGATAGGTGTAGGACAAGTATATATGGATGTGTGTGGGACAAGGCGCAGGAGCTAGAGTAGAGAGAGATGGTAACATAGTGAAGGATGTAGAATGTGCTGTTTGCATTTGGTTGGCACGTACTTCAGTGCTGTACGAGCAGTCCTATCCATCTTCACCATATCAGCATGTCAGCAGCTTTCAAAGACCCGAAAGCATAAACCACTCTTCTCATGTCCCATTCCAAGCTATCCTAGTACATCACATTCAACAACTGCAACAAAATCTTTACCACCGTGAAACCTCCCGGCCCATACCCACCCATCCCATCCCGCCCATCGAGCTCTGCAACCCTCATCTCTGTTCCGCAATCATCGGAAGCCTTCCTTACGCAGCGCTAGCTTCCGCCCAATGACTCCTCATCCCTCGTCTCCACCACTCCCACCTGACTTACGTTTGAGATATCCAAAACAAGCCCTTCTAGGTTATCGGTCTTGCCTATAACCGGGGGATGGATATGAATCTCCGCGGGGCTGAGCAAGGCGCTTCACTGCGTAGTGCTACACGTTCTCCACCGTCCATTGGTGCCCAAGCGAAATGTCACAATAGGCAATGTGGGACATACGAGGCTTGGCTTGCAAGAGAACAGAGATGGTGGGATAGGGTAAGCAAGGGGTGGACGGAACGGGTGATGGGGGGCGTGATGAGATGATGGGTGACCCACTCTCAACAGTTCGAGTTTGCAGATGAATTGTTGCTAGAGATCGAGTCAGACGCCTAATGCGGGGCTCGCTCACCCACGCAAGAAAATGAGTTTTGTCGGCTTTCTCGCTACGGCTGTGGAGACTGGAGTGCAGAGTGAGACTGTCAACTGCGTGTCCTGTGCTGGCGCATATTGCTGTGTGGAGAGTGAGGGTGGAGAATGGAGTAAGCAAAAGTGGTAGTGTAGATTGTGGATCAACAAGCGAACAGACTTGTGATGTCATGCCCGGAGACGTCCGATGAACTTTACACGTTGTTTGGTTCTGAGATTCGAGTATGCAAGAGTTCTGGCGGACGAGATAGTTTGCATATGGTAGGATCAAGCGTTGATCGGACCCTGACGGCTCCAAGGACGGAGATTGGACCCTTGCTTTTCGGATAGACTTGAGCCGCAGGGTCCAGTGATGTTGCGATACACGGGGAACCGTGGTACGGACATTGAATCGCGCTTTTCGGACTATTGAGGAGATGGTGTATTCGGACCGCGGCGGACAAGAGTACGACGCTGGTTTAGAACGCGGTCGAGGTTGTTACCTATCGTCGCTTGAGTAATGATCCGCAACCTTTGACTTACTCAATGCTCTTGATGATCAACGCTCATGACCATCATGGAGCTTACCGTCGCGCACCATGGATCCTTCACCGCTCGCTCCCCGCAATCAGCCATTTCCGCGTCTCCTGCCCCGTGCGCACAGAGTCTCGACTGTCAGCCAGAGCTGCAAGTCAAGCCCACCGTTCACTCCATCTTCCGACCTACCCTCCGTGTAGAATCAATCTGACCCCTCCCTCTCTCCATAATAACTCTTACAGTAGCATCCCAACGGTCCGCAGAATAAGCTCACCCGTCATTTAGCCTCTTCTAGCACGCAATCTCCCAACACACCATATCGCACCTACCTTGACCCCATTCAAAACGCCACGAAAACCCGGAGTTTTCTCCATAAAACACCTAGACCCAGATCTCAAGGCGTCAAGAAAGGAAGGGAGTCTCCGTGGACCCTGGCTAGATTAGCTACAGCCGCCCATGCTATTGACCAACGCTATCACTGCTGCTAGACGCTCGTTCTGACCAGGCAGTGGCCGACGCAACGCACATGCTCTTTGAATGCAAAAATAGTGGTGGGGAGATAAGCGCAGTGGTGTGTCTGTTGGGAATTTGCCGCCCCGGAAGATGTTGTAGCCAAGACGAGGATACGGCGTTGATAGGGTAAGCCACAAACAGCCCGTTGCGGCTCAACAACGGTGAGATTCTCATTCGACTGCATCGACATATCCTGGGGTGCTTCATTAGCGTTTGGTGAATGAATGTGTCAGCCTTCATCCATGTTCCGACGTCGGGGTTGATTTGTAAAATCAAGAGCAGTGCCACTCGCTGTGGTAGTGTTTCGCCGTGGCATGGTGTGATGCGAATTGGTGATGGCAGAATGGATTTGTGTAAGCTGCTAAGAATATCGCAGCCTTGCGCGCTAGTCTCATCACGCTCTAGCTTCACAATCGGTCGGCGCAAAGATTGCTGCCCCTCATGCTCGCTTCGCAATGAACAAGCATGTTGTCAGCCACAGCTGAATTTGTCGATCGCTACGGCGGGGCTTTGAACTTTCTTTCTCCGCACAGCTCCAAGGCCGCAGTAGCAGAAGTCTCGACACCATGTCGTCTCGGCCTGTCTTGGATTGCTTGAGAGGGTTACGAGAAATTTTCATCTTGATACCACATATTGCATGTCTTGCGACGCGCTCGGGTTTTGTCGTAAGCGCTGAAGCGCCCCTTGTTCGTTGAGCAAATCCTTCCCGCTGCATTCGCCACAGTTCGCAGGACGCTGGTATCCAGTGCTATGGCACCGACTTGGTACTACACAGCAGGTGCCGAGCAGCTTGTTTGTGTAGGATTTGCCGGTGCGATAACGCCCAACTTGTTCGTATCATGGAAGGAAATGTCACATCACTGTTGGTTCCAGTGGCGTTGTCGCTGACTTGCTTTGTGTCAAAAATGACAATTGTGCCCAAGAAGCTTAGATTACGAGTTTCCTGCAAAGGTTGAACAACCATGTCAAAGGCACGCGACGGATTTCCAGAGTATGTCAAAGGCAGCTCGCTTGCCCGTCGCATTGAGATGAATCCACAAGCCGCAGAGCTGCGTTATCCAGCGCCGCACAGGTCGAGTGCGGAAAGTGCGACCCCGCACTATGCTCTACCGTTCCGTCCATCGCCGACCATGCTTACACCCTCACACATTGCATGGCACAAAAGGTGTCGCTATATCACAGCTCGTCTCCTACGCTCATTACACCGTTTACGCAATCTTGACCACATGAGGCAAACCGTAGTAAAGTACATATATGCATCAAATGTATGGAGGGCAGCCGACTGGGGCGGGGCGCTTTTGTTGAGAGTGAGGGGAAGACATGCATGGATCCTGCAGGCGTAACCACCAGGCACGTTGTGTTTATGCACCCTTCGACAGGCGAAACAGCGCTACACCTAGGAAATTTAGCTTACGGGCGTCATCAGCGACCGCATACCTGCGTACGGCAGGTGTAAGGACCGGGCGGTGGAATTGCAGGTGAGGTCGCGTACTGGAAAACATCAGGTGAGATGGGAGACAGGTAGCAATGCATATTGTCCGAGGTGCAAACACAGAGTTGGAAGCTGCACCGATAGGGTAATCTGTGGAATGCCAGACGACGAGGGCTAGAACAATCCGGCATGCTTCGCGTAGGCAAGGTGCCGTGATGACCGTTTTCACAGTATGTGGACAAAGGCCAGTCTGTTTCCAAGTTTCCGTATCCTGTCTGACGCTCCATTCCGTGATGACCGTCACTAACCTGCTCGAGAAGACCTAATCAAGATATTTCAGCTGGGCGCAAGACTAGTTGGGCATCGTATCAATATGCAACTGCGTCCTACCCCGCGATCTGAAGCTCTGATGGTGTTGGTGTCATCACAGAGCTATCGCACGACGTGTTGGAACCGTCTTTATCTACTCGTAAACGCACCTGAGATAAGTGCATTGTTACACAGCATAAGCCACCCGGACATCGGGATGTCTGGCTGAGCCGACACCTACATGGACGGATGTTCAAGGTCATCGTCCCAGCTTCCGATAATATGCCCTGATGGTGTTGTACTATGCATGGAACGATGATGTGTGCGTGCGTAGGATCATGAAGCTTGTACATCCTTCACATGCAGAAGCAGGAGGGAGACTACTGTACGCCGTGCACAATGATTGTCGGCTTTCCTGCCCTGCATATTCGGATCCTTTGATGTTTGACATGACCGAAAGGACTGATCGAGACGCTTGCTCCGCAGATACAGCGCATTGATTATGCCATAGTTTAGTGGTAACGCTCTGTAGAAGTCGTAGCTCCCATACTGTACCAGGGCGCGTCAGCGATTGTTCAGATGTATTCCTGCCACGTGCACGACGTTCGCAGCTCTAGTTAAGGAAACTGACTACCCGAGCCAAAGTCTGCGCGCTAGGAGATGGATTTGACACCATGCTCACCGGCGAACATCAATTATTCGTCAACCTGTTGAGTGCAATCCATCTGTCCATGTGCTGCCGCAGCTCCAGCCACAAATGTCAGGCCATCAGCATTGATACGCACTGCAACTTGCGAAGTGCAAACAAAGTTGGCGATCACGATCCTCATCGGCCCTTTGCTGGGAGTTTTGTCGGTGGACAGCGTTGTCCTTTCGGGCCGTGAGTTGGGGAGATCGTGGGGTGGGGCACGGACGGGGGACGCCTCCCACTTTCCTCTGCACGGATGCGACGGCTATCTCCCTTGCTCGAGTCTAAGTCGTCCGACTTTGACTGAATCCGCATCTGGAACAACGCCGACTCATGAGCGGACTGTGAGTGGATGCAAAGATTGAGATGATGAAAATAGAGGGCCAAGTAGCGGTGAAGGTCTTGCAAGGACAAGCATCGGCGTTCTAGTATCGATGCCTAGGGTAATCCTGCGCGCGGTACGCGGGATGAGTGGGATATCCGGTTTTTCTTTCGTGAGAGTCACCGGAGATGGGTGAATTTGACGTCACACATCGTGATCTTGCCTGCGAGTCGGTATTCAATGGGAAATGCGGTTTAATTGGAGATGCAGTTGTTAGTTTCATGGGATCCGTGACATGCCGGATGGTACGTGGCAGCACTCCTGAATGGCTGTCGTCATGATTGACACGTTGACCAGTGAACACTGGAACTCAGCCGCTTCATTGTATCCGGCCTTGGACAGCGTTGTTGAAAGTTGGCAGTATCGCAATCTGGCGTTACACGCCCAGCAAAGGCAGCCCCATTTTCGCATGGAAGTATTTGCTAGTGGATCTTCGCGATGGGCGCTTCTTTGTTTGGGTACATGTTAAAGTATCGGGGAATTCCACTCGGGTTCTTTGTGGGCATCTGTCGTGTACCACGGTTACGATCCCACCAAAAAGGTCCTGCGATAGATTGACGTCTCGCTTGCCAGGCCAGCGAATGCACCAGACTTGGGACCCGGCTGGTCAAGGTGACGGTGATGGTGCGTACTCTCAGTAGTAAAAGTATGCGGCTCGCGGGATTGCATCCATCCGAAGCTGCATGGGGCAGACCATAGTCTCCATGGGCGAGACGAAAGTGAGAGTAACGTGCCTCGCATCCTTCGCTGGGTCTGAAGCGTTTAATACCTTGATACTTGTTTGATGTGACACAGGCAGAATCGTGCTCAGCAATGCGCTGCTCATGATCCGTGGTATTATCGCGATCGTGGTGTCGCGGACAGCATCGGAAAGCGGGTTAGTGGGATGCGGAACTGGTGCAAACCCCGCTCGAAAAGCATGCGGAGATCGACAAACTGGAGGAAATCGATGATGGCATTGCGGGGACCCTGTCGGGCGGTGAAGCACGCCGGACCTCCGCGGAAGGTGAATGGTGAGAACCGTAAGATTCTGCCACTGTCTGACGTGACGCCAAGTGGGGCACTCTAGGCCGCTGGTCAGCATGGGGGCTAGCGTACCCAGTGGGCCTCGGTCTGGCCAGCTTCGCGACGTCGCGACATCCCGACAGCGATGTTTCAAGCTGGGCAGGATGGAAATTGTCGAAATGACCTTGCGAGCAGCATCGAAATCTTGATGGCCGAGAAAGGGCCTGGCGACAAGCCTGCTTTGGAGCACCAGGTTTTGGAATTGCGCCGTGACCCACCTTCCGCCTTGCCCACGTCTATTTGCAGCCAAGATCTGGCCAGTGCGAGCTTTTCAATAGACAGCAATTTCCAGCACGATAAGAACCGTGGTTCAACTTGTAGGAGAGTTTGTGGGGGCGAGGCTCAGTCGATCAACTCATCTGAGGCCAGCAAAAAAACAAATTAGGCGCTCAGCCACTGCAACGGCAGCATGGGGTTTGAGACGAGACGCTTGTACTCAGCCTACGAGCGCTGGACAGCTTCAACGGCCACGCGTAGGCGCGCCAGATCAGGGAACCCTTTGCGTGGAACCATGTTGCAGGAGATCAGCCCATCCACGACACGTTGATGCTTTTGCGAGTGGCTTAGCTGCATACGAGGCTCGACTGGCTCGTAGTGATATTGCGGGGAAGCTGCGAGGCCGGTGATGTTGACAGCCAATGGCATGTGTCTCGAGATGGCATGCCGAATCAGTGTGTCCGCGATGCCGCAGCGACGCGGTTTCAGTTTGTCGCGCGAGACGTATAAGACGTCCGAGCTGAGCCCCGCCGCTCTCACGATGACGAAGATGGGGTACTGTAGTTGCGGCAGAGCACGGCCAGAGCAATAATAAGACTGCAAAGATGTCGTGAGACACTTTGAGAGGTCGCTTGCAGCAGCCACTCGCGGCAGGGGCCACAGAACTGCGACTGGGATGGCGACTAGGCCTCCCCTTCTGCTACAGTATTTGATTGGCATTGGCCCGACCGCCCTTTCTCAAACGGTAAGCGGCACCGGCGATCTCGCTGAGTTGAGCGTCGCGGAGGAGAATTTCACATGGGGAGGCCCGGCGGATTGCAAAGCCGCACCCTTATCGCGTCGATAGCTCAGGTACCGCCAAAGCCTCTCGGGACAAGTTCTGCAGCATCGCAGAGATGTTGCAGAGTTGCAGAGTGGCAGTGTGTAGGTGGAGGGGAACATCAACGGCCGTTCGCAGGCAAACGGTTCGTTGCGATAACAATGACATCACAGCCTCGCTTGGGCATGGCACGTGCGCGAAACAGGTCACTGAGGGCCTGTTCGCGTGGCTTGAGCGTTGCTTGCTTGCTTCTGCGACCCAGCAACTGCCTGGCAACGGCTGGCAAATTACGAACCACTCGACACGACGTCGTTTGACCTCCGATGGAGTGATGGAGTCCCCCACGGCTGCTTGCTCGGCCTTGTTGTCAGGCCATGTCTGTTGGGATGTGGAATAGCAGAGAGACAGAGAGAGAGCGCGCGCGCCGGCGTCGGTATCCGAGCGAACAGCGGACGTGGGCCATGTAGCTGCGACAACGAGTGTGTAATAGAGCCGGCCGTCTTCGCTTGCGGTCGGGAGATAAAGCAGAGAAACCATCAGCTAATCCCGCCCCGGCGCCACCAAGATAGCTCTCGCCAGCACTCAAGTAGACCAAAGTAGCCAGAGTACCGCTTGTCGCTCTCTCCGCCGTCGGCCCATCACACGACGGCCGCTCTTCGTTCGCCGCCCCCCCTCCCTCCCTCCCTTGAGCGTACGACGCACCGCTCGTCTCCGCTCCCGTCGTTGGTCTCTTGCAGAGCCGTAGCCAGAACCGGTTGCTGCCGCTTGGCTGCGTGGTGAAAATCCTTGGTGGTGCCCCGGTCTGTTGGGGCGCGCTAAAAGACCTTGACCCACGCGTGCATTGGTGCTGCAGCTCCCTGTCCGCTCCCCTGCACGCCCGTCCGAGCGCCAGGCCTCGATTTCGCTTCCACCCTGGTTCAACGATTCCCCAATAGTCGCCGCCCTGCA
>JAESFQ010000972.1_pt1 | contig 10433 bp, 11 predicted proteins | sample 9269431 | NCBI WGS metagenome assembly JAESFQ01 (sample SAMN14502588, study PRJNA617103) | algae metagenome | isolation source: Plectolyngbya sp. WJT66-NPBG17 and co-occurring heterotrophs from well... | place: USA: Mojave Desert, Joshua Tree National Park, California | collected 2006-08-06 | reverse complement strand
AGCGTTGAGGGTCTGTACATGTTGATTAATGAGAAATGAGCTAGATATCACTCTGATCAACGAAGCAGCCAATCCAGCTATAAATACCTGGACCACAGCGACATCTAAGATCTCCCTAGTAAAAAGTTTGTGAACCCCGATGGAATTTTCCATGTGCTTAACAAGCCCTGCCTCCACCCTCGCCTCACCATTCGCTCGAACATGTGCTTGACTTCTAACAGCATGACACCAGTACTTCTTCGCATCACCTCATATTGTTAAGCTGGTAGGGTTGATAACCCGTGTGCAAGACGCGTTCAGTGCACATGGTGAAGGCGCGCACGTGCAGTTGAGCACCGATTGGGTAGCCAACTGGCAAGGTGGGACCGAAGTAAGACCGCGCCTTTTCTGGGCGGTCCAATGATTCTGATCATGCGTCACGGCGCACTGCGTCGATCGTGTGCCAGGTGAATGGGTATTGGCTTGCATGAGAACGTCAACTTTGGTAACACTAACTCGGTAACCAGACTACTTATGTATCAAGTAATACTCGCGCAAGTGACAATAATGAGTGGGTGTGGTGATATCCTGCAGAGATGCGTAATGCGGAGAAAAAACTCAAACAAAGAAGTTCAAAAATGAACAGTCGAAGGAGTCGCAAAGCCGCAACGAATGTGGAACACCTGCATGGCTACGGCATAGCAGGCTGCTATGCATCCTGACCCTGCACGTTCCGTACCAGAGATGAGCAACAGAACCTTATCACAATTGGCCGGCGCCACGCCTGCGGGATCGTTCCTCGTTTATCGTATCTGAGCAAGAGGTGTGCCATCACAGCGATCTGTGCTTGCGGACGTTTTCTTTACGCCTTCTGGGTAGGCTATGGCACGTAGTAGTAGTATGAAACTTGTAATCATTTATGAACTTCGTCAGAGCGACGCGTTGCGAAGAGCCATCCTGCAACCATGAAGTCCCCAGCGAGCCCAAAGTACGAGAGTGAAGACGGCCCGGAAGTGTACGATGCTCCACCACCCTACGAGCTTCGCTCCACCGGAGAGCTTCTCGACAGCTCGGCAACGATCACAGGTTAGTTCCTTCGCTACGATCTTTACACAATACTTACCATTTTTCAGGCGACGGTAGATTTGACATCTCGTTCTCATCAACCCGCCCTGATAAATTGGCAAGCTTGCTTCCGCGTCCTGCTTCACCGGTTATAACATCACCCGAACTACACTCATCTGGAGTACAATTCAAATGCCCTCGCCTCAAAATAGTGATACAGGTAATGGGAAGTCGAGGTTCGTAGCATTAAGCGTCAGGTACGCAACGCTTCGTTGACGGCCAGTCTCTAGGCGATGTACAGCCCTTCGTTGCATACGGCACAGCCTTGCGACGATACGGTCACCGCGTCCGCCTCGCAACGCACAACACCTTTGCTGAATTTGTGCGAAAATCGGGCTTGGAGTTCTATCCTATTGGAGGAGATCCTGCAGATCTTATGTCTGTGAGTGCCATACAACAGTGCATTGAGAGATGTACCTTTTCTCACCTTCATAGTACATGGTTCGCAATCCAGGAATTATCCCCTCTCTTGAATCAATGCGTCAAGGGGCCGTCGGAAAGAAGCGCCGAATGATAGAGGAGATGCTGGATGGATGCTGGAATGCATGCATTCTTCCAGACCCTCTCAGCAACGAGCCTTTTGTTGCCAACGCTATCATAGCTAATCCACCCAGCTTCGCGCATGTTCACTGCGCCCAGGCGCTTGGTGTACCGGCTCACATCATGTTCACGATGCCATGGAGCGCAACGAAGGCTTTCCCTCACCCTCTTGCCAACCTCAAGAGCAACAACATGGGACCATCAGCGGCTAATTGGCTGTCGTATGGCGTCGTCGAGATCATGACATGGCAAGGGTGAGCCTCTAGCATGCAATCTTTATTCTAAGTTCTGACTTTGGTTAATATAGCCTTGGTGATGTCGTCAATAAGTGGCGCCGCAAGAGCCTGCGTCTCGACAGTATCCCAGCAAGCATGGGTCCGGGTATTACGACACACTGGAAGATACCTCATACGTACTGTTGGTCACCGGCGATTATTCCCAAACCAGCTGATTGAGGTCTGGAGATAGGTGAGCTCACCAAGAAGGTCTGATTTGGTTGTCATTAACTTACCATTGCGCTTGTACAGATGTTTGTGGCTTTTTTCTACGCGACGAGCCGACGTATGACTGTCCTGCGGAGCTCGATGCCTTTTTACGTGGTGGACCGCCTCCGGTTTACGTAGGGTTTGGTAGCATAGTCATCGATAACCCGGAGAGATTGACCGAAATCATCCTTGAGGCCACTGCAAGATGTGGAGTTCGTGCTATCATATCCCGAGGATGGAGCAAACTTGGTGGGGCTAGCCCAAACACTAGCCAGGTCTTCTATCTTGGTGATTGTCCGCACGGTAAGTAGTCTGACCCTACCTAGGCAATTGAGTGCATATACTGATGTGCACCCAGAATGGCTGTTCAAGAGAGTGTCCGTTGTGGTGCACCATGGCGGTGCAGGCACTACGGCTTGTGGACTGGTCAATGCTCGCCCAACCATCATTGTACCATTCTTCGGAGAGTGAGTTAAGGCAACAGGATTGAAAGAAGAAAGAGCTTTGCTAATGCTGATATGCACATAGTCAACCCTTTTGGGGAGAAGCTGTCGCTTCAGCAGGAGCAGGATCAGCACCTATACCACACAAGGAACTCACAGTCAACGCGCTTACCGAGGCACTACATTACTGTCTTTCATCTGAAGTGACAAGTGCTGCGCAGGCAATCGCTGCAAGAATGCGCACGGAAAAGGGCGTTGACAGAGCCGTGACATCTTTCCATGCCAATCTTCCAGTTCATGCGATGCTCTGTGATGTGTTGCCTCAAAACACCGCAACATGGCTCTGCAAGAAGAGAGGCAGGGTGTTCAAGCTGTGCGATACCGCGGTGGCAATCTTGATCGCTGAAAAGAGGCTGAAGGAAAAGGAGCTGGAGCCGTAAGTCCATACTCCACAGTGGAGACTGCATTGCATCCCATACTGATTCTAGCTACGTATTGCAGTATCGAGATTCAGTCCTACAACACTGACGTAGAGCGCTGGGACCCTTTCACCGGGGGTGCTTCGTCTGTGCTAGGCACGTTAACAGACATGACTGTTTCCCTTGGAAGGACTTTCATCGATCCCTACACGGAGTACAAGCGGCAACGCAGGGAGCTAAAAGAAGGTGACACAGGCGGCTCGGTAAATTCGCCGGCGGGTTCTGCGGCTTTAGCGGCCGGGAAGGGCCTTGGCCGGGTGTATGGGTCAATAACTAAAGGCACCCTGGTAGACCTGCCTTTGGCGCTTGCTGAGGGTCTGAGAAATGTGCCGAGGCTTTACGGCGCCGAGGCTGATGACTATGGTAAAGTCACAGATTGGAAGAGTGGTACAGTTGTTGGTGGGAAGGTAAGTTCCCGCTTCTCATGTGCAATGCATAGCACTGAGATTTGCCCGCTAACATGATGGTCTGATATCAGGCACTAGGGTTAGGATTGTATAATGGGATTGCAGGATTAGGTACCGAGCCTTACAAAGGGATGAAGGAGGAAGGCGCCGTTGGGTTTCTCAAAGGGGTAGGAAAAGGAAGTATTGGTTTAGTTACCAAGACTGGAACAGGTGTGGCGACTCTTTCAAGAAAGGTAGAATACCGCTGACAGCTTCCAGCCACAGTGGGCATGTTTGCCTACCCGGCGCAAGGCATCTGCAAGTCGGTCATGTCGAGGACAGACCACACGCTCCATCAGCAAAGACTAGAAACAAGAGGTCGGGCTCTGGCGTCAGTAGACGCACAGAAGGAGAGTGATGTTGTTCGTTGGTTCAAGCAAACCATCAGGTAATGGTGTTGTTGTAACTCAGTATTGCGCGTATAACGAGTTAAATTTACTTTTGGGAAGAGGGATCCAGATAACGCAGGCATGTAATCAGAGAGCGAATAGCACACAGTACCATATGTGACAGAGAAGCCCGACGTTATCCACTCGAGGTGAAGAACTTAATAAACGTGCTTGGCCCCCACACGCAGCTGCACAGCGATTTTAAACAGCTCTTCCTTCTTTACATAGCTTACCGCTATATATCTACTGCAAAAAGGTTTGATATAATTAACCCATCGTTAATCTAACAATGACAGGTTTAAGAATGTGGCATGCAGGAGTGAAGCCGCAATCGCTATCAACGGTAGTAAGCACCGAGGAAAGCCTCTAAGTGTATACTATTGGGGGCACATGCCGCGGGCTGAATGCAACATATTCGGTCAAAGATAAGAGGCAGAGCTTTGCAGGGGTAACAAACGTCTCGTCAGAAACAATCGGCGTTTACGCAAGGATAGCAGAGCGAGTACGCAGTACGGGTACGGACTACGAGTACGCCTCATGTGTGGGGGCATATCCATGCTCTCAATAGCAGGCGATGAATATAATTCGAGTCCTTCGCTATTGTCGTATACCACCCTGCCTACCTACTTTTGAGCACCAGCACATCCATCGAAACCAGCCCGAAAATTTGTTGCCACAGGTCACTGGTACCGCAAAGCTCGACCGCATACCCAAGCTTCATCTCCAACCTCTCTTAGGGCAGAAACCAAGTCGCAAGGCTTAGACGAACTCCAGCAGCGAGATGCTTCAGCCAAGAGATGACGCCAGTACAGCAGAACCTATCTTCAAGTTGTACCACTATAATCCAAGCATCGCTGGCGCCGTGATCTTTGTTTTGTTATTTGTTGGAACAACAGGTTTGCACTTCTACCAACTTTCCCGTGCTCGCACCTGGTTCATGATTCCGTTCGCTATTGGAGGCATCTGTAAGTCGCTCTTGTCGTTGCGAAAGGTTACTACGCAATGGCTAATTAATCCCTCCACCTCCAGTGGAATGCATAGGGTATGCAGCTCGAGCCCGCTCTGGCCAAGAATCGCCAAACTGGAATTTGGCTCCATACATCATCCAATCACTTCTCATTCTCATCGCCCCGGCTCTATTTGCAGCCACCATATATATGGAATTGGGGCGCATCATCACACTGGTTCGAGGAGAATATTGCTCTCCGATCCGTAAGAAGTGGCTTACCAAACTGTTTGTTTGCGGCGATGTATTCTCTTTCATGGTTCAGAGCGCTGGTACGTAACCAAATGTCATATCAACAGATCCCAATAACTCTTTTCGCATTACTAACTACTCCCGATAGGTGGTGGTATCCAAGCCACAGGCGGTGTTTCGGGTCTGGAGAAAGGCGCACACATCACTGTTGCTGGTCTGTTCATTCAACTGATGTTCTTTGGTGTCTTTATTGTTGTTGCTACTACCTTCCACATTCGATTACGCCGTTATCCCACAGAAGAGGTGCTGAGTGGTGTTCCTTGGGAGAAGCATATGCTAGTTCTGTTTGCTGCCAGCCTGCTCATCATGGTGCGCTCTATCTTCCGAGTTGCTGAATACTTGCAAGGTTTTGATGGCTACCTACTGAGCCACGAAGCTTACCTGTATATCTTCGATGGGCTACTTATGTGGCTTAACATGTTGCTATTCAACTGGTTGCATCCGGCTGAGATTCTCTCGTTTACTTTTCGACCACAAAAGAGTAGGAACAGCGCGTTCGGCATGGGCGGTGTTTCCCATGGCTACCCTCCACACGAACTGCCCATCGCCTAGAGTATTACTATGGGCGAAAAACGGAACGAAAGAAACTGGTTATCATTGGCGATGCAAGCCTTCAGCGGTTGCTCCACTAGAGAGTCGATGTAATCACTCGAATCTTTTAGGTCTCTTGTTGAAGTCTTTTGGAATCTGCGTATAGATTAGATGAAATACACGGTGTATATAGTTATCAAGTTCTTGTGTGTGCGATACTTCTCATTCGACATGATCTTTTTCAATGGGTATAATATATGCTTCGGAAGTTGCGATTGACTCGTCGTCTCTGGGTCTTCGCAACGACAGGTGGAGCAAGTGAGACACGGCCATGTTTACCAAGTTTTTCTTCAAGATGGGCAAACTTTAGGCCTGTAGCAGTGTCTTGGTAGTGAAGTACGTACTACGACCATAGCGCTGTCGACGAGGCTTGGATATACCCTGGAGTGGCCGTAGTCGTAGTGTGGCTACAACACGAAAAGCTGGCTGTTGTACTAGACATACTGGCAAAAGCAGTGTACTACGTACTGTTGGACTCGTTCCCCAAGATTAATGTCACATACTTCTTTGTAAATCGATGCTTGTACCAGCTAGGCCCACGACCTCTTTAGGCCATTTCATCCATGGTGCCCAGTACTCTCCAAGTAGGTCGTCTACCACATCTACAATATTCCGACCCCATCCGGCCATGAACCAAAATCCATCCGATTCATGAAGCAGAGCGCCAAAATAAGCAAATATTACTAGGGCCACTGGCTGTCGCTGTTGCAGACGTACAAAATATTCGTTCGGAGCGAAGTGCACCCAGAAAAGGTGGCCCGACCAAACCCTCCTTGGTCCACAAACAGACAATTCGTGAGCGCCTGTTGTGCTGAACTGATGGACGTATGAACAGCATTTCCTCAACAGATGTAAAGTCTCGTCAAAGACCTCATCTCCACCAGTGCTAGCCCATATCTCCCGAACAAGACGCATATGATGGTCTTCCTCGAGCGAACCAATGTCTGGGCCTACCTCGTCCCAGTTTCCGACCTCAAAGATCGGGCTCAGTGATCCGAGGTGGATGCGGCTGTACACTGATATCAGCACAGCTTCCACGCCGCGGATCATCGGGATCCACTCAGCGCCCAGGATTTGCGCTCTACGAGTAGCGGGGTCGGCAACACTCTCTTGTTTCCCATGATGCTGGGCCGACATGCCAAAGACACACAAGACATTCAACGAAGCGCACGCGAATAAAGCGTCGCTGTTGTCCTCGCTCAGTTGGGTAACTTGCTTACGGAACCCTTGCAGTGCTATGTTGTGGTGATGGGCTGCATCAACAACATGTTGCTTTTTATCGCTCGCATGCAGAGACGCTAGGTGCAACGCTGCAACGCTAAGAATGCCGTGCAGTACGAAGGAATATCGAAATCCAATCTGAGGAAATGCCGTCTGCCAGTACGCGTCGAAGCTAGGCGATTCTGAGATGCTCCGGCTCGTTGATAGAATCCAGTGATGGAGCAACGGCAGGTCGTCAACGGCTAATAATGTGGAGGAACGCCTGTGTAGAGCTAGGGCATTGGAAGGGGGCGTCGATTCGTGCCGCTGCTCAGAGTTTATGCTGATGCGTGGGCTCGCGGCAGTAGACCCAACATCGACAGCACTAGAAGCTGGGGACAGGCAGTTGCGCTTCTCTTGTCTTGTTGGATAGACGCACTGGATAGAGCGTCGGATACAACTCCAACAATGTGGTTTGTGTTCGTCACACTGCAGTGCCACGTTAATCAGGTCACAGTACGAGGCATAGCTGGACAATGGCAGCCGACACGATCATCCGTACCTTGATCCGTCGTCTTTTACATTCACTACATCCCGTTTTCGATTTGTTGTGCGGGCGGCGTTTGTACTGCTTTGGCGGCGATTCTTGCGACATCGAGGCCTCTCGAAGAGCCATGTATGTGCGTGGTCGGTTGGGTGGGAAAGAAATGGGATGGGAACGAGGAACGGGGAACGAAAAACGAGCGGGCGAGGGTCAATTCAAGGCAATTGGCCACCCGTAACTGAGTTTCCGCCGCGAACGAGGAGAGGTGAGCGGGCCCCTTCCGCCAATCTAAACCACACGCGTTGTTGTCTAAGTGATCGGAAGGCGGCTGACTAAACTAAGGGGGCAGAAGGACAAAGCCCGAGTGCGTCTGCGGAGGTCAGATGCTCAGATGTCATTGGATAAATTGGCACAATGCAGGTCCCTGCAGCTCGCACGTTAAGTTTCAAATCGCACTAGTGAAGGACGTCAATAAGCTGCACAATCGGAACAATCGCTTCGGGGAGTTTGACCTGGAAGAAGGATGTGGCGGGGGCTCTCTGGCTTAGCGCAACGCTACGGCCATGGACGTCACGTGGGCAGTACGAGATACGCCGGTTGTACGCCTCCAACCTGGTACAGCCGGCATGATCCGGTTGCACCTCCGCAACAGTACCGAAACACCTGCGCTGGAAGCCAGACTCGGAAGTTCGAAGGATTGTCCGAGCGACCGGGCAACGGCGCCGACGAGTGAGCGAACCGCTTTCTGAGCTGATTGTCAGCGTATTCTTCATTGTTTGAAGTACGAGGTCGCGTGTGCCTATCCAGCGACCCTCGGCACGTGATGAAAGCAGCATGGTCAGACAAAACCATTGCCAACTGCGCACCGGCAGCAATACATTCTTACTCACTGTTAGAGCCCACCTACGTACAGAGGCGCTGTATATCGCCATTTAACACGGGCCGAATCAAGCGCCTTCAAGCGATGCCTTCTCGCCGCAGCCACCGCAAGTCTCGCAGCGGCTGCGTTCCATGCAAAGCGGGCCACACTAAGGTGAGTTTTAGAGCGATTGTTGCGACAGATTCGAGTAAGGTCTGATCATGCGGTTTGTAGTGCGATCAGGTGCGACCGTCCTGCACGCGGTGTTTTTTAAGAGGCAAGCGTTGCGAATATGGAATCAAACCTGTCGAAAGGTCACCCCTTCCCACTCCACGAGAAGAGAATTCTCTCTTGGCGAAAGCCGCTGCTCCGACGGTCGCTGAAAGATACCTCGTGCCGGCTTCATTAGCGGATTTCGAATTGTTGCACTTCTACAGCACCGCTACCTACAGTACTCTTACGGATCGCGCCGAGACCCAAGTTCTGTGGAATACGGTTGTGCCACAACTCGCCTTCCAGCATGACTTCTTGCTACACAGTCTGCTGGGCGTTGCAGCCTTGCATGCGGCATCCAATCAGCCTAACAAGAGGACGCAACATATGGACGCCGCCCTAGAACATTATAATCACGCTCTTCCCCTATACAGGTCTGGCATCAGCCAGATTAGCTCTACCAATTGTTCCGCTCTATTTGCTTGCTCAAGTCTAGTCGTTGTGTTTGCTTTCGGGTTCGCCTTGTTGCGAGAGCCCTGCGGAGGGGGACTCAAGGCACCTATTGAAGAAATATCCAGCATCTTCTTGCTCTTACGGGGAGCTCATACGGTCCTCCGAGAAGCTTGGCATTATATCGAGGCCGGAGAATTTGGTATAATGTTTAGGGGAAGATTTGTCGACGGAAGTACAGTGATGTCGCCAGAGCTCAGTGCTTCATTGGATCAGCTCGAAGCGCACAATCATCCTCCATGGACAGAAGCCTGCAGTAAGGATGTATACGAGGTTGCCATCGAGAAGCTCCGCCAATGCTTCATTGGCATTTGGGAGCAGGAAGACAAAGCTTTTGTGCTTAGCTGGCCAATGATGGTCGAGTCATCATACATTAAATTGCTTAGTGAACAACGGCCTATGGCTTTGGCCATACTCGCACACTATGCAGTTGCTTTAGATGTTGTCAAGGAACGCTGGTGGTCAACAGGATGGGGCGAGCAGCTACTCTCTGACATTTCTTTGTCTTTGACTGGAGAATGGCAAACACTCATATCTTGGCCGCTGCAGGCGGTGAAAGAGCGAAATAGTCCATTTTGCTCCTGAGGCATGTATGGTTAGAGAGGAAATAAAATCCCTGCCATCTAACGATAGAACCGGATGACTGCAGCCTACTGTTTCTTGACTATGCTTTGTGGTGGAACGCAAATAGAATGCAATCTGTACACTAATATGCTCGAAAGCTTCACAAGAACTGGGCCCTTGGTGGATATTGTTCCCCCATATAATACCAGGTTGTGCGCATAGGTACGTACGGCGATGTAGGGAACGTAGGAAGCGTTCGATGCGCTCGTATTTCGAGGATGAGCACCATTAACAGGTAGAACAGAACCCATCCCGGAGACCTCCTGGTAAGTATGATTTCTAAATTCATCGAGTTCTTGTCGCTGTTGCAACGGTGTACTATATAGGTAGTCAAGATCGGTGCAGGCCCTCGCTGCCTGTTGGCGATTGATAGGGTCACGAAAGTGGAGCCCGGCGCACGGAGCGCCGAGCTTCCGGGCCAAAACTTCAACACACTCGAAAAATTGCCAAACTCCTGGTAGGCATTCGCTAGGCATACGTGATGTTCAGAGTCCTGTGTAATGCAATATCCGAAACACTCTTACCGACCAGAATGTCGTATATGCCATCATCCAGTACCCACTGTTGAATGACAGTATCCCATCGACTGAGATCCCGCCGAGTAAGAGGGAACGAAATGCGGGTGCTGCTTCCCGGGCCAATATCCTGCTTCTCAAAGCCACGCAAGACACGATGTGGTCCACTTCCAGGCATTTGAACATACAGCTGAGCAACTTCTGCCGCGGTAAAGTCGCCGCTGTTGGACATG
>JAESFQ010000971.1_pt1 | contig 10438 bp, 7 predicted proteins | sample 9269431 | NCBI WGS metagenome assembly JAESFQ01 (sample SAMN14502588, study PRJNA617103) | algae metagenome | isolation source: Plectolyngbya sp. WJT66-NPBG17 and co-occurring heterotrophs from well... | place: USA: Mojave Desert, Joshua Tree National Park, California | collected 2006-08-06 | reverse complement strand
CAGTATCACTAACTTACAACATGTAACACTGATACGGTGACCTTTCGCGTAGATCATGTGTCGACAGTGAATGGCCGCACAACATGGCAATATCCTGTATCCTGAGTTTGCTTTTTCCAGATACTCGGGGCGCCCAAAACCCCCGACTCATGGACGTTGGGGGCGTGGCGGAAGTGAGCCAGCCATCCTAGAGCCCACCGCATGTCTGTTTGTTCTCCATTAGGTTAGAGTCCGCTTCACGCTTTCGCGATCACCAATAGCATCCGGCCGACTGCCGTGGTCACACATCAAGTCAGGAACAGTGGAGAAGACAAGCATGTAGGAGGAGCCGGCTGGGCATCTGTAGTCACCAAATTAGTAGATACTTAGCTCTCCCCCTCTCGCTCTTTCATCCCCCATATACTTTCCAGTTTCACGTCGACGTTCACTTCTCGTCTACAATCCCCAACAACGCTCGTATTGCTTATCGTACTGCTCGTTTCAAAAGCCGGCTAGCTAGCAACATGCCGGGCCCAACGTATACGTACAACGCCTCCTCCACCGCCTATTCCAAGGATATTGACCCTTCATCGTACGCTTCATCTCAGTGCTTCATCTACGTACCACGACTAACATTCAGAAGGACCAAAGCCGAACGTCCTTCGTCTACTACCACTGAGCATGCCGTCGACAAGGTCGGCGCTTCTACTGGCAATAAGAAACATATCACTGTCCCGTTACAAACCAAAGCCATGCAGGATGCAGACCTCGCGCTCATCGGGGCCCAGTTCGACAAAGAGTCACAACAGTAGTTGGACAACTACGAAGCAAAGACGCATCTGGGACTATGGCAATAGCTGTTGGCCACGAGACACATACAGTTGTGATAGGCATGTTGCCAAACTGGTGTCAGCACTAGGGCGGTCGGGGCTAGGACCGCCTGGCCCCGAGGTATAAAGACCTACTAATCGCTGCCGAGCCACAGCAGCGATTCGCCTCTAGTCTTACTGAACAATATACTTCACTACCTGCTATTATCGTGCATCCAGTATCGTAACCTAACGTATTGTCTGACAACTGGTCCCCGTGCATCGTCAACCTGTATGCACTTCGCTTAGACCACGACCATAGATCCTTGTCTGTAGTATCAGTGCAGAATGGAAAGTCTTTACGGAAAGGAATTCATGTTCATAGGGTTTCTCTGCTCTCTTCTCCGCCTTGGACCATACCACAGCTAAGTTGACTGACTTTAATACATCACACTAAGAGGTTACAGAGGTCTAGGTAGGTATGTCCGTAGGGGACTACAAGGATGATTATCGCGGGTCGCGGTGATGGTGTTTCTGACAGTCTTCAGATGTATTGGCCAATACGTTGTGTTATCGCATCGCATGCGGCGTCGAAACGTATGATCTAACGTACCTCATCACTTACTCAAACTTCGCAACCCATCCATCACCGACTCTCTCCCCTTTCGCATCCACTCCACCCCAGAAGACTATGCTGCTGCCATTTTCCATAACATCCGCACCAAAGATCGCTCTCGGACCAGGATGCAGCTTGCCATCCTCCTCTTCCAATTGCTTATCCGAAGGCAGCTGCACTACCGCCTCCGCCCACGACAGGTGGCCAGTATCAGCACCCAGAGCAGATCTAATAGCATCTTTGATCTTGGCCGGGTTGATGGCTTTCTTGAGTGTCATTGACGGCTTGGCCTCCAGGTCGCTTGAAGGGATCTGGAGAACCCAGGTGTCGCTGAACTGCGTGACTTCTTCTGCATGCTTCGTATCTTCTGGTTTGGTGTTCGAGACCGCAGCAGACGAGTCATTCCGGGCTCCAAGGAGATAAATCAGATAGTTGCGACCCCAGCCAGTGGTGACCGGCAGTAAAGCCCCGTCACGTCGTGCACGAGGGCCTGGCGCTAGTGGATTAGTGGGGAACGTGAAAGACTCCCACTTCCTCTCTTCACTTGAAGAAGAGACACTGATGTGGTGAAGCTGACTACTCATTGGGTCAGAGCCCGAAATGAGCCACAGTTGACCATTCGCCAGTGTGGCGTTTGATGTCGCGACTGGCGCTGTGGGGAGTTGCGTCCAGTAGCGCGCAGCGATGTCGAACTGCCACAGATCCGATGCATTGTCGCCAGAGCCATCAACTCCGCCGAACAAGATCACGTGTTGATCATGCGCGAACAGCTGGGCGTTACGTCGTGGACCTGGGCCAATGTCTCCAGTGTCGACATCTCCCTTTGAGGGTTGTAAAACATCCCAGCTCTTTCTGTCAGGGCTGAAAAGCCATACGGATGATTGCTCATCAATCAGGCCGCCGTGTTCGTCGCTACCACCGTATATAGCGACGTTCCCGTGGAACGCGCAAGCTGCGTGGTTCGATCTTGCTGATGGCGTGCGGCCACCTTCAGATGTTGCCAAAGCTGGGATGATGCTGTAGTCCATCTCTGGTTTACCAGAATGCTCAAGGGTGACAATATGCACATGGTTGCTTGCAAGAACGTTGTTCGCAGTGTCACCACCAAAGATGTAAGCTTTGTTGCCGATCACTGTGACTGTATGATTGGAGCGCGCCAAGGAGCGTCTGGAGGTCAGCTTAACCCCAAGCATAGTGATAGTGCAGTACATACGCCGACGAATCACCTGTTGCTGTGGCTATGCGCGTGAAGGTGACCTTTAGAGGAAGCGTTGGCTTAGAAACGATGTAAGCGGCGTAGCCTGCTTCTACGGTGTGTTCAACCACTTCTGCCGCGACGTACGCGCCCGCTGCGACTTCGGCCATGATTCTGTGCTGTCGTGGTAACGTGTGGTATGACCCCAACTGGTAAACGGGTAATGAGTTCACAAGACGTCAACGATGAGAAACAGTGGCAGAAGTGAATGCGTAGAGAGGGGCGAAAGCTAATGCAGGTACGCGGATATGACGTCAATGGGTCCACAGCGACTGCTGTAGGCTTAACGACTCAACAAAAAACCTTGGAGAGGATGGGGCAAATGCATCCAGTATTGATTTCGGGCGATAGGCGTCGCTATGGAAAAATGTATCATTTGGTGTGAAAGAAGCATTATCAGACCGATTAGTACACCGTCCAGTCATCAGAGCCAATCCGCTGTATCACTACCCAAAGGCTTCGACATAATGTCCCATCCCACCAGTAGACCCTCAACATGAGCCGAATGTGTTACCGCTTCCAGGCTTCCGAAATGGGTTTGTCGCAATTCTAGATATTTCTTTACTTCATCTGGCTGCTTGAAGTCCTTGCGGTCGAACCCGCTTCTGCCATTGTATCGTCCCAAAGACCGCATATATTTCATGACACCGGCTAACGATACTTTGACCTCGTAGGCACCTCCAACAGTGGCCCGTTTGTATAACGCAGCCATGATTCCGGTGGCCAAAAGATAACCAGCACCGTGATCGAATGCCTGGCAGGGTAGTACGCGCATCGGCTCGTTGTCGCCATAGCGCTCAGCCTCTGCCACATTGATGCCAGAACACGTCTGGACGAGTGAGTCAAACCCGCGGTTCTGAGACCAGGGACCATCAGGACCGTAAGCGCTGAGACTTGCGACGATCAGATTTGGATTTGATTTTGTCAATACTTCCGCGGAGAGGCCTCGTGCAGCTAGGCTGCCAGGGCGATAGCTCTGCAGGAAGACGTCGGCCGTTGAGAGCAAATCTAGTAGCTTAGCCTTGTCTTCATCCTTCGTGATATCAAGCTGCACCGTGCGCTTGCCGCGTGATAAATCAATGTCGATGTCGGGAAGATCAGGGAGCGATGGTGATGTGATCCAGATGACGTCGGCCCCATGGGCTGCTAATGTCTTTCCAGCAACAGGTGCGGCTATGACTCGGCTCATTTCGACAACACGAATGCCTTGCAGACATCTTTCCTCCACCTTTGGTTCTGGTATCAGCGGCATATAAGGTTCTGAGTTCGAAAGTCTTATTATCGAAATTGGGAAGTCCGAAATAGCTCTGGCTTGGGGTAATGCGTCCCATTGATCGAAAGACCGTAGCGCAGTGATCACAGCTCCGCGACGAAAAGCCTCAGCCTCCAGCTCTACAGTTTTCCATTGCAGCACTTTGTGCGACACCTCTTCTCTCGATGCGTTTGGCGGAAGCCCTAGGATACGTAGTGCGCTCTGGCGATGATTCGGAAAAGAATCGTGGATTCTCACATATCCATCAGTTGCTTTGTGAAAGCCACCAATAGTGCCCCAGGGCGGCGAGGCAGGTTTCCCATTGACAGTATACAGTCGCTCGGATTTGTATTCGACGCATGCATGCTCAGCTGGAACTGTGACTCGAGGTATCGGAGATGCGTTCCGAACAGACCAAAAGAGAGCTGCAGCAAGCGCAGACGTTGCGATGGTTGATTGTGCAAGAATATCGACTTTGAATGAGGATGGCAAGCATTCGACATCGGAAGGTAGATCTAGTGAATCAAGGGCATCTTGCGGCAACCCCAGCGTCTTCCATAACAGGGTGACGGAGTCAAAAGCGTCGAAATTAGAGCAATCCATATAGAATGATAATAGAAGAGGAATACCTTCGAACTAAATATATATCAAGGACGTTGATAGGGAAACATGAAGTTCCAGGTTGGCGATGGACGTTTAAGTAAACACAAGAGGGCGTATTGGAGTGTCGTGGAAGTGGATAAATCTCCGAGTACTCATGTCCGGATATAGAGCGAGCCGGGCATTGAAACACACGACCGGAAAAGCAAAATACTTGAAATGGAATGGGAGGGAGAAGGTGTGGGTACCAGCCGACGATTGCCGAGTGGCGTTATGTAAGCAATCGGCAGGCCGCTGCCGCGTCATTGACAGGGGTCTCATCCTTCCTTTGACAGAGATGTTCAACGTCACAGCATCACAGCTTTTATCATCTACCATGTTGCTTTGCCCAAGATTATCGATCGTGAAGTGCAGTCTACTGGCATGCGCTCGTGCCGGAGGTGATCCTACGCCAGATCTTTGATATGACGCAAGGGCAGGGAAATCAGAGCCCTATCGCTAACGAACCGGTTTGACGAGCACGGCGACCAGAAGATTTCAGTCTGACTTTGGGAAAAGAGATGAATTTGCACAAATATGGGCAGAGCTACAACGAGGCCATCCGTAGTGGTGTAGAGGGCCACGCACATCCCTGGATAGAGATTCGATGCCGCTTCGGAAGAGGCGTCTCTCTAATGGTTTCATCCAACTTCTCACTTTTCCTGAATACATTGGTGAAATTTGGAGCACTGAAGAAGATTATGGCGACAATGAACTTTCACAGCAGTGTGGTGCGTGACAAGTTTTGTAACGGTTGATAGTGAGAAATGAGGCGAAAGCACAGGAGTACTTAAATTGGCTACATCATGGCTCATAATGAAGTGTCAGAAATACGGTCGCACTCACGGTTATGCAGTAAACGGTAGCGCACATGAAGAGTTCCTGTGTGTGCGATACTTCTCATTTGAGATGCTCTTTTCCAATGGGCGCAATATGTGTTTCGGAAGTTGTGATTGGCTCACTGTCGTCCCCAGGTCGTCGCAAACCCACGAGGTGGGGTAGCAACTGTGTGAGTTAAAGGGAAAGTATAAAATAACCGCAGCGCAGTGTCTTCGTTGCTTGCACAACTCACACACCATGTCGCTCACGATCGCGCACATGAAGAGCTGTACTTCAAGTATGAAAAGATCACACGTACCAATATTGTCATGGTCCACGATCGTGGATGCGTGTGTGATTGTCTTGTTCAGATCCAAAACGTCTTTTTCTGCAGCCATTATCCGATTGCTCTCGCAAGACTGCCCTTTCGCAAGTTTCAGACCCCATGCAACTGGCAAACCAATAGCATCAAACGCAGAGAGACTATGCACCTAGGGCAAGGTTCATCCCCTATCGATACCCGGGCAGCCAACTTGTGAGTAGCGCGCTTCTTTGTCTTGTTGCTATACCGTTAGCCCTTTCCAAACCGCACGTGCTAACATTTATACCAGAATAAATTCCTATCGCGAGCGTCTCGACGAAACTCACAGCCACTCCGCCAGCATACTCCTATGTCGTGCTATACGGCACCATAATACCCAGGTTCACGAAGCGCTTCCTGTAAAACCTAGGATCGAACTTTGGCTCGATAACGTGATGTTGCATATGCAGAATGAGGAGATGGAAGATCCGGACACGAGTGATGAGGCACCAGAGGATGTTTGGGCCGGGCCGACATCGCCGCCGAAAGAAGAAGAGGAGGAAGAGGAGAATAGGGAAAAGGCGTGGAAGGATAGGGTGAGCGAGCGGTAGAGAGTAGGCGAGAAGCTTTATTTACTGGAGGGGAGATAGGAGAGCCATCACGTCGGTCATGTGTCGCCAAGGCTTGTTGAGGACGGGGAAACGAGTCACTTTTGCAGGAGTATGTACGCAACCAGTCCCGAAATTCTTCCAACCACTAAAACATTCTAACAGTGTGGTATATGACCGAACGTATAGCTCTTTGTCTACTGCACACGCGTGCGTCATTTCCGGGAGGCATCTTCAAACTGCGATCCGATGGATTTGAAGTCAACTTCACTCCTTCCCCAGTCCCGAAGGAAGGCCGAGTATTCCAGAGCATTGCTGTGGGTACCGACTCGATGAGTATAGTGAGCGTCATCAGCGCTGAAGGCCGAACAAGCACATGTTGCCGTGACACTGAACATTGTAAGCGCCCATGTTGGTCAACATTGAATGCAAAGCAGACGTGACTTACGAAGAAGAATCTTCTTCTGTTGAACCGCTGTTCATATCCCCATTGACCTGCGTAGGTTGGGTTTTGTTCGTGATGGGGTTTTTGGTGTGGCTTGAAGGACTAGACATGATTGGTCCAGGCTTGGTTCAAAATTACAATGATGAGATAAGTACAGGATGATCTTGACTAAAGCTGCCTTGTTGGGTGTGTCGTTTCATGGGGAAGTACTTGACCTTCTTATACATGTCAAGTGTTAAGAGACCCGGGCAGTAGATTGCTATGCGGCGTCAGCTTGCCTGAGCATCCAGCGAAGACTCGCTTAAACGGTACGCCACGTCCTCCGTTGTCTGGCATCGCTCCAAGATTTGGAACTTTTTCATTGAGCGTCAATGAACACCTGTGCATTGGCACCAGTGGAATTCCATTAACGTGGGATGTTAGTGTGCAGCCACACCAGGCGTTTCCGTTACCTAGCCAATCGCATGTACACGCTGAGCGGCAAATGGCGAAACAGACCAGCTCAGGAGGGTGGGTTTCGGTGTCTTCCAATGACATTCTTGTCGGCCGCGCAGGGGTGGCATGCTTAAATTGGAGATGGGAAAGTGACGAATGGTGGCGGTCCCTGCTACTAGGATCAATGACAGGCTAACAAACGCACGCCAAGGATCTATCCAGCTGATCCGTGTGGGACTGGAGGCGTATATAAGCATGCCAAGTATCACGTGACAAGGTCAAAGGCTGGAGTATGATTGGAAGCCGAGCTTACCTAGTGTGTGCCAAGAATTGGCATGCTAGCAGATTTTACACCCCTACCATCCGATTCCTCCGCAAAATAACCGATGGGTGATTCAAATCAGGGAGGGGATTATGTGGAGAAACCTCGGCAATACATCGAATCAGAGATCATATACTAATGCGCATTCTGCATGGCATGCATGGGGGTGCATTCTACATAGCATGCATGGCGGCCCATTCTACATGGCATGCGCATGGCGGCCGCGAGGGCAATTCTAGCCAATCAACTCTGGCCTGATCCCATAGCTGAACCGCGCACGTCACGGCGGTGCATGCCGACTCCGTGCCCTTGGATATGGATCGGTTGCCTGTTCCACGTATCTGTATGGTTGGGCCGCCTCCGTAGCCGGGGTAAACAGGGCCTCATCTGTATGGCGGGGTTGCCATACCCAGTTCAAGCTAGCCTCGTTTACGCCACAGGCCATTCGTAATGTGCGACTACACGCAAGTGCGTTGAACATGCGACTTGACCCAAGTTCTGTAAACTCTCTCATTAACAAGGGGTGGGGGGTCTCTAGCATAGTTAGAGTCGTTTATATTATAGGAGTTGTAAGTAGCTAATCGTCTGTAGGTCATCGCAGTATGATAGGATAGATGGAATTAGAGTATAGTTCGCACACACAGAGAGAAGTCGAAAGCTAGCATAAAGTGAAGCGACGGCTGCGCGTCTTCGTTGCTTTCACAACTCACACACACATCATGTCGCTCCTTACTCATGCCTTGCATTGTGAATCTGCAATGTCATGTCATACGAAAAAAAAAATGTGAAATCTAAACATGGATCAAACAGAACTTTTAAATTACTCATTACCCACGCCATATCAAGGGCCCACGCCATCTCAAGGGCCCACGCCATCTAAAGGGCCAAACCATGCAACTCCAAGAATGCGAAAAAGCCCACTACACCCTAAACGCCGGTCCATGCAAATGCATCAGCTCATCATCCATGTTATTTTTCTAAATACTCCCGGCAACTTCTCCAAACCACTGCCGCAAGGCCCCTGCCAACACGCCTGGCAACTCTCTAACATCCCTCACAACAAGATAATATCTGAACGGAAATTGTTCCATGTACTTGGTCCTCACGATCTTGCCCTCGGGTGTAAACACCGCGGACTGCAGGTCCAGGATAGAGGTCTTGGTTTGTTCCTTCACGGGCGCCGGTGGCTGCGCAGCCGGGTTATCAGATGGCGCGGGGGTCGGTACAAGAGGTGCGGCGGCCGAGCTGTCAATGATGATGAAAACAATCATCACACGCTCTTCCTGTGCTTTACGAACGAGACGTTGAATCTCAGCGTGATCGTCGCAGAGACCATCACTGACGATAAGCATCAACTGCCAAAGGTCTTCACCCGCTGAACTTGATCCCTTCTGCCGAGCGTCCTTGAAAAGCTCCAGGCTCTTGTCAACTAGACCACGCACGTTGGTCTTCTTGGCGTCGAAACCGAATTGCTCAAAGACGCGTACACCAGCTTCGGAAGTGAAGGGCTTGTCAAAGTCATGTGCGACATTGACTTCGTCGCCGAAGCCAACAACGCTGACTTCACCGACTTCTAGCATGGAAAGCGATCTAGTGACAAGCGTGAGGGTTTTGAGTGCAAGTCCGCTGGCTCCGCTGTCGGCCATACTACCACTGTTGTCTAACGCGATCATGACTTGGTAGCTTCTCTTGCTTGGCATGCTGCGTCGTAGCCAAATCTTGTCGCGTTTGTAGCCGGACGCAATGTAGGGGATGATGCGCTTGAGGTTGAGTCGCTTTCCTGTGCGGAAGTCGCCGCGAAGCTTTGTAGCGAGAGTGGGCGCGAGAATGAGGCGGAGGTGCTCCGTGAGCTGTTGGGAGAGCGAATGTGTTGAAGCCTCGTGGGCGAGCCAAAGAGCGCGTGCTGACGTGGTATCCATGGTAGATGGGTCAAGGTGTGTGAGTGAAAGCTGGGTTCCAAGGTTGTCTGCAGAAGACGTCGTAGATGAGACCTCATCCTCAAGTGGGACAGCATCGGCCATGTCTTCATCTTCTTGATCAGGGAAGGGTCGTTGTTCGCCAACGAAAGCCTGTGGTTGACCCTCCATCGCGTTCGATTGTGGCTGCTGAGCTTCTTGGTCTTGGTCTTGTTGCTTCTCAGCCTCCTCCATGTCGACGTCCTTATCAGCACCTGTCATGTCTTCATCTTTGTCTTCGGGCCGAGTTGGCATCTTGTCTTCCTCTTCATTCATGGGCATAGCCATGTCGTGATCCAAGGTCTTTGCTTGATCCTCGGTGGCAGTACCCAGTGCTTGCGTATCAGCTTGCTGTTCTTCATCGCCGAGGTGCTCAAAGTCTGCATCAGCCATGTCGATCTCTTTGTCAATCTGCTGAGCTTGTGTCTCATCCTTCTCTTGGGCGTCTTGAATCTGTTTCTGCTGGTTGTACCACTTCTCTAGGACATCTCCCAGCTTCTTGAAAGACTGCGTCTCGCGAGACTCCTCAGGTTGCTCTCCATGTCCACCGGCATCCGGTGCCGCTGTCTGCCCAAGCTGTCCATCTTCGGTCGTTGGTGCTTGTTGCTGTTCGGCTGATTCTCCCTCTTGACCTTCGTCCTGGTTCGCGGCACTAGCGGAGGCTTGCTCGTTCTTGTTCTTATGCGCTTCTTCATTGGCCTCGGTGCCCGCCCCGGCTTCGGCATTGGGATCAGCTTGGTCGGTGTCCTTCTGATCGCGAGCCTCGTCTTCTGGCATGTTTTCATCTGGGAGAGGAACAGCATCGTCATCGTCCATCGGTTCGTCACCCTCGTCTTCTTGCTCCCCTTTTGGCTGTTCATCATCTTCGACATGACCGGTTGTGTCTTTCTCCTCCTCGCCTTCTTGCTCAGGGCCGATGTCTTCGTCGATGGTATCCGGCTGACCTGGATCGACGTCCGCATCCATTTCGTCTTCTGGCAGGTCATCACCCATGTCCATATCG
>JAESFQ010000970.1_pt1 | contig 10446 bp, 6 predicted proteins | sample 9269431 | NCBI WGS metagenome assembly JAESFQ01 (sample SAMN14502588, study PRJNA617103) | algae metagenome | isolation source: Plectolyngbya sp. WJT66-NPBG17 and co-occurring heterotrophs from well... | place: USA: Mojave Desert, Joshua Tree National Park, California | collected 2006-08-06 | reverse complement strand
AGAACACAGCCGATTCCGTTTCATGCATAGCCATCTCCCATTTTCTATACCTTTTAGTTCGCCTGCTGTCTCCATATCAACCCTCACTTCGTAGTAGTCAATCTTCCCATGCGTCCGTCCCATAGCGAAACACTCCATACTGTTGACCTCAATCTTCGTCGGTGTAGTACTTCCTCCGAGAACGTACGCATTGCATGAGTAGGCTAAAGAAGTCGAATCTTTCACCTTGTTCCATTGTCTGTAATGTGTTGTGAAGGTACGTATCTTCATCTACATTTGTAGTCCAGCTTCCCATGCAGCGTCAATTTAAACGTGCTCCGCACATCTTTTGCACTATGTCTTAAATCCCGCTGGCAGTAAGCCGTCATACAAAAACCATAAAGCTGACAGCCGATGCCATCCCAACAACCCACCAAATACAATCAGTGACCAGATCTTGCAGACACGGCGAGGCATTGGGCACTGGCGAGCCCGGCGATGGCTCTACCGAGCATACTGTCCCGCCGGTATTGGTGCTAGGGCTAGCACTCGTATTGAAAAGCAGCTCAACCCATTGGATATCGAACCAAGCGTCTTTACTAGTATCCATACGCCCTGAAAAAGTACCACCGTTACTCCAGAGGCTCAGGATGATCATGCTCTCGGTATCTGGTACATTGACCTCTGTGTCTGCTAATTTCGCACCGTTCATATACCACGCACTCCTTCCTTGTACCCAGTCTAACCTATAGTTGTTCCAAGTCGAGGTAGGCTGGTGAGCCTCCATCGAGATATTGAACGTTGCGCCATCGATAGGCACCCCAGTGTCGGGGTCGGTGGTGGGCTGGTTGGAGTAGTGCACTTCGTTTGCCCTACCCCCGGTTGGAATCTCTATATCCGACTCGGTGGTATCATTATGGTACGTAAAGAAACCCGCGATTGCGCCACTGGCTCCATGGATGCGGGCAGACATGCGGATGGAGGCATATGTGACGTTGTATTCAGCAAAGTCAAGCTCGGCGGCTAGCTGGCTTCCGTCCGAAAGCCTCGTCGTATGCAACGTGAGGTATGTAGAGTGTTCCTGCGATAGTTCGGTGTTGTTGCCTGTCGCTAGTTAGAGAGGAGCAGAAGGCGCGAAAGGCACGAAAGAGAGACGACGGCTTACTGATTGACACACGAGATGGTTTGTAGTGCATATCCACCGTATTCTCCCTTGGCGACGGCCTGAACCAGTCTCTCGCGTTCCAACCGGAGATCCATGGAACGGCTTCAATAATCTTGGACTGGCCATTGGATGACTCTGTGGTCGTGTAACCCTCGCCATAAGACAAGGCTGAAGCCGCATCGCCATCGATATTTCCACTAAGGTGTCTAAAGTCGTAGAAGCGATAGTAGTCGTACGTTGCTGCTGTCGAGCCATTGGTTGAGAATCGAGTACATTCGGCAGTGACCTGCAAGAACAGAGAAGATGCAGCAAAAGCCAATAGAAGAGCTACACTGGAAAACATGGCGAGAATCGGAGGTAAGCGAGTGGGATCACAGCAGATCAGATCTGCAGTTGTCACGACTTAGTAGCCGGACTTGCTTATACTACATACGTGCAATGGTATCCTCTTGTTGACCTCGTGGTTTGGACGTCACCTGGACAGGTGTTGAGGCGATACATTGGGAACAAAGGCGTTCAGCTTCCGCATTCGACGCTTAGCCTTCCTTTCATAGAACTCTTGGTGCGATTGTGCAGTGTTACAGGGCTGTGTTGTTTTCCCGAGTCGATGCAAGATGTGACAGGATGACACGAATGGGGTGTGCAGAGTTTTGTGGCTCGGTAGTAGTGGCGTCGATAAAGATCTGATTCAATTACCGCCCGGCTTGGCGCTAGGTACCGTTCCTCAAAATAGAGTTTACTATTCCCCTTTGAGCTCCCATTGGCAAAAACAACTCCTCGCAAAAAAATCAACTACACACTGCTGAGCTGTCAATTTGAAGAAAGCGGCACAAATCCTGGCAACAATCCTCGATCGACTTCCCCGTCTTCCACTCGAGCTCTACTGCCGCCCTCGTGGGATCCGCCACAACGACACCTACGTCACCCGTGCGTCGACCAACCTCCTCCGTTCGGATGACTTTCCCTGAGCACGCCTGCATTGCTGACACAATCTCCTTCACAGAGCTACCATCACCAGTGCCTAGGTTGTACGCGTGAAAGCCATGTTCCAGCCGCGACCCACCAACGGCCTTGAGAGCAGCAACGTGGCCCAAAGCCAGATCGCTAACGTGAATGAAGTCGCGCATCGCCGTCCCGTCCCTGGTATCCCAATTCGTGCCGAAGATTTTGAGATGCGACATTCGACCGTCCATCACTCGCAGCAGGCTAGGCATAAGATTGCTGGGTTCTGTCCTAGGGTCTTCTCCCAGCTTGCCAGAAGCATCGCAACCTATGGGGTTGAAGTAGCGCAAAGCCACAATAGACCACTCTGGATCTGAGACTGCCAGATCATTCAAGATTGCCTCGCACATCCACTTGGAACGGCCATACGGATTTGAGATCGCTGTGCAGCCGCCTTGGGTGATTCGCCTGTCTCCTGCAGCGTCGATCCATTCGCGGGTTTGGTGGAGGCAATGATTCTCGCTTATCCGCAATCCAGTCTTGGAAGTGACCTCGCCATATACGGCTGCAGATGAAGAAAAAATGATCTTCTTGATGTTCAGGCTGTCCAGTAGCGAGAGGAAAGTGACCATGCCTGCGACGTTGTTGGAATAGTACCGCAGTGGCTGCTGGATACTCTCGGAAACAGCCTTGTGAGCGGCAAAGTGGATGACGCCTTCGATGGCGGAGCCTGATAGCCCAGTGCTATACTTGTCGAGAATGACAGACATGGCGTGTTCGTCTCGATAGTCGGCCTCGTGAAACGTGAGTAACGGGCTCCACGACTCGCTGCAATAGTGATCGTCTCGCAATGCCTTGATGCGGTCCAGTGTCGTTAGGTACGAGTTGTCCAGATTGTCAACTATCACCACATTGAAACCAGCTCTGAGAAGCTCCAATGACGTATGGCTGCCGATGTATCCCAATCCACCAACCACGAGGACGTGTTGTGATCGGTTGGCACTGGATATATTCGAGTTGAAAGCCTGGTGCTCGTCGACCTCAGAAGCAGGGGTGCTACATCCCGAAGGTATAGTTGATGCAGGCGAAGAAGGAGATGCGTTTGCAGAAGAAACATTTGAGTGCACTTCAAAGTAAGACATGTTTTCTGATCGCGACTGTCGCCTTGTCTTCAAATGCAGTCTATTGTATGCTTTATGTAGACCGCCTCCCCTTCACCTCCACGATTTCTTCGCCGCATCGTTACCATCTTACAAGGCTCACTGAATTGTGCTTCCAAATCTAGACTCCACAACGTTCAACTTCAAGCAGCTTCAGCTCGAGCTGCTCGACAAAAGTGTCTCCGCAAAAGGCCTTTCCAATTCGATAGCCTGGACGCCTTGTCTCCCGAGCTGACAGCATGCGCGCTTTCAATATTTGGCTGCCAACCCTGCATTTGACTGACAGCTAATCTGGCATACGACTTGTTGCGTAGCGACCAGTCTGTTACGGCGGTCTAGGAACGTGTCGCCCACATGTATCTGTTGCACTCGCCTTGCCACGACATGGCATCTTGACGTTTGTTGGAAACGAGGTATGTTTGATATGATTGGCATTCTACAAAGCCTTCGAGCTACTTAGCGCATATACGGGCAGATACCTGTCGTATCACCTTATGCAGACGTAGCTTATGGTCGCTAAGTCTGCTAGACTTTCACCACTATCCGTGTATCCGTGGAACAAGATAGTTTAGTCATGAGTATATCGCAAGTGTAACACGCTCTTGATTCAATATGCGCCATAACATCTCGTCATGGCATTTGCGAGGGCTGGCGGAGTCCAGAGCGCGTGTACAGAGACCGTCGTACTCAAAACACAACCTTGTGTGTAGTGGCTTATCAATCTTACCCTATTGCAACATCGCTTCTGGGACGGAGATGTACCATGCCTAGAGGTTGAAAACGTGGAGATTATTGTTACGCAAAATCAGAGTCCGGGATTTCTCCTGGTTAGCCCTTTGCCCCGTCGGTACCTGACACTGCAGTGTGAAGAAAAAGGGTGCTGGGGTTTTAGCGAGTACAGGGGCTTTCGTGCAACCGCGGTCGGTCGTTCCGATGAAGTGGGACAAGACATTGCTTTACTTCAGCCACATGTACTGCTTGCACTATTCCTTAGGTAACAAAGCTTCCCCTTTTGGTTACTGAGCCTTCCGAATAGCATCGTGGCTTACATAGTCTGCAGATCGAGTCCAATCTACAATGTTCTTTTTCACCTTCCGCTACGCCAGGCTGACTTGTTCCGCACGTTTGTGGCGAGCCGCAGCGATATGCGTAATACGCTAGCGACATCCACACGCTACAGCCAAGGTTCCTGGCGTAATACTAGAACATCAACGTGTAGGGCTTCAGTACACGATAAAAATACTACCTAAGGCTGCAGGGTTCCAGAGCAATATTGTGGCGCAAAGCTGAAGCGGTAGCAGACCGTGTTGTTGAGTTGTCAGAATGGCAAGTGCGAAATCGATATTCTGACATTGCATTCTAGGTCTGCGAAGGGGGCATATGCGACCTTCAAAATAGCACAAGAGGCCATGCTGTATCTTCTCGTGTATCCGTAGTTAAATTCGTCTTTCCAAGTCGTCTCTCAGTCGTTACCTCTTGTCCAATCATTATTTGACTGAGCTCGTCTCATCTTCCACCCCCTTAATAATGAGTGCCACTCTTGTCAGTCCACTCATCGATGTGGATGAGATACTGCCTATTCCGTCTACATCTTTAGGGAGTCCACTTACGGCAGGAATAACTATACATCCTACTGTTCATTCGGCAGCGAGCTTTGCTTCTCAAAACAACAATCTGCCACATCCTCGGCCTGCTTTCCTCTCATATCGGTCGTCCAGATCGACCAACAGCTGGGACGACAAACCTCCGCCATACTTCTATGGTACACCTTCAACATCTACAACGAGCCTTCCTCAATCCAGTAGCGAGTCGCTTCCCCTTCGCCAGGGCGTAGTCAAACGAGACCGACGAAATCTAGTCCTTCGAGCCTTGACAGCCATGAAGCGGAAGATCTTCAGCCATGTTCACCCGAGGACAGTATGGCAGATGGTCGACATTCGTGAGATATTCTGGCCATTCACTTGGAAGAAGTACATCGTCCTCTCCATTGTGGCTGCGCTTGCTGTCGGAGTTGCGGTCTCGGATCACTACTTCGGCTGGATCAAGAAGTCCATGAAGATAACGCGGAGCAACATGTTGCCAGTTCTCATCATAGTCATTGGCCTCGAGCCGATCATGATCACTGTCATTCTATTAGTTGCTCGGGTACCTCCTCTTCACCCTTCGGTCAGCCCGCCTGTCGAAAAGTCTGCTCCTGATGTCGAATCGGATGTGGAAAAGGCCATCTGCATGGTCGAAGCTACACCAGACCACCGCACTGCACTCGTCATTCCATGTCACAACAGCGACCATGAAGCTACAAGCAAGGTCCTCAAGAGCGCTTTCGTTCACTTCCGACCGCAAGACATCTTCGTCGTAGATAATGGCCGCACTAGACATCCCATCTCTCCCGAGTTCCGCAGCTTCATTCGGAGCGAGCACCCTGATATCAACTACATCTGGTCGCCTATCGGTAGTAAGAACGCTGCGCAGCTCGTTGGTGCAATGGCCGCAAAGGACTACGACTGGATCATGACTGTGGACGATGATGTCTCCATCCCAGCAACATTCCGTCCACCAATCAACAAAATGGATGACATTACTAAGGGCTGTGCGTTTCCTCTTAAAGCCGTTGATGCCAACGGTGATGTACCACTCTGCCTGGTCGCGTGGCAAGACTGCGAATACAAGATGAGTGGACTCACCAAACTTGCCGAATCCTCCATCTGCGGCGTATTGTATCCTCATGGTGCGGGATGGTTCTGCGAAAGAGATACACTCATCGATCTTATCAGCAACTACCACTCTATCGACTTCATAGCCGAAGACGTTAACACTGGTCTCTCTATGCAGAAGATGAAGAGACGCATCGCCTTTGACGCAACATGCGTGCTCGAGACTGAAGTTCCTACTACCGTCCTCGGGCCAGGTCTCAACTGGTGGAACCAACGTTATCGCTCGTGGGAGATGGGCCGTCATGGTCGTCTCATCGCTTTCGCGGATCGTATGCTGCTTTCTCTTAATGGACAGACAACGCCATGGGGCATCTTCACTCAAAAGTTTATCCACCTCTACTCCATTGCTACCATCGTCGTGGATTGGGTGCGCGTCCCTGTCTTCGTTACGATGGGCGGCGATTCAAACTTCTGGCGGCTCGGTCTGCCGCTCATGTTCGCTGCCACTCTTCCCATACTCGCCTTCAAGTACTTCAACGCGCGACACCGACCCGATCTTCAACCTCGGTTCTGGGCGGCCATGACTTACCCCTTTTATAAACAGCTATACAGTCTCGTATCCATCTTTGGTGCTATTCGTGCTGTCGTCTTCTACGCTGGAGGCCACATGAAACCAAAGACCATCAAGAAAATGATCAAAGAAAATGATCCCAATGCGGTGTGGCTCGATCCTCGCTTCGAGACTAATCCAGCTTACCTCGCTGATGAGGCTGAAGCACTTCTCGCTTCTGCCCAGCAGGACGGTAACAACAAGATACCGACCTCCGTGTATATATCTCCAGCTTCTCCATAATCAGGTCCGCGTGGGAAGAGAAGCGCCAAGATAACATTTGCTTCATTTGGCGTCGTAGGGGTTTCTTTGCTTACAACTTCTCCTGGTGAAACGATACCCTCTCTTATGTTGACTACTAGACACACTGGATGATGGATAGAGTAATACAAGGTAGCACAGTAGTGCAATTACAACCTTAACAGTCTTCCATCACTTACCTTGTGATATTTCCTCACGTACGCACTGTCGCGAGGCATCGACATTTCTTGAACAAGTATGGTGAGCGAGTCTTCCGTTCTAGAGAATATGTCACATGAAGTGTATGCGATGGTAGTTGATGGTGAGCTGCGTTGAAGATGAGATGCGTGTACAGGTGGAAGGCTGTGGGGCCCGATCACAATGGAGGAAATCCGCTAGCATTGATTCAACTTAGCGTGAAGGGCACAGACCGCTTGTCACTCGCAGCTCCTGAGATCTCGTTTGCTGTACCATCGCTGCCAGTGAACGACAGAACCCAAAAAAGAGATATCAGCCCTTTTCATCACATATATGGCGAAGCACATTGCATTCACTGCAGGCCTGCGTCCAGTTGTGATTTGCTCGCATCTCGGCGCTCTCTTGCAACCGGTCGTGATCGGTCTCACGCGCTGATGTGCCGATGGACAACCCCGCCGCTACTCCACCGAATGTGTCATTCGGCAGCGATTCTGTGTCCGAAGGGCTGAAGCTTACTTGCAACAAATGTGTATTTTGGCAGGAGCTAGTCGCATCACCGACCCTAGTCGGCGCTATGCAATTCGCCGCTTCAGAAAGCGTAAAACGGGTCAAACGTAGCAATCATACCTGCCGCGGTCGAACTACTCCTATACCTATAACCGGATCGCCGGGCCTGATCCCCACTTCCCGGTACATGTCAAGTCGTGGAAGGACGACACGTTGACCCCCATGTCCCCATCCTATATATAATGCCTCTATCCTCAAGTTTATATCAGCGTGAAAACCTAACCCCAACAGACAGAATCATGGCTTCGGAAATTCAGAAACCACAGACGTTCACATTCCATCATGCCAACCTAGGTCGCATGACGGGCATCATCACGCCTAACAATGTTATCCAGTTTCGCGCCGTGCCGTACGCTACGATACCGGCTCGCTTCAAGCAGTCTGTTCTTTCAGACACGCTTGCAGGCCAGGATGACTTCACCAAACATGGGTACGACCTGCCTTCATAGCCAGGCCAACTGTGCACAGCGTCATCGAAGAGAGATACTAACACCTCTAGCTACGCATGTCCTCAGATATTTGGCGGCGACCCAGTTGGCGGTGGAAACTTCCCCGGCGAAATCTCTCCACACGCATCGGACGAGTTAAAATGTGCCATCCTCCAGCTCAACGTACCAATTTCGTGCCTTGAAGAGCAGCCGCCTTCTGCAAAGCTGCCTGTAATCCTCTACATACATGGCGGAGGCTTCGTGCTTGGAAAAATTGATGAGCAGCACAATACAGCTCTCATGGTCGAACAATCGATTCGTGATGGTCAACCCGTCATATCAGGAAGCATACAGTATCGATTGGGAGCGTTTGGTTACCTACACACTCCAGAATCCGGGAACGCAAATCTCGCTCTAAACGATCAGCGGAATGCGCTTCTTTGGATTCAAAAGTTCGTCGAAGGATTTGGAGGCAACAGAAAAAAAGTTACTGTCTTTGGGGAGTCTGCGGGCTCCATGTCGATATGCGCTCACATGCTTTCTGATCCTCCGTTGTCGGGTCCACTCTTCCAGAGGGCAATCTTGATGTCTGGTATCATTGGGACAACGTCGGCACCAACGTCACTCGAGAATGCACGCAAAAATTACAAGAAGTTCCTGGAAAGGATGGGAATTCAAGAAGAAGGGGAAGCCGGCCTGGAACTACTGCGTCAAGCAGATGTGCAAAAGATTGTTGAAGCATCTGCTGAACAGAGAGCGGCTGGTGACGTATGGCTTTCTGTTCAGGATCCAGAATGGTTTGGTGATGCAGCAGGCTCTGTGACCTGGGACCGTATTCCCGAGCTACTTAGTAAATGTGATTGGGTCAACGAGATTGTCCTAGGGACTACAGGCTTCGAGGTGAGACGCTGCTGCATATTGGCGCGTCAGGAGCATGAGGCTGACCTGAACTTACAGGGGACCACGTTCATGTCACAAATAGCTGCTGTCACTCCGGCCGCTTTTCTCTCTGGCATTGCAGCTCAATTGGGCGAGGAGAGCGCTGAGCTGGTCAGTAAAGCCTATGGTATCTCTCCAAATATGGACCAGAACTTGTTTCTAATAGCAGGCGCACGCTGGATGGGAGATGTGGTCTTCGATGGTGAGATTCCTTTCAGCAACGTGCAGCACGCAGAGTTAATCGTTATAGCGCCCACTCACCAACTCGCACAATACCTCACTCAAAAGACGAATAAGAAAGTCTACCGCTACGTCTTCGATGTTCGTAATCCATTCCCCAGTGGTCCCTTCTGGCAGCGAGCGCACCACTGGGTCGATGTCTACTTTGTGTTCAAAACATTCCAGTTCCGTTACCCGACACAAAGACTAAAAGAGATCTCTACCAACCACGCGCGTACCTGGGTCGGTTTCGCGAACGGTAACACTCCCTGGAAAGAATACAAATACACGGGAAAGGGAGACGAGGTGCTTATGGTAGCAGATGAGAGAGATGGTTGGGTAGAAAGAACGGTTGGAGAGCATGAACGATTGGTGGAAAACAGCTGGCGGAGGTGTGAAGCGTTAGTCGAGAGTTGGGACACCATGAGGGGAAAGGAGTTCTCGCCATTCTTCATCGAGCCGATGAAGGCTGGGAATGCGGCATAGATGCCCAGGAACATTCCTACTCCTGCTCAATCATTCAGAGTCATACCGAAGCTAAACCTGATTGCGCTTAGTGGCGATCGTCTTGGCAGAATATAGTCCGATCCATCATGTCCACCACTTTTTCATATACATTAACATTTATATAAACCTGGTCTTTGACTATTGAGCTCTTGCGGAAATCGAAATGAGTAATCAAGAGCTCGCAAGACCGTCTCGACGCTTCGCTCTTCTGACACCTCGCCTCATTCTCGTGCCCACGCCATTGGCTATCTCGGTACCGTCTTACGTCGCTCTCTACGCGAATCTTCACGCCGACGCTTCCTTTTGCGAAATGGGCTTTGGGAGTAAATTTCCCGTTCTGGCACGGACGCAAGAACAGATGCAGGAAGTAATTGCCACACGAGACATTGCGCGATCATGGGAAAAGAAAGGGATGGGTGACTTCGCAGTGGGTTGGCGACCGAAGGCGCAGACCAAAAACGTGACCACGCGACCATTGGCCGGGCCGAAGGAGATAGTGCACATAGTTGACGAGAATGACACGGCAAGCCTCTCCCAAATGTTTGACGACATTGGATGGCTAGGCTATGCAGGCGTCCGAGACGCTACAACAACTTCTCTTCCCCCACGCGACGACTGTGAAGGTCCGTTACCACCGTGGGAGGAGATGATTGAGCTGCGATACGGTGTTGCACCAGCATGGTGGGGGCAAGGTGTAGCTCGCGAGGCCGCAGAAGCAGTCATGCAGTGGGCAGCGACTGAGAAGGGCGTAAAGAGGTTCATCGCCGAGACGGAAAGAGACAACGCGAGAAGTGGAAGAGTACTGGAGAAAATGGGTTTTAGAAAGAGTGGTACTGGG
>JAESFQ010000969.1_pt1 | contig 10450 bp, 12 predicted proteins | sample 9269431 | NCBI WGS metagenome assembly JAESFQ01 (sample SAMN14502588, study PRJNA617103) | algae metagenome | isolation source: Plectolyngbya sp. WJT66-NPBG17 and co-occurring heterotrophs from well... | place: USA: Mojave Desert, Joshua Tree National Park, California | collected 2006-08-06 | reverse complement strand
AGCTATCGCCTTTGCCTCGTATCGTAGCCTAGCCAGCTGTAACTCCATCTTCTAGCGTTCGCAACCATACTGTTGGAATGGAATTCTCATCGGTAAAGGATGCGAGCCATGGATGCAGATAATCCTACCGATGAAGGAAGCACAAACAGCCTATTCGCAGCAACGAGGAAAGAGCCCAGCATCCGGGTTACCCAAGTTAGTCATCCCACAATTTCCCCGCCCCCGCAAACCTAGCCTCGCGCACGAACCCATTCCCACGGAGCCACTGGAAGTCGGGCATACGGGACTTACGGACAAGTCTCCTGATATCATGGCAATCCGGGTCCGCATCTGACGCCCAAGCGGATACGACCCTCCTGTGCGAGCCGCTGCGCCTCATGACACCTGCCTATCCGGCCTTGGTCATTCTTCTTGAAAACAATGCATATGTAGGCGGCACGCTGGTAACTGTGGGTACCTTGAATTACATGTACTCTTGAGGGGCTGTGGGTAAAAGCTTCCGATAAGCGGGACCGAGGTCGCTCCTTTTTAGAGTTGAAAGTGGAGAGAGGTCGATCATGTCTGTTGCTATTGAAAGTGCGTTTGTTAACACGGTTGTTGATCGAGAAGATTGCGACTCTGCCAAACTATGGGACAATCGAACTGGGGGGATACGGATCGGGCCTCTACCATCACCATGCGCGCAGCAAGATACTACGGTAAAGAGGACATCCGGATTGAGGATGTGGATGAGCAGAAGTGCGGCGAGGGACAAGTCAGGGTATGTGTTCAATTCCATCAACGCTGCCCGCGCGATGGTTAACGATGAGTAGGTCGCCCCGGCCTTCGTAGGCATCTGCGGTACGGATCTCCATGAATACCTCGGTGGACCTAATTTCGCGCCGACAACACCTCATCCGTGTACCAACGAAACGATTCCCATCACCCTGGGTCATGAGTTCTCAGGAACTGTCACCGAAGTGGGTTCGAACAACTCGAGCTTTACCGTGGGTCAGAATGTCGTTGTTCAGCCGACAATATATTGTGGCAAATGCGAGGCGTGCAAAGCTGGTTCCGAAAATGTATGCGAAAACGGTGGCTTCATTGGACTCTCGGGAGGAGGTGGCGGATTGAGCGACTCTGTCGTTGTGCCTGAAGGTGCGGTGCTGAATCTGCCAAACAACGTACCGCTCGACGTTGGTGCGCTGGTAGAACCACTAGCCGTTGCATGGCATGCTATTTCCGCTGCTCCATTGACACCAGACTCTGTGGTCATGGTCCTAGGTGGCGGACCGATCGGGCTCGCAATCGTTCAATGTCTCAAGGCACTGGGCACAAAGAAGATTATTGTGAGCGAGGTGTCAAGCGCGCGGCAGCGCTTCGCAAGAGAATTCGGCGCGCATCATGTCCTTTGCCCTAAGACCTATGATGTTGCTAAGATGAGCAAGGCTTTGAGCGGCAGAGATGGAGCGGATGTGGTATTCGACTGCGCTGGCGTTCCAGCGAGTCTCACAACTGCCTGTACGGCGGTCAGGGCTCGAGGTACGGTCGTCAACGTCGCGATATGGGAGAAGGAGGTGCCTTTTAATCCCAACATGCTTGTGTTCCGGGAGGCACATTACACAGCCGTCTTGGGCTATCAAAGAAAGGACCTCGAGGCCGTCATCGAACATCTAGCTGCCGGTAAGTCATACATAAAGCGAAACTTACCATGTCCACTTGCTGATAATTTGTAGGTACTCTGAAGCCCATGAAGATGATTACCAGCAAGATCAATCTAGAGGACTTGGTAGAAGGCGGTATCAAAGCACTGATCAATGACAAGGAGAATCATGTCAAGATCCTAGTGGAAGTTGGAGGGATGAGTCGTGTGGATTCTGCTATACATTGATTTCGTTGTACTCGTATTAAGCGGAGACTCACAATAATACCATGAGTTAAACACGAATGTAACGCTTGGGTGATGTTTTGGAGCTGATAACCATCTCGGTCCGCACGGTCGGGAAATGCTCCACCGCCGTGGAGCTGCGCAGCTTCCAGGGTCTAGCATGGCGTCACTTCCGCAAAACTTATCCACGTCCTCAGAACATACCAAATATCCCACCACTACTATCATGACTTTGATAAAAGCATTGATTCACGCCCTCAGAATTGTCTATATGTTTTGATCACCATACTGACGATGATGTCCTCGCTAACCCTAGACTTGACGGCTTGCTGCCAAGCACCGTATGCGGTGCGGCTGAAAGTCGTCTGCAGCCGCAGCCAACTTCGCGCGCTGCAACCGGTACCTTAGTAACGACAAGAGAAGCATCTTGACCGTGTTCCGGAGCTTACTCATTTCACGCTGTAGACATCATGTCGTATTACAACTCCATGCCTTCGCCAGGGACCTACGTTTCCCCAACCCAAGGCGCTCCAGCGCAGCCGCAAGGCGCCCAGCAACCCGGCAGCTATCAGCCCAATGCTACGACATATGGGGCGTCGATTCATTCTCTAAAGACTGGTGGAACCTTTGGTCAGATGATGAATCTGAAACTTGAGCAGGCGGTAGACACTGGGAAGCCAATGTTGAACAAGCTGGGCAAGGCTATAAGCTCAAAACTAGGGAACAAGCCTTCAGGAGGCCCATCGCAGCATCTTCAGAGCTACCAGAATTACCAAAGTCACTACGGACAGCAGAATCCGACTCAATCATACCAGCAACCCCATGGCCAAGCCTTCAGCCCTCAGTCGCAACCGCAACAGTGGGGACAACCGCACCATCAACCCCCACCTCAAGCGCCGAATCCCTACCCATCTTCGCAGCAATCTCCGTACCAGCAATCCAACTACTCCACACCCATTTCAGGCCACTCGGGACAGAACAACTACTTTCCGCAGCAGACGACTCAAGCGCCCAATTCTCAACCGTATACGCCGACGCCGCCGCTAGCTACTACAGGACACACTTCGTGGCAATATGGCCAAGTTGGAGGTACAACGGAGCAGACCCAGACACAGGGACATAATGAGCAGGGTCAGGCTCTGCCAGGTCAGCCTCAGTCGCCTATCCCACAACAGATACAAGGACAGAGCCAATATACTGGTCAGCAGACGGGGGTAGTTGAAACCTCCTATGTGGCTCAGCATACACCACCACCTCACACTTCGAGCATGTCTCCAGTGATACCCGCCCAGCCCATGCAGCCACAATGGGAACAAGCAGGTGCCGGGCAGCAGCAGGGTTCTCTGACATATCCCCCACAGCAGAGTACTGCTACGACAAATTTACCGGCGTATGATGATCAGCAGCAGCAGCAGCATTGGAGCAGCCCATCTCCGGCTGGCGCACACGGCCAAGGACAGTCGCAGATGCCAGCCCACTCCGTCAGTCCTCCACCTGCATCGCAGATGAACCCACCTCAAGTGCCATCAAACAAACCTGAACAGCCAAGTCAGCCGGCAACACCTGCACCGCATCATACAGCACCACATTCCGCGCCGACAGAATTCATTGCAGAGCTGCCTGCTGACTTGGGTAGTTTGAGTCTTGTAGAGTCAAAACCTCGGGAACCCGAATCAAGCATCCCAGGCCCGCAATACCAGGCGTTCCAGCCTTCGCTATCGCAGACTGGATCGCCCTCTCCCGGTTTTACTATTCCTCGGCGATCTCTTAGTGTCAGTACAGTTCCACTCGCTGATCCGTGGAGATTTGCAGATGCGGTCACGGAGGTTCCAACACGCGAGTTCTATATTCTCGCTGATTTGCTTTTCGATGCCTTGGACCAAACGTTTGAGCCCAAAAACACAGGCCTCTTGGAAGCACCAAAGATCATCGGGAGCTGGGTAAAAATGACAGAAGACGCGCGTCGTAAGTGTCTGAGTTGCCGACGGATGATGCAGAACTAACGTAAAGTAAGGTCTATTTTCGTATAGATCCTATAGCGCCTTTGCAAAGATGTGGAGTCTTGAGGGGATCCCACACATGATGGTGCCTTGCCAAGCCGACTTGACGCCAAAGTGGAATTTCAACCAGCAGTTGCATGGGCAGGAGGCAAAAGTAAGGCCTGACGTGCCAACGCCAATGACCATGTATCCGACGTACATGCCAGCTCTGAACCGGACAGGATGGTACAAATTCTTCTTTCTTGAGATGATGCACTCACCAGACGATATCGGTGACTTGATGCCAGCACTGTGCGCAAACACGTACAAGCCGAGGACGCTGAATCACCCCGACCTCAACAGGCGGGACAAAACAGAAGTCGCAGCACTGCAGGCCAGAGCTGCGGAGATACAGACATACGCAATCGCGCGTGCTTGTGAGGAGACGAAGGTTGCAATGGCGGTCGACCCCGATGTTCCCCTGGCGCACACGCATCCCACTGGCGCCGCCTCAGGACCCGCGCAAACTGGGGCAAACATGACGCCAGAAGACATGGCTGTGAGAATGCACAAGATCCAGGCAGAGCGGCAGTTCAATGACATGGCCGCTTGGACAATGCTAGGTTTACAGCCAAGAGGATATCCGGGAGGGGGTTATGGTGGTCTTGTATAGGGTGGAGTAGGCAACGTACAATGCGATAGCTGTGGTGATGCCATGCTGTGTGCCCGCAACTGCTACGCTCTCAATGGTGCGACGGACTTGAATGCCGGATGCGTTGTTTGCCCAGATCTTGTCCCTCTTGTGCCCAGATCGCTAGCAGCTTAGCGGCCAGCTGTTGATAGCCGTGGGCAAGTTCCAACGTCGGCGACGGGTACCTGCGCCAGTGCCGACCACCGAATAGAGGGTGCCTTTGCACGCAACATGATGGTGTCTGCTGTGCGCGCTCGGTGTACTTGGAACCACAGCGTGATGTTCCTCGGGAGTTCCATCAGCGTCATCGCTATAGCATGCATGGTAAGCCATGTTTCATCTCGGCAAGTAGCTATGATCTCAACGATAAACATGCAATCTACGCATGGACCGTCCGCGTGTCGGGCTATTCCTGATGCAGCGTCGATCTGCAGGTACACCTTGCTTTTGCGCCTTCGGCCTTGCTTTGCGACGAAGTTGCACCAACAAATAATTCTGGGCTGGGCTCGCGTCCAACCTCTTATCTTTCACTCTCCCATCGCCGCTCTTGTTGTATTCTTCACGACTTGACGCTGCAGGCAATACCACGAGCATCTCACATTACACGTTTCGTAGTTCCCTGCTACTATTACGAATAATACGATACGACATACCCGGGTCTTATACCTTGTCAGGGATCCTTGATCTTCACCATGCGCACTTCCACCATCTTCGCTCCGCTTTTTCTCGCGGCCACGACCCTCGCCCAGGCTGTTGAGGAGGGCATTGCTCCCGATGCTCCTGCGCCCGAGGGCTGCCAGACTACTGTCGACACTCCTTTCCGCATTGGCACGCTCGAGAACCCTACCCTCAAGAGGCGCGAAACTGCTCAAGAGGTATGCGCACTGTTCCTCAATCATAACCATGTGTACATGCTGACGTGATCAACTCTCAGGCATCCGATGGCGACCTCCTCTGCACCCTCGAAGACGGTATCCTACACGATCAATACGGCCGCACTGGCTCTATCGTAGCCAACCAGCAATTCCAGTTTGACGGCCCACCCCAAGCTGGCGCAATCTACACAGGCGGCTTCTCTGTCTGCGCCAACGACTCGCTCGCCATAGGAGGCAGCACACGCTGGTGGCGCTGCATGAGCGGTGCTTTCGGCAACCTATACGACCAGTGGATCGGCGACCAGTGCCACGAGATCCGTATCCAGGCTATCTACGATGAGTCCACGTCGTCAAGCAGCAGCAGCAGCAGCGGTGGCAGCGAGTCGATGAGCAGCACGACTTCGAGCGCGCTGTCAGGATCTACTAGCATCATCTCCGCCAGCGAAACGAGCGGTCTTACCAGCGAGAGCAGGACCATGACCGGCTCGGGCTTCTCCTCTGCCACACCCTTCTCCAACAGCGCGACTGGCACTGGCTCTGACAGTGCCCAAGCCAGCCAAACTAGCGACGCAGCAGCCCCTCCTGCTGGCGGTGCCGCTTCGTCCATTTCCATGGCTCCTTTCGCCATGATCGGCGCCTCCATGGTCTTCCTCGGCGCTGCTCTCATTCTCTAGAGCATAGCATTATACCACTAAGCTACTCTCCAAGCTTATTCTTATTTCTCGCGCATCACATCTTGGGGGTTGCTCTGCACCTGCACGTCCCCGCCTAGCATCGCATTGCATTACTTATACCGCATGTCTCCCCTGCATTAGCGAGTTTGTCGCCGGCGCGTGTTGTCACTCTTCATGTTTATGGCCTGTCAGCGCAATGATTCGACGAGCTAGCATTGGCGTATTTGGGTATTTGGTTTGATGCAGAGCATGGTGTTTTACGATACACAGATTACGCATCCGGCATATAGAGTTTGGGACATGTCCTGAGCCTTAATGATAATACTCTTCAAATTGCCAGTCTGCTGTGATGCCCTCGTGAATATTTGTCCGTCCTGAAAAAGACGTGGCATTCTTGAAGTAATTATTTATTGATGATACAGCCACCTATACTACTAGCTACACACTCTCTTTGAACAAGTGTGCATGAGGTATAAATGAAGTCAAAAGTATATACACAGCCACTCAAAAATAAACCCATATCGAACAATGTACTAACACGAAGCAAAGAAGGCAGACTCCCAGCCCGCCCGTCCACCCAAATTCTCCTCAAAAATCACTGCCCAACTCATCAAAGCTATCATCCGGCACAGCCATAGCCACATTACTCGCATCCAACAACCTTCTAACCTGCTGCACAACGCCCTCCTGCGTCCTCCACCTCGCAACCTGGCACTCGATCTGCTCCCTCAGCTCATCGGGCCACGCAACCGGGTTCCTCGGCACGTCTTTGGCATTGCGTATCACAGCGGGCAGGAGAATATTCCTCTGGAAGCCAGGCATAGTCATGTAGCTCTTGAACTCGGAGTACGTGTCGTCGAGGTCGCGGAGCTGTTGCTCCATGGATAGGTATGTGGTGTGGAGGGTGTGGAGGTAGGTTTTTTGAGCGGCTGAGAGTGAGGCGGTGCGGCGGAGGAGCAGGAGGGTGTGTGTTGCGTCGTTTTCGGTGGCGGAGAGGGGGGCGGTGTGCGGGGCGGTGGGGTGCCGTAGAGGGGTGGGAGGAGACGGAGGGCCCAGAGGATGTGGTTGTCTATTTTTGTGGGGTGTAGCGAGGCTTTTAGGAGGGTGCGGCGCGTGTGTCGGAGGCAGTCTTCGTGGTGGGAGAAGGTAAAGGTAGCGTCGCGTTTCTGGGAGGGGGTTTATTAGTAGGTGATTGTGTGTAGCGGTGGGTTGGGAGGCACACTTGTTCTAATAGGAGCCGGAGTGCGCGTTCGGTCTTGAGAAAGCGGACGAGCATGTCTTTCCAGGCTACTCGTATAAGCCCCGTGTTCAGGTTTACATCGACGTCGAAGTGCAAGCGACCTGTTTCGACAGGGAAATCAAGATCCAGAACCGCGTGGTCGAGCCTGATACACCAGCGCAGTGTGCCGAACCCCTCTTCTGCGCGGCGCAACTCGAGCCAATCTAGCACATGGAGCCATTGTGCATCTGCGTCGTCAATTGTATGTCCTCCTCTCGCCTCCGCGCCACCTATCTGCCTGAACGCGCGATACCACTCCTCCGCAATCTTGAACACGGCGTGCGTACCGCTCCACACCGGCCTATTCGTCCCCGCATCCTCCACCGTATCCCACTCCATCCTTACAAACTGCGCCTCGAGCAGATGAATCGCCTCGTATTGTTCCTCGTCCAGCTCTTCCATGTGCCATGAATCCCGCGACCCCATATACCCTACCAACTCTGTCCTGCGCAGACAATGGTACAATACCCGCCCGTCAATCGCATCGCGAAAACCCCGGCACACCAACCGCCAATCGAGCACATGATCAATGGGTACGTATTCGAGGATCTGGAGGAGTAGTTCCGCGGGGAGGTGCGCTAGCGTGCCGTTTGTGGAGGAAGACAACGAGCGGGCTTGGCTCGCGTCGATGGAGGTGATGAGGGCGTCAACATCGTCTTGCGAGAAGCCGAGGTGTATGTGACGCCTGAGATACGAAGGTAGGGGTTTGTCGTCGTTATTACTGCTGCGAGGAGAGGAGGGGTGGTATGGAAAGTTGTCGGGCGCGCTAAAGCGCCCGGCTGCCTGCGACATTTGCTTTTAGGTGTGGAGATGCGGGGATTGGGGATGGTTAGGGGATGGTGTGCGTTTTAGTGTCGGACTTCGTATTGCGCGCGCACGTGGTTATTGTGGCACAGCTGGGTGCCTGAATGATTGTGGGATGTTTACCCCTTGGACGAAATAGAGATTGCTTGTTGACGACATGGGAGTCTGATGTTGTGAACATGGGGGTAAGATTTTAGTAAGATTGAACTCAGTGATGGAGCGAAATTGATTACTTTTCTCGCCATGACCAGGCTTCCATTACATAGGTTCGACTTTTTGCCTGATGGTGGAATTCCAGAAATAGGAGTGTAATGTACGTCACCTCGATTCAGCCTTTGTTTGGCTCTACATCTAAGCCGGCGCATTATCGAACGAGACCTCTATTGCGGTTGCAGAGCTGGAGGTAGGTGATGTATCCTCCCACTGAGTTACAGGCTATTTCAACATCCAAATAAATCCATGTAGTGAGCAAGACTGTGAGTAATCCCATGGTTCTAGACAGCACTAGAGCAAGACGCGGCTGCTTAGTAGTCCTTCTCGATTCCACGAATACTCCCGCCGACAACCCTCTTACGAGATCAGTTCTCCATCCCACTTACTCATTTCGGTCCCGCAATCCGCCTCTCCCTCAGCTCTATAGTCCTCAGTCGCTCCGGCGATAACTGTTCCGACGCCAACATAGGTTTCTTCGTGCGCCACGCGGATGAATGGGAATGACTGCGTAGTTTCCTCACCGTCGATGAAATCAAAGGGTCATGGGGCCGGAGGATTCCAAGAGCAAGGCGATTGATCGGTTTCAAATATTCAATGTAAGAGTGGGACGGTTTCTGTGGCATGGTCATTTGGATCGTGGGTACGTTGCTTGTAGTACATGTAAAAGTTTGGAGAAAGATGTTTGTAAGTATCTCAGAGCGAGCAGTGTAAATTTTCCGGTAAGATTTATAGACTCAGTGTCACGTCGCAGTATCTTCTCTTACATGATGAAGTCCAAGTGATTATTTTATCATATCAAACGCAGCACACAAATACGCTCACATTATAGCATAACGCGATCATTAATTGTTTAGAGGATTGAAGAGAAGAAGTGTAGAGATGGGAGGTATTGCGCGAACGAGGTATTCATACATTGTTTAGTTATTGGAGCTTTTGCATAATCTACCGTACTCCCGTTTCGTATTCATGCTTTGGAGGATGCTTTTGTTTTTGTTGAAGAGAATTGAGCCATTTTTGAGATGGAACCTGACCACGAACAGTCTATGTTGACTAGAGTGTTCAATTTTATAGCCAGAAAACGAGACACACGCCATTGTTATAGTGCTTTTAATCGAGTCGGAAGGAGTGCGATTGTGTTTAGAGAACCTTGGCGTAAACGATAAGGACCTCTAGATATTTGAATACTAGGATACCCCGCGACATTATTTTCGGGGCTGGATATCTAGTTATGCAGAGGACATGGGTTGTGTACCCGGATCTCCACGTACCACAAAGGAGGTGCCGCCAACAACGCGTGGGACTGCCATGCCATTGCAACATGGACTTTTAGAAGAAGAAGCCGAGGACAGAAAACATAGCGCATTCCTTGTAAAATTGAATTCCGAGAAGACTGCGTATGTTAATAAGAGATATCTGGACGTTTGGAGAGTCTTGTAGCAGGCAAGTCTGTGTTGAGGGATAGGAATTTCGGAAGGCTCTGGCGGCGCTAGGGACGAGGATCTAAAAACTTCTCGGTTGCAATCTCCATGAGAAGGTTTGTGTTACGCTCTGGGTAAAGAAGGACAGCTTCCATAGCGAGGAGATTGTCCATTTTACCAAGAGATACAGTCTTCTAATATGGTATGAATGTGAAGAACGAGACGCAGCAGAGGATATGTTTTATACCGAGCATTTGTGATGTGTTCGACCTCGATTTGAGACTTGACGAATTCATCAAGCCTTCACAGACAATCGTTCAGTTCGCCTAAAAGTATAGTCCTGGTGTTGAAGTGTCAGCCGGTGCCAGTCTAGACCGCTGTGATGTGACGAATGAGTGATGCAAGCGAAAAAGACGTTGCGACGCACTGACCTACAGCATCCGCACCAACCTGCTATTACGAAACCACATCTCACGCAACATACCCTTCACCCGCATGAGGCAACTCGAGCCATCGAAACTCAAATCAGAGTATTGCGAGCTACAAAAAGCCACAACGACCAGGATCACATCTAGGGTATCAACTAACGATTTCAAGCTACTCGTCCCACCAACATCAGCAGTTCGTCTCGAGCTTTAGTCTGTTACCCA
>JAESFQ010000968.1_pt1 | contig 10457 bp, 13 predicted proteins | sample 9269431 | NCBI WGS metagenome assembly JAESFQ01 (sample SAMN14502588, study PRJNA617103) | algae metagenome | isolation source: Plectolyngbya sp. WJT66-NPBG17 and co-occurring heterotrophs from well... | place: USA: Mojave Desert, Joshua Tree National Park, California | collected 2006-08-06 | reverse complement strand
TGTACAACAACGTGCTTGCTCGTTTTCTTAGCACAAGCATTCCCTCGCTTCAGCATCGTGTTCCAGGGCCTCATCTCGCTGGACCTGGCTAGTCACTACATGCACATGTATGCGACGTTGAGCATGGGCGGCAGCGGACAGAGCCACAAGAACGTGAATGAGAGCAGGAGTTGGCTGCTCAAGCAGTACTATTCCAACAACGTATGTCTTTTCTCCACTGAATGTCGTGTAGGGCATAGTTGCATTGCATGTTTTCTAACAACTCTCTACAGAAAGTTCTCTTCACCCTCTGCGCTATGAACGAAATCTTCTTCATCGCCCTCTACCTTCTCTCCTTCAGCTCGCCCCTCCTCTCACCCACCCTCTTCTCCGACCTCAACAACCCCTCCTCGCTCCAGCCTGGATCGCCCGCCGCACCTAAACCTTCCCTGTTCTTCGCTAGCCCCTTTTCTGCGGCAGCCATGGAGATGGCTCGTGCCAATAAGATGGATTCCACCGTCCCCTGGATCTTCATGCTCACCTCGGCTCCTTTCATGGCTATCAAGCAATGGATAAACGTGGTGCAGATGGTCAAGGCGAGCCAGTGGCTCGCTGAGGGTGATAGGGAGGCGAGGAGGAATGCGGGTTTGCCAAGGAAGCGTGGTGCGAAGAAGAGTCAATAGAAGACGACGACTCAAGGCATGGCAAATGCGAACGAGTCTAATGTCCAAAGCTGAGGAAAGGATAGGCTCGCAGGTAATGAGACGAACCGCTCACCTGAGCATGTTATGGCGGTACATGTGTACAGAGACAAAATCTCCTGCATGCGTTTCTCTTTTATCCTTCATTTTCTTTCCTGTTACGTTACCTATTCATATTGTAGTGATTCGCGATTTTACTTGTTCATTCGCTTTTAGCTTCTCTTGTTTTTATAGCTTTGCATGGCTTTGCAGCGCCAAAAGAGCGTGTGGCCTTTGTAGGCCAACATAATAATATGGCTTTTGTGTATACTACCAGCAGGTAAAAGCAGTAACGTGTACATGTCAGAGCATCGAATAAAAGTCCTCTGAAGCTGGAAATGCGTTTTCATTGCGCTATGAATAATCTGTGTTCCTCTGATTCCTACTCATCCCCGTCAATACAACGACCACGACGACAACGACAAGAGCAATAATGCGCGACCCATGCGATCATCCTGAACCCATTCTAACCAGTTGATTCAATCATCCCTCTTTAACCGGGGGATACACTGATGCCCCTGTCTTCGGTTTCCTCCGTTCTCTCCCCTTCCTTCGTGTAGTCGAATTCGCCCTCCTCGCTATTACGTGTAGTTGAATCTTCTCTCTTACTCTTACTTAGAGTCACAACTCCCGTCTCCTGCTCAAAATGAATATCCTCTCCACTTGTTTCCATAATGATGCTAGCTGGGCGGACTTGGGTTTGAGGAATCCTATTTCCCTGAAACGCGTCCCGCTCGTACCAGATCCTGGAACGCCGACTCAAGTGCTCGCTTGACTTCGCGGTAGCTCACTATCAGCACATTTTGCTCGTCCCGGCTGATGAGCGGAATCTTCTCATCGGTCCCGGCGTCCAACTTGTTCAAGCAGTCCAGAACATGGGCCAAGTCTGTTACCGGGTGTCCATTGGCATCTACTTGATGAAAGACGTAGTCACGGAACAACTTGAGGTAGTAGCGCTCGCCAGTCTCTGCCCATACCGAAGAAGGGTTTGCACCGCTGCTGCCGGGCATGTTCTGGGAAGCGTCTAGTTCTGGTCGCTCGTTGATCATGTTGAGCTTAACAAGCAGACGGACCAATCTCGAGGATTCCAGCTCTTTCCCAAGATTGACAGTAAGTGTGTCCTGAGCATGTAGCTCACTGTCGAAAACGGATGCGAACTGGTCGGCAATGCCGCCCAGGAAGGTGTCGATGTCTTTCTGCATCGGCACTGGCGAAGTGGGAGACGAGGGTGTTCCTGGTGCTGGTTGAGGATTGAGCAGCCATTGCACGCATTCCTTGAGACGGGCTGTATAACTTCTAGTGATATAGTCCATAGATTTCTGCATTTGCAGATGAGCTGTGGCGTTGTTGTTGGCGATGCAAAGTATCAGTCGGCCTAACTGAACGAGGTCGTCTGCTTGAAGTTCGGGCACGGGACGCGCATTGTCAAATTGGACAATGTCCATGATACTGCATGCGTTCAATCGTATCCGGTTCTTCGAAGTCAGTAGTATCTTCGAAGGTGTTATGAGTCGCGCTGCGAGGCCCGAACCGTGAATGACCTTCAGAGCCGATGCAATCTGAACAATGTAACCCCATAGAACTTGCTCCGGTACATGCGATGATGCAGGTTGTCTGCCATGAAACCGCTGCACCGGCTTGAAATGCTCATCGGCAAGTGACTTTGAGTTTGGATGATAGTCTGTGACTAGAATCAAAGAGCTGTCGCCGAAAGCCCGAGTAGTGAAGGCTTCATGAATCGTAACCACATTGCCGTTCAATACGCGTTTCCACGGCTGAGCGGAGCGAATCGCAGTCTCGCTTGTGAGACGGAAATTTTCCAGACGACGTAGCGCATAGGTCTTGCCATCCTTGCTGGACACTGCCTTATAGATCCAGCTAGCGTACCCAAAAGGTGCCGTGTTCTTTTGTGGTGACATGTCCAAGCAGAATAAAGAGTGAAACTGCTCAATGACCGGTAGAGTACTGTTAGGCGCGACCTGGCGCGCAATATCCGCCTTCTTCTGCAATTCTTCTCGTAGGCCATCAGGTATGAAAAAGTCATGAGCCGTGCGCTGGTATGCGAGCAAGCCAGTCGGCTGTGGTCCTACCGGCCAGTACAGATGGTATGCCGGGGTTTGGAAAGCGTTGGCATTTTGGAAATAGGTCGCCGAAGCGTCTTGTGCATATGGATTGATAGTAGTTGCTTGGTGAGGTGTCCCGGTCAGGGTAGAGATGCTTGACGGGGTACTGAATGGATCATAGCCAACGTTAGGGTCGACCTAGAGCGTTGTAAGTTGAGAACTGCATGTGAAAACACGCTCTGATGTCGAGGCATGAGCATGAATATGGCCAGGTAAAGGCACGCACCATCTGCTGACCCTCAAAAGACTGTGGGACAAACTCTTGATAGTCTTGCGAATGCCAATCGATCGCGGGCTCTTTTGCGTGCATGTGCGGGGTAGTTACGGCTGAGGTGATCAGCATGCAGAGAGAAACGCGTTGGATTATGCTCAGGACTCACTGGAGCGCTGCGATTTGGGGGTAAAGACGGCAGCATTGGCCGCCTTGGGTGAAATGGCGGCGCTGCGAGAGGATGGGGTCACAGATCCGTTAGTACTTGCCTGCAGCGGCGTGAAGGAAGGAGAGTCGACATTGAAGCGTTTTTTGGCGTTTTCATTCTGGCCCAACTTGAGGTTGTCGTGGATATAGGGGCAGGCTAGATAGGGTCACCACAGGATTCGGCAGGTGCGGCCACCAGCACTTACTGTTTTCGTACCGACAGTGTCCGTAGATGGTGACGTTGCGGCAGAGGGTGTTCTTCGCTTCTGCGTAGGCCAGTCAGACTTGACATGTAGTATACAGGTGTGGCTGCGTCATACCGCGTGCCTTAGGGCGAGGAGAGACGACTCCCCGTCGCGAATCACCCGAAGGAGCTGAAAAGGTTGTTGCCATGAATCGCGTCTGGCTCGTCAAGGCGGTGTTGGTAGCAATAGAAGGGTGCGGGCGTGTCTTGGACGCAGTCGAGGGTGAGCGAGCGGCGCTCTGCGCGGACTCTACAGGCTGGGAGGTGGGTGGTTTGCGGTCGGAGCCGGTATCATCGGAAGAGCCTCCCCCCCTACTCCATCTGCCCGTGGACTTGTTTGAATGTTTCCGCCTATTGTTGCGCGCCTGTTTCTGGGGCGTGGTAGGGCCGTCGCGCCCTGAAGGATTCGGAAGCGAATCCCGTGACGAAGACGACGTCAACTCGGATAGAGATTCAGTAGTCGAAGAACCAGAGCTGGCAATGACAGTCGCATGTGGGTGGCCTTTGGCTAGGGGAATGAATGCCGGGCGGTGGGGCGTGGGCGAAGGGTGCGGCGCGCCTTGGTTCGGCGGCGATGCAGGCTGAATGGTGGGCAACCTGCTGGCGGTCTGGTGAGAAGTTCCTGCGAGCACATTAGAGAGCGAGCCCATCAAAGGCGACAGGTCGTAGAGCGAAGCGGCAGACGGCTCCTGGAGATGTCCAGGGCCGCCGTTGGACATGGCGGGCGGCATGTTTCGCGATAGCAGAAGAGTGGCATGAAGCGGGCGGGACAATTGGAGGAGTACCTTTCGGAATTGCGGGCTATGAGCCACCCCCAGCGAGTCCAGCGTCCTGTAGGAGCAGCAGCCGCGTCTCCATTAGCAGGCACAGTCCAAGAATCGAGGCAGACTAGACGAGCAGGCGCGCTTGATGAGTGAGGTGGGACAGCTGAGAGCTACCTATCAGCACTCGGCCGCCTTCCCTGCATCATGTGTTTGCCGTGTTTGCAGATGCAATGCTTAGTCATCGGATTAGTCATCCGCCTTTTCCACCTCGGCATGCCTCACGTTCCCCGACATCACCAAACGTGCATTCAGACTGTCTTTTGTTTTCAACTAGCGTTTTCTATGTACTCTTAGATTCTTCCGAGTTCACGTCTGTCGCCTTTCTCTGATGCTCTGTCGCTTCTGTTGATTCCCCATTAAGCCCTCTCTGCGTTCTTCTCCTCACTCCCATTCTCTCCATTTGCAATGGCCTCTTCCATCCTGTCCGATGTCGATGAAGGTAGGCGTTGAAGAATGCGAACCATCAAGGCACTCAGGGCAACCGGATCTGACTGTACGCTCCGGTCGTAGATGGACTCTTGAGGGAAGAGTCTGGACGCCTCTGCTTGCGCTATTGTTCCGACATTTAGGCGCTGTAGTTCGCTGAAGAAGGCGTCATAGGTTCCCCTTCGCTCGCCCATCTCTTCAGGGCAGAGAAATGGCTCCCTGAGGAGCGGACGCATGACTTCCTCGAGTTCCTCCGTGTCCGATGTAGCAGGCTGCTGGGTCAACGCGTCTCTGTCCCTGCTGACGAATCTTCGTCTGTTTTGCGATGGAGAAGTAGCATCACCACTCATGTTTCGACCGGATATTCCTACCGCCATGGCTATAGGGCTGTTCAGCATCGAAGGTCCCCCCTGTTCTTGCTGCCACCGCAGATACTCCGGATCAAGCAGAGCTTCTACATTAGCTCCACGCGGTGAGCTATCAGACCAACTGACCCGCATACTCTGAGCCTCAGCGACCGGAGATTTAAATGGCGACATGCCGGGTTGCCAACAACCGTTGATCGGACGCACAGAAGAAACTTCTCGCTGACGGGCTGGTCGAATCGGAGTACGGATCCCGCTGTCTACCGCAGATTCTCGAGGTGGAGGTACGACAGCCAATGATGGACCAACCCGACTTTCGCTGGCCAAGTAATGACGCTGAACGCCCGAGTTGATAAACCTAGTCACTCTGTAGTTCCCAAGAAGACGCTCGATCAACTCCACACGCTGTTCAGCCGTATGGACTTGGACACTAGCACTCAGACTCTCCTGAGCCGATTGTCTTATTAATGTCTTCTTCTACGGTCGAGAAAAGTGAGAACAATTTTGCGTCTTGTCGGAGCTGCGGTTCAACGCTGTCGACGACAGCGCTGGTTGACTCAATGCCGTCGATCGTGTTGGAGTTCAAGTTATCATTTTGGGGCATGAGTTTGTTCAAAAGAGTGCCGTATTCGATGAGCAATTGTGCCTGGTGTGTGCATTAGTCTCCGAACGGTTGTTTGGGCCGGCTGGGGACCAAGATCGAGACAAAATTGCTCCAGTCGCACCAGGTCGCACACAAAGTCAGAGCGAATCGTCCAAAGATCGTCCATCGCGATTCTGGAAAGTGAATCCGTTCCGGGAAATGGTATCCGAAAGTGCGCGCGGTAACGTGCTTCCACAGTTGTGTATGCGCCTGTCACTGGATGCGGCATGACATATGCGGGCAGCGCATCTATCCCATGGATTGCCCTCAGGGCGCGCAAAACCTGAGAGTCGCTTGGAGTATCCTCAAGAATATCAACACTATGACGTCTAAGCTCGTCCACGAGGCGTTCGTTCTGGTTGCGAAGACCCGTCACTGAACCCAAAAGAAAGAACATGCTGCTCTCTAGCTCATCAATGGTCGCGTCGAGGTAGGCCAGTTCCCCTTCACCATGGACACTGTCTAGAAGTGCCTATGTTGCTACGGTTAGCGAATACGCATTGTCCATCTCACGGAAACAGTGCTTACACGTAGAACGAGACGTTGCAGACGCTCGGGAGCTGATGGGTGACGAGTTGGAAAGAGCTCTTGACGACAGTTGGGGCAACTGCTATGCTGGGAGTTCTGTGAATTGACCCACGAGAGTAAGCAATGCTTGTGGAAAGCGTGGCCGCAACGGCGGATCTGATCGATGCTTTGGCCCAATTGTAGCTCATGAAGACAGATCGTACACTCGGTCAGAAGGGCATCGCTGCTGGTCATTGCGTGCAATCCGGTGCGGAGGAAGTCCTCCTGATTCGTTGCCATCGTGACTTCCAGTTGTGTTGAACAGTCGGTCAAGAGCTGTCACAATAAAGAAGTTAGAGGAAAGAGTTGTGTGGGGAGAGCTCGGTCTTTCTGTACGAACTTCCAATCCTTCAATTCACTTTAACCTTCACCGCGGTTCCGTGCGCGTTTCCATTGTCTAGCCAATCAGCCGTCAAAATAAGAAACTTCGCAAAGAGCTTTCAGAACTGTTACGACTAGAACGGCAGAGGATCGTTAAGAGAAGCTTCAGATACGGCGCTCAACATCTACAGCATCTCGCTATCTACAAATCCGCTATTCTTCAACCAGCCCTATACTCAAACGGGGATGGAGCATGAGATGCACGATTCGCCACAGGACAACTATGAGTGGTCCGCGGACACTCGCTACGCTCCAGTCACGATCGAACCTTGCACCACCACATTCGGTGACGACGGTCAAGGCGAACCTGGCATGTTCCATCTCCTCAACTGTGGCCACGTCGTTGCTATCGACAGTAAAGACACAAACTGCGGCATTAATTGCCAATCTGCCATAGACCGGGACGTCTCACATGTCTCAGGGACCACCCCAACGACTACGCCGTATGATCTCCTTTAAGCCTACAAGTCCCTCCAACTGCTAACCCATTTCTCACAGTTCAGCAATCAGCAATCCCCCATCCTCAAGCTCAGGGCAGCGTCAAGATTCACTCTACTGCGAAATCTGCAACGGCATCCCGATGGATCGCTACAAGTTTCACAAACCCCCTGACAAACTCTCGGCCAGTAGTACCGCTTTCAAGCCTCGGCGCTGTCTCGCCCTCACACGCGGCGAGATAGTAGCAGCTCTTCAAATCCCAGACGCTGGAGTTGAGAGCCTGTTAGCTAGCCCGTTCTTCAGTCCGAACTATGAACCCCACAATCTGTGCTGTGGTCATAGGGTGTGGTGCGCTTCTCCTCGACCCTGCGCGCGGAATTGTAGTCTTGGTCAGCCTTGTCGCGGTAATCTCGTCACACTTCTTCTGCCGAAGGACGCTGATGTGATTCTCTGCCGGGAGTGCGTGCTGAGAGCAGAAATGGTCCACATGAGGTACGAAAATGTGGCGTTTCAGAGGTATTTGAATCTCGCAGATGAAGGTTGATAGGATGGCGGAGATGATCTGTAGGTCTGTTGATCTTCATTCATTCTTTAGGTCTCGCTGTAGTATAGACTTTGTTGGATTTTCTCAGTCTTTTAGTGTGGCGTGGATTGCTTACGTGCCCTCTCATAACTCTATGTAGCGGCCTTGATCTTCATTTCGGCACCTTTTCCAAGCTACAGAACAGTAGCTTACGAGTTTACCTTCTCATTGGTATGCTATCCCTCTGCTCTCAGTGTTCGCGTCCAGTTATCTTGGATGACGTATATGGTGAAGGACAAACTCACTCTCACCCCGAGAGCCCAGCCTCTCGTATTATTGCTAACTATTCACTAAATCACACCGCTCCTCATCTGAGACCCCGCTGTACCCTTGCTGCAGCCTATCGCAGCCGGACTTGACGAGCGATAATCGCACACGGTCATCACAGTTCAACGCAGTGACCCACGAAGATTTCTCTCAGGATCTCATCTAAGACAAAAGACCTCTGACTACAACGCAACTACTACCTCACTCACACTCAAAACGCACTCTCGGTTACAGCGACACATCTGCCTCGCCGCGGACTCGCTTCGTCAACACAAGTCAACGGCTCAATGGGGAAAAGGAAGACCATCACTTCTGGTAGGAGACCGGGCCGCTCTCGCGGCGACGCCCAAGGTGGTGTCCGTGGAGACGGAGAACCGAAAGGCAGACCCTTGCAGTCAGCGACACCAGCGCCTGGAGTTGTACCTGATGGACTGATGCCCAAACTCAAATTCAGGTCTTTCAACGCCAAGCCAGATAATGTAGAGCAGCATCCAGACGGGAAGCCTGGACAGAGTGCAAATGGAGATGACGACTTTCCTCAGCAACTAGGACCGGCGCCGGCCACGACGCGTACTGGACGGAGGATTCATAAGCCACAGCAATATGACGCCATGCACGGTAACGACATCGACGCTTTCATCGACCAGAGTTCGGAGGATCGTAGGGATCATGTTGAAGACTTTATGGCGAGCGACCCATCTTACGTCTCACATAAAGCACAGGAGCAAGTCCGGAAGCTACCAAAACCAAGAGGCCGACCGCCCAAAGACTTCAGTTCCTTGAACGTCGGCGTGGGCAAGGTCGATGAAGAAGATGAAGAGTCTCCATCCTCCCAGACCCTGCAAGCCAAATCTCATCCCGGAGATCTCTCTGACTTCATAGCCGACGAGTCTGTCTACACCATCTTGAACGTCCTTCGCAGCACCAACAAGATTCACCTTGACCTCCCCGGCCTCAGCCACGCCTCTGACCCCTATCGTCCTCAACCTTACAGCGCCAAGACCCTCACTCAACTCTACATCCTCTGTTACCAGGAAAAGCTTTGGGATATGTGCGATATGATATGCGATACCTGGATTCGCGCCTTCCACAGCCAGCGCAAGCAAAGCCAGCTCAAGCCCGAAGACCAAATCTGGCGCCCAAACCCCGCTCTCGACCGGCGCAAGCGAAAAGCGCAACAAGCGGCGATGAGAGGCCTATCCGTTCCTTCGGAATTCGATACCAATCCAAAAGACTATGATATTGTCACAGATCCAGAACTCGAATCCGACGTCACGGACGTACATACCGACCTCCTAAACAGCCTCTACGACTACACATCACCTAATTGCGGTGCAAGACTTCTCTGGGCCGACACACTAGCTCTGGGTGGCGATAAGACTGAGAAGGTTATTGAGAATCTAACGAAGCATCGGGTGGAGCTACACCCCCAGCTTCTGTTCAACATCATGCAGACTAGCCTACGCATGTGTCGGAGAAACCTTACGCTGAAGATCGAAGAGAGCACCGACGGCGCGTGGTGTAAGCGATACCATGAACACTGGAGGAACAAACAGCCCTGCTACCGGGAGAGGGCGTCAACGTATAGGGAGGACGAAGATGATGTGGAGGAGATGGGCAGAGATGTTGAGGATGAGACGGATGATCTGACCGATTTGGATTTGCTGGATCAGTTTGAGGCGGCACTCATGGCGGAAGACGAGGAAGCGGAGACTTTAACGGGAGAGAAGAGGAGTCTTGAGGGTGGTGGGGAGACTGGTCCGAACAAACGGGCTAGGTATGCTGGAGAGGATCACGATGCCGAGGGTGACTCTGAGGAAGACTGAGGTCGGCAAAGAAGATTGGGGGTCGACTTTTCCGAGCGATTTTTCCGGGCGTTAGTTCCGGAATAACGTCCAGTCTAACGACTTCACTGATGGCACAAAGCCATTGTTTGAATCGACTCTCCGGTCGATACTAGGCGTCCATAGCTAGACATCATACTGACTTACTCTTTTGAACGCCTACACCGAACGTACATGATATTGATCGCTTCTGAACGCTGCTCGAACATGGTTTCATGATGTTCGCTCTCAGCTTCCTGTGCCTGCCGTCTGATTGTCACACCCCTACGGCGATTCAAAACACGTGCTTCGTTCCTTGATTAACCGCTTACAAGCAGCCGCCCCTCCTTATCTACCAACTCACCGACACTTCCATAGTTGTCCCGAACCGCCGTCTGCTCACTCTCTCCCCGCGAATAAGACCCGTTTAACCGTAACAGACCCCTCAGGCGTTCTATACCAGTGACATGCAACCCCGTACCCCGGGCTTCACTCCTCCGCATGACCTGACTCAGTTGTCGTGTGTCCAAGACGTATAAATGGGTATATCCCCAACATTGGCGTCTTGGAAATTATCCACTATGAGCTTGTAAGTACGTGCTTTCCAACCCAAATACGACCTAAGGCGGCTAATCA
>JAESFQ010000967.1_pt1 | contig 10458 bp, 6 predicted proteins | sample 9269431 | NCBI WGS metagenome assembly JAESFQ01 (sample SAMN14502588, study PRJNA617103) | algae metagenome | isolation source: Plectolyngbya sp. WJT66-NPBG17 and co-occurring heterotrophs from well... | place: USA: Mojave Desert, Joshua Tree National Park, California | collected 2006-08-06 | reverse complement strand
TTGATGTAGCCGGTACGCTTCTTGTCGAAGAAGCGGAAGACGACCTCGTACTCGGCGTCAGGTTTGGCGAGCAGGTTCTGGAAGACGGACCAGTCGTGCATGCTGACCTTGCCCTTCTGGTCGCGGTCGGCCACCTGGAAGAGGATGCCATACTGGTACCGCTTGATCTTGTGCTGCAGGCAGGCACGTCATTAGCTGGATGGACTCGACACGGTGTAGACGGGGCGGCTTACGTAGTCCTCGCCCTCGGGCGCGACGGCTGTGATGAATTGGTCCTGGTCGAGGTAGTACTCGCCCGACTCGTCCTTCTGGGCGTGCCTCAGAAAGGCGGCGCGTGTGAGCTGCGACAGTTGGGGCTCGTCCGTGGTGCCCAGCAGCACCTCGCGCACTTCTTCCTTGACGGTCGCCATAGTGAGGGGATGGCAGCAGCCGGGGAAGCAGAGGGTGCAATTGACCTGGGTGAGGTTGGAGGAGTCGGTGGACAGCGGGTGCAGAGACACAAATGGGGGTGAGTCGGCCAACACGCCGTCAAGAACAGCTCGCGGGCTGGCAGCGAGCTCGGAGGTAAGCTAATTTTTGATTGCGAGCCGCCGGCGGGGGTCGGAGAAAGCGTGGGGAAGGCACGGCTGCGAACAAGGCCCTGAGCTAGGTGCAACACTTCAATTCACCGTCCAAGCCGAAAAGGAGGAACTTCTACGAGTATCTGCTGTTCACAATGGCAAAGCCTGCAGCTTCCATTGCCCCTGTGGCTGGTCTTGCGCAGAGGCCCGTACCGCTCACCTGCTTCCGCCTCGTGTCCTGGTTGACTGCGTTCCCGACGTCGCCTCATCATCGCCTGCAGCCCCTGTCGCATCTCATAGGGAGAAGACGTTGATCGTGAGCCTCATATGCGCATCGAGCCGCGAACCGCTCCCGGGGAACTCAACTAATCAACACGGCGCATGGGTGTATCCGGCATCGCTGCAGCTGCCGGTCCCCATGAGGCTCTGTGTTGCTGGACATGCGCCTTTACCCCGGATCGGTACGCGCGCTGTCAAGCTTTAGTGTCGCCCATGGCCCAGGCACACGTGACCTTGGGACTGCTTCTTATGGTACATGAAGCACTGCCCGCTGTTAATCATCTGCCCGTCAGGGACTGGAGTTCTTGTACAAGCACCAACAAGTCTTGTCCTACTGTACGACATCCCTTGCGCAACTACTCGATGCTCGCCCTGATTCGCCTCTAGCATCGACGCTATGATGCACGCAGGCACCCGGAAACCTTGGCCCAGAATAGTCAAAGGAGAAGAGAAAGACGATTGTCAGATGGTGCACGTCTTTGGAATCAGTAGTAACAATCTCAGCACTGTCAGAATACTACCCAAGGCGTTGCAGTGCACCTCTCCGAGTCCAAAGAAGGACCCCTGCAGCTGCATCAGCTATGACGACATGGCGAATGCAGTCACACCACCTTGCCCTCACCCTCACAACCACTTCCAGCAACCACCAGTATATATAACAATGTCGCCTGCTGCCACCCATTCGATGGCGCTGCTCACTGTCTTCTGGGCCATGGCAAATGATGACAATTTCCACGTGCCAGAACATGGCCTATCCCAACAGCTGCTCTGATTGTTCCCTCAGCTGCCATGTCAAGACATGGCCTGTTCGACATTTCGGACTACGCGCTCTCTTGAGAGCCAACTGCTTCACGGCGTGTCTGAATCGTAGAAGCCTATTCGTTCAAAAGTCTTCCACCTGGCGGACCGTCCAAGACGGAACCAAGGCAGTGGAATCTCTGGGCACGTCTTATGCACTTGGCGGAACCTCACCACAACTGAGAACATGGTGGTAAGAACGCGCTCGAATGGCTGAAAGTCATACATGTGCCCTCTGAGCCGTTACCAGTCCCTCGGCGCCCATTTTGCCATTATCTTGTCTTCTGGGCATATCCAGGCTCGGCGTCATGCCGACGCCCTGGACAGCCATGGGCTATGCACATACTTGCGTTATATAAGAATGGCCCTGCTCCCAGGAACCGGGGTTGAATCAATCACCGCTCCACGACTGCATATCAAAGATGGCGTCTCCAGTCACAGCCAAGTATGATTGGATTCTTGCAATCACCACCATTGCCTTCGTTTTCTCCGCCTTTGGAAACGGCGCCAACGATGTCGCCAACGCATATGCCACTTCGGTTGCAGCGCGTACCTTGACCATGGTCCAGGTCGGACCTCTTGCTGTCATAACGGAATTCGTTGGTGCTGTTGCCCTTGGAGCCCGTGTAACCTCAACCATCAAAAACGGTATCATCTCCATCGACCGCTTCGAGGACAACCCGGGTGCGCTCATGTTGGCTATGGGCTGTGCTGGTGAGTATCTCTAGTCTGTAGGAAAAGATGAAGCTAAACATGAGCAGAGGTTGGCAGTGCCACATGGTTGATGCTAGCTACACATTGGGGCATGCCCGTGTCAACTACCCAAACGGTCGTCGGCGCTCTCATCGGAGCCGGATTCGCTAGTCGGGCTCCTGTTAAATGGGCCTGGCAGTCTGGCTCTGTATCACAGGTGGCTGCTTCATGGGGTATTGCTCCTTTGCTTGCTGGCGCCTTTTCTGCCCTCATCTTCGGCACGGTCAAGTACTTGGTTCTCGAACGCGCCGATCCTTTCAAGCAGGCTATGCGCGTCATCCCCTTCTACTTCGCCATGACAGGTGCAATTTTGGCTCTGTTCATTGTCGTTGAAGCACCTACTGCACCTTCCCTCGAAGAATTTGGAGCTGGCAAGGCTGTTGGTATCATCTTGGGAGTATTTTTTGGATGCCTACTGATTTGCTACGTTTTCTTCATTCCATTCTTCAAGCGCAAGCTCATCATGAAGGATCCCAAGGTCCGGGTCTGGCACGTCGTCTTGGGCCCTTTGCTTCTCAAGGAGAGCACCACTCTGTTTTGGCCAGGAAAGGGCAACGAATACGTTACCGATTACTACGAGGACGCCTACGGCGAAGTCCATGCTGGAACCAATGCCAAGCATGTTGTCGTGGATCCCATCCATGATAACGAGACTAAGAAAGTCAATGCTGAATCCCCATCCGGTTCGGTCAATCACAGCGGCGTTCTTCCCAGCGACCCGGAAAAGCCACGCATAGATGAGAGTACCAGTGCGCCAGTTCGAAAGATGAAGAGGCCGGAGCCGTACGAACGCTGGATTGTGCCCGTCAAGTCCCTGTCATGGGTTAACCCTCAGAAGTGGTGGGCATACACCAAATTCATCTTCCTTCGGGGTGTCATGTGCGACGTCATTACACACGACAATGATCTTTTGCGCGCTATCCACTCCAAGGCTATACGTTACGACGTTCGCGTCGAACACATGTGGACGTACTGCCAGGTCATATCTGCTATGATGATGTCCATCGCACACGGCTCCAACGATGTGGCCAACGCTGTCGGACCATGGGCGGCTGTTTACCAGACATTCCGTGCTGGAGAGGTTGCTACGCGTTCGCCTACCCCCGTGTGGTTCTTGGTTGTAGCTGGTCTCCTGCTTGGTCTTGGTTTCTGGTTAGTAACGTACCTGTACAAGCTGCATTTACAACGCATACTGACTCAACAACTAGGTTCTACGGATACCACATCGTCCGTGCTCTCGGTAACAAGATCACTCAGATGTCGCCCACTCGTGGATTCTCCGTCGAATTGGGCGCTGCTGTCACCGTCCTCCTGGCTTCCCGACTTGGTCTTCCCGTATCAACAACCCAATGCTTGACAGGTTCGGCTGTTGGAGTCGCTTTGATGAACTACGATCTTGGTGCGGTCAACTGGCGTCAACTCGCTTTCATCTTCTCGGGATGGGTAAGTTCCATTCCCTTTGCTTTGACCTTTTCATTCTAACAGCTTCCAGGTCATGACCCTACCCGCTGCCGGTCTCATTTCTGGCCTTCTCTGCGTCATGGCGCTCAACGCTCCCAGCTTTTGAGCAATGCCAACATGGAGCAAGAGCTGAAGATGATCTTCCACTGTGTGTTTTATGTGAACACGTCGATGTAATGTAATCTGTGGAGAAGGTAGAATGATACCCACGGAAAGAGGGTGTTTTGGAAGCCAATCGTTAATTTCCTTAGCTGCCCATGGTACTGCCATTTAGGTCGCATTCCTGTAGAAATTTGCCAATTGATGTATCGCTGTCCTACTCGTGTTGCCATGGCCTCGTGATCGTCTTATCATGATGACATTGTTCGCGTACGCGATCCTCGGCCCAACTGACCTAAGACCTTCTCTCTACGCCTGTTGCACGCATGTCTGCGGAACGATGACCTACACAAGGGAAGATGGAGAAGACGGGGCGCTTGTTTTCGGGCTCGTGATACTACAGGAACGTGCAGCGTCGGGATGTGAAGACGACCTCCTAAGACAGACCCCCGTGGCAGAAGGTATGGGTGAGAGTTAACGTTGGAAGAGGGCAGTCAGCCGTAGCTAAGCTCTTGACAAAAGCTGGGCTCGAAAGAAAAGAAGCGATAGACAGAACGCAGGCGCGTCATGGCGACGTCATGTTGAAGCCACGGCGTAAACCACTATCAATCACCTTCAACGACCAAGGCCACGTGCAGAGGTCATGTTCGCAGGAGAACTCTTCTATGGTATGCGGCTTCTGCCATGCCACTCCCCACATCCAAGCTTTTCTTCACCACCAAGTCCGTGCACTGGGATATCTCCGCTGAACCTCGACTCCGCAAACATGCATGATGCTCCCCTCCGAGGGCCATTCACAATGCGTCTAGACAAGACGCGATGATGCTGATACAAAGCTTGAGTATGCGAAACGCCTATCGTCTGCTCCACCGTGGTACTTGAACTGCATGGGACCACGTAAAGGCGGCAGGTTCAAGAAGATGCTGAGGCCGCCAAGGTCAGGAATGCCGCGTATCCGGCTCTCCACTGCAAACCCTGGTAACGTGATGAGCACTCAATGGCTGACTTGACTGCCAAGCGTGGGAAAAGTTTGCGCGCCAACTTGGCAGTCGCCTCCAGAATCGCTCTTGGCGGGAACGCGGGACGCTTGGCATGTCACTGCAGGACCGACGTGCTACACCGACTTCCCCACCACTCCACATATATCTTGAACACACCTAAGGCTCCTTCAACTTCTTTGCTCTTTCTCCTCACCTCTCATCGGTATCCTTACACTCTCGTCCGAAGTCTGCTCCAAACTTCCAACCCCTTTGTCCCGTCGTCTTCAAGCTCCACCCTCACAAACTTTACAACTCGCCAATCACGGCGTAAACTTGGAGGAGTCTGCACCCCCGCCCCGTACTGAAGTCCTCTATGTATACTACAGTCAACACCCAATCCAACAAATTTGTCCACGTGGCTACCGTCCACGGGGCAAGAATTCGTAAAAGACGAGAGCGCTGACTGCCGTCTTGACCTTTGCTGAGACCCGTATCTACGCAATCACACCCATATTTACAACCCGAGCACCCAACACCCACTTCTTTTGAACACCTAAACACGCCTCCATCATGGGCCGCAAGGCAACGACCCTCGAGGGCCACGTCAGTGGCCAATGCAACAAACCAATGTCATTGCCCGCCCACAGTCTTACGCTCGAGCAAGTCAAGACCGAGCTGAAAACCGAAGAATGGCATGGTCTGGACGATGCCGAAGCTAGGCGCCGTGTCGATGAGTACGGCTCCAACGAACTTGGAGAGGCCGAGAGCGTTTCCCCTGTCAAGATTCTCATCGCCCAAGTCGCCAACGCCATGACTCTGGTTCTCATCATGGCCATGGCTGTCAGTTTTGGTATCAGGTCCTGGATCGAAGGTGGCGTCGTCACCTTTGTCATTGGTCTCAACATTGTCGTCGGTTTCTTCCAGGAATGGTCTGCTGAGAAGACCATGGACTCTCTTCGCTCTCTCAGTTCGCCAACGGCTCGTTTGATCCGTGGTGGCCAGCAGGTCACTGTACCTTCTGCCGAGGTTGTCCCAGGAGACATTATCGAAGTCAAGGTTGGAGACACCATCCCCGCCGATATCAGGTTAGTATTCGCCTTGGTGCACCATCCTCAACTCATCACAGAGCTCAAGCTAACACAATACCAGAGTCTTTGATGCCGTAAACTTTGAGACTGATGAAGCCCTGCTCACTGGAGAGTCCCTGCCTGTCCGCAAGCAAGAGGATGCCACCTTCCCGGAGAAGACTGGCCCTGGAGATCGCCTCAACGTCGCCTACAGTTCGTCTTCGGTGACCAAGGGCAGAGCCAAGGGAATTGTCTTCGCTACCGGTGCCTACACTGAGATTGGTGCCATTGCCGCTCAGCTCCGCGAGACTAAATCCAAAGTTCGACCGGTTAAGCGAAAGGAGGACGGAAAGGCAAAGCCGCACCGTTACCTCGAGGCTTACACACTCACTACCACCGACGCTATTGGTCGTTTTTTGGGCCTCAACGTCGGAACCCCCCTCCAGAAGAAACTCTCCAAGCTGGCCGTGTTGCTATTCTTCATTGCCGTCATCTGTGCCATTATCGTTCTCGCAGCCAACAATTTCAGTTCCCGCCAAGAAGTCATCATCTACGCCGTCGCCACGGGCTTGTCTATGATCCCAGCCAGTTTGGTCGTAGTGCTCACAATCACCATGGCAGCCGGTACCAAATCCATGGTTAAGCGCAATGTCATCGTCCGAAATCTCAAGTCCCTGGAGGCACTTGGTGGCGTTACCGATATCTGCTCCGACAAGACCGGAACACTCACCCAGGGTAAGATGATTGCTCGTGGTGCATGGATTCCAGGTGTTGGAACATACACTATCGAAGACTCCACTGCTCCTCAGGACCCCACCGCTGGTTACGTGCGCTTTGGACCCGCAGCCCCCAGCAAGATGGACCTCAAGTCTGGAGGCGAGGCTTGTGGTGAGCGCATCTCTGACGAGAAGCTTGAAGGTCACAATATCGAAGGATTTGGCGAGTTCCTCAAGGTCGCATCTTTGGCTAACTTGGCTGCTGTGAAGCAGAACCAAGAGGGTGCCTGGGAGGCCCACGGAGACCCGACTGAAATCGCCATCCAGGTGTTCGCTTCTCGATTTGGCATGAACCGTAGTCATCTTGTCCACGGTGACTCTGCCACGTGGGAGGATCTTGTAGAGCTTCCCTTCGACTCCGACGTCAAGCGCATGTCCGTCATCATGAAGCACGCGAGTGGCAACTACGCCTTCACCAAGGGTGCCGTAGAGCGAGTTATCCAGAGCTGTACCACTTACGTCGCTGACGGCAAGGAGCAATCCCAGCCGGTTACCGACGAGTTCCGTGAGGAAATCCTCTCCCACATGGCATCCTTGGCCGGTCTTGGACTACGTGTCTTGGCTTTGGCTAGCAAAAAGTACCCCGCCGACGTCGAGAAGGGTGCTGAGGTTGAACGTACCTCTGTCGAATCCGAACTTGTCTTCCGTGGTCTCATCGGTCTCTACGATCCTCCCCGCCCCGAGTCCGCTGTCGCCGTCCGCCAATGCCACGAGGCTGGCATTGAGGTTCATATGTTGACTGGAGATCATCCAGACACTGCACGGGTATGAATTAAGCGCAATACAAAGTGAACTAATGCTAACTTGAGACTCAGGCAATTGCGATTGAGGTTGGTATTTTGCCGTCAGTCGACCGATACAAGAAGATCTCAGCCGATATCGCCAAGTCATTGGTTATGACCGCTTCTCAATTCGATGATCTCTCCGATGCCCAAGTCGATGAGCTTCCGGTTCTGCCTTTGGTTGTAGCCCGTTGTGCACCCAGCACCAAGGTCCGCATGATTGAAGCTCTTCACCGCCGCGGCCGATTCTGCGCCATGACTGGTGACGGTGTCAACGATTCTCCTTCGCTCAAGCGTGCCGACGTGGGTATTGCCATGGGACAAGCCGGCTCAGACGTCGCCAAGGAAGCGTCCGACATTGTCCTTACAGACGATAATTTCGCATCTATTCTCGCCGCCATTGAAGAAGGTCGTCGTATCTTTGACAATATTCAGAAGTTTGTGCTGCACGTCTTGGCTGAGAACGTCGCTCAGGCTGGAACGCTTCTCGTTGGTCTTGCCTTTAAAGACAGGACCGGTCTCTCCGTGTTTCCTCTCGCTCCTGTCCAGGTTGTCTGGATTATCATGGCTACTTCTGGATTACCAGACATGGGTCTTGGTTTCGAACGCGCCGTCCCCGATATCCTGCAACGCCCACCTCAATCCCTCAAGACGGGTATCTTCACCTTGGAGTTCCTCATCGACATGGTTGTTTATGGTCTCTGGATCACGCTTCTCTGCTTGGCCAGTTTCGTGCTAGTCGTCTTTGGTTTCGGTGACGGAGAGCTTGGTGAGGGTTGCAACGAGACATACTCGGAGCAGTGCGAGTTGGTTTTCCGTGCCCGCGCCTGCACATTTGCCTGTCTGACATGGTTCGCTCTCTTCCTCGCATGGGAGATGATCGATATGCGTCGCTCTTTCTTCCGCATGCAGCCTGGCAGCAAGCGCTACTTCACTCAGTGGATGCTCGATGTATGGAGGAACCAGTTCCTCTTCTGGGCCATTATAGTGGGCTTCGTCCTCCTGTTCCCACTCATCTACATCCCTGTTCTCAACACGGTTGTGTTCAAGCACGCTCCCATCGACTGGGAGTGGGGCATCGTGTTCGTCGAGACGGGCATCTTCTTTGCCGGCATCGAATTCTGGAAGTGGTGCAAGCGCGTCTACTTCCGCCGCAAGGCAGCCAAGCAGGGCGCTGGAAAGCTGGACAAGAACATGGAGATTGAGGACCGCGTCTTCGGTCGCTACTACACCCACGACTCGTCCATCTCTGGTACTGAGAGCGTCCAAGAGAAGGCCTAGAGCTCGTCGTGATGGTTGAGCTGCAAAAGTTGACAGGTTGCAAGAGTACAGGTTTACGCTGAGAGTACGCATAGAGGCGTTGTCGTTCCTTACCAGCAGAATAGCTGCCTAGCACAAAAGTTAGTTACATAGAATGAATGATTACACATGACCACTACAACATAAGTGACAATGATAAACAAAGAGTAAAAAGAAAGGATTTGCATCCCTCGCTCACCTTTCTCCTGCTCCCAATCGCAGTACGCAACGTCTCTTGAACCCTCTAACCGCTACTAACAAGCGAAAAGGTCTCCAATGCAAGACCCCCTCATCTCACCAAACAACCAACCAATCCAGCCGTGGACACCACTCCCCTCACACCAAAGAACCCCATTATATAAACAAACACAATCACACACACACATAAGTGAACCACTGCGTTCAATGCTTGAGCTGCGTAGGCTCCATCTGTAGGGAAAAGAGAAGGAGGCGCAGCACACGAAAAGTACACCTAGTAGACTTGCGGCATTTATATGCTGCGAGCGTGCGACGACGAACAATGACGGTAGGTAGTGTTTTTGCGGCATTTAAACCAAACTTGCGAGGTACTCGCACTAGGATTACATGGGATAGGATGGGATAGCATGGGATAGCATGGGATCGTCAGAAACATAGTAATCGCGCATTTGGCTCTGAGGAATGAGAGAACGGGAGGGGGATGCTGGTGGGATGCTGCATGCGCCACTGCTATTCGATACGGGGATGTACGCGCGCCAAGAAGCGAGGAGGGTGGATTTGGGGATGCTACATGTGAATTTTGAGCAATGAGTTAATAACGATGAGGAATCATGGTAAGCGTTCGTCTATCAATTGGTATTCGTCATGGAAGTGTAGTGGGTATGGATGGCTACCTGCCGGCATCTCTCCCCAAACAAGGCAGAGGTGCATTACTATACAGATTGCGCTATCGAAAACGTTCTTGATCATGCTCTAAACGACCAATCGCCCTGGCTCAACTTCAAGAACAGTCTTGACCCGCTCGAGGAAAACGCGGCCGCGCTTCTCGTCGCCCTTGGGTACGCTTACACTGAATACGTTGAGGGGTCCGACGACACCTGCTGCGCCCGTCACAGACCTCTTAGCGGGGGACTTCTTGCCAGCGAGCATGTCGAGGATATCCGACTTTGGTGCTGGGGCGCGCTTGTTGGAGATGGTGGTGGGCGGCAGCGCAGTCACTTCTGGGATGAAGTTTCCTCGTGAGTATTTCGCAGATACCTTATCAAGTCCAAGGACTGCATTGAATAGCTCGTCGGCGGTCGGCTTCGCGACCTTGGATCGTGGGAGGTCTTCGTTCGCAAGCTCAGCGGCACGCGCGACAAACGTTGAAAGAGGCAGGAAGACGCCTATTGAGTCCTTGACGCGCTTCTGGCATTCCATTACAGCGGTGAGGGAGACAGGCAATGCCACCTCAACAGGAAGGTCCTCCAAGACCGCAGGCGCTTCGGCTGCTGGCTTCTTTGGCGCCTCCTTCTTGGCCATGGGCTTGATGTTGGACAGATCGAGGTGAGAGAGCTTCGTAAAGCGACTCGCCAGTTCCGAAGGGTACGAGTTTTCGATTTGACCAATGTATGCGAGAACGTCTC
>JAESFQ010000966.1_pt1 | contig 10459 bp, 8 predicted proteins | sample 9269431 | NCBI WGS metagenome assembly JAESFQ01 (sample SAMN14502588, study PRJNA617103) | algae metagenome | isolation source: Plectolyngbya sp. WJT66-NPBG17 and co-occurring heterotrophs from well... | place: USA: Mojave Desert, Joshua Tree National Park, California | collected 2006-08-06 | reverse complement strand
GTCGAAGCCGGCGCCAGGTCTGACAACCTTGGAACACTGGCACGCATCCAGCGCTTCTCCGCTCCCCGCTCAACGGGCGTATATCCGATGCAGCACAACCAAGTGCTGGTTTGGGACAGAGAGTGGGGAAAGACTTGCAGCTAGCAGCGTGGCGGTGTGTGGCAATGCGAATAGCTCCTCAAGAAATAGCCTATGTCTTTCGAGGTAGATTTGTCAATGGCAAGTGATTGGTGTCTCGATGCATTGGGCCGGTAGATGCGTCCAGCGTCGTTCGTCTGTGCGGGCCGAGCAGTCATATGTGGGCCACCCAGCACGGCAATGAGCTAGGCACAGAAAGCCGGAAGTCATGATGCGGTGTTCCTCCAGTGACAGCCGTGTTTGCTGTGGCTTTACTCGGACGTTTCCCTCCATTGCCGCCGCGTCCTGTTGCGACGTGAGATGGCATCTGAAACTGTGCCACGTCGAGGGATTGGCCATGATCCAAGGCCGCATTGTTTTTGGCCGGCTCCTGGTGAAGAGTGGAGCTCGGCCCGCCAGACGATGCTTGACCACGATGGAACAGCGCGGTACGTGTCAGCAGATGGGCTTTGCACTGAAAATGCCATGCACGGCCGCGTTGACTTTTCCACCATGTTCCTTTGTCTGGAGCCAAGCACGTCAACACAAATGCGCTGCGGCGGCTCAATGTTGCAGCCAACCATGTCCTGCCGGCTTTGCAGATGCGCTTCAACGGTTAGCAGCTCAAGCTGCACAAGTCCAGGTTTAGTCCAGGTCCAGTCCAAGTCCAAGTCCAAGTCCAAGGCGCAGTGTCGCTGCCGCAGGTGTATATCCGAAGCGTGGCGAGTTTGGCGTCCGTCGTCGTCTGAAACACTTCGCGGCCTTGTCTCCATGGCTGCTCACGACATGAGGCAATGCCCGACGACAGCTTCCCGGCGTCGTCGGCCCTGCTATGCTGGAGATGCAAATGAGCAATTTCCAAGCGGGCGGAATCCATCACGTCGTCAGTCGCCCAGGGCGACATGGAATCGCGTCTGAGCGTATCTAGAGCTCCAATTGCACTAGCCTGAAAAGGCAAGCACGGCCGGCTAGCGTTGTTTCTCTCGCCCGTGCGCTCAAGCATATATTCCTGCCCTCCCCAGCAACACCCGCCTCGTCTGCCCGTTCCACCAAAACCAGCATTAAATCACGCTGTAAGTCCCACATCCTCGGCGCCCAAAGCTCTCGTGCATATAGTGCGCCCATTGCCCCTTCAGTCCTCTTCCAAGTCCCGTTCCTCGCCTGCTCCACCACTGCCGAGCTCCCGCTGACTCTCTCCATCCCAGGCATTGATATTCTCTGCCCCATCCACAACAATGCTCTACTCTTCCATCATCGTCGCCGCTTCGGCTTTCGCCAGCTTCGCCTCTGCGCAAAACACCACTGGCAACTACCAAACGCCCATCCCATGCTGCAGCGTCGACCCCAACACGGTGCCCCAGGATGACAGGCAGACGTGGTGCAACGCCAATGAGAACACCTGCGTCGAGCTCTGCGGTGGCCAGGGATCCCTCGCCAGCAACGGCAACCAGTGCAGCAGCGTATGTATATCCATTCTACCCTGAAGTTCGCGCGCTAACAGTCGCAGCAAACGCTCGAGTTCTCTTGCCAATGCCGAAACGGTACCGACGTGAGCGCGTCCATGAGGTCTTACCAGCAGTCGGTCGACGGTCTCATGTGCCGCTTTTGGTACGACCAATGTATCAACGCCACCGGCTCCGATGCTGCGGCCCAGTTCCAGTGTACTCAGGCCCGTGACAACGAGTGCGGCAACCTGACTACCGCTGACGCAACCGACGCTGGCAACGAAGGCGGCGCCTCTTCCTCCGGCAGCAGCCCCTCGCCTACCAGCAGCGGCTCTTCCCCAGACAGCACCGGAGACGCTGCCAGCGCAAGTTCCTCTGCTCCCGCCCAGGGTGCTGCCGCTCACGTTGCCTTCTACGGCACACCCGCCCTCGCCGGTGGTCTTTTCGCGCTCTTCGGCTTCGCCTTGTAAGCTAGCGATACTCTAGATGGATTGCGGGCCGGTCCTAGTTGGACGGTAATGAAGATGGATTTGCGCCACGAATACCAGCAGATATCAGGGATTACGGCATAGCGTCATCAGCGCTTCGACGTTGGCGTCACATTGCTTTCACTGTTATCTACTTGTTCATGGCCGCTCATGGGAGACGAGGGGAGTTTAGGAGGATACTTAATGCGATGTTATGAAAGGACACACGACTTGTAATACCCAATACTACCAATACCGCCATTACCATGTTCTGTCTTGATGTGTCGTCAGCTATGATGTACCGATTCATGCATGCACTCCGTTGCGCGCCTCCACTTGGCATGCACGTGTTATACTGACCGACATTTGCGGGGCTGCTTTCCTAATTCTCTGTGAAGCATTGCCAAATAACTACATGTGAAAGCGCGGTGCCTTCCCCGCACAAAGTAGCTGTCATTTGTCTGCGCGGGAACTACGAGTCTACCATGATTGTGAGCTGTAGTGCTGGACCGCTGCTTCATTGGTCAATGCGTTGATCAGCCGGCTCGAAGCTCAAGAACGATAAGCGTTATGCAGCTGAACCCATGCCCACATGACGCACGTCTCCGACATCAATCCTAGGCCCAACATTTACTAAAGTTTACAACCGGAGCCGCTCTCTGCTCATACTTCACGACGCACTCACCGCCAACAGTCCACTTGCCATTTGAAGCACAGCCTTCGGCATCGCCGTATCACAAGCTCACAACCAGTCCAAAGCCGAGGCCGGGCGGATACCAAGACAGCAGGTGACAGCCGCAGCACGCGCATACGAGAATTTCTACTGACTACATTTAGACATCATAAACACATGAAAGTGGCCGTCTCGATACTTCCATCGCTCGCGACCCACTCACTTACCCACCACGTCACTCCCTATCGCCTACTTCAAACTCTGCGCAAGCGACTTGTAGTACCGACCAACGCTTCATACACCACGAACCTCCAGAGAATCGGATACACATCAAGAACAATGGCGACTCTTAGTGCTGGACGTAAGCATAAGGTCACGGTAGTTGGCTCCGGCAACTGGTACGTGGGTGCAGCAGCTGTGATGCTGGGGATATATTCCCAAGTAACGAATTGTAGCTGAGACCAAGATCTGACTTGTACAGGGGCACGACCATGGCCAAGCTGGTTGCTGAGAACGTAAAGGAACATCCCTCTCTATTCGAAGAGACTGTGCAGATGTGGGTGTTCGAGGAGGAGTACACCATCCCGAAAGACTCGCCTCACTACAGCGGCTCCGACAAGCCTGAGAAGCTCTCGCAAATCATCAACAAAGTCCACGAGAACGTCAAGTACCTCCCCAACATCAAGCTGCCTTCGAACGTGGTCGCGAACCCCGATCTACCCGGTTCTTGCAAGGACTCCACCATGCTCATCTTCGTCCTTCCACATCAATTCATTGCGCGTTCTAGCCAGCAGCTAGTCGGCAAGATTCTTCCCTATGCGCGAGCTATCTGCTGTACAAAGGGTGTCGACGTTAGCGAAAAGGGCATTCGGCTCATGTCTGAGACAATTGGCATGACCCTCAACATCTACTGCGGTGCTCTATCAGGAGCCAACATTGCTTCCGAGATTGCTCAAGAGAAGTACTCGGAGACGACTGTAGCATATGATCCGCCGCCGATGGACTCGCGCCATCCTACCCCCAGGGGTTCGCCGAGTGCCTCACAGACCGATCTTACTACTCACGTTGACCTCATCGATCCCAGCAAAGAGAAACCCAGCAAGCGTTCAGCACATTTAACTCCTCTTCCCAATGAATACCCGCCTCTGTCGCATGAGAACGTCCGAAAGCTCTTCCACCGTCCCTACTTCCACGTACACATTGTCAATGATGTCGCCGGTGTCTCACTCGGCGGAGCGCTGAAGAATATCATCGCGCTCGCAGCAGGCTTTGTAGATGGTTTAGGCTGGGGAGATAACGCCAAGGCAGCCGTTATGCGTGTCGGAATTCTGGAGATGGTGAAATTCGGCAAAGCTTTCTTCGGAGAGAGTGCCCGTACTAGCACCTTCACCGAAGAGAGCTGTGGTGTCGCTGACGTTGTCACGTCGTGCATGGGCGGTCGTAACTTTCGCTGCGCTAAAATGGCTATCGAGCGCGGTAAGACCATCTACGAGATCGAGCAGTCTGAACTCAATGGCCAGAAACTTCAGGGTACTAGTACTGCCTACGAAGTCAATGAGTTCCTGAAGGCTGAGGGGATGGAGGCCGAGTTTCCACTTTTCACCGCTGTCTACAACATCCTGGAGGGAAACAACAAGCCCGAAGACATTCCTCAGCTCATTGAGAAGAAGCCATGACTAGAGGCACCCAAGCTCTAGGAATCTGATGCATAGCGGTGAGAGCCTATGAAACGGTAGGCGACATGAACTTGAAAGCGAATACCCCTTTAGGTAGAATAGATAATCCTCAAACATTCATCGGGTACTTCATCATAATCACATTAGATCCCTACATGATAAGCACAAAGCGCAGTTATCACAACGTCGGTAATCAGCTGGGATGGCGAATCATCCGATTATTTCTAAGCATCTCTTTCGTACAATGCACGCGCGGCCCTGGCGACGACATCCTGGTGGGTGGTAAGAGCATCTTTGTACGAAAATTGATATCCTTTTCTAAGCACATGTATATTTTCTAAGCAGGTCATATAGGCGATACGGCACATGCACCCGGCCGCGCTGTTAATGCAACCGACTGACACATATACCTCCGAATAGCATCGGACTTTACAAATTGCCTTGGCGGGATCGACGGTTGGGTTTGAGCTTCGGTCCGCGGAGTAACATCCATGAAAACTACATCATGCCGAACGGCAACCTACACACACGCGTGTCAGCAATGCGAGATGGTCCACCTTACACGAGTGAAGTGTGACTCGTGCTGTGGTAATGATATGCAGGGACATATACCCAGGTGAGTAAAGCGAATGAAATTGTGTGGAAGGATTGATTGGTAATGTGAAGAAAAAAAAGCTAGATCTTCACCATTTCAACTGCATCCGGGTTGGTTGAATGGGTGGATGCGCTTCGCACGTTTAGCTTACTTTAGCTTCTCGGCAAGGCGCGTCAATCGTTCATCTAATCTCAAAGATGACGACATGGCCCTTGCTTTATCTCCGATATCTTCAGACTGAGGGTTTGTCAACCTCCCAAGTCTTGGCCTGGTATCTCCGTTGGCTGTAGTGCCCATTGTTTCTCGTCTCTTCAACGGCGAGAACTTAATAACCACCTTTTGAGCAATCCCTCTGCAAATAGATCCCGCCACTACCTCTTGCGCCGAATTTCCTCATATCTTTTTTTAGAGCCCATTGTTCCTTTAGTGTAGTTGTTTGATACCCAACCCTTTCTTCATCATGTGGGGAACCGCAATCCCGTCCGCAGAACGGGACAATCGGCGCAACCCCTGGCACGAGGACGACTACCTTCGCAATGGGACAGAAGAAGCAGTAACACCAGACAGCCAGAGCGGGGACGACAGCCCTGATCGCGATCAACTTCGCCGCGCAGGTACCTGGGGTGAGAGAGATGCAGGAAGACTGGATACACGGGCTGCAGCAGAGGATCTCGAGGTTCTGCGAGGGGAACTTGCATCGCTATCAAAGTCTCGATCCCGGGGCGCACAATCGCAACGATCGAACCCGCTTTCCAGAACTACCAGTCGAGTCAGCAGACGCCAAAGCTTGGGCCAAGGTCATCGTAGAGGATCAATTACACGCGCAGAAGAGGGCACAGGCGACGCAGAAGATGACGAAGCGGGAGATTTCACCGATGCCGACCCGGCAGAGAAAAAAGACGACTTTGAGCTCGATGAATTCATGCGCGAGGGCCACTTCGAGAAGCGCAAGGACGGTAAATCGGCCAAGAAAGTTGGTGTGATCTATAAAAACCTCACTGTCAAGGGTGTGGGATCTACCGCTTCTTTCGCGAGGACGTTACCCGACGCAATACTGGGTACTTTCGGGCCTGACCTTTACCGTATCGTCTCGGGCTTCGTCCCGGCGTTGAAGCTGGGCAGACATAAGCAAATGAAGACACTTATCAACGACTTCTCGGGTGTGGTCAAGGATGGCGAGATGATGCTCGTTTTGGGACGGTGAGCAGTCTCCAATGCGAACTACATGCATGGAAAATACTGACTCGGGTATGTTAGACCAGGATCTGGATGTTCGACCTTCCTGAAGGCGATAGCCAATAACCGCGAATCGTACGCTGCCGTCGAGGGCGATGTATCCTACGGAGGTATCCCAGCTGGGAAGCAGAAGAAGCAATTTCGTGGCGAGGTCAACTACAACCCAGAAGACGACTCCCACATGGCCGATCTCAACGTATGGCAAACGCTCAAATTTGCTCTCACCAACAAGACCAAGAAGAACGAGAAGCACGAGGTGAATTTCAAGTGTGCACAAACCCATGCTAGACTACTACTGACACAGTAAACTGCAGATTCCAATCATCCTAGAGGCACTCCTGAAGGTGTTCGGCATATCCCACACGAAATACACCAAAGTAGGAGATGAGTACGTTCGCGGTGTTAGTGGAGGCGAACGCAAGCGTGTCTCCATCGCCGAGACTCTTGCCACCAAAAGTACAGTCAACTGCTGGGATAACAGTACTCGTGGACTCGACGCCAGTACCGCGCTCGACTACGCCAAGTCGCTGCGGATTATGACTGACATCAGCAATCGGACGACGCTAGTGACGCTCTACCAAGCCGGTGAACAGATCTACGAGGTTATGGATAAGGTCTTGGTTATTGACGCTGGCCGCTGTATCTATCAGGGCCCTGCGGCAGAAGCGAAACAATATTTCGAGGATCTTGGCTTCAAGTGCCCCGAACGCCAGACTACCGCCGATTTCCTGACCGCAGTCACCGATCCTACGGAACGTCAATTCCGCCCTGGTTTCGAAGACAAAGCGCCAAAGACGGCTGAGGAGCTGGAGAAGGCTTTCAGGGAGAGCGACGCGTACAAGAAGGTGTTGAGAGAAATCTCCGAGTACGAGGCTGAGCTGGAGAACAGCGGCTACGTCGATGCCAAGGAATTCGAGGGCGCCGTACGCGAGAGCAAGAGTAAGACGGTTCGCAAGAAGAGCCCATATACAGTCTCCTTTGTTCGCCAAGTCTTGGCATGTACTCAACGCGAGTTCTGGCTTACTTGGGGCGACAAGACTACGTTGTATACCAAATTCTGTAAGTTTCGCAAACCTTAGGCTTGCTTACAACAACCACCATCAAAGAACATTCCGCTAACGTCACCATCAAGTCATCATCATCTCCAACGCTTTCATCGTCGGTTCCTTATTCTACGGCCAAGCTCTCGATACCTCTGGTGCTTTCTCACGAGGTGGCTCTGGCTTCTTCTCTATCCTCTTCTTGGGATGGCTTCAGCTTTCAGAACTTATGAAGGCGGTTTCAGGTCGCAGTGTGGTCAAAAGACATGAGGATTATGCGTTTTATCGCCCTAGTGCTGTGGCTATTGCGCGGATGGTACAAGACTTTCCGCTGTTGCTGGCACAGGTTATTCCGTTCTGTAAGTCGCATATTCTGAGAGCCCATGTGGGATACGGGGGCTTTCGGACACGCCCAAACTCATGTGAACTCCGCTAACATCTCCAGCCATCATCATGTACTTCATGACCGGTCTCGACGTCGATGTGTCCAAGTTCTTCATCTACTTCCTGTTCATCTACATCACGACCTTCTGCGTTACAAGTTTGTATCGCATGTTTGCCGCCCTCTCGCCCACTATCGACGACGCTGTACGGTTCGCTGGTATTGCGCTCAACCTTCTGATCATCTACACCGGTTATGTTATCCCGAAGCCACAGCTCCTGACAGACTACATCTGGTTCGGATGGATCTACTGGGTTAATCCGGTAGCGTACTCTTTCGAATCCGTGCTCTCAAACGAGTTTTCCGACCGGATCATGGAGTGCGCCCCTAGCCAGCTGGTACCCCAGGGGCCGGGCGTCGACCCTGCCTACCAGGGCTGCAGCTTGACTGGCGCACCACCGAACTCCAACACCGTGCCTGGCTCAGACTACCTCCAGGTGTCCTTCAACTACTCAAGATCGAACCTCTGGCGCAACTTTGGTGTCGTGATAGCTTTCACGGTGCTCTATCTTCTGGTGACGGTGATCGCAACCGAGACTGTATCCTTCGCGCAGTCAGGTGGCGGTGCGTTGGTCTTTGCCAAGAACAAGAGGGCGAAGCAAGCTGTCAAAGAAGAGGCTCCTGTTGATGAGGAGATGGTGACAGCTGGCGAATCTACCGCAAGCTCAGCTACTGCTGCCCATGACGAAGAGGCCCTGGAATCTATCTCGAGCAGTGAGAGTGTGTTTACCTGGAAGGATGTTGAATATACTGTCCCATACCAGGGAGGTGAACGCAAGCTCTTGAACAAGGTCAACGGTTACGCAAAACCTGGTGTCATGATCGCCCTGGTCGGTGCATCCGGTGCTGGCAAGTCTACCTTGCTCAACACCTTATCGCAACGACAAACTACCGGTGTGGTCTCGGGTGAGTTCTTAGTGGATGGCAAAGACCTTGGCAAGGCTTTCCAGCGAGGTACTGGGTTCTGCGAGCAAATGGACCTCCACGACGGCACTGCTACTATCCGCGAGGCTCTCGAGTTTTCCGCCATCCTACGTCAAGACAAGAAAACACCTAGGAAGGAGAAGCTTGACTACGTCAACAAGATCATCGACCTCCTGGAACTGCAAGACATCCAAGATGCACTTGTTTCTAGTCTGGGTGTCGAGCAAAAGAAGCGTCTCACGATTGGTGTGGAACTTGCCGCGAAGCCTTCTCTGCTTCTCTTCCTCGACGAGCCGACAAGTGGTCTCGACAGCAACTCCGCATACTCCATCGTTCAGTTCCTCAAGAAACTTGCTCAGGCGGGCCAGGCTATCGTCTGCACCATCCATCAGCCTAGCAGTGTCCTCATTCAGCAATTCGACATGATCCTCGCTCTCAATCCTGGTGGCAATACGTTCTACTTCGGTCCCGTAGGCGAAAATGGAGCCGACGTCATCAAGTACTTTGGCGACCGTGGCGTACAGTGTCCACCCAGCAAGAACGTCGCAGAGTTCATCCTGGAAACTGCAGCGAAGCCAGTGAAGCGCAAGGACGGCAGCAAGATCAACTGGAACAAAGAGTGGCTCAATTCCGACAACAACAAGCAAATGCTCCAGGAAATCGAACGCATCAAGGCCGACCGGAGCAAGACCGTGTCCAGCCAGAACCAAGAAGGAGCAGAGGAGGAATCCGAGTTCGCGGCGAGTGTCTGGGAGCAAACCACCATGCTCACCAAGCGTACTTTCATCCAATACTGGCGCGACCCTTCTTACCTCTACGGCAAACTCTTCGTCGCAGTCATCATCGGAATCTTCAACGGCTTCACCTTCTGGCAACTCGGCAACTCTATTGGCGACCTGCAAAACCGCATGTTCACCGCCTTCCTCATCATCCTCATCCCACCCACCATCGTCAACGCCGTCGTACCCAAATTCTACCAAAACATGGCACTCTGGCAGGCTCGCGAGCTCCCCTCTCGCATTTACGGCTGGTTTGCATTTACGACTGCGCAGGTGGTGGCCGAGATCCCCATTGCCATTGTGTCGAGCGTACTGTACTGGATCCTATGGTATTTCCCTACCGGGCTTCCCACTGATAGCTCGACGTCTGGATACGTCTTCTTGATGACGATGCTGTTCTTCCTGTTCATTTCGAGCTGGGGCCAGTGGATTTGTGCGTTTGCACCGAGCTTTACGGTGATTTCGAATGTGCTGCCTTTCTTCTTCGTCATGTTTGGTCTTTTCAACGGTGTTGTACGGCCCTATGAGATGATGCCTGCGTTTTGGAGATACTGGATGTATTACGTCAAGTATGTATACTTCTTCACGTTCTTCTGAGAAACTTACTAACATCTTTACTAGTCCATCAACTTACTGGATCGGCGGCGTCCTCAGCGCAACTCTCCACAACATCCCCGTACAATGCCAGGTCTCGGAAACCGCCATCTTCGACGTACCACCAGGTCAGACCTGTTCTTCCTACGCTGGTGCCTTTGCCCAAGCCTCGCCCGGCTACTTGCTCAACCCCGAAGCCACAAGTGGTTGCCAATACTGCCCATTCTCAGTTGGCGACGACTACCTCGCTACAATCAACATCAAGGCAAGCGACAAGTGGCGCGACTTTGGTATCTTCCTTGCTTTCTGCATCAGCAATTGGGCGCTTGTGTACTTTTTCGTTTGGAGCATCAGGATCAAGGGGTGGAGTTTTGGTTTCGGGACATTGTTTGGAGGCCTGGGCAAGGGTGCCAGCAAGATTAAGGGGTTGCTGAAAGGGAAGAAGAAGGTTGATGAGAAGGTTTGATGAGC
>JAESFQ010000965.1_pt1 | contig 10460 bp, 9 predicted proteins | sample 9269431 | NCBI WGS metagenome assembly JAESFQ01 (sample SAMN14502588, study PRJNA617103) | algae metagenome | isolation source: Plectolyngbya sp. WJT66-NPBG17 and co-occurring heterotrophs from well... | place: USA: Mojave Desert, Joshua Tree National Park, California | collected 2006-08-06 | reverse complement strand
ATCATGGGTCTCTGGTGGTTAAAAACGACCTTTCTCTCTATCGCGCTTACCAGTACTTTCACATCCGCCCTCGTCATACCTGCAGACGCTTATCCCGTGACACCTACGCCGACCGCATACAACAGCAGTGGTCCGCATTATGATCCTTTACCAGATCAGGGCACTGGAATTGCATACCCGACCATCATAGCCGGTTCATCTTCCATTGTCTCTGATGGTCCAGCCCTTGGTACGTCTTGTATTAGTTCCTCGACTGCGACCATAACACTGTCGGGCTCAAGCATCGTGCCGCCGGCCTCTCAATCTGGCTATTATCCTACAACGAATGGCAGCACGATCACGGGTCAGCAGAACCTCCGCTAGTGTTAATGTCCAAAATCTAACATAATGACAGGTCATCCTACGTATCCTTCTCCGATCTCAAGCGTGTTGAGTAGTACTACGGGCTATCCTGTCGGACCGTCGGCGCCACCCCCCGAGAATCCCGTGACATCAGACTACCCTCCTATTTCTCCTACTTCACAGATAATCGGGCCAACTGGTAGTGGATACGGTCCTGGCAATGCAAGTACTACCTTGCACCAACACAAACCAACGAGCAACGCGCTTTCGGAGAACACTGCCAGCTCAATTATCTTTAGTATGACTACCTCCCGCTCTCATGGCACTCTTTACACTATTATTGGGGTTTATACCTGCGATGTGAATGACTAACCGCTTCGTAGATACACCTATGCCATACATTTCCAACTACGCGACGGCATCAGCTGCACCCTATCCTACCCCCTCTCTCGGTCTCCAAGGGGCAAGAGTAGTGTATGGCACAGGCACAGCAGGCACAGCGCCTACTCTCTACTTCCCAATTCCGACAGATTATAATACGACAGCGGTTCTCATTCATCGCAACAATCTACCAATTCTTCCACGTTAGGTTTGTTCACTCACACGCCATGTATCCGAGTGAGGATGTGCATCTGACGCAAAATAGTGTACCCTATTTATCCGACGAATTCTTCAGTCCTTCCCATCTATACGACGCCATATTCAGTCCCTCCCATCTATGCGACGCCATCTTCAATCTCTCCTGTTTTTCCATCGCCGTCTTCAGTCTTGACTGCAATCCCTACTCCAATCGCCAGCCCCACGACAAGTGTTCATGTTCCAGCCTCTTCTCTTCCGCCAGTATCAGGGAGTATGACCACCCAGTACTCGGCAGGTGAACCTACAAGTTCAGATCATCCCGCAACGACTGAGGTGCCTGCTTCAGAGATTGCCACAACTATTGTGCAAGGTATGTTTGTTTCCATTCTCAGTAAATACTCGTGTCTTGGGGAAAGCATCACTGATATCAAAACGTAGTATCTCCGTTACCTGTTGCTCCAACCATCGGGACGGGCAACGGAACAGTCAGCGGCGTCTACCCAGTCTATCCCATCCACACCGCAACAGGCGGAGCAGTATACCAGTCATCTAGCACCGTGCCGCTGCCAAGTCCAAGCAGCGTTGTGATGCCTGGTATGCATACCCGTTGATTCATTCATACAATCTCACATGCTGACTTTATGTTAGACTACTCAGCAGCACCCAGTACCATGACCACCAGCGCTATCCCATCTTCCGTGGCATCAGACGCGTATGGTACGGCAGCTCAGTCGGCTGGGTATTCATTCGCAGGGCAGAATGGCGGCTCCTACATGACCGTCTAAGAGACGGAATTGGTGAATCTAGCTATGAGCTGGAGTATGTTGCACAAAGAAGCTCCAGGGTCAGCCTGCACTGATAGTCTTTGGCTACTTTCCTTTGTTTGTGGTGTTGCCATGAGGGCAATGGTCTGGTCATTAGAAATTGCTCAGGTATTTGGAAAGCCTAGGGAATCCACTCGTTTACTACATGCCGCACGAATGAGACAGTGAGTTTGACTGAGTTGTACTTGATATATCATGAAAACACAGTATCTGTATGTCCTGGCCTCTGAGTCTCGCAATGATAGCACTGAAGACACCGTCGAAGTACCTTTTGGCGCTGTAGGCGGGACGGTTTCTTCACACTCAATGTTTAGCCTTTTCCCCTTAGCAGGGTGTAGCCCCAGCTCGTCGGGTTGATCAGAGGACATGACGTGGGGTTCGCGCATCGATGGGTCTGTGCGCGTTGCCATGGTGCAGGGAAGTAGCGTCGCGTGGTGGGCTAGCGCTGTTTACCACTCACCGTCTGAGCTCGCACCACCACATATTACATTGACGTGCTGCACAACTTCCTTAGACTACCAAAGTTTTGAATCAAACTCATAGCAGGTGCTACCCCTTCGCAACATACATAACCCCCGAAACCGTCAAGTTGGCGCGCCTCAAAGAATCCCCGGTCCCCATGGATCCGCCTCCGCCTCTCTCGCCCAACAAGGCACCCTTCTCGCCTGGGATGCCCATCTTTCCTGCCAGCCCTGACCGCGGTGCAGGCGCCAGATCTCCATATGGCGAATCTAGAGGATCATCGCCAGTCCTCTCGCCATCGACACCGAACCTCCGTCCCCACTCGCCCCTACGACACACACACCGCCGAACCGACTCGGATGTTTCCGTCACAGCATTGACAGGCATGTTCGAGAATCTCGAGGTTAAGGACCCAAGGGAAGCTTGCAAGCGATTCAAGGAATTGCTCGATAAGGAGAGGATACGACACGCGGATAAGTTGAACAAAATCGAGAAAGAACATGCCAAGAAGGAACGGGACCATGAGATGGCACTGAGCCGACGCGACATTCGCATCGATGAGCTGAAGAGCGAACTCGAACACGCAAGCGGATCACTCGAGGGTGCCATCACCAGGGAAAGATACGAGAAGGAGCGCGAGAAGAGCAAAGCTGCTATCGACAAGTGGGCCCAGGTCTTTAAAGAAAATGAGGAGAAGTGGAAGAACGATCGGCACAGAGCCGTGAGTACATCATGCTCTTCTGCGCTTACGTTAGTCACTAACACCTTCTAGAAAGAAGCAGAGAACCGCAGCCAAACTTACGAAGGCAAATATCGTCACTGCAAGAAGGAATATATCGAGGCCAATAACGAGAAGCTACGATGTTCTGCAATGATACCACAGCTCCAGGCTAAGATCCAGGGTCTCCAGCGTACCTTGCAGCGGGCCGAGTCGGATGTCAAGTTCAAGACCGACGAAGCCGCCAAGTACAAGAACGAGGTGTACAACCTACAGTTAGAGATCGAGAGTGTCGCAAACCGGCTGAATGAAGAAGTGCAGACATTGAAAGAGAAGCTGAGCCTGGTCGAGGGAGAACGTGATGCACTCAAGACGAGTTTGAAAGAGGAGGAGGTCCTACGCATCGCTGCAGAAGGCCAGATACCACTACCATCTGCCGACTTCGAAGAGACTAATGAATTCGCATCACCCGTTCGATCACCACGCAAGCCACGCAACCTCTCACGCGAGGACGACGACAAGGAGAATGTGTCCCCCAAGAAGAATGCAGTTGATCTGCGCTTCGTTCAACAGGAGCTAGCAGCAGAGAGGCGTGCACGTGAACGCGCCGAGGAACAGATCGATTTCATGAAGATGGAGTGCCAATTTCAATGCTGCTCCTGCCGCATTGCCGAGAACAGCGGGAAGCACTACGTCCACGATGATTCCCTCGAAGCTGAGATGCAGCGCATCAAGATCTCGTTACCAATTTCCACGCCCCCACCAAGCGACCACGGGGACGAAGTCATGGAGGATGTAGTGACCAAGCAAGAGTCTGTGGAAAATGAGCGTCCCGTTACGCCGCCAGACGAGGTTGTGGCCAAGGCAGAGTCCGACGAGCCAGAGACCGTTGTCGCCTTCTCTCCGTCGACGGGAACCTTCCGCTCTGTTCCCTCACCTATGAAGTCTCGTCCATCAGCGGACATCATCACAGCTGCAGAGCCATCGCCTGTAGTTGAGATGACTGATGCACCATCGCACGATGCGGACGTACATTCCACAATCGTTCCCGCCAATGTGTCTTTACCACAATCTCGTCCAGCATCGAGAGTAGACTTTGTTCTTCCTGCCCGCAGAGAGAGCAAGGCTGTAGACATCAGCATCCACGAAGACGCCGTCGATGACAGCGAGGACGAGGACATGTCACCACCGACGCCAGACCGGGAACCTACTGGACCTGCAACGCCTTATCTCACTCGCACCATTACCACAACAACCACCATCCCTCTCCACTTCTCGCCTGCCACTCCAGCGTTCAAGCCTGGCCGTGGGCCTATGACTCCTTCGACTGTAGCACACGCTGCGGCCAACGCACAGACACCTGTCTTGGGTGAGCTGTCGCTCAACAAGCTAGGCATTGACCGAGAAGCCGCACTCGCAGCGATCCGTGAGCGCAGAGGACGTGCTAGAAGCATGGCAGCTGGTCACGGAACACCAATGAAGCAGATGGTCGAAGGTGCAAAGGACCGTAGAGACATCAGTGCGCCTGTGACTCGAGTACGAAGTGTATCACGGATACGAAGATGAGCGATTGGGGGTGGAGATGAGGGGATGGCTGCTGTGCTGTTTAGGGTGCAGCGAGAGTCGTGATACCATTGATTCCCCGGTTACGACTTTACCTTGCGCTTAGCGGCATTGCATGGCGTTGGAGGTTTTTACTGCATTTGAACTTTTCCTGGCGTTGGGCTGTATGCATGGATGGTTTGGATGGGAAACGACTGCGTCATATACCACAGTTGTGCTTCTTGCTTCTTGTACTTCTTACGATATTGTAATTGAGTATTGACATGTTCCGCTTACTGTCTGGCGTTCTTCACGAAACTGGCTTTTAACATGGCAGGTGGATCGTGATTGTTAACACTATCGTCTCCGAACATCGTTATATCTAGATGTGATGCACGTAACGACAGATAACGATCTTTTTCGGATGTGGTGTTCACAGGGTACCCGTGTCGTCACGAAAGCCAGAGGTACTGCAAATACTGACTCGAACAGATTCTCAAGGTCATACATTACTTTGCCTACGACTCAGTCCTGTTCAGGATTTTCTACAACTTACAAACTGCGTTGTAGAACAAGGCACCTGTGGCTAATTCTAGCTTTCCCGGTGACACTAGAGCGTCGCCGGTTCACGAATGCGCACAACGCCGCCAAGCCCCGCTAGCGCACCATTGGCGGACCAAGCGAATTTCGAAATTGACACCGCACTCGAACACCCTCCATTCTCTTGCGACAGCGACTACGAACTTTGACGCCCAACCCTCTTTCTCCCTCCCACACCGACAACCGCAATCATGTCTGACAACGGAGAAATCGAGGTCGAGAACCCCACCGGCATTGCCATCCTTCCCAAGGAAGTCACCGACGAGCAAGGCAGCGTCAAGCTGTTCAACAAGGCAGGCTCATTACAATTCCCACTCATACATGCACAAAACTAACTGTTCGCAGTGGTCCTACGAGGAGGTCGAAGTCCGCGACATCTCATTGACGTACGTTTCCCCTACGATATCGCGCCGCACACCTACATAAAGGGACAATGGTGGCATTGGATACTTTGTATTGCGCTGCGAGACCTTCGGCTAACTGAAGCCGCAGCGACTACATCCAGATCCGCTCACCTGTCTACATCTCACACTCCGCCGGCCGATATGCCGTCAAGCGGTTCAGGAAGGCCCAGTGCCCCATCATTGAGCGTCTTACCAACTCGCTCATGATGAACGGCCGCAACAACGGAAAGAAGCTCATGGCTGTGCGCATCGTCGCCCACGCTTTCGAGATCGTACGTCTACAAGCTGCCAGAGTTTCGAATCGCGAATGTGGCAAGGAATGCGCGTTAGGAGATGGCTAATCTTTGCAGATCCACATCATGACCGACCAGAACCCCATCCAGGTTACCGTCGATGCCATCGTCAACTGCGGTCCCCGTGAAGACTCCACCCGTATCGGTTCCGCCGGTACCGTCCGTCGCCAGGCCGTCGATGTCTCTCCCCTCCGCCGTGTCAACCAGGGTATCTCCCTCCTCACCATCGGTGCCCGTGAGGCCTCTTTCCGCAACGTCAAGAGCATTGCCGAGTGCCTTGCTGAGGAACTGATCAACGCTGCTAAGGGAAGCAGCAACTCGTACGCCATCAAGAAGAAGGATGAGCTCGAGCGTGTCGCCAAGTCCAACCGATAAGCGCGTTCGTTCTATGTATGGGTGTGCATGGTGTCTCTGGGAGGAGTTCTTTCGAATGGCTGTTCTGGTCGCATTTTGATCGGACAGAATAAGGGATCTTATGCATGGCATGGCTTTCCTAGGCGAATAAGACCTCTTTCATGGTTGCATGACAAAAATGGACAATACGATACCACGTTCAGATGAGCAGTTGTTACGTTTGAGGTGATGTTGATGGACACAGACAGGCAAAAGAGAGATCAGATCGCCGTTGGAGGGGCATCCTACAACAGTAAAAGATCACTCCAAGTATCATGCAATGGCGAAAATCATGTGTAGATCCTGGAGAGACTCTAGTCTACTATTCGAATGCATCTATGGGTATCTCATGTCCGCACATTTCACATACATGCAGTTGCGTCAAGCGTTGAGGGTATGTGTCTAAGCCGCCGCCCTCCCTAGCACCACCCTCTCTAATATCCCTCCAAACTCGTCAAATCCAACCTTACCACCACTCCTCTCTCCAAGCTGCTCTGCTTCAGCATAAGCCTTGACCATGACCTCCTCATCGATCCTCACAAGCCAGTCTTGACCCGTAATCATAATGTGACCTCCCTCTTTTTGCAATTGCTGCATAAGTCCACTTGCGCGAATCAGTTTCTCCACCCACACTCTATCTTTGCCCTCTGCCCACGCAGCGTCCACAAGGTCGACAGCACCCCTATCTCTCATTGTATCCCGCACAAACGCCACCACCCTCTCCCGTCGCGCAACTTCCAACTCGGCCTCCTTTTTCTCTTCTGCTTTCCTCTCTTCTCGCTCTTGTCTCGCTCGCTCACGGATCTCCTCTTCCACGGCTGCACGGCGAGCCTTCTCCGCCGCAGAAGCTGCCTCGCGCTCTTCGCGGCCCTCTGCTTCCTGCAGACGGCGCATTTCGGCTTCTGAGCGCAGCCATTCGTTGTAGGCGCGCTGTTGGTCTTTTCGAGCGAGAGACTTGGCTTTCTTGGTGCCGACTACGCGCTGGGTTGGTGGGGGCCGGTTGGCGTTTTGTTGTGGAGGAGGGTTTGCGGGGCCGGGTGCGAAGGCATCGTCGGGTAGTTGAGCTTCTTGTCTTGGGTGAGGATGTGGTTCGGGCAGGTCTTCGACACGAGCTTGATGGGGTGGTGGTGTAGGTGCTCGAGGTGGTCGCGCAAGTTCTGTGCCGTCGTCTCGGAGGACTAATCGCTCATCTAGTGGTACTTGTTCGCCTTCGTCTTCTTGCCTAACTTCTGGAATCCTGATATCTTGCTCGACTGGCCGATGTGTGTCCTCGTTGTTTTCTGTTTGATCCGACCCCGCTTCTGCTGCTTGTCGTTGCGCATTGTACCATTCGCCTATTTGTGGGGCGAAATATAATGTTCCGCATAGGATCGCTGTGTGTAGAATGTCTTGCAACAGAGGTGTGCCGGATCGCGTAAATGGTAGAAGGAGGTTTAAAATCGTAAAAGGGAGAGATAGTATGGCTCCCATCTTGGCGGCCGTTCGTATTCGCGGATTTGACGTTTACGAGTTGAGGCAAAGTCAGGGTTGATGAATCGAAGCGGGGTTTTCGAGCGAAGGTCGTCGCTAGCAAGTGAAAGCCGCTAGCGGTCCATACGAGTGAAACGTGGTGTATGCGATATGTGAACGGGGCGCTGCTTGTACGGAAACGACGGTGGTTGTGGCGCCAAAGATGTGAAAGACAGTCTCAAGTTTAATTGATGATGCAACAAACCAAAGCCCGCCGTAGGGCTGAGCGCTAATGCTGTATTGGTGCTAGCGTGAATGGTGAGCGATCATTGGTTCCCTTCCATGTGGAACGATGCATGCAACGTCTACGCACACTCGCAGGCCTGTTGACAGCATGTGAGCAGCACAGCAACCAAACAACTGTGGCTTTAGGATGTCTCTGCACTGTTGTCTGGCTCCGTTGTGGAGAGATTACTTGCGGCCGTTAAGGACGGGGTTCGGGAATCCTGTTTGTCCTTCTTCTTACATCGGTAGAGGAGAGTAGCCAATCGACATTTTTCTGAGTCAGTCTATAGACTTCTCTAGCCAGTCAAGCCCAGACAATGCTGCAGCTATGCGCAAGCATCGGTCTGCGCAGCGTATTGTGACATTGCCGTTGTTGCCGGTACGTACGTAAGGCATCGGCTGATGGCTTAGGGGCATCAGCTCTCCGCAACGTGTATAACGAGGCCAAACCATGTAGGTTTGCCTGAATCTCTACGCATACAAATGGCCCAGAACTCCTAATCTTTCTGGATACTCTGCTACTTATTTTCACAAGGCTCGAACTCATTGATTCATCGTATCTCTCTACTCGCGCTTGTCTGACTCGCGTTGTCGCCATTCCCTCAGCCGCACTGTTGCGTCAAACCTACTTTGTACGACCCTTACTCATTACCAAGCGCTATTGTGAGGCACTTTGCTGCTGTGTCACCGCATACGTGCCGCACATCTAGGGAAACCATCGTCAACATGGTCGTCACTACAACGGATGTCTGGCCCAACACCGCAGGCTTCGACACGGACTACGAAGAGCATGAGCCCGTGGACCTCACTATCAAAGGCACCATCCCGCGGTATGCTGCAGGCGTGCTCTACCGGACTGGGCCACTTGGATACAAGGCGAAGACAGACGATGGGAAGATTTGGGCAGCAAAACATTGGTTCGATGGGTTCTCATGTGTCCATCGCTTCCAGATCGACTTTCCGGACGCGAGTGGCCCAGCAAAAGTCACGTACCGCTCACGACGTACGGTAGATGAGTACCTCGAAATCGTTCGCAAGACCGGTAGGCTCGATAGCACTACATTCGCTTCGAAGCGTGATCCATGCGAGAGCTTCTTCAGGAAGGTCATGAGTATGTTCGTGTCCGCACCCAGCGAACGCAATGTGGGCGTTACGCTGTCTATCAACATGCCAGGAAGCGACAAACTCGCACGTGGCACAAAACCCGCAACAAATGGCCACACTGGCGGTATTGACACTTTACATGTTCGAACGGATTCTACTGCCATTAAGCAGATTGATCCAGAGACCTTGGAACCGCGAGGCTACGCTTCTCAACAATCTCTCCACCCGGAGTTGAAGGGACCCTTCTCCGCCGCTCATGCCAAGTCAGATCCTAAGACGGGTGACATGTACAACTTCAATCTCGACTTTGGATACAACAGTACCTACCGCCTCTTCCGTGTATTAGCAACCTCAGGTGAGGCAGAAGTGCTTGCTACGTTCCATGGCACCCCTGCGTACATCCACTCGCTATTCCTGACAGAGAACTATGTCATACTGTGTGTCTGGAACAGCCACATCACATGGAGTGGCCTCTCACTTATGTACCACAAGAACGTTGTCGACGCCATCGCACCCTTCAAGCCGACATCCAAAGCGATGTGGTACGTAGTTGACCGTCGGCACGGCAAAGGACTTGTGGCGACCTACGAAAGCGACCCATTCTTCTGCTTCCACAGCATCAATGCCTGGGAAGAGCCGTCAGCCTCTGATTCCAGCAAGACCGATATCATCACCGAGCTTAGCATGTTTGAGAATCTCGACGTCATCAAGCGCTTCTACTACGATAACGTCATTTCTTCCATCGACACACCTGAGTACCAGGGCGAGAAGCGCATGACTTCCCTACCAATGCAAGCGCAGTTCCGCCTTCCTAGTGTTGATGCTGGTATTCCTACTACGACCCCGATGCCCGCCGAACTTCTCTTCCAGGCCAAGAAGTTCAAGTCGATGGAGCTACCTACGATGAACCCCGCATACCTGACACGGCCTCACCGCTACACATATGGATGTGCCGACCGTCTTAAGTCTTCGTTCTTCGATGGCCTTGTGAAATTCGACAACAAGACCCAGGCAGCCATCTTCTGGGAACAGGAAGGCCATACGCCTGGTGAGGCGATTTTTGTCGCTGATCCGGAAGGTGTGGAGGAAGACGACGGGGTGTTGTTGAGTGTGGTTTTGGATGGATACGCCGAGAAAAGCTACTTGCTCGTGCTCAAGGCGAAGGATTTGACGGAGATAGGAAGGGCGGAGATGGCCGGGCCGATGAGCTTTGGCTTCCATGGGGCGTTTAAAGAGACCAACAAGGTGTATCGCGGTGATGTGTGAGCTGAAGAGGCACCCTGCAACGGTAGGGCATTTGACCTCCTGATGTTTGCGATGTTTCTCATTTGAGAGTGTTTTTTTGTTAGGTCTAAAATGTGTTGCGGAAGTTGTACGAAGCTTGCTTTTTGCTCTGCTTTGTTGCAGTACTATAGGACAGAGTTAATAACTACTAAATAGCATCGCACTTTAATGTAAGTTAAGA
>JAESFQ010000964.1_pt1 | contig 10462 bp, 9 predicted proteins | sample 9269431 | NCBI WGS metagenome assembly JAESFQ01 (sample SAMN14502588, study PRJNA617103) | algae metagenome | isolation source: Plectolyngbya sp. WJT66-NPBG17 and co-occurring heterotrophs from well... | place: USA: Mojave Desert, Joshua Tree National Park, California | collected 2006-08-06 | reverse complement strand
TATCGCCTGGTGCTTTACAGTGCTCATCATATTCTGATAAATTCTCCGCACGGTTAATCCAAGATGAATCCTCACGACCTGATTCCTGAGTTAATTCTTCAGTCTTAAGAGGAACTGTGAAGTAATCGTTGGGTTCAGAGTTTGTGAAGCGGACGAGAGGTTCATCGAAGTATACTGAAGCATCTCGAAGACTATCAGAAAGAGCGTTCTTTGTTGAGGCTGGTTTTCTCATCGTTTCTGAATCTGAATCGTATGGCGGGGTAAACGTTGACGATGGAGGAATTCTGGTTTGGTCCAAGTTCAAAAACTTCTGGATAGGCGCTGGCGAAGGTGGCACAGTTCCACTAGGTATCAACGACGAACAGACAGGCGATCGCGGGATCTGTCTGTCGGATGATGGAACTGGTACAGGCGAGGAATGATGGACCCTCAGACCGGACGTTGGGGAGTCCTGGCGGTCAAAATCAAATATCAGTCTATCTGGGGGAGACTCCTCGAAGTGAAGTACAAGCGATGAGTTGAGGCGATGCTTTGGGGTCCGAGGACTCTATGGGACACAGAATTAGTGAAGAAATACCCCGGGCTGTTGAAGAACGCATACATCAGCCAGTGGGGACTCAGATGTATCAGACTGTTTGGTCTTGGTAGGCGAGCGCAAACTTCGTAAAGAGCTTATGCTGCGCAGCTTTTGCTTTCGCAGCGACCCCACAAGACCTTTGCGCATCGACGTAGTCTCCTTGGTTGGTGATTCGTCACCTGCATCTGGTTCGGTGGAGCCCACGCCTGGCGAACATGGACCCGGAGTCTCGCGACTTGGTGCATCGTTTTCGTTTTGCTTTGGAGAGCATGGCTGAATACTTGAGAGTGTCAGCAAAATAGAGTCAGGACAGAAACATCTGCTACTCACGGAACTATACTCATTCGAGAGAAGATACCCGAAAAGCTCTTCTTAGCATGGACGAGGCTATCGAGGGGCATGATGACTGTTCGTTACTATCCTAGACGTGCACTGCAGGCTGAGGAGAGTGTTTCTGGCTACGAAGCTGATCAATTGGGTGAGGCCACGAGGAGATGCCAGCTTTCCAGGCCGCCGCTCTTGACCGTTGAGACATGTTTATTGATTTACGCGTCTGATCCTGCCGAGTTGATTTTGTGAATTTCTGAGTGGCAGGTTCTAAGAGCATAGTGATGACTATGGCAGGATCAACCGCTCCGCAGATCCTAGAAATGCAGGAGATGAGGTCGTACGAAGTAGTGATGACATATGGCCAAGGAATCACATTAACTGATATTATCGTGTGCAAAACTGATGAGCTGTGGTAGTTCCTGGGATCCAGAAGACGGCGATGCTGAAGGGCTTCCTGGCATTATCTAGAGATGAATATGTACGATATAATGCGCTTTTTGAATGGATGGAACTGACCAGGCCACTAATGATTGTCCCATGTACTTTTGAAATACTCCACAACGTATGTTTCAAGGCCTGAGAAGACATGGAAGACAAAAACGCCTGGCTGAAGCGCTGCACGTGATGGCTGCGGACCGTGCACAAGACCCTGGCTTAGCTCCTTCACGTCGCGGTCTTGCAGTCCTGCAGTGCAAGCGCATCACTAACCAACGACACCGGCCTTCACCCAATTTGTATCCGAACATCAAAGTCGAAGTCGCCCATACATAGAGTGATCACCGTCTCTAGCCTCGCACGCGCCACATCAACATCGCTTTCGGCCAGCCACAATGGCGCGCGGTCGCCCATCTCGAGCTGCAGCGCGTCGCAGCACGCCTGTTCGCAGTGCAACACCACAGCAAGACAGCGATGAAGACATGATCGATGCACCAGAATCGCGTGCCGACACACCAAAGGAAGAGGAAGAAGATGCTGAATCCGCAGCCCAAGGAAGCGATGAGGAAGCCGCGCCCTCTGAGCGTTCGCCGTCTCCAGCAGTCATCCAGCCCTTTCCGCGCAAGAAGCGTCTCGGTCGCCCTCCTAAGAACAGGCCACCAGACTGGAATGTTATTGAACCTGACAACTCCGAGGGCGGTACGCCCGTTAAGCGCAAGCGGGGACGGCCGTCTGGTGGAGGTCGAGGCAGGCCGCCAAAAGGAGGGCCGTCGCATACTACGCGCGTTCCCATAGACAAAGAGGGCAACATGATGGACGTGGTCAATGACGAGGTTGACTTACCGGAAGATGAGGAGGGCGAACAGAAGGTCGACAAACTAGGGAACCTCATGGGCGGACGAGACTACCGTGTGCGCATATTCACCATCAAGGGCAGGGGCGACAGACAATACATGTTGTCAACTGAACCAGCTCGTTGCTGTGGGTTTAGGGATAGTTATCTGTTCTTCACAAAACACATGAAGCTCTACAAGATCATCATTGATGACACCGAGAAAAGAGACCTGATCGACCGCGACATTATTCCACACTCGTACAAAGGTCGTGCTATTGGTGTCGTCACAGCACGATCCGTTTTTCGCGAGTTTGGCGCGCGCATCATTATCGGCGGCAAAAGGGTCATTGACGATTACTACGTTACAGCAGCAAAAGAAAGCGGCGCAGTCGAGGGCGAGCTTGCAGACCCCAACGACAAACTTCCACCTCCAGGCGAGCCATACAACAAGAACCAATATGTCGCTTGGCATGGTGCCAGTAGTGTGTACCACACTGGTGTGCCCAGTGTGCCAACCGCAAATGGCAAGCCTGCGCCTGGGAAACGGAAGGTTAACATAACTTCTGCCAACTGGCAATTTGAGCATGGACGCGCTGCGAGGTACGCGAACCCTCTGCTAGGCTGCTTCTGATCAGCAAAGCTAACATGTTGTAGTCGTTTCAATTCGAACCTCTCCAAGCTACGGAAAGCAAATCTCACCGGCGTCTACGATCCACATACCAACCTCATGTGTTATCCAAAGGTTACACAGCCAACCCATGCACGATGGGAAGAGGTCCCAGCTGAAGAGACCGACGTGCCTCCGCTGGTTCGTCGCAAATATCTTGTGGTCGACTCGGTCTTCCAACAACCTCCCTTCGCCGGCTTAGGCATACCCGGGCCCGACGGTGATTTTGTTGACGTTGGCACCAACGGTCTTCCAGTCCTAGATGATGAAGACAAATCGAACATGAAGCCCGAGGAACTCGAAGCGTTTGCGCAGATCAAGGCTGAAGAACAAGAGTGGCGTAGCCAATGGGGTGGAGAGAGCACCGACGGTGCAAGAGCGAAACCGAAGATAGGTTTTGTGGGCGTTCCGGTTTGAGAGATTCAAACTAAACTGAAGTCCTCATACCTTGTACTCACATGTCATCTTAGATACCAAAACTGATTCCAGCACGGCGCGATTTGGCGGACGATATTGCAGCAGCTCCAGTACGCAAGACAGGGAACTCAGTACACTATCTCTCACCATGTACTACTTCTTGACCTTGGGGAGAGGCTTCACTGGTCATGATCATTATTTCCTTTGCCTCTGGCGCATTCTGATCCCATTACTAGCTTATGCAGCTATTATATCGGCGCACCGTGTACGTGCCATTGATGAGCAGCTATATCAAGACCAAGTGGCACATGTCCTTGTATAACGGAAAGATATTGGATCCTGTTACGCACTTTGCATCTCCACCGTCCAAGCCAATATGCCTTTGCTCCAACATCACAAAACAGCTTGTGGATGAGCTTGCACGCAACGCGTCTCGTTTCCTTAGCATCTGTGCTTAGCTTTCTTCATGTGTAGGCTTTCGACCAACAGTTGCATCTTTTTTCTATGATACAATAGTGGAGTGAATTCCAATCAAGATTACGTGTTATAACAGGTCCCCTTATGAACATCAAGAATATGAACGCTTGCGTGCCGTAATCTAGATATCGACGCCCAGAACGTCAATGCCTCGATGATATCACATACGAATGAGATTAAGGCCTCTGTGGAAGTTCCGATGATGACGCCTACTATGAACGTATTTCGGTCTGTGCTAATAATTGTTTACGATCGAAGTGTACTCGTGACAATAGACCTATACAGATGCCTAGGAAGTTGGTGGCGCTGTATATGTGGCAATAGTGGTTATTGCCGTAGCTATTGATGCCTAAATTGGCTTCGTTGTAATTACCACATTTGTTCTATAGGGGTGGCGGTTTGGTCCACGGAACTATTGATTCTAGCTCTTGCTACAGCATGACGCGTATTGAATAATCGTGAGTAGGCGGCAGCATTCTCGTGGCAATGACAGGATATTGAGACATCTGGGTAGGCGGCAATGAATGCATCGCAGGTTTCGCAAGAATGCTCCCCCTTTTCATGGTTTGAAGCATCCCGGATCGGCTCCGAGAGTGTCAGCCTGGATCGGCGTGTTGTCTTATGAGCAAAATGCATTTGGGCCGTTGGATTACTGATGATAGGCATACGGTATTCTATTGGAGGATGCAATGTAGGCGGTAGTATTACTGAGATAGATGTCGTGTACTGAGTCAAGAACGTGATGAGTAAGATCTAGATCGTTGTATTGGAGGCGGCTCCGCTGCGATAGGTCCGAACTCTGGTGCCTGAAACGGTGACGAGTCGGTTGGTGGAGCAGCGTGCGATGCACACGACAAAGAACGCTCGAGACGCTAGCCCAGTGTTACGCAGGCATTCTCTTTCAAGAACAAATTCGTGCGCATTCAGTCCACTGGGTGGCGGGCCGCGGCAACAGAAGAAAGGATGACAAGATGACGATAAGGGAAAGACAATTTCGGAGCCGCAGAATTGTGAGAGTGGATTACCAAATCACCGGCTTCTCATTTTCTTACTACCGGAGAGTCTCCGTCTCACATGTTCGTGAAGTTTAAATGGAAACCCCCAGAAACCCACCGAGAACGCTTTGCTTCAAAAGAGCCGGAAACCAAGGGTCTCGTGTGACGCTTGAGTTTTGAGCAGTAATAAAGAAAAGGAGCTAAGGCTAAGCTTCTATGCACCTTCCCCGGTGCTTCCACGAACAAAGGAACTTTACCCCAGGTTGCGCAAATCTTCCGGCAATAGGCCGCACTATGGGAGGTGGTTGTAGAGTGCAAGGTTGTGTGGGGATATGAAGATGTGTGGGTGTCTGCTCTAGCGAAGCGGCCAAATAGATTGCAATTATGGGGTGCAGATGCTTCGAGAAGGAACGGCCTCGGGCCTTCATCTATACAACCCGTGCCTGATGTATACGAGCATATTGAGCGCAATAATTTGGGGGGTGTGCGTGACTGTGTAGTTCATCCGGGGGAAACGGATGCAGCGCGGCGCAAGGGCGTATTGGTTTTGGCTGACGGCATCTTACGACATGCAACATTGGACTTGTTTCGTGTCGCCACTGAGGTGCAGCGAGTGATACAGGTGGGTCAGTGAGAGAAGGCTAAAGTCAGCTCGTGCTACGCCTCGATGGCTCGTCGGAGTTGGATAAGCCCGTTTACGCCTCCTTCAGTCGGGGGCAGAGAAGCGTGGAATAGCGGCCCCGTCGTGTGATAGTGGTGCAGACGGCACAGAGACACAGGACTGAAATCCGGCGGGTGGTGGGACGACTGCAATGCCGTCCCCTGACTTGGGTAGTGAAACGATGGGCGGCGGCGGCTGAGTTCCTGAGTTCCTAGCGCACGGGGGTGTGTGTCGGAGTGGGCTCAATTAGCGCGGCCCAGATGCGGGCAAGCGTGCCAGGGGTCCATGGTACGCTTGGCAGCTGCCTATTAAAGGGTCCGTAGATGCCACCTGTCCTCATCGCCGCACAGCCCGGGTCCTAGTGATAATCACCCACTATGCCCACCCATAGCTCTGTCACCTACCGACTTCACCATGGCTCAATACACCTTCGACTCTAGTCTGTTTTCCCAAACAATGAACAACTCGGCCATGACTTCAACGCCCCTCCCACCACCAACAGTCGAGGCGATGCCTACTACTATCAAGATGGAGATGATCGAGAACTACGACCATTCACCTTCACCCGCACATCACTCGTCCAACTCGTCCGAGGCATCACAAACACCCGCACCAGAGAGCAATGGCTCCAAGCCGGTCAAGAAGCGCAAGTCGTGGGGGCAGGTGCTCCCCGAGCCAAAGACCAGCCTGCCTCCACGGAAGCGAGCCAAGACCGAGGATGAGAAGGAGCAGCGACGCATCGAACGTGTAAAGCGCAACCGCCTCGCCGCCCACAACTCTCGCGAACGGAAGCGACAAGAATACGAGGTCCTCCAGACTGAAAAAGACGAGCTCGAGGCCAACATGCAGGCCTACAAGGAAAAGATGGCTAAGATGGAGGCCGAGCTCCGATATTACCGCTCCAAGTACCCTGGCGAAGCACCTCAACCTGTCTTCGACCTCGCTACACCACCCAGCGATACTTCCGATACAATCTGCCCCGCGCAGATCCCAACATCCTTCCCCAGCCCAGAGTCAATGGACTCGATGGACTCACCTCGTGACTCCTCGTGCCAGCCAGAGACACCCCCTTCAAGCTTTGAGGCTTCTCCCGAATTCGACTCGACACAATATCCTGCCGCGATATTGTGCGACCTGCCGTGTCAGTCGATTTCGGGACCCTCTCTACGGGCGATCTGGGCCTACCTCTCTCTCTTCAACCTTACCCTCCAGTCGACGACAAGTCTGTTGTCATGGAAAACTTTTTCGACTTTGACCCTTTCCCAAAGTGCAGTCCAACAACAACTGCACCAATGGAACCTACTTTTAGCATGGTGGACTCTTGTTCAGTCGACGCCTTCGGTCCAACATCCTTCGACCACGGCTCTTACTCAAACTCTTACGGCTTTCTTGACGGCTTTGATGCAAAGTTCAACGACTTGCAGAGTGCCTCTGGCGCAACTTCGGTTAGCGACGAGGCCCTCGCAGCGGGACAACTTTAGCACTGACGCTATCATGAGATCCACCAAGGGGGCGAAGAAGCAAGCTGAGTTGGTGGATGGCGGCTGTGGGTCACGACTGACAAGGTCCTCTAGGCCTAGACAAATGGGGCGGCGTAAGGTGCGATCATTAAGGTTAACAGGGGCACTGGGTTGGGAAGACATGGAGTGTGGCATCACTACCGGGCGTCGGATGGCGTTATGAGCGTGTACACTCCTGTAGCAACAGTTTCGTTTCAGACTTGGTAACCTTTCCGGATATTGTTTCCTGGTTGGGATTTATGGCGGACAAAATACACCAAGGGCTGGTGCCTTTATCTGGCCAAATACCATGATCTACCATTCATATTACTTCCTCTCCATCGTGATGTCTTGTCGTCTCTGAACTTTACCTTTCTGATGTCCTTTTTGTTGAGTACCCCACTGCCACTCCAGCATGTCACCGCTTCTCCATGATTCTGCCCCCTTCCAGCTCCCAACGCTAAACATTCCTAGTCCTCCACTCCGGACTACGGCCCAGCTGAGGCGGGGACACCTAGACACACTTCGCATGCAGGCTGACGCCAACTGCATCCACTCCAAACTACCGGCCCAGTCCACTCGACACCACTACCCAACTTACTTTCCTAGGGCTCGCCTGATGACGTGACTCGAATACGTACGATTAAAAAAGGAAGTGTCTATTCATAGGCTAGTTACGAATACGCGGGAATACGAAAGGCAGTTTGACAAAGTCCTGACACAGCTCAGCTCAGCGCAGTTCAGCTCGTTTAGTGTATCCAGCTCTACGCTTTACAAGGTGTGTGGAATTCAGTCTTTTCGCAGTGTGCGCGAGGCTTGTTCTGTCGGTCTTTCGCTTACGCACACACACCTGCACGCTGCTACTGCATGAGAGAAAAAGCCAGGTCCGAATCTAACTTGGGGAAATGCCTCACACAAACACCATTTTGGCGTCGCAGGGAACATTGCATGGATGCCAAACAGCATTTCAATGTACACCGCACCAGACTTCACACCGCTTTGCCTTGCCCCACCACCACCAAGACTGTGAGGATCTAGAACAGGTACTTTTCAGATCGACAGTTTACGTTGATTTGCTTTTTTTTGTTCGTTACTTTCGTAGCTATCTGGGGCCCTTTTTTGAGGGGGGGCATTCGATGCAATGCAATGCAATGTAATGCAACGCAACTACCGATATCACTTAGAGTCCGTTGGAGTGTACATGTTACTCCTTTGCTTTGCTGGCAAGTCCGCCATGTTGATAGGCAGTGGTATAGACTCCTTTGGTGCCATCGGGATCTCCCCCTAGAGGCCAAGCTGCTTATCGCTCTGATATAGCTTATTTAGTGACTTGGTCGACAGGCGCGGGCTTGTTCGAGTCGGCAGCTGCTTTGCCTTGGCCGGTGTGGCCCGCCTTTGGTGCGTCGCCGGCGCCAGAGGCATTCATGCCTTCGATGCCTGTGTTGTGTCAGTCCTTGCATGCTTTCTTCTTTTGTCGCTGTCTTGTGAAAGAGCTTGGGAAGCGGAGAGGGGCAGGTGGGGCGGACGAATCGTACCTTCGCCCTTCTCGATTTCAGGCATGGGAGCGACATTGTTCTTTGTGTGTTGCAGAGTTGCCTGGTTCTTGGTCAGTCTCAAGCTTGAGATGAACATCCGCATCTGAGTATACGTACGTCTCCAGAGGCGCCGTGAACAGCGTTCTGGCCAGCCTCGATGGGGCCGTTGTCTGAGGATCCGTCTCCGTTGCGAGGCATGATGAAATGTGCGAGTAAGGTTTGGGTAGTGTAGTGGTAATTGAGTTTGGTTTGAAAGTAAGAGCAGTGGAAGATTTGTTGGTACGAGGGGTAGGAAATTCCTGTCGTATTCAATTTCTGTGATCGCGATGATCCAAATCACCGTGATGTCATGGTGGAGAGGGGTACCTGGAGAGCGAGTCACATCCACGTACGATACTGCCTGATAATCATCCCTAATTCAGCCTTGAGGCCATTGAGGGGTGAGGCAAGATGCTGCCGCATGTTAATATCCATGTGACGGAAAAGTCACGTTGGAAGACGACTAGGAACTACTGGGAAGCATGGCGGATTCCCTTGCTGAGGATTAAGAAGCACTATCATTATTGAATTTTTGTGAACTCGCGTACAAGAGTACGAAGATAGCTGTAAACTGTGCTAAACATATACCTAAGCGCAGGAGGCTCATCTTGCACTCCTGACCCATCCCACCACACCGACACTATATCCTACTAGCCCACCAACCCTTTCGCGTTCCCTCTTTGCCTCTTCTTGCCACTTCCTCAACTCGCCCACCAAATCAGAGTCCTTGACCACAATGTCTCCATGTAGTCGTAGGAACACACTCATCCAAGCCTGTACCAGCTCATAGTCTCGACGTTCTCGCAGCCTTGCGGTCAAGGCCTCGATAAACGTTCGGAGCTCTGTGTAGGGCTCTGTCGTGTCAAGGGTACGGATTGCGATATCCGCCGCCGAAGGTGGGAGGGAAGACAGATGCGTTAGGAGAGGCGTATACTCGGCGGTTTCGGTCGCATGTGCAAGGTGACGACTGAACACATCAGTAGCCGTAGCGGCACTAGAACGCGAAGCAAGTGCGGAGCTGGAGATGCGGGATTTTGGGTCTTGATCCAGTGGTGCAAGAGCGTTGTTCTCTGCTCCCTGGATTTGGTTTTGACCAAGGGATGGAAGGAAGAACGGCGCCTTTTCTGGCGCCTTGGGGGCTTCCTTGGGTTTGTTGCGAGCACGGATAACGTCGAGGTGCAACAGCGTCTGCCAGCGAGACTTTGGGACCAAGCTGAGTGTTGTAATCTTGTCGGTGAGCTGGTCCATGACTGGCACTGTAACTTCGTCCTGATCCTCATCTTCTGGCTGCTCTTCGGTAGCAGCTTCAACAACGGCAACACCGCCTTCGCCAGATGCTGTTGGCGCGTTTACTACGGCGACATCCTCCTCTGTTATCTGACGAGTTGACACATGCGTAAAGAGTGTACGGTTTGTCCAGATGTGGACACCGACTTCCCCATCCAGCCCAGTAGCAAGGAACTCGCCTGAGGGTGAAAAGGCAACAGTGTTGCATTTTCTGGGAAGCTTCATTGCGTCGATGAGATGGCCTGTGGGTAAGTCCCAGACTCTGACTGTAGAGTCTGAAGCTGCAGAAATAATCCATCGGCCGTCGCTCGAAAAGGTGTAATCGAGGGTCTGCAATGCGGCATGTGACTGTGATGCCCACAGCTCTCGAATGAGTTTCTTGGTTGTAATGTCTAATACACGGATCGAGCCATCGTCACAGCTCAGTGCTATCAGATCGCTGTTCCGATGGTAGCGTAGACCGTTGATCTTCGTCATGGGGTACCAGTCGATCTCGTGAAGTAGAATGCCCGTAGCAAAATCCCAGAACTAAACCGTGTATTAGTAGTAATCAGTTGTGCAAGAAACATTACTGACCTTTACTTTGCCGTCGTCGGAGCAGCTTATCAGCGTACGATTAAGGCCATCCACAGCAAGACCAGTGATGGCTCCCTTGTGCTTGCCTTCACCCTTTGCAAACTTCCGTGGCGAACCATCTTCAAGGTCCAT
>JAESFQ010000963.1_pt1 | contig 10476 bp, 13 predicted proteins | sample 9269431 | NCBI WGS metagenome assembly JAESFQ01 (sample SAMN14502588, study PRJNA617103) | algae metagenome | isolation source: Plectolyngbya sp. WJT66-NPBG17 and co-occurring heterotrophs from well... | place: USA: Mojave Desert, Joshua Tree National Park, California | collected 2006-08-06 | reverse complement strand
GTCCTCTAAGCGGCTGGTGACCCGGCGTGAAGCCCATGACATTCTCATGGCCACTGTACAACTGGAAGGACTGTCTCCCTTCAATACGCCTTCGCTGATACCCGTAATTTTTGCTAATTCATTCTGAAGGCTGCTTTTCGTCCCTAATTCGAGCCAGGATGCATCGTAGAATTCCACCATTGGAGGCGCAATAAGCTCCTGTAAAGTCCATCCTCTTGTGAACCATCTGCACCCTGCAAATGCCCGGTTTTCATTCAAGGGCAAAGAGCTTGTATGATAGTAGTCCTCCAGATAGGCGTAACAGATGCAGGCGTCACGGTACCACTGGTACATCGAGTTGATCGCCTCGGATAGCTCAGCACTCGACGTTTTGTCGATGCAACACGTGTCGATCCAGCAGTACTTAAACCCATCTTCTCTTGCTTTCTTGCAACAGCCCGTAAGTTTTGCATAACCTTTCTTAGAGGGTGCTACCCCCGACTGCAAGTCTTGTAGAGTAACCTCCTCTTCCATCCAAGTGTGCGACAGGATGACATACTCCGGCACTTCACTTTGCAGAAACTCCTCCACCTCTAGAGTAGAGGTGTTGAGCAGCCGCATACCTCCGATCGAGGTTCGTTCAGCGCTGTGTAGGCAACAAGGCTGGAAGTTGCTGCAGCTAGTGGGGCGACTCGGTGAAGGCAACCATGAGCAATGGTATTACCACTGGTCGCAAAAGGCAGAAAGTATTTGATTTTGTGGAATCCAGGATACTTAGGGCAAATGCGTTTGCGCTTGTGATGGTAATAAGAAGGAAGCAAAGAGGGAGGCCTACAGGTCGTGTAGGAAGAGGAAGGTGGGGAAAGGAACGCCAAACCGCTTTTGATCTAGCGTTATCATACTAGCCTTATATTAGAATCTGTCCAAGTTGAAGCTTGCTCTTGATGTTTCGGAATTTCGCGAAAGACGATCCCAAGGTTGTCATGACAGGCACACTCGCCTGTCAATATATACACGTAAGCCTACACCAACGAATTAATGCAGAGAGTGGATAGTGCTTCCAATCGTGAAGCAACATCATGCATGTTTCCACTCAGAAACAGAGCATTCGACATCGTGACCGCTTCCAATACTCCATGTAGCCAGGTCACCTAAAACGGATGCTAGAACAATCCTCAACCCACTCCGCCTGACTTAATCGACAGTCTTTGCAAACCTTCATGCAGGGATCTGTTAATATGGGCGGAGACATGGCGTTCACCTTGATCATATCGTGCTGAAGTTTTTCGGTTGATATTTGCTAGGTGAAGAGTAGTGAAAGCGCTAGGTGATACAAAAACGATGCGCGTGGCCTCTCCGGGCCATGTTTTGCCCAGCCAAACTCCATCATTCAACCCTGTACAGTGCCGTCCAGTCATTCTCGTCGCCAGCCTCGACACACCCATCGAATTGTATCATGGGTGGACCCCGCCAAACAAGCTTCTTTTTGCTCTTGAACTTCAAGTACGAGCTATTCCCCTAGAAACGATCCCTTTGCTTCGTTCTGTAGATGGTGAAGCCCACATAGGCACCCGTCAAGGCCAGACCGAATAGCACAAACTTGACAAGGAACCACGTCCAGCTTCCACCGCTGCGGCTCTTTTCCCGGGTCATGGACGAGGCAGTCTTACCACCTGGGCTTCCCGACGACGAAGCGGAGCCTGGGGTCTTCTTGTAGAGATTTTGCGACTTGACGGTGATGATGTCGTGGTTGTCGGAGAGCTCACCGGTTTCGGCGGAGAAACCGAGGTATGCGACGGGTGGCACCTTGAAGTTGGGAATCTCGAAGCATTGAGTCCATTCACCTTCTGATTTGTATTGGAGTTCGAGACGGAGGAATTGTTCCTGGAAGTAGGTGAGACGGGCTTTGGTCGCGACCTGTGCATTGCGAATTCCACGGGCCTAATTGCAGTCAGTTTCAGACAGCCAAACAGTATAAGCAGCACATACCGAGCATCCAGCGACCTCATTAGCCTTGCCGTCGTTGTCCTTGTCGTATGGCGTGTTTCCATCACCGTTCATAGCCATGATGTAGGGGAATACGGTGCCGGGACGGTTGTTCTTGTAGGTATCGAAGAAGAGGCCGAGACCCTCGAACTTGTCTGTATGGCCGAAGACGTTTCCTGGCTGCGCGCGCTGCTTGGTGAGCCACATGGCGAAGCCGTCACCGTAGAGGTTGCCTTGGCCGTGGATCTTGAACTCGAATATGATCTACTCGCGTGAGCCTCGAGAATGTGTGATAGTATGGGTATAGCGCACCTCCCAGTTGGTAGCCGTAAGTGGCACCCTCGAGAATAACCAGCCATCACGCGAGGGCTTGTCCGAAGCAAGTCGAATGTACTTATCAGTTCGAATAATGGTGTCTCCGCCAAAATCCCACCAACGGCTTTGCATGTCCGAGTCGAGGTATGGCTGTATGCGGCGTCAGAGTATGTTCAGAAGAGTTTCGTCCTAAGACTTGTTCGCGCAGGACATGCGACTTACGGGCTCGAGACTGTGTGTCCGTAGCTGTACTCTCATTAGCAGTAGTCCCCATGGTCCTCAGATGGCAGCAACCCACAGAGATGGCCTTGATGTCAGGATCCTCGCTCAATCCCCCAGACCGCGCCCAAGCGCCCGTCCAACTCGCCGCGAGCAAGCACACGCTCGTCCATGGTCTTGCCAGCAACATGATGGCACGGCGTTCTCCGCAGTCGTAGACCAGCTATCCCCAAGCTACCAACAGAGTACCGGCACGCAAGAAAGAATGGTAAGAAGCGTGAGCTTCAGTAGTTGGGGAATAATACGAGTTGCAGCGGGGTAAGGCTACGCGAAGAGGAGAATGGCACGGGTCGGGCGACTTTAACGTGCTGGAGTTCGCAGAGTGAATCTTGAGCATGGGAAAGGCCACTCTATCACCTCCGCGTGCAATGCAGGGGTCCGTGGTTGCAGCGACTTACGCTAGCGAGAGAGCCGCTCTTGACGTCGACAACTTTTCCACAACGAAGCCACTCACGACCAACCTGTTCGCAATACCACGTCCCAGGCCAATCCAACATTAAGACACATATACACTCGAGTTCATGGACTCATTAGGCGGCATGTCTTCGTACCAGAGCGACCCAAAGACGGCGGTCATGCGCCAAGTACAGCAGGAAGCTGCCATGCAGAATGCGCGCATGCTGGTCGAGGTGCGTCTCGCCCGTGTTTTGTGGTTAAACGGCCATGGAAACAATACTAATGTATCCACAGAAACTCAACGAGCACTGCTTCGAACGCTGCATCCCCAAGCCTGGCACGTCCCTCTCCAAAGGCGAAGAGAGCTGCATGAGCGCGTGCATGGAAAAGTACATGAGCGCATGGAACACAGTCAGCAAGCAATACGTCGGAAGGATACAGCGGGAGAGTGCGCAGGGCGGGGCCGTGCAGAACTTGTAAAAGTTTGGTTGACGTCAGAGGGCAAGGACTTTGTAAAGCAGAGTCAGTCATGTACGAGTATGGCATCACGACATTGGAATCCTGGGCAACGGCGCATGATCGAAATGTATTATACACTGTACCACCAGCAGGAAGGGCTTGTATGGAGACAAGACTGGTATATTGCCAAATCACGACATCTCACGCTTATTTCTTAGCAAACGTCTTCTGCCTCTGCGCATACTCCTTTACGATGACACTGCAGTTGACTTCCTGACACAGCCTCTTCCTTCTCTCTGGAGTCAGCTTAGTCGCAAACTCCAGTCCACTTGCCCTCTCCACAGCCTCGACCGGCACTTCAAAGTCGGTCAATGGCTTGCTGTTGGGGATCACGGCATTCGGCAGTACAAAGGCGCCCAGCGCAACTTTGCCTCCCAGCTTCCCGTCTTCGGCGAAGATGACTTTGTAGAAATGTGTAGGTACAGCAACGTTGGGTGGTGAGCCGATGACTTCGTATGAGACACGCCATTTGCCGTCGGCTTCGCGTTTGGGGAGGTATAGAGGGCCGGTTACGATGCGGACCGAGGGGTACGTGTGCGTGAGTCTACGGCAGAAGTCTTCAAAATGCGCCCAGTAGTCGCGGTTGAAGCCATCGCCCACCTGCGGGCACATGTTGCTTAACGCAAAAGTATCATCCATGGCTTCTTGACTCCACTTTGCATCAGCAGCGGGGACTTGATGCCCTCTGTCATAGCCTGAGCGGAAGTAATCCTTCAGCTTTGCGCGGAACATCTCTGGAATTGTGATATCTTCGACGAATACGCTGTGTTTCCGGTCGGCGTTGCTGTTTGCCAGCGACTCGGGGGTGATGTGCTCGGCTACCCATGCTGGGTTCCGTGTTCGTCGGTCGTAAGATGATGTGAGAGAGGCGGCAGGGCGAAGATCATTGACCGGGCCAGGGAAGCCATATTGGAAGAGACCGTTAGGGTCTACGACTGGTCTCCTTGCAGCGGCAGCGGGTAAGGGGATCGCGGGCACTGAGGGTACAGGTCCCGGTCGCCCAGGTCCAGTTACAGTTGTCGTGGTAGTCGTGATAGATGGTGTAGGCGGGAGGCTATCCTTCTTCGTAGAGTAAAGCGCCGCAGTCGCTGCTGCTCCTGCTGCTGCGCTACCAGCAGCAATTAAGCCCAGAGTGAGTTTGGACATGGCGCCTGTAGTTCGGTCTTCCGAGTCGTGTGTTGTTGGACCGTGGGGTGGGTATCGATGTCTCTTATAACACGCGGAGAGCTTTCACAGGTCCAGCGTCCTGTACGGCGCGTGAGGAATGTCTCAGACGCGTCTGCCCGTGTTCGTCTGGTTCGCTGGCACCTATGCCCTGCTGGTCATCTGCATTTTCGCCCAGGACAGTTTGGCGCTTACCAGATGCACGCTAGTTTTGACAGCCGCACCTGCATGGATATTCGACATCACAGACAAGTCATCAAGTCCGGCAATTTTGCGGATTTTCCGTATTTCCGCAGTGCTTCCTCGTTTCCTCTTCTTGTACAGTACATAGATGGCTATGTGGGGTTAGATTGGGTGCCATATCCCGTAAAGTGTGACACTACACCGCCAGAATGCCCTCCTGGATATCGAGAGCCACCGAGTCTCATAGTGCTCAGCTCATCACGACTGCAGCCGTGTCAGGCTTCGTCGTTGGAAGTGCGATTCTCGGATTCCAGAAAGCTCGGCGGATGACAAGGGTCGCGGATCTGAAAGCATCGATTCCGGATATCAGTGACGAACATCGCGCGTCCAGAGTGAGTACCTAGATATCTGATCGACAGCATACTTAATCATGGAGCTGGCGCCCGAGAAATCGCTAACACAACCCAGCTGACTGAATATGGTGCTGCTTCCAACGTCTTCGCTCCGAGCAAGGAAGATGAGCGGAGTATGGCCTTGGCCGCAAGAGCAAGGAAAGGCGATTACGACGATGGTATTCTTTTCCCTATGAAAGCGACTACCAAATCTAACCAGTGTGGCAGATCTCATTCTTGAACAACTCGCAAGAAACAGAGTCTTCCTTACAGATCCTGGCATCGCCAAGTTAAGGAACGCTTTCGTGATTGTAGTCGGGTGCGGAGGCGTTGGATCACATGCGACAGCCGCCCTCGCTCGCTCAGGATGCTCCAAACTAAGGCTTATCGATTTTGACCAGGTCACGCTGTCTTCACTCAATCGCCACGCTGTTGCTACTTTGGCAGATGTCGGAACGCCTAAAGTACACTGTCTACGAAAACGACTTGAGCAAATCACCCCCTGGACGCACTTTGAATGCCGAAACGAACTATTTAGCGAGCAGACTGCAGCGGCTCAACTAGCACCCATGAATGACCAGCAGCCAGACTTCGTCATCGATGCCATTGACAACATCGACAGCAAGGTTGCACTTCTGGCATACTGTTACATGAACAACATCAAGGTCATATCTTCCATGGGTGCAGGTTGCAAGTCTGATCCTACAAGAATCTTCATTGGCGACATCTCCGCAAGTACAGATGACCCGCTGTCAAAATCTACGAGGAGAAAGTTGCGCTTGAAGGGCGTCAAGGATGGCATACCAGTTGTCTACTCCACTGAGAGGCCAGGTCCGGGAAAAGCTGAGCTTCAACCACTCTCCGAAGAAGAGTTCGCGAAAGGTAATGTTGGAGAGCTCGGTGTGCTCGCAGACTTCCGCGTACGAATCTTACCAGTTTTGGGTACTATGCCAGCCATCTTCGGTCTGGCAGTCGCGAATCACGTCATCCTCTCCATCTCCGGTTATCCCCATGAATATCTACCATCCAAGTCACGCGATAAGATGTACGATGGAATTTTAGGTGCACTTCAAGGTGCGGAAGAACGACTAGCCCGTGCACTCTTCAGTGAGGACCCACTGGGTCTCAAGATTCCCATCACGCAAGACGACGTGGGCTATCTAGTGGAAGAAGTATACAATGGCCGAAGCGTCATCAGTGGGTTGTCTACACGTCTAGTATTGACACGATGGACCAAGCCGACCCAGAGCTTTATCGATGAGAGAACACCGGGGCAGAAGAACAGTCGTCTCCAGATGAAGGACCTGGTTCTCATGACCAAAGAAGAGGCAACAAAGCATGAGAAGGAAGTGTTGAAAGGCCAAAAGAGTCTGGAGGAAGTCTATGACGCTGAAACAATCGAGCGTGTCACCAAGAGAATGGCAGAGGAAGAGAAGTTCCAACGCTTTAGGTAACGTGCGATACACTGAATCGAACTACCTACTACACTCATCATGTTATTGCACACCTGTCGCAAAATGCCACGCTACAACGACCCCACATCCCTTCCGCATCTATCCGTCCCCGCAGCATACGACACAACACATCTCTGAATCGCGTTCTCCGCGTTTAACCCCGATATCACCAGACGCCGCGGCATCGTCAGCTGTCTGCATCAATCGGCCCCGCCGACGATTTTTGGCGGTGACGGACATCCATCGGCCGTCGCATTAGCGCAAGGCACACAACCAATAGGAGGAGACCTCACTCCCGCTATCTACTCGGTAGATAATTTTTCTGCTAATGACGTACAGCATCAGTAAACGAAACCGGCATTGCCGCCGTATAAGTCGATGATGGTCCATGTGACGATGGCAGCCAATAGGCGCTCATGGGAACGACAATAGACCCAACTAAACTAGCTCGATTCCGTAATTCACATGCATAGACGGCCTCGAGATTCTTCTAGACGAGCGAGGCCTCTAGTGAACGTCATATCGGAAGATCTACGGAGTTAACGGACATTGCTCATATATAAGTGTTTGTGCACTGACGAAACATGAGCGACCATTCATCCCATCACCACGCCGACATCAACATCAAGTACCAAAACCGACATTACCACAAACTACACAATGGCGACAGACACGAAATTCGAAGGATGGCTGGGCAAGGATAAGGAGAGTGTCAAGGGAAATATGGAGTGGGGTCAATTCGAACCTAAGAAGTGGACTGAAGACGATGTCGATATCGAGATCTCTCACTGCGGTATCTGCGGATCAGACTTGCACATGCTGAGTTCGGGCTGGGGGCCCACGCCATACCGTATGTAAACCTACTCCATATTGCTTCATGTTACTAATTGTTGCTAGCTTGTGTGGTCGGCCACGAGATCATCGGAAAGGCTGTAAAGGTCGGCAAGAACGTCAAGCACGTCAAGGAGGGTGACCGTGTCGGTGTCGGTGCGCAAGCACGCTCATGCCTTCAGGCCGACTGCCCCGACTGCTCGAATGGCATCGAGAACCATTGCCATCGCGAGACAATAAACACATATGGCTCCATCTATCCGCGCGACGAGGGTAAGAGCTATGGTGGATACGCTACACATAACCGCACCAACGGCCACTTCGTCATGAACATCCCTGAAGGCCTAGACAGTGCGGACGCCGCCCCTATGCTTTGCGGTGGAATCACAGTATACTCGCCGTTGAAGCGATACGGATGTGGCCCCGGCAAGACTGTCGGAATCGTTGGAGTAGGCGGCCTAGGACATTTCGGTGTCCTTTTTGCCAAGGCCCTTGGTGCAGACAAGGTCGTCGGTATCAGTCGCAAGGCTGAGAAGCGCGACGACGTCCTCAAGCTAGGTGCCGACCTCTACATTTCTACCGACGAAGACAAGGAATGGGCCAAGCACAACGCACAAACACTCGACCTCATCGTCTGCACCGTATCCAGCGCCAAGATGCCTCTAGATGGTTATCTTAGCTTGCTCAAGACCCACGGCACCTTTATCCAGGTTGGCGCGCCTGATGGCGGAGAGTTGCCTCCTATCAACGCCTTCACGCTGTTGTCCGGTGGACTCAAGATTGGGGGCTCTGGAATTGGAGCTCCATGGGAAATCAAGGAGATGTTGGAGTTGGCCGCCGAGAAGAAGATTAAGCCATGGATACAGAAGAGGCCGATGAAGGAGGCTAACGCTGCAGTTGTCGACATGCAGGCTGGAAAGGCGAGGTACAGGTATGTTCTTGAGAACTAGAGAAGGAATACATGTAGAATAGCGTTTCTAGTCAATTTACGTTGTCTGTATTCTATTTCGAAAACACAACCTTGACGGCACAAGCTCCCTATAGCTCATGTTTTATGATACTGTTCTAATTTTTAGTACTGGTGGCCTTGCGGCTCCGCTCCAAACAAGCTATGCCATTTTAACCGTTCTTCTCCGTTTCCTCCTGCCTATCATGGTATGAAATTCTACAAGCGTAACACAGTCATACCCCGGATCAGGCAGTCTCCTACCCTCGGCCCACACTTTCCCCGCAAAATACGATCGACATCCAACGTCCCCACAAGAAGCCACGACAACATCAACCTCGCACGTAACCCATTTCCCTACCAACCCTCCTCAATCCCCCCAAAAAAGCAAGTCAACCCATCCCACCCACTCCCAACCATGCCAAACACACAAACAATCACCGTCCCCCACCTCGGCGGCATAACAGCCGCGTACCAAACCTCCAACCCCATCGATCCCACCAAACCCACGCTCATCCTGATAAACTCCTTCACCACATCCTCGGAACTGTACCGCGATGCATTCACAAACAAGGAACTTACCGCCGTGATGAATCTGGTTGCGATTGAGCTCCTGGGCCATGGGCAGACGCGCGCGAAAGCTGAGAATTGGACGTATTGGGATACTGCGATGATGAATTTGCAGGTTATGGAGGAATTGGGGGTGGAAAAGGCGTTTGTGCTGGGAACGAGTCAGGGCGGGTGGGTGACGGTTCGGATGGCGCTTTTGGCGCCGGAGAAGGTATGTTTTGTGTTTTTGTTCTTGATCTGCTCTTTTGATGGTGCTGGTGGTGGTGGTGTTGGGGTTGGTAATAAGAAGTGATGCCATATGCGTGCCTTGTTGTACAAGAAATACTCACATGACAACCTTATAAGATCCTCGGTATAATCCCCCTAGGAACATCGCTAGACTACGAGTCCGACCGTTCCCGCTCTCTGGGCTGCTGGCACGCCGTCGAGCCCCTCGCGGACCGCATCATGGGCGAATTCGGTACTACATCTAACGAGCCCACGCCAAACTTCGTTCCCAGCACCGAGTTCTGCGACTTCCTCATCGACGTGGGCTTTGGCAAGGAGGAGTGTCCCGAGGATGTCCGCGCTTTTTGGACCGAGGAGATTAAGAAGAATTATCAGGGTGACGAGGGACGCAGGCGCATCAGAATGTGTGCGATTAATCTGAGAGATCGAGACGGATTGCATATGCGGTTGAGTGATGTGTTGTGTCCGGTTCTGTGGCTGCATGTAAGTGCATGACGGTCCTTGTTGTTCATGGCGACATCTATTATGAGGGTAGAGGTTCTAGACTGACTGTCGGTTTACAGGGAACTAATGATGTGGTATACTCGGTTGCAAACGCCAAAGAGGAGATTAAACTCTTTACCAATTCGCCTGATGCTAGGCTGGAGGTCATTCAAGGTGGACAGCACTTTTTGAGCGCGTCGAATCCGAAGGAGGTCAATGACTATGTCATTGGCTTTGTGAAGAAGTATACCAAGTAGACATGTTGTGGCGCGGGCCTTGGAATCTTGGAGGTTGGCCGTCGGATGACGCCGTGTTGAATCAATGGGTTCGAATAGGTGGTAGGAGGGGTTTGGTGTGTGACCTTGGTCGGTGTGTGGAAGCGCGGATGATCTTATTGCACGTTTTGATATCGTGCGGCAAGTCTTGTGGTATTCGCAAAGAATCTATTGTGCCAAGGCTTGTTTTAAAGTATGCCCTACTACAAAGGATCAATCACGATGTTAATCGCCTGCTGTCGATGCTTGCGTACTTCCGGCGTCGCCGAGGTAGTATATGTAACATCGCAGTCGAGTGTAAGAAGGTCTCCTACGTATAGCAAACTACCATCAATGTCATATTTTTACCCAAAGAGTGTTGCATACAGAACTTATCGACTTTCATCTCAAATATCCAGATGTGGCGTCTCTGTAAACCCACTCTAGTCGAAATACACACTTTGGAAAGAAGTAAAACGGCATCTCTAGCAGGAACG
>JAESFQ010000962.1_pt1 | contig 10486 bp, 8 predicted proteins | sample 9269431 | NCBI WGS metagenome assembly JAESFQ01 (sample SAMN14502588, study PRJNA617103) | algae metagenome | isolation source: Plectolyngbya sp. WJT66-NPBG17 and co-occurring heterotrophs from well... | place: USA: Mojave Desert, Joshua Tree National Park, California | collected 2006-08-06 | reverse complement strand
TGTTGAGGAAAAGGACGGAAGACGCTGTTGAGTAGGTTGTTATAGCCCGCATTCTGCTGCCACTTCCTATGTGAGAGTCGATCTAAACTAGCCATTCAGGAAAGAGACGGCAAAAGGACAACGTAGGAAGGGTTGAAGAAGAGTATCGTGAGATTTGTAGAAGTGGGGATGCGAACAGGCGTAGCTGCCAGGTAAGATTAGCAAGGGAAGAGCGGTCGACACAGCGGCAATCCAGCAACAGCTCGGTGTAATGCTCCGGTAAAGCCAAGTGACATCACAATGCGCGATACAAGAAGGAGGAATTGTTTGAAATGAAAGAATTCATAGCTCTGTTATAAGATGCAAATACCCACGATACTCTCCCCGTATACGCTCCCGTGCATCTGGTCAATAAGGCCCGGCTCAGTTTGAGACTCCAGTATATATTGCCCAGTAACACCTAGACGCCATCGCTATGCTCCATGCTGAATATGACATGTCTCTACCGTCTGCGAGTAGCCCTTGTACTAGGCGGCGGCGCCGAATCAAAAGCATCATCAGACTCAATCTCGTCATCACTCTATAAACATATTAGCACACATCTACACACTTCAAGAACCGTCACGTACCGGCTCCTTCACAGCCTTCTTTCCCCGCGACGCAGCAGGTCGCGTGGGCTGACTACGCTGCGTAAGCGGCTGCGAGAAGTTCAACTTCGTCTGCGTAGCTGCTGGCGCCTTCGCTCGCGCAGTAGTTGTTTTCTTGGCCGGTGACTTTGCTCGCGCCGGGGTTTTTGTTGTCTTTGCTGCAGCTTTTTTGGCGGGCGCTTTCCTTTGCGATGCTACAAATAAATCTTCTGCGCTGTCCTCTTCTTCTTCTTCTGGGACTTCTTCGTCATCGTCATCATCGACCATAATTACGTCTTCATTTTCGTCTGACTCTTCCACTTCCACGACCTTCTTCTTGCCTCGAGCGCCTTTGGCTGCGGGCGCGGCCTTCTTGGTGGCAACGGCCGGTTTGCGGTTTGTGCCAGCTGCTTTACCGCGACCACGTGCAGCGGCTTTCTTTGTGGGTATAGACGCTAAGCTTTCGTCATCGTCTTTTTCGCCTTCATTGTCGGACCGGATAAGGGCAGCAGGCTGATCAACCCAGGGCCCGTCAATGTCGCTCTCCCATCCAGCTGGCTTGGGCTTGATCTTAGACTTCCTGGTCTTCTTCAGTTGTCCCGAAGCGAACAAACCCTCCAGTTGTTCTCGGTACTGTGTCATCTCCTTGACAATCTCCTCTTCTTCAACGTCATTGAATTCCATGAGGTGTTTGATTTGGTTCCCGAGACTTTCTTTCACAAACTGCTCCATGGCGTGCTTGTCATCCTTCTCCACAAACTGTGATACTGCGTCTCCGAAGGAATTCTGCGGCAGGATCGTCAAAGTCTGGGCCGTGAGAAACTCCTTTACCAGTTTGTCGACCTTGACTGAGTCAATCGAGATTTCAGCAAGTACATCTGCGTCCGGCTCTTCGGCATTATTCCTCAGTGCTCGATTCGATGGCTTCTTCTTTCGATGGAACTGTACCACATCGTTGATGTTGGCCACCTTGCCCATGAAGCGATTCGAAATACGCTGCGGATTCTCACAATGGAACTCGCCTCCTTGTGGAGCTGTGTATTCGACCCGCAGCCTGACGAGTGGCTTCGGCGGTTCGATATCATCGTCTTCTTCACGATCCACCTGTAGTTCAAGCCAATCTCTCTTCGCTTCTTCAATTAGGTCCTCAATAACCTGATTCAGGTGCTGGGTGATCCTTGCACGATTGTCGCTGACACGCCAAAGTTCTGCTTCCTTGATTGCAGTCTCTTCTGCAAGTACAATTTCCTTCATGATGAAGGGTCGCACCGACTTTAGGCGAATGTTCTCGGTTGTAAACTCTTTGCCAGTGACACTCAGAATGCAAACGTGCTTGGGGACCGCCTCTCCGGGCATGAGCGATGTGGCCACCGAAGAACCGGGCTGTATGACATGGAAGCCCATCTCAGGGTTGTACCGCGGGTCAATCAAACATTCGTGCTCATGGCCCCATACGACAACGTCCATGAACCCTGGCAAAAAGTTCTCGGGAAGATAGCTGGTTGGTGTATGTGCATGGTGGTTCTGATGTACGCTCATGAGGTTAAACCACTCGTCCTTTTGCGTACCAGGCTGGAAGAACTTGACGTTGCCATCCCGCCAGGTATGAAACAACCGTTCGTCACGAACGTTGCTGAGACCGTAGAGAGCAAGTTTGGTGCCACCTTTCTGAAGAAGTACCGGCTTCACCGCGATCTTGTCGACTTCTGGTGTGCGACCGAAATAGTTGACAAAGCCAGACGCCTGTAGTAGATCGAGAGGAGAGAAGGAGCCTTCACCTGATGGGTCGTCGTGGTTACCGTGGATGGCAAAAACAGGTATGGCGATGTTGATATCTTCGTCTTCGTAGTTGACATGGTCGAACCTGCCTCCAAAGTTCTCGCTCGCATCGCTCAGCATCTCTAGCTCGCATGGCTTCTCTCCAAGGCAGTTCATGCGGAGTGATTGCATGACCTGGTACATGGACTTCCTCGATGGCTTGTTCTCGTGAAAGAGGTCTCCCGCGTGCAGTACCATGTCCACATCGTGCTCTTTCGCAAGGCACATGACCTCGTGGAATGTCCTCCAGCTGTCGTCCTTTCGTTCTGCATCGCGCTCGTTGTATCCGACATGGCTGTCTGTGGCGACCAGTATCCGAATAGTGTCTGCGCCTGCCTTGCTCATTAACGTATGCCTTTCATCTCATCTCAGGCCTGCCCATACCTCGCTGCGGCCCGCGTGGTGGCATGGTGGGCGACTGGTTGGGAGCGACTTGGGCTCCTCGACCACTAATGCTAGTAGAGGTGACCTGGCAACGCAACTGTTCCTCCTAGAGCGCTGCAGACGTATTTCCTGGCAAACACGTTACTGCAAGGCTTGGGATCGTGAGCAATCACTCACCATTGGCGACGCGCTTCCGCCTAAGCCAAGGCGCTAGCGTCCCCCGCGCTCTCACGTGCATCTCGCGAAGCCATCGGAAGCCGTCGAAAACATTCGCCGACCTCATCTTTCACGTATTACGTCGCAATGTTTCCCACACGGGCGCTCTGCGCTCGATCGGTCTGGAAAGGTAAGACATCGTACAGTGCTTATAGAATCTCGCGAACAAGAAAACTAATTTCACGTTAGGCCCTAACATTGTCCCGTAAGCCACCTCAGTCAAGCCCTGCGATATCCACGCTAATCGTCTCGAAGCCTGCCCATAGCACAGAAGAAGGCGGGTGAGCGAATGCCACCGATCAAGACACAAGCGCGCTCGGCTACCATATTACCAAATTTCGTCGGCCTCAAGTTCCAGATCCACAATGGGAAGAGTTACCTAGATATCACCATAACGGAGGACATGGTAGGGCGTAAGCTCGGAGAATTCGCGCCGTACGTCTGCCAAACCCCGGAATACTTTACGAAGAGACAATCAACGGCGCGCTGACATTGAGTCTAGGACACGGAAGCAGTTCACGTACAAGCAGACGAAGAACAAATGAGCTATGGAAAGCAGGAGCATCAAACGGGAGTTTGGGTATCATTTTGGTTTATCTAGAAGCCATGCTGTACTGCTATTGTACAAATATGATGAGCCCTTTGTTGGGCCAGATGCCTCAATCTTCCTAATGAAAAGCCCATGCGCCAGTGATGCCGTTTCAACGCCTGTAATACAAATCAATATCCCAAATTACCACATCCCATCATGACCCAACCTTCATGTGTTCCTGCCAAAAAACCAAAAGTTCTAGCGGTAGAACTCGCCGCGCTTGATGTTGACGCCGTACTCGCCTACTGCCATGCCCAGGTCCTCCATAGTGAGTACAGTACGTCCTTGACTTCCGCCCTGGCCTCCACCACCGTATCCTGGCCGCTGGATACCGAGGTTGTAGTCCTTGGCCTTCGAGCCGCTGTCCTTTCCACCAGGCGCACCACCAGGCGCAGCTGCTGCTGGAGCTCCTCCCGCTCCGCCTATGGGATTGTTGCTCGTGGTGTTGGATGATCTGATGCGAGAGAATTGGTAGGCGTCGGCTGCAATGTCGGCGATGAACTTTTGTGTCGCGAGAGCGAGGAGACGTGCAAGGTGTTGAGATGTCTGTGGTGGCGGTGGCAGACCGGCGCGTGTCAAGTAGTAGTTGGTCACTGCATCGGGTATCTGGTCACTTAGTTAGCACGCGATGCTTGGTGTCAGGGTAGCAGGGGGCATACGATAGGCGCATAGTCATCCATCTTGCCTAGGAACTCGCGCAATGTTGCGTCCTTCTTCACAGGTATGCGCGCTTCAAACGCAGCGGCCGAGTCTGCCATGCCGTTGACCGTCGCGGGTTCCGCATCGTTTGCGCCGTCGAGGTTCATGGCGTCGGCTTCCAGTTGTGTCGCGTCTTGTTTGATCTCGTCATCCACCGTCTGGTCTAGTTCATCGTTGACCTCCATGTTGGTGTCTGGCGGTTGAGAGTTTGTTTCGGACATCGTTGCGATACGAGTGATACGGGTTGCGACGTGGTAGTGCGAGGTATGACGTGGGGTGGTTGAATCGGGTTGCGGACTGCGGAGACAACGCGGGAGTGAGTGAACGGCGAGCCAAGCGCCCGATGCGGTCGGCGCGGAGGAGCCAATCGGAGTAGTCGTAGCTCAACCACCAGCATCGCATCTATCCACGACGCATTCTCCCCTTCATCGTGTAAGACCTACCAAGTTCTGGATGAGTGGATCTACACACGAATTTATCATACGCGTTAGAAGCGAAATGGGACGACTGCGACTGGCTGCACTGTGAAAAGCTTGGGAACCCCGAACAAACGCGTGCAGCACCTGACCCAGGCAACGAGCCAGCTAAGAACATGAGGGTTCAGCCTCGTGCTAGCTGTACCTCCAGCTACATACACATCCGGTGGAGACACTGGTGTGTCATCCGTCCCTGCAGTAGGAACTTCGCAGCCTCCATTGCCTGAAGCCTAAGATTGACACCGAGCCAGCTCGAATCCACATGTGCCCGGGTTCCCATACATCATAATTATTGAGACGCTGCCCTCATCTTTTCCGACTATTCATTCCGAATTGCACGTAATACTGCGCCCCATGTGTGTTCATCTAACTTACTGGCACCACGCATGAGCAGCACAACGAGCAGCAAACCAGTCGCTCCAGGCTACAACGTACGGGAAACCGTCTATCGAACAACACATCATCTACCATGGCCGTACTCACCCACCTACCCCCAGAAATACTCGAGCAGATCTACCATTTCTTAGGGAGCATCGACGACGTCCACCATTTGGGACGCGCATGCACCAAAACCCACCATGTTATCCAAAGACGAACAGTTTACCTTGAGATCATGCGCTCGATAATCTGCCGCTCTCCTCAACATCGCTATGACTTTCAGCTCTGCAAAACTCTTGAATTGCACCGCAAAGTCGTCGCGCATCTTGAAAGACACGTGTCGCGACTACCTGCCAGCCAACCGGGAGCTCCCTCTTTCAATGTCTGGGAATCGGAGCTGATGAAGACGGCCACAGCAAGTTACAGGCCAGACGAATGGACAGAAGAAGCGATCTGCGACGTGCTAGCCCGGTACCAGGGACTGCGAATCCTGGAGAATACGTGGTTGGAAAGAGAACTCCAAGAGGAGGATTTCCTATCCGTGGATGATACCTCCGATGCTCAGAGACTCGTCCATCGCTTTGCAACGCTCACTGACTGCGACGAGCAGTTCAGAGACGGACACATACTTCCACGAAACCCAAACACGCCACACACACGGCACTACGCCAACTTCAACGCCGATCAAAGAGGGCGCTTCTATGCTGCGGTAGTCTGTGTCTGGCTTCTCAACGAGATCAGATGGGTCTTGACCAACTTCACCTACCCGGCGAATTTCACGATCCAAATCGAGATCTTGGAGTCGTGCAAGAGCAGGATTGAAAAGGAAGGAGATACACCGCTACTGGACGAGTTGGACCGACATGCCGTGTTCTCATTCATGTACCATCATTTACTTCCACTGCATTCCTCATTCCTGGCAGACGCAGACTCGTCGAAGCTACCCTTCACGTTTGCCTCTGACTTTTCCAAAGACCGGGCGCATTGCGCTAGGTACGTCCGCTATATCCCTCAACACCGTCTACTCAATACTAGAACGAAGTATGCTGACTCTTTCTACAGGCTACTTCAGCTCTTTCTAATGGCAGGCCAAACCTACTTCCAACCCCCGGACCTGATCGATCTCCTAGTCCGCTCCAAAACATCCCGCAAACGACCCTACCCTTTACTTTCCACGCCACGCTCAACTGAAAAGTGGAGACGCCCCCTTCCCAACCTCTTCCACCCCGGTCACGACCTCTGCTGCGAGCACTGGAAGGCGTCTTTCCAACGTACTTCAATTGCACATCTTACCCTCATCACGCGTTCGTCGTTCCACCAAACAACGCATAATATGAGTCAAGGGGGCATCAGCCCGTCGGCGCTTGGTGAGGCGCTGTTCAAGGTTGCAGATCACGCAAAGCGGTATTTCGCGGATCGCGTCATGGTGGAATTTGAGAAGCAGGAGTTGAGCCGCAGGGAGGCGAAGGAGATACGGACTGTGTTTCCTCAAGTGTGGGAAGAGGTGAGGTGGTGGGTTTGGTGGTGGGCGGAGAGCGAGGACAAGGCCAGAATGAAGATGGAGAGGTTGAGGCTGCGGTGGTAGTAGAGTCGGCGTGCAGGTGGGTCGACGGATAGCGATGTATGGACAGGGGCTGCTGTGTGGACGGGATGAAGCGTGTGACAGGTTTGCACAGTTTCGACGCGTCTATGTGTAGAGACCCCCATAATTAGCTGCCTCATATACGCGTATTTGAACATTCAACTTCAATCTGCGCATGTTGTATCCCTGTTTATCCGAGGAGGACTAATAAAGGAAACCGTCTATCGTGGCGGGTGAGGCTGAGAATATACTAGAACGTCTATATTCTATATGTATTCTGGGTGTGTTTGAGATTCGTGTCAAGTATGCTAAATGTGGATGACGAGGCGCATTCACGGGTCCGCCTAGTGAATGTGTGTGGCGGTCCAAGCCTCACGACATCAAGTAAGACGTCATATCAACATTGACGTGCAGCAACACGTGCCTTGGTCTGGCTACAAATAGGCAACGCACGTACAGCGGGACTACCATGCGCAGCTTATCATGCTGATGCAGTGGTTGCAGCGGCTAGAGTGGGTTGAAGACATAGTGGTGCTCTTGGTAGAGCGGAGAAGCTGGTCAGTTGAGGACTAGTTGGCCAGACAGAACAATGAAGGCTTGTATATCGCAGACGAACAATACGGGCTTACGGGCTGGCTTGGAGCTCGCGGCAGAAATCGGGAAGGTCAATGGCGGCAATTCCGTTTTCCCGCAGCCGTGAAGGGCACAAGGATCCATAGATGGCTCGCTCGTGCTGCCGACGGACCATTGGCATGGGAACGTGAAAGTGCCGCCCAATGTCCCAAGATGGGAGGCCAATTGGGAGCAAGCCGGTATGCTGACATGACGAGCGGGCGAGAATGGCTGTTTGTCCCAGTGGCGTGCAGGCAGCCATGTATGTATAAAGCTGCCTTTTGCAAGTGAGGGGTCGAAGAGGCTCGCGAGACGTCATTGGCGTGTTGGAGCGCGTCAAACCGCAGTGTTGGAAAGGAAAACGCAGAACCACGATGAATGCAGAGAGGGCTGCCAGCGGAAATGCAATCATAGGGAGTCGCAAGCGGCCTGTCGCCTGCTAGCACCTACACGGCCGCTCTCGGGACGTGGGCGAGGGAATGGTGAATGCGCCGAAGTAGCGTGGGCTGTCGGCTTCTTTTAGAGCACCACCTTAACGAAAGAAAAATTCGCGCTTGAGAGTGACCCTCTTTCTCCCACCTACGCTTGCTTCTCCCGCACACACGACAGCCAATTTTCCCTCCCTGGCGCCCCGTCTGCCTTGCTATCGTCGCATACGACCCCCAGACGCCGCCTCAGCCCGCTGCGTCGTTGTTGCTTGCACGTCCGACGAGCCTGTCACTCAACCTTGGTGTGCCTGGAGCCCGTACCTCATTGCACCCTCCAACCCTCATTATCCGCCCACCACCCGCCCACCAACGCCCTGCTTGTGCCGACGCAGCCTTCTCTGCCCCTTCTCCGCGACTGCCAGCCCCGCAGTCCACCAAGACTCGCTCCAGAGGTTAGTTCTGCACACAGCACCGCCCACGCCCGCCGCACGCTTGCTACCTGCCTTGCTCCCCGCCTCGAGTTTGCTGGGCACCCTGCGGACTATTTCTCCCTATTCTCCGCCTCGGAGCTCTTCCCGAGAGCATTCTGTGTTTTATTCGCGCTCCTTCCCGCTTAGACCTGGGCCGCCCACGCAGTCATTTCGACTTCTTGTGCGCTCCCAGACCACCCACCACCACCACTACTACACACGTCACTTGTTTCCGGCACTACGCCTTGACTGCTACTCCTACATCGCTTGTAGCACGTCCGTTCTTCGCTAACACCAGTCACTACAGTACGCGCGATTGCCGTCACAGCCTCCAACCAGTGAAATAGGAAGCGTTCACTTTCCTCACATCGCGTGAGACCGCCTCGAACCCAGCCTTCCTTCAGCACACTTCCTAGCTCTCCATCAGCGCAGAGCTACATCGCCGCAACACCGCCTAGTCGCCACCCCAAGACTTGGTAGCAGCAAAAGGATTTGCGTGCGGGGAGGTCAAGAAAAACCTCTCCGGACATACCAGCGTCAACACCTGTTGGCCAGCTTGCCGCAGCGCTCCCATCGGGGACTCTAAGCGCTTATTCTCGCCTTACCAGCCGGACTTTAGTCGAGATTCACACAAAATCCAAAATGGCATCAACGTTTTCATATGCGCAAGCCGCAAAAGGCGTCTCTACGCCGGCCACCACAAGCAAGTCGACATCGGGCTCTGCTACCCCAGCCAAGGACGGCAACAGCGCATCTGGTCCAGAAGCCAGTGCCTCACCCAGCAACTGGGCCGAAGATGTCGAGTCCGAGTCGCACCCTGAGCAGCCTGCGAAAGCCCGCGAGTCGCGACCAGAGCAAAACGCCCCTAACGTGGCCAAGATCTCACAGCCTGTAGATGCCTCCAATGTATCCTCGCCGGACCTCGGAGCCTCCACCTCGTCAACAGTCACCAAGGACGACGACGTTTCCTCGATACCGAACACCTCCTCTGAGTCGACCACCTGGGATAACAAGTCTCAGGCCTCCACCTCGGTTGACAAGTCGGTCGAACCGGTCGAAAAGACATCCGACAAGGTCAAGAAGGCCAAGAATGTCCCTGCTAAACCCCTCCAGGAGGCGCCTGTACCGACTGTGAACCCTTGGAAGATACGAGCGGATACGATCAAGTCTCAGGTGCAGAAGGTTGCACCCCAAACAACTCCTAACGGAGTGTCTCATGGAGCCAACGGAGTTCAGGCCAAGAAGGCTGATTCAACATCCCAAGAGAAGGTTGCAAGCAGCGAGAGCAGGACCAAGGGTCGAAAAGATTTCAAGGGCGACGTTGACGTGAGGAATGGTGCCAAGGGCAGGTTCCTTGAGAAGGAAGTCAAGGCAGCCTCGACTTCGAACGCGCTACCTCCTCCACCGAACCGTGACCAGGAGTCCTGGCCGACTCCCGAGACCGTTATCGACGAGGATCGCAAGAAGGCTCAGGAGAAGGGCGAGAAGGAGCAGAAGGAGCGCAAGGATGGTGCTACGACTAGCAAGCACGAGTGGGTGAAAATTCCCTACACGCCAACTGTCGTGTTCAACACACCTTTGCCAAATGCGGCAGGTGCTAGGAGAGGCGGCAGACCCGGAGGACGTGGTGGGGCGCCGAGCAGTGGCAGGCCTACTGGCTTCGGCGGCAACGGTGCTGAACAAACTGAGAAGGATGGATTCGCACTGAACGGCGAACAGACAAGGCGTGAGCGCGCTGAGACAGCTACTCAGGATGCGTCTCCCAAGACAAAGCGCACTGGTAGCACTGACTCACCTCCATTGAACGGCCAGGTGGCTGCAGTCAACGGAGACGGCGCCGTCAAAGCTACTGGCCCTGCAGCGTCCGAGTCCGACGGACAGCCTAGGAGATCGTCTGTGTCCAACATGCCTGCTCAGAACGGCGCCTACCCACGCCAGTACCCTAACAAGCCTCACAAGGGCCGCCGAGGCGAATTCCACGGCGCTGGAGAGCGAAGGAGGGATGGCGCATCCTCACCCACTAAGGATAACACCTGGGGTGAGCGACAAACTTCTGCTGGAACGCAGACAGATGCTGCTGGCGATGGTGAACGTAGAGCTCCTACCTACCAGGACGGCTCTTCGCATGGTCACTCCAAGCGCTTTAGTTCGTTCTCTAGTGGCCGCGAACGTGGTCGTGGAGGTCGCGGCGGTCGTGGAGCTTACACCAACGGACACCACTTTACC
>JAESFQ010000961.1_pt1 | contig 10491 bp, 9 predicted proteins | sample 9269431 | NCBI WGS metagenome assembly JAESFQ01 (sample SAMN14502588, study PRJNA617103) | algae metagenome | isolation source: Plectolyngbya sp. WJT66-NPBG17 and co-occurring heterotrophs from well... | place: USA: Mojave Desert, Joshua Tree National Park, California | collected 2006-08-06 | reverse complement strand
ACAGTACCGCCGCCGCCAGGCGCCGCTCTTCCATCTGCTCAACCGTCAAGCGCGCCGGTCGCCAAGCATCATCACTCATAGGCACCTCCTCTCGGACGTGCTGACCGCAGCAGCTTACTCCCTTTCAATGAGGGTCAATAGACGCAGGGTGAGGGGTAGCGGGCGAAGCAACCTGCCGGCTTTCTACGTTGAGTCCTTATGCGCCATCCGTTGCTGGCATTGGTCCTGGCCGCCGGCCTGATGCTCGGTCGGTGGGTCATCGCCTACCAACTGCACGGCTTCTGAAGCGCTAGCCGGACCTTCTTACCAGGGTGTCGGGCTTTGATGCTGGAGCCACGCCGGCAGCGTGTGCTGATATCATGGGGTTCGGCCCAAGGATTTGAGCGGTTGGGGACGCGTCGGCCCCCGCCGCAGTCGGTGCAACGTTGGTGGGGAATACGGCGGCTTGTGGTGCCTGGGTCGTCAGGCTGGCCCGATTTGGGTGCCTTGTTCCGCGCCACATGTAAGGAAAGCGGCATGCAGCGCTCTCCAGGTGGGCCGCGATTTCTGCGCAGCGAACCGTATCTTGTCCTTGGTTTTGTCCTCGGCGCGGTCCTTGTCCGCTCACCGGCCATGCTTTACTCGGCACTGAACTACGATGAGAGCATGTACCTCCTGATGGGCTCCGAGTTCGCTCGGGGCCACCTACCCTACACGACAATCTGCGACCTCAAGCCCTTCGGCCTGTTCGCACTGGCAACGCCTGTTGCAGCCTCGCCCTTCGATCCCGTGTTCACCGCCCGTATCGTATCAAGCATCGTGGTAGGGCTGACTGCCTGGATGCTCAGCCAAATCGCGCGCCAACTCTTTGGGCCAGGAGGCCGAGCGATCGGGATTGTGGCCGGGCTCTCCTATATCGTGTTCAGCGTAGCCACCGGGGGCTTGGCGTTCCAGGGAGAGCTCTTTCAGAACGCGGTCTCGGTCCTGGGTCTGCTGCTGCTCTTGCGGGCGATTGGCCGCTGCGTTCCGCCCAGTGCCGCAGCAATGTGTGTCGTCGGGCTTGTGCTCGGGACTGGGGTACAAATCAAGCAGTCCACACTTTTCGACATGCTGGCGTTTCTGGCTGGGTTTTCCATCCTGGTAGTGCCGCTATCAAGGGAGAGTGGCGTCCGTCTCCGAACGAGCCTCAAGCCATTACTGGTTTTGGGGGCGAGCAGCTTGCTGCCCACTCTTTCCGTGGTCGCGCTCTACGCGGCCGCCGGTCATTTGGACGCGTGGACCACAGCGAACATTGACGCACATCGGGTATTCTACGGCCGTGACCGCGGCTTTGCGCTGGAGCCTGCTTTCGAGATGGCATGGGAGCAACTGCCTCTGTGGCTCACCGCTGCCACCGCGTTAGTGCTCGCCCCCGGCCTGGCGCTCGATCCGCGGGAGTGCCGCGCCGTTGCCTTCTTGGGTGTTTGGTGGGCCGCGGTGGCCGCCTGTATCGCCTTCTTGCGTATCTCTGCAGATCACTACTTCCTGCAGTTCCTACCGCCGCTCTGCCTCCTAACTGGGTTGGCGGTCGGCCGGGGTGTGCTGGCTCGCATTCCCGACCGCCACGCAGCCGGGGCTGTCCTCGTGGCACTCGCCTCCCTGACCATGTTCGCCGTGGCCCGATACCCGATCCTCCATGCGATCCTCATGCTGAACGACCGCTTTGGGGGCGAGCGCTGGGCAGGTGACACCCCGCGGCGTATCGCAGCCGACCTCAAACCCCTGCTCCAGCGAGGAGACACGATCTATGTCGTGGGCTTCCAGCCTGCAGTCTACTTGCTGACTGGTGCCATGATCCCGACGCGCTTTGCCTTCACTGGCTTGCCGCACTTTCAAGTTCCGGGTCGTGACGGGTGCCCTTGGGTTGAGCCGGCGGTGGAGATGCGCCGCGTGATGGAGCGCCGACCGCGCTTCGTCGTCGTGGAACGCAATATCTTCCTGGCGGAGATGCGATCCGACGTCCGCCAGATCCTTGATGAGCACCTGGCCTACAGTTACCGGCTTCGCAAGCGCGTGGAAGAACACCGTTTGCACTACTACTACCCCTTTGAGCGCTTCATCATGGATGGCGGTAAGGCAGCCGACGTCTACGAACTTAGCGGTGGGTAAAGTGAGCAAGGCCCTGCTTAGCAATCTCAACTCTGACCTCGACTTTGGCCATTTCCTGAGCTGAGGCGGGGGGGGGGCGGCTAGACTGGCGAGGTCCCCGCCAAAGGACCGCCACCATGCTGCGCCTGCCAGCCCGCTTCGCCGCGGTGATCCTGTGCTTTGCGCCGCTCTTCCAGCAACGGAGTTGGCGGCATGCCGAGGTGTTGCTGCTCGGGGCAATCCTGGCACCGAGCCGGCGAACGGTGGCCAGCATACTTCGGATCACCGGGCCCTGCCGGGAGCGGCGGTTCGTCAACTACCATCGCGTGCTCAACCGGGCTGCCTGGAGCGGGCGGACGGCGGCGCGGGTGTTGTTTGGGTTGCTACTGGACGCCTTCGTGCCGACCGGGCCGGTGTTGCTGGGCCTCGACGACACCATCGAGCGCCGACGCGGCAAGCGGATCAGCGCCAAGGGGATCTACCGGGGCCCGGTCCGCTCCAGCCACGGCCATTTCGTGAAGGCCAGCGGCCTGCGCTGGCTCAGCCTGATGCTGCTGGTGCCGATTTCCTGGGCTGGGCGGGTCTGGGCGCTGCCCTTCCTGACGGCGCTGGTGAACCGCCCCGGGTTAGCCGGAGGCTGGTGAGCTTGAGTCAGGCCGCCAGCGAAATCTCCTGCTGGGCGGCATAGTAGCGCGCTTCTGCCTCGGCTAGCGGGATGTTGCCGCTCGGCTCGAGGAGGCGGCGGTGGTTGAACCAATCGACCCACTCCAAGGTGGCGAACTCGACGGCCTCCAGGTTGCGCCAGGGACCGCCGCGTCGGATCACCTCGGTCTTGAACAGGCGAATGACGCTCTCGGCCAGCGCAGTGTCGTAGCTGTCGCCGACGCTGCCAACGGAGGCTCGACCCCGGCCTCCAGCAAGCGTTCAGTGCAGCGATTCTGACCCACAACCATGAGATCTGCTTTAGCATCCGTCCTCGCGCCAGGGATGCGTAGCCGTGGGAGACTGGGGATGGCTGGGTTCCGCTTGTGGTCCGCAAGACGTATGACGGTACTCGGGTGTGACCATGGCTGACCCACTTTGGATGCTTGCAGGCCTTGCCGCGGCACCTGTCGCCGGCCTTTTTGCGATGCTGGGCCGGTACCGGCGGCGGCGACAAGCGGCGACCAGCGCGGCCAACAGGACCGCTGCCGGCAGAGGACCAAGCCAGGAGTTCCACCTTCCGCCCACGATCGAGGCCGCGGAGCGCGAGATGGCGATGCTGCTCCGCCGCATGCGGGCCTATCTGCGCGACCCGTATGACTATGCCACGTCGCGGATCGTAGGTGAGGCCGCGTTTGAGACCTGCCTCGACCGCGCCGGCATCCTTGGCGCCCGGATTGCCGAGCTGGGCGGTGCTGCACCTGCCGGCGCATCTGAGCACGAGCGCACACGGGGGCTGATCCTGGAAGGTCTCATGGCTGGTCACCGAGTGGCTGACCAAACAGGCGGCGGTGTGCCAACACGGCAGGGTATGCATCCGCCAAGCCATGAGGTGAAGTCACGCTCGAGACTTTGGCCACAGTAACCACTCGCCCGGCGTGGGTCTGGCCGGACTCGAGCGCCTCGTCAAGCGCCGGATTTTAGGGCTGTCTCGCCTCCCATACCCAGCATGTAACTGAAAGTGACAACCACCAGCCGGGTTACGCGTATCCATTCCAGGAGGTGGCCCATGACCGATCCCGACGACCGCGAGGGTGGATTTTACTGGATCACAATCGGCGATCAGGAGCCCGAGGTTGCTCAGTGGCAGACCGAGTGGAACCAGTGGCTGGTAACAGGGCGCGAACTGCCGCTATCAGATCTCCTATCCGAAGAGGTTGTGGTGCTGAGTGAGGTGCTGCTGCCACCGGCAACCTCCATCACTCTTTCGGCAGCATAGCTACAGCCACCTCATCGGTCGGTTGCGGCAAGTTTGCCTTCACATGCGGTAAGTCACCCATGGCACAAATGAGCGCCTTTTCGTGCCAACTGCCTCCCGTTCAGCTCTGGGCTACGTTCTTACTTGGGGAAGGTGCCCTCGTGCCCGCTGGATTCATGCTCGAAACTGGCGGATATGCGCCCATGCCGGACGATGAGATTCGTTGCCCACCTTCCCGAGAGCGGACATTACGTTTCTCGGCTCTTCTGACCGAGGTGGGCGGGAACCGGACCTTCTACGGTCCGGCGTTCCATGGGTGGCAGCGTGCCGCCGGACTGCCAGATTCCTCGGCTGTCCCGACAGGATGGGCCCAATGTACGGATCGGAACCAGCTCGTGTTCCGATGGTGGTCGCTCCGGTGGCGCCAGATGACTTGCGCTGACCGCTACCCTCATACTTCCTGGCCCTTCGTGGCGCCTCCTTCAATCCGCGGCGGCCGTGTCGGAACCCGTTGCTCCGGTCGGGAACGGATCGCGCCGGAGCGGCACCTCCATGTCGCAGACCAGGCCGGTCGCAATCCAAGAGAGCATCAACGTCCCGCCGAGCTGCCCCCGCACCGTGCCCTCCAGCACCCGCGAGCCGAAGCCGCGGCGGGTCGGTGGTGCCGCCACGGGCGGGCCGCCACGCTCAGCCCAGCGCAGCTGCAACGTTCCCGATGCTCCGCCGTGCAGGCGCCAGGATACCGCGACGCGCCCCGTCGGCACCGAGAGAGCGCCGTACTTCAGCGCGTTGGTGGCCAGTTCATGCACCGCCATCGCCAGCGGCTGCGCGGCACCCACGGGTAGCGCCAAGGCCGGCCCCTCCAGCTCGGCCAGCGGTCCACCCTCATTGCCGGCACCGAGGAACGGGGCCACCTCGCCCAGCAGCAGTGTCCGCAGGTCGGCCCCCGCCCAGCGGTCGTCGGCCAGCAGCGTCTGTGCCCGGGCGAGCGCCCCCACGCGGCCCTCGATCGCGCGCACGTAGCCCAGCAGGTCCGGAGCCTTAGTCAGGCGGAGCGCGGCCTGCACCACGGCCAGGGCGTTCTTGGCCCGGTGGTCTACCTCGCGCGCCAGCAGCGCCTGCCGCTCCTCCGCGCGCCTGCGCTCCGTGACGTTCGAGAACACCGCAGCGAAGCGCCCCGGCTCGGTCCGGTAGGCCGTGACCTCGAACCAGCGCCCGTATGCCGCGAGATGGTGCTCGAAGTGCGCGGGCTCGCCGGTCTCGACTACCCGCGCGTAAGTCTCGAGCCAGAACGGCTCGATGCCCGGGATGGCCTCACTCACGAGCCGCCCCTGAACTGCTTCGTTGGGGACGCCGGTCAGCCGGCCCCAGGCGTCGTTGAGCTCGAGGTGGCGGTAGTCCACCGCGCGGCCGTCTGGTCCGTACACCATCTCGCAGAGCGCGAAGCCCTCCTGCATGCGCTCGAACAGGCCCCGCCAGCGCGCCTCGCTCTCCCGCAGCGCTGCCTCGGCGCGCCGGCGGTCGTGGATATCAACTGAGGCGCCGAACCAGCGGGTGATCCTGCGGCTGTGGGGATCGCGGTGGGGTTCGCCCCGGACCAGGAACCAGCGCCAGTCGCCGCCCTTCGAGCGGATGCGGTGCTCGACCAGGAAGGTGCCACCCGTCCGCCGCGCCTCCTCGAACCGCTCCACCGTCACCGCCGCGTCGTCGGGATGGACAAAGCTGGCCGCGATCTCCGCCGCTGTCGTCGGCTCGTAGGGGGCGCCGGTGTAGTCCGACCATTTCCGGTTGAAGAACTCCACCCGACCCTCGGCGTCGGTGATCCAGACGATCTGCGGGACGGCGTCGGCCATCAGCCGGAACCGCGCCTCGCTCTCGCGCAGCGCCTCCTCGGCGCGGACGCGCTCGATGTGCGCCCAGGCACGCTCGACGACCGTCTTCAGCAGGGCCACCTCGCCCACCGCCCAGTCGCGCGCGGAGGACTGGTGCACAGCCATCATCGCCACGAGCCGCTCACGCTTGACAAGCGGGCAGCAGACGATCGCCTTGATGCCGATCGCGCTGAACATGGCGCCGCCGTCGCCGGTGGGCAGCTCCTTGTCTACGTCCCGCACGATGAGCGTCCGCCCAGCCCGCATGTCGGCCGCCGCGCGCGAGCCGAACAGGTCCAGGCTGTACTCCCCAGCGCTGCTGGGGGCGCCGTCCGTCCAGTCGTCACGGATCGTGAAGCGGTCGTTGTCGGCGTCCACGTCGGCGTAGGCGCAACGGGTGGCCTGCAGGTGCCCACCGAGCAGGCCGGTCGTCGCCGCCATGATGTCGCGCGGCGCGGAGACGCGCGCCGTCGCTTCGCCCAGCCTGTCGAGGAACCTGAGCCGTCCTTCGCTCTCGCGCAGCGCCGTCTCCGCGCGGGCCCGCGCGACGGTCGCCCAGGTCCGCTCGGCCACCTCGCGCGCAAGCTCCACGTCCTCGTCGGACCACAGACTCGGCTCGGGGTTGGCCGCGTAAAGGTAGGCGGTCAGGCGGCCCTCCTTGACGAGCGGGACGATGATAAAGGCGCGTAGCGAGATCGTGCCGTAGGCGGCGAGCGCGTCCGGGGAGGAGGTCCGGGCGTCGTGCCGGACGTCGTGCACGACCACGACCCGGCCTGCGGCCATATCGGCGGCCATGGCCGGGCCGTAGTCTTCGAGGCGGTAGCGGCCCGGGGAGAAGCCCGGGAGCCGACCGTCGTGGAACTCTCCTCCGGTGATGGCGTGCCCATCGGCATCCACCTCTGCGTAGCCGACCTGCGCCGCGCCCAGGTGGCGCCCGAGCGCCCCGGCCGCCGTGGCCATGGCTTTCCTCGGGTCGGACAGGTCGCGCAGCCTGTCCTCAAGGCCGAGCCGGAAGGCCTGCCGGCGGTCCGCCAGCACCCTGGCCGTGATCTCCGTGCAGGGACAGAAGACACCGGCGACGTGCCCCATCTCGTCGCGCACTGGCGTGTAGGAGAATGCGAAGTGCGTCTCCTCCGGGCGACCGTGCCGGTGCATGACCAGCGTGATGTCGTCCATCTGGATGGGCTCGCCGGCGTAGCAGCGGGCCATAATGGGCCCGACCTCGTCCAGGATCTCGGACCACACCCGGTCGAAGGGTTGCCCGAGCGCCGTGGGGTGCTTCAGGCCGAGGATTTCCGCGTAGCCGTCGTTGTAGAGCATGGTTCGCCGGGGACCCCACGCAACGAACATCGGCTGGTTGGAGGCGAGCATCACGCCGGCCAGCGTCTTGAGCGGCTGCGCCCAGCGCTCCGGCGGCCCGAGCGGCGACGCCGACCAGGCGTGGGCGCGCATGCGCGCGCCCATCTCGCCGCCGCCTGCGAGGAAGTCGGGCACGCCGGCGCTCGGTCTAGCCTCAGCGTCCATCGAGACCGCTCTGAGCGCGGTGCTTCCGCCCAGGGCTGCCCATCCGCTCCTCCCGCCTGATCTCGTTCTCCTCGAGGAGCCGCAGGGCCGCGCGGACCACCTCGCTGGCGCTGCGGTAGCGTCCTGAGGCGACACGGCCGTCGATGAAGGCTTCGATCTCGGGTGTTAGCGAGACGTTGCGCGTCTTGCGGGCGGGCATGGTCTCTCTACAGCGTGGCCATGCAGCTGTGTCAACTTTTGCTGCCGCGGCGGTACAGCCCTGGCCAAGCACTTAGACCCTGTTTGCGAAGTCATGGCGCAGACAGCCGCCTACGATTGGATTGGACGACGCGGTGGAGCATGAGGCGGATGGCAGCCAGGGTAACCATCGCCTCAGAGACTTCGGGCAGGCCTTCGTAGTCCCGGGACAGCCGCCGGCAGCGCCCGAACCAGCCGAGCCTTCTTTCCACGACCCAGCGCCGCGGCTGCACGACGAAGCCTGTGGAGCTGGCGGGGCGGCGGACGATGATCAGCGCCAGGCCGGCCAGGAAGCAGGCGAGCAGGGCGGCGAGGCGATTGTAGATGCTGTCGGCGAATACGACCCGGAGCCAGGCGTAGAGCGGCTTCACCAGCTTCAGCAGGTCGCCGAGGCTGTCGGCGTCCTGGATGTCGGCCGCGTGCACGACGACGCCGAGCAGCAACCCGTCCGTGTCCACCGCGACATGGCGTTTGCGCCCCTTCAGGCGCTTGGCTGCGTCCCAGCCGCGTGGCCCGCCGCTCTCCGTCGTCTTCGCGCTCTGGGTGTCGACGATCGCCGCCGTGGGGCTGGCCTCCTGGCCGGCGCCTTCGCGCGGCATGACCAGGAGATGGTGGCGGATGCTCTCCCACACGCCGTCCTGCAGGAAGGCACGCATGTAGCCGTACACCGTCCGCCATGGCGGGAAGGCTGGAGGCGGTGGAAGATGCCGCCACTGGCAGCCGGTACGGACGAGATAGAACAGCCCGTCCAGCAGGTTCCGGGTGTCCGTCGAGCGCGGCCGCCCGCCGGGCTTGGCGGCGGGGATCAGTGGCTCGAGCAGACGGAACTGGTCATCTGTCAGGGCCTGGCCGGAGCCGAAATCCCCAACCAAAGCGCGATCAGCGGGCGCCCACATGGCGGTTTCCCATCAGGAAATCGCCTGCAACGCTGCCCAAGGGCCAGGATCAGCCCGGCAAGCCGCTGTCCTCACTTTTTTGCACATGGGTTCTTACAGGTAGACATATTCCTCTGAGGTTTGTGCAATGAAGTATGGTTCGAGGTAAGCACTTAACGCGCTGGGCGCCGGTGCTCCTGGCGCTGCTCTTGCCCTGCCTGGCCGCGGCGCAGCCGGCGCGGAACCAGGTCTATGCGCTGGAGGGCAGCACGGCCCGGGTGCCGGTGCCGGCGGACGAGACCTGGGAGGTGCGGCACGAGGACGGCCGCGTGCTGCGCCCCACCGGCCCGGCCGATCCGGACGGCGTGCTGCGCCTGCCTCCGGGCGGCTGGTACCAGCTATTCCGCGGCGGGGTGCCCTTCGGCGGCCGCTTCGCCGCCGGGCACGTCGTGCTCGTCACCGGCCAGTCCCAGGCGGCCGGCCTGTTCGACGCTACCTACCCACGGGTCGGCGCGCATCCGGCCGAGCCGGATGATCCGCCAGCACCGCCGGTCTCGGCCCTGCTTGAGGGCTGCTTCGGCCGCCCCGACTGCCCGCCCGAAGGCACGCGCTGGGTCGCGCCCGGCGAGGCGCTCGGCGCCCGCACCCTGCTCGCCGAACTGGCGCGGCTGCGGCCGGGCATCCCCTTCGCCCTCGCCGATGCCGCCCGGGGCAATGCCGGCATCGCCGACCTGCTCGACGTGGCCCGGCCGGCGGACGGATACCTCGCCGTGGTAGCGCGGGCGGCGGCGCCGGCCTCCGCCCTGCTGGTGCTCGCGCACGGCACCACGGATGCGAACCGTGGCACCCCGCCGGAGGCCTACATCGTAGGGGTCGGCGAGCTGGTCGGGCTGCTGCGGGAGGCCGGCGGCAACCCCGCTATGCCGGCGCTGCAGGCGCCGCTCTCGCCACTGCGAGACGGGTACAGCCTGCTCGGCTCCGGCCGGCTGGCCGAATGGTTCGAACTCGCCCCAGACCGCGAGGGCTGGCTCTTCGCTTTCGGCTTGGCGCGGCTTCGCCCGGTGGTCCCCGCCACCGCCGCTCATGCTGCGGTGATCCGGGCGGCCCAGGCCGAGGCGGCGCGCCGCTATGGCCTGCTGCCCGGCGGCGAGATGGCGGACGTGGAGACCGGGGCGGACGGCATCCACTGGTCCGCCGAGGGGCTCCGCCGGGCGATGCGGGAAGCGGCGGCGGCGCTGGACGCCGCCCTGCCGCCCTCCTGATCCCGCTCGGCTCACCCGCCGGCGCATGCTCAGAACTCCCGGACCAGCGCGTGATCGGTGCGCACCCACATGGCGGCCTCAAGCCGGGAAATGACGCGCAACGCCGCTTCAAGGGCGGAATCAAGCCCTCGAACCAGCCCCGCCGCTCTTCTCAAACGGGCTGTTAGAGGGCTCGGTCCGGCAAGCCGCTCGACCGCTGCTCGGCGTTGGTGCACGGATGCGGGTGAGCAGCCAGGACTGGTCCCACTCGGTCCGAGGTGTTAGGCGGCGCGCGTCGCGACTGGCTTCGCAACCCGGATCATGCGATTGAGCGCCTGGGCGGCCATTGCGACTTCGCCTTGTTGGGCAGGCAAGGGCGGGCGCGCAGAGGTCGGCCGAGCCGACGGTCCAGAGTTCGTCAGCCTCTTTCGACGCGCCGCGCCGCATGCTCGTCTCCGCTCCGCTCACCCGGAGGCTATGGGTCGGGCTGGGCGCACGTCACGCGACGTTCGCCGCGGGGTTTTAGACGGCGCCGCTGATCGCCTGCGGCGTGCTGGGAATCCTCTATGACCTCGCGCTGTTCGCTGCCTTGCGGCACATCAAGCCGCCCGTGTCAAGCGACACCGGAAACGCCCCCCTTGGCGCCATGAAATCGCCCCCCCTGGTTTCAAGTCTTCGCTGCGGCTGTGACTGGTTCCGGCGTGCTGCTCCGGAGCAGACCTGAGCGGCGCTTCTCC
>JAESFQ010000960.1_pt1 | contig 10516 bp, 6 predicted proteins | sample 9269431 | NCBI WGS metagenome assembly JAESFQ01 (sample SAMN14502588, study PRJNA617103) | algae metagenome | isolation source: Plectolyngbya sp. WJT66-NPBG17 and co-occurring heterotrophs from well... | place: USA: Mojave Desert, Joshua Tree National Park, California | collected 2006-08-06 | reverse complement strand
ACCTAAATGAGTTAGCGTGTAAAGGACCACGTCCTTGATATATGCCGCCAATTTGTCTCACTCTCGCAGCACATTGCAATCGCACACCGAAGCAGCCGGACTACTACAAGAGAGCGACTGTGTGAGCCCTCAGGATGCTGAAGAGACGGGAGGAACCCACATCGATATTGCCCTGCTCATTTCCCCTGTTGACCCTTAGACTGTCAGTAGTTCAGGTCAAGGGGCCCCAGTTTCCTCTGGTATCACCTTCAGGTCCCAGACAGCGGTTCTATCTCCGCTCATATTTCATTGTTCCTTCTCTTAGTCCTGGGCCACCACCTCACTGCACCACCTGGTCTGCGGGCAATGAGAAAGATTTTCAATCAACTTGGCCGTTGACCTCTGCACCATCGCTCCCACCCCCGGATGTGCTAGTTGATGAGTCTCGAACTTTTCAGCAGCATTGCGTGTCACAAACTATCTAGGTAAGCGAGGGTTCGACGATATTCCCTTGCGCTTGCTGTCTCCCGCACATGTGCGTATCACGCTTGATTTGGTGATGGATGGATGGGTGTGGTATATTTTGATGGACTTTTGTTTAGGCAGGTTAATGATTTAATGTGTAATGAAGAATATCACGATGCAGTATGAAAATTTCCCGAGTGGTGATTACAGGGCTTGCCGCCTATCATGATAATCATCAAGTCTCTGTATCGACATATCCTGAGACCTGTATTCTTCATTCGCAATTACACGACAGCATCCACTCGCCATAAATTAAATGTATACGTCTCACGCAAGAACAAAAGACATGGCCACGACACCCGCCATCAGCGCAGCCATACCCGCCTTCCTCCCCCGTTCCATATCCAGCGCCGCGCTCGTATCATCATCAGCATTGCCAGCGTTTACAGAATCAGCCGGCACGCGACTTCCCTCGCGCACATCATCCGGCGCGATACAAAGGACTTTTGTCTGCGCTTTTCCATCGGCAACGGAGGACACGATGAGCGGAACAGGGCGGGTGACGTATTCGTCGTACATGGTGAAGTTGTCAAGCTGGGTTTCATAACCACCAGCGGCGCCCATACCGAAGAGTGAGACTGTGTTGTAGTTATCGGGAAGGGTGATGCCTGTAGGAGTGGCGTCGCAGGTCATGTTTGTTGTGTTGATAGTCTGACCTAGAGAGACGGTGTGTTAGTTGATAGTCCTCATGTTGTTGTATGTTTCCGCATCGAATCGAGCGGAAGCAAAATGACCTGGCTTGACTTGACGTACCCGAACTCAGAAAATTGCCTCCGATACTTGTCCCACAGGCCTCTGTCAGTGTATTCTCGTCCAGCAGAAGATTCGGGCACCCGTAGCTGCCTGGCGAGTTGTTCATGAGGTCGAGAAGGTTGCCAGGCAAGGTGATGGCGCGTTCGAGGAGATCAACACATTTCTGTGGTATGACGCCGTTGCAGCCATTTGGGCCGTCGCCTTGTCTGCGGTTGTCGATGCTGTCGAACTGCATCACGCATACTTGGTCGGTGCTGCCTTCGGGGGCACTGAGGTATACATATGTAAAGGGCGCAAAGTTGCTGGCAGTCTGGTTGCGCTCTTCGCCAAACAAGAGGGAGACGACGAGTTGGGTGTCGGTGACATTTGCTTGGCCGGTAGCGTTGACAGAGTGATCCCAGCCAAGAGGGGGCCTTGCGCTGCAGCCATCAGATCCGGTGGAATTTGTGGTGTTTTGAGCGGTGGCAGAGCTGCTTAGCAGAGCTGCTGCGATGAGAGACCTTGTGTGGGTTACTCGGTACTGGAGAGGATGATGGTATATGAACCGCGTGCATCACGATACCTTTGTATGTCCTAAGGCCTACCACGCCAGGACCATCGTTGCTCAGCACCTCCTCGCTGAATAGACGTCACGTTGTAGCCTGCCCTGCTTGTTTCAATTCATGCGACAGGACGCCTCGCCAAGCGTAGTTGTATGCGCCGCAATCATGCGACAGTGACGACGTATTCAAGTACCATTAGAAGCAGCCGCAGATCCTGTAGGTGGCAGGCGATGCATGTATACTTAGGCATCCCGGGAACTTATACGTGTTGGGAAAGGTATCATGTAGCTTATGCGAGGCTGTGTGGCTTTTACGTGTGCCAAGCCGGGTGTCACGGCTGGGCATGATCCACGAGGCACGCCTTAAGTCAAGGGTAGGATAAGGACTGTCGATCTTTCAGACACCGTTAGGTCGTATGTGCGTGACGTTCTCGATGGATAATATGGTTCATGGTCGTGAAAGGCCGGCTAAACACAGACAGTACTTTCAATGCTTGCCGCCGTTTCGTTACCATACTTGTGGCTATATGTGTTCAAGCAAGAGAGGACATGATTCGACGGATCGCCAAAAGGAAAGTGGTTGCGTGAAGTGAAAAACACAGCAGGTAGAGAGAGAGTCGAAAATGTCATATTAGGGTTGAGGAAGGACAAGGGGAGAGACAGTGGGGAAAGCTTGACCTCGGGAAGTGCGGGGACGCCAAGATCGCCTCACGGGACTGATAGATAGCCTATCGCCCGTATCACAACACCATCCCACCTTCGATAAGCCCTCGCGCCCCGCATACATTGCTCTTTGATCTTTATCATGCTAATCCCCGCGATGAAGAACCGCCCTGGGTTGCGAAGTAGCTCTTGGGTCGCCTCTCACCTCAGAACAAGCCCGTCTTTACAACATGCCCCGCACCATCCGTATAGCCGCTGCTCAAGTCGGCGCAGTCCATCGCACTGATGCTCGTAAGAGTACCATCGATAGACTGATTCTTCTTCTCGACAAAGCTGCTGAGCAAGGCGCACAAGTCGTACTCTTTCCGGAATGCACATTCACCACCTTCTTTCCCCGTTACCTCTTTACCGACGAAGCGGAACTCGAGTCGTTCTTTGAACACGGCGATGTCACTACAGCAGAGAACACGAAAGCTATCTTCAAACGAGCAAAAGAGCTGAAAGTCGACATCTGTATCGGTTTTGCAGAAGCCACCGAGGAAGGTGATCACTATAATGCTTGTGTCTACTACCACGCCAAGTCCGGATCTATCCTGTCGAAATATCGCAAGGTCCATCTACCTGGGGATGTTGAGCCTTTCCCAGAACCTGATGCCGTCAACCAGCTCGAGAAGCGGTACTTCAAGCCCGGCAATTTAGGCTTTAGTGCCTTTAGAGTACCGGATCTGATGAAACCAACATCTGAACACGGCGAACCCATTTTCGGCATGATGATATGCAACGACCGGCGATGGGCGGAAGCTTGGAGATGCTTGGGTCTCCAAGGTGTCGAGGTCGTTCTGGTCGGTTTCAATACAGCAGGCTTTGCGCCGCAAATGTGGGGTGCATCACCCGATGTAGGTCCACAGGAAGCGCGTGCCGAAGCCGTTTTCTATCACAAACTGGTGATGCAGGCCCACTCGTATACGAATGCGTGTTTCTCTGTTAGCGCAGCGAGATGCGGGTTGGATGATGGAAAGTACGATCTGGTCGGAGGCTCGACCATTGTGGGGCCTGATGGGAAGATCATGGCCGAGAGCACGACGGAGGAAGACGAAGTGGTTGTGGCTGACTGCGACCTTGATCGATGTTTGCCGGGAAAGACACGGACGTTCGACTTTGCGAGACATCGACGAACGGAGCATTATGGCATCTTGACCTCGCAAACAGGAGTCGTAGAGCCTCCGCGACTATCGCAAAGAGAAAACGCTGATGGTGCGAAAAGCCTTCTGGAGTATAACAATCGACCCCTGCGATCTGTAACAGGGGCCACATCCTCAAGGCAAATCCGCATCCTCCTCTGCAACCCCAACGCCACCGAATCAATGACGCACGCTTGTCTAGAAATGCTCAAACCAACGCTTCCACCCGATGTCACGGTATCCGGTTTTACAGCCCCCAAACCAGCGCCATCAGCCATCGAAGGAAGCTTTGACAACATCATGTCCGCAGCCGCCGCCGCCCGAGCCATCATCCCAATCGCACATGAGTATGACGCTTTCCTCGTAGCCTGCTATAGCGACCACGCGCTCATCAAAGTGCTCCGAGAAGAGCTCTCGCAGCCCGTCGTTGGCATAATGGAGGCCTCGCTGTTTGCTGCCCGGACGCTAGGTGGACGATTCGGCATCATCGCAACATCCAATCGATCCCAATACACGCTAGAAGATTCCGTCAAACACTACGGCCTAGATTCTTTCTGCGCCGGTGTGCGAAGCTGTGATCTGGGCGTTCTGGAACTAGAATCTAAACCTGAGAAGGAGGTACTTGGTATCATGTGCGATGTAGCCAAGAAGCTGGTCGGTGATGGTGCGGATGTGCTGACGCTTGGGTGCGCGGGTATGACGAATATGAAGGCCGCTGTGGAAGATGCGGTGGGAGGGGATGTACAGGTCGTTGATGGTGTGTTGGCTGGCGTGCAGCATTTAGTTGGGCTTTGTAGGCTTGGGGTACGGACGGCTAAGAGGAGTGTGTATGCGAGTGCTGCGGATGGTAGAAAGCGGAGAGGTCAGGATTGGTATTGAGGGTGTTGGGAGTAGTTGTGCTTGGGTCGGAGTGCTGCTTTCGCTGCTGCATTGGTGTTAGTGCATGTATATAGGTACTCAACTTTATCTCACGCTGGTAGTTATGCCAAGATGTATTTGATCAATTCAAGCGAAGTTGTCATATATCTTCACGATGAAGAAACATGTCAGGGGCTACAAATACCGATGCGCTGAAGTTGCAACTACAGGATTGATTGAATACATCCCCCTATTTCAGATCTTCTACACAGAGAGTAGGTATCTACACATTCCACTCACGCATTTCATCAACTCTTTTTTATTATCAAATCCCACCATCCCCATCCTCACTACCCATCATCCTCTACCGTCTTATCCCCCCCTTTCACCCATTTCACCTGTCCTTCCTTCTTCTTCTTCCTCTCCTCCTCTTCCTTCCCCGTCCCCTCCCCAGGACCATCCGGCTGCACAACCCTCGGATTTGGATTCCTCACTATAAACTCGCCCATGGACACTCTTCTCCCAGCCGCGTCGGAACAGGGCCAGTGCGGATTCGACGGCTGATCGGGAGGCGGCGGCGGCGTGCTGGACATTGTGGTGTGTGGTGAGAGAGAGGTTCTTTCAGTTAGTAGTAGGGAGCGGGATTTTGTATGTGTTGTTAAGGGTGTGTGTGCGCAAGGGAGTGTGGGGTTGCTGAGATGATGAAGAGAGTTATATAAGTGACGGGTCTGAAAGGCGGTGTTGGTTCGTGAGATGACGGTATGATGGTGTTTGAGCGTGACGGGTGTTTGTGCGAATAGTTAGGGACGCAGACGGAATGGTAGCAGACGCATGTTGCACACATCTTCCGATTGTCAACAACGAGAACAGTTGTTCAATCGTTTGCTACAGCTCGCACAAGGTATGCGTTCTCCTTCTTCTTTCGATAGACCACGAATGCAAGCTGTTTTGGCAAACTCATCGTTGTCCAACTCTTCCTTTTCTTATTCCCCACTCCTCTCTCTCACATCCCTCCATCTTTCCCGTCCTCTCCATCTTTCCCGTCCTCTCCATCTTCCCCACTAGATTTATCCGCGCTTCCGACCCGCGATATACTCCAGATTCCCAGATCACGCCCGCCCCGCCCCACCGCACCACCCCTTAAAGAAGAAAACACAAAATGGAGCCGCGCTCAGCCGGTCAAGCACCGCCCAAGCAGAACGAAAATGAAACAAAGAAGGAGCTCACAAGTCAAACTGGGAGAGAAATCCGAGGAAATGATGGGAAAAGGAAGAAAAAGGACGAGGATCAGGAAAAAGGAGAAGGAGAAGGAGAGACCTGGTTAGAATTTCTTCAAGGCGGTACCGATCTAGAGAGCTCAAAGTGATCAACACCTTAGTGCCTGCTTTCCATTCGTGCTCTCCGCCTACCCCCGGGAATTCTTAAGAAGCTCAGGCATGTACATACGTCATTGTCTAAATTATCTGGTGCTCAGTGAACGTGGTCAAGACAGAAGGATTTGTCGAAATCATTAATTAAAAAGGTTGCAGGTGGCCCCAAATATCTTTCTCTTGGAAACAAAGCACAGGTGGAATTTCGAGCAATCAAACAAACCCGTACTCCAAACCCCACCATGTCCCAAAATGAACATGATAAGATACGTAAGAAAGGCTACGGCCGGGTTCAGATTACTGTACTGTACCCAATGATAGCATAGACCATGCCAAGTCGCAATCTGCAATGTTCTCCGCGATATACTAAACAACCATATAACCAAACACATGTCCGTCTAGCAATTGCAGCCCCCCGGACCCTGAGTCTGATTGGCCTCAGGCCTCAGGTTGACACCCTGTCGTTGCTGGCCTGGTCTCAGGTTCCTTGGACCAGCCTGGTCGATCGGCAGCTTCTTCGCAATGGCTGTGAAGAGCTCCTTTACATTCTCGCTCGTCTTGGCGGACGTCTCGAAGAAGAGGAGACCGGCCTCGCGGGCGTATTGCTCGGCGTCGGCGGCGGAGATGGCGCGCTTGTCGGGGGATTCGGTAACGAGATCGAGCTTGTTTCCGGCAAGGGCGATGATGATGTTCTCGTTGGCTTGGCGTTGGAGTTCCTTGACCCAGGCCTTTGCCTTGTCTAGAGAGGCCTGGTGGATGTTAGTCTGGGCGGTTGGAGAGGCGAGCAAGTGAGCAGGGACGTACAGCCTGTGTGATGTCGTAGACGACGACGGCGCAGTTTGCGTTTCGGTAGTACATGGGGGCGAGGGACTTGTAGCGCTCCTGGCCTGCGGTATCCCAGATCTCAAACTTGACGGTGGTGTTTTCATCGAGGGCGATGGTCTGGGTCAGGAAGGCGGCGCCGATGGTGGATTCCCGGTAGTCGTCGAATTGGTCCTGGGAGTGTTAGTGTCTGCTTTTTAGAGCACTTCGTGTCGCCTACCTTGACGAAGCGCAATACCAGAGACGACTGCGACTTGTTAGCTTATCTCATGGCTGCCTTGATATGCGTGCGCACCTTGCCGACGGCAGATTCTCCTGGAAGGTGTTAGTTGCCTCTTTTTATACAAATATCATCGTCTCATACCCAACAACACCAGCTTGAACTGTGCAAATCTAGAGCCTCCGGGCCGTTGGCCTTGCTGCATCCTGGCCGCCATGACGGGGGTGACGCGGCGCTATCGGGTCGTAAGAGAGAAAAGGCGTGGTGGGTTGTATCCGGGGTGAGGCAGTGGAAGGAGTCGCAGGTCACGGGGGATTCGGTCGGGGTAGAGGGTCGGATGGAGGCAGCGGTGGTGGTGGTGAGGGTGAAAGAGCTGGAGGATGCTGTGACGAGGTGCTGGGTCGCGGTGCTTGGCCCTAGCGCACGAGTCGGGGACCCTTGGCCGCAAAGGCCGCCATGACGAAACCTGGCCCCGAGCTGCCACACGAGAAAACACATAGACAACACATAGACAACACACCGCGCAACTACTACGCTACCAGGGTATACTACACGATACCCCCGAATGCCAATTTCACCATGAGCGTCGCTCTTCCCTACCGCGACATCAACGTGCACTCGTCGCCCTCGCACTACGCCTTCTCCTCCCCGTCGTCCCCCTCGGCCCCTACACTGGTAGTCGACCGCCCGTCAGGTGACATTCGCCTTCACGATGGCAAGCTGCTGGGCTCCAAGCGCGTGTCGAGCATTGCCGGCATTCTCGGCATGATCAAGCTGCGGTTAGGTACCTACTCCCTGCACAGCGCTGGTCAACTCGAATGCTGATGCATGTGAAGACAAGTACATCATCGTCATCACAAAGGCCCAGCCCATGGGCAGGATCAAGGGCCACATGATCTATAGGGTCGTCTCCACCGAGTTTCTCTCCCTGCGCGAAAAGCCGCTCCACGACGCCGACGAAGACAGCTATCTTGGCCTGCTCAAGACGCTCATCAAGACATCTCCGCTGTTCTTCTCCTACTCGTTCGACATCACCAACACCTTCCAGCGCCAAGCCCACCTCGACCCCGCCACGCCTCTGTGGAAGCGCGCAGACGACCGCTTCTACTGGAATCGTTTCGTATCCAGCGACCTCATTGACTTCCGCGGAGGCCTCAGCGGCGGATATGGCAGGCACTCGAGCGGCCACCAGCCCGGCGCGGACCCCTACATCCTGCCTGTCATGTACGGAATGCTGGAGATCAAGAACACATCCATAAAGGGCACTCCGCTTACCTTTATCCTCATCACCCGCCGATCGCGCCTCAAGGCTGGTACGCGCTACTTTTCGCGCGGCATCGACGAGAACGGCAACGTGTCCAACTTCAACGAGACGGAGCAGGTCATCATTCTCAACGACAATGCATCGGGTGGTCCAGGCGGATTTGGCTCAAACCAAAACGGAACAGCAGGTGGAAATGCCGGCAAGGAGACCCAGGTGCTTGCATACGTTCAGACGCGCGGAAGCGTACCCGTCTACTGGGCCGAAATCAACACTCTAAAATACACTCCTAAGCTGCAGGTCCGCGGCATCGAAAACGCCCTTCCAGCCGCCAAGAAGCACTTCGCCGAGCAAATCCGCCTCTACGGCGACAACTGGATGGTGAACCTCGTCAACCAAAAAGGCCGTGAGCAGCGAGTCAAAGAAGCCTATGAACAAATGGTCAGCTTGCTGCAGACATCCCCTTCAGAAAACGTCCAAGGCGACCGCATCACCTCTGAGAAATTCCATATCATCGACCCCGCCGAAGCCCAGACCGTTTACGACCGCCTCCACTACGTCTACTTTGACTTCCACAACGAAACAAAGGGGCTCCGGTGGGACCGTGCCAAACTCCTCATGAACGAGCTCGAACCGCACGTACTCAAACATGGGTATTTCTGTGGCGTCGACATGCCGGGAGATGGCAGCGGCGTGGAAGTGCGACGACACCAGACTGCTGTTGTGAGGACAAACTGCATGGACTGTCTCGACCGTACCAACGTTGTCCAGAGTATGTTGGGTCGCTTCATCCTCAGCCGCATGCTCATAGACCTGGGTCTCATGCGTGAAGGCGAGTCGGCAGAGGAAGACAAGGCGTTTGAACATATCTTCCGCAACGTCTGGGCCGACAATGCTGATGTAGTGTCGAAATCTTATTCTGGAACTGGTGCCCTGAAGACGGATTTCACACGTCTGGGTGTCCGAACCAAAGCGGGTGCGCTGCAAGATTTGAACAATTCCATCACGCGATATTGTCTTAACAACTTCGCCGACGGACCGAGGCAGGATGCGTTTGATCTTTTCCTCGGCAACTATCTACCGAGCGACTCGGGCATTGGTGGGCAGTTTCTTTTTGCCGATCAGAGACCGTTGTTCATCCAGTCAATACCGTATATACTCGCTGCGGCCGTCTTCTTCATCCTCGTGGGCAGTTTTACGAGGAGAGATGCCGATGCGACGGTTTGGCCGCTACGACTGCTTCTTCTTGTCTCGCTGCTTGTAGCGGGTGCTTGTGGCAACTTTATCTGGAGTCACGGGACGTTATATGTGAGTTTCTTGCTTTTCTTTTACCGATGAACTTTTGCTAACGATGCAAAATTAGGTCAACTGGCCCAAACTCAACCGCCAACCCCCCCAAATCGAGGCCTTTCAAGAGACTCTGACTAAGGTGAGGAACAATCCCGTCATCGGTCCGTTGGTGGGCGGTAACACGAAACATGAGCGGGGCAAGAGTGACGCGAGGTTATTGGGCTTGGAGGAGGGGAAGAAGAGGATTGAGTAGGGGGTTTGAACAAAGTGAGATGGAGGATAGGTGTGGAAATAGAGAGGGGAGAGGAGATTAAATAGACATGGGATAGGGCAAGGGGGTGTACTATTAGATGTTTCCTTGTTTCTTTCTTTCTTTCGTTTTCTCTTTTTCGGGCAGTGTAGATGGTAGTATTGTAATAATTCATGTTTGGAGGATACAAACAGCAATATTCACAAGTAAGAAAACTATTTTAGAGCATGGATTTGGAGTTATACAACTCACTCTACATCTCGTAGCTTACCCTGCGCTCTCATTACGCCTCTAGTCGTCCGCTCCCATTATCATATCTAGAAAGAAAAGCAAAACAAAGAAATTGGGTATCGTAAAGTCTTTCGCTTTTCCATACGCCAAAAAACAACCATCCATCATCGTCATCATACAAATGGTGATATTCCATCACGCTTAAGTCACTAGAGCGCAAACTCATTCGTCTACCCTCTCGCCAAAACAACGCAGTCGAAATCCTCATCCACGCCCCCAACATCGTCGTCGTCGTGATTTGCAGGCTTGACGAAATCCCAGCCCTCGCCTTCCATACGGGTGCGCAGACGTTGCAGATTGGAATCTGCTGCGCGGCGGAGTACGGCGGCCCACTTGTTCTCTACGCATACGGATGCTGGGGAGGAGAGGGATGCAGATAGCGACGAGGATGACGAAGAGGAATGGGAAAGCGCAGGAGTTTCGGTTTCTGGCTCATTTTCCTCCCAGTCGTCGAGTTCGGGTAGGATCCATAGATCGGATTCGGAACTCTCTTCGGACGCCGCGTTGAGGTT
>JAESFQ010000959.1_pt1 | contig 10520 bp, 7 predicted proteins | sample 9269431 | NCBI WGS metagenome assembly JAESFQ01 (sample SAMN14502588, study PRJNA617103) | algae metagenome | isolation source: Plectolyngbya sp. WJT66-NPBG17 and co-occurring heterotrophs from well... | place: USA: Mojave Desert, Joshua Tree National Park, California | collected 2006-08-06 | reverse complement strand
GTCATAATACGATGTCGTGCACGCGGGGATCCCAGATCTCCAGACCACGTACCTGATGGGAAAAACTATCAAGGATATCTACCATATACGCCATCCTGCACCGTTCGCTTCCAAGCTCCATTCCATGCATACAGAAAATGCTGCAGTAACACTATATAACACCGTGCCCATCGAATCAGTCACATCGTATCAAGGCCTCAGCACGCCGTGCCGCCTTCTAAACGCCTCAACGCGTTCCTCGTAGAAGAGAATCTCTCGAACACGTAACTTGGGACCTTTTTGCGAGTCTTGCACAAAGGATTCATCGTCGCTCTCAGCGTCCACATCGTCACTCGCTTCGCTTTCTGTTTCGTCACCACCGGGTGGCATAGCGCCTTCGTCCATGTCCTCGTCGTCCTCATCTTCAGTAGCTTCGCTCTCGTCATCAGATAGCATGGGGTCGTGTGTGGCGTATGCAGAGCCGCTACCATCAGCATGCGTGCCATCATGCCGCAAGTCGTAGTTCGACGGTCGGTTCTCCAGAATCTCGAAGCACTTGGTAGATAGACCCATGTAGCAGAGTTCAATCTCTGGTCGCAGGTGCACAATGTCGAGGATTTGGTAAGCGAGTTCACGTGGGTCGATGTTACTGCCATGTGCGTGGTCGGCAATGAAGGGAATGTAAAGGGAGCGGATATGAGGAATGTACGGGAGACGTTGGAGGAAGTGGTGCTACAAATGTTAGTCAAGTGTCGCCAACATGCAGTGAGGTGCAACGTACCCAATCCTTGTAGTCGATAGACACTGCGAGTTCTCGCAAGCTGTTCATACGACCGCTTGTAATGTATGTCAGGATCTCGCGGTTCAGCATCCACCGTCTCCATCTTGAGCTAGTAGTTGTGTGTCCGTCCGGCGCTTTCTCCCCACTATCAATCATGAGTTTCTTCAGACTGCCCCGGTGTCTCCGCAATGGCCCCTTGTAAATCGCATCTACCGTCACCGTAGACGCATAAGAGCCGCTTTCTTGGAGGAAGAGTACTTCGAGACTATTCGGCGCCAGTGTTTCTTTAAGAAATGTGATCAGCGAAGGAGATACTGTATTAGTGTGAATTCGCTTGAGGTTAAGCTGATATTCTGACCGAAGAGTGTACGAGGCCTTGTACGCCTTGGATGAAGAGGGTGAGCCGGGGTAGGGGGCACGAGGGGTATATGTCCTCCGCAATATTTTCCACAGCTGTTCGTGATTGCTGCAGTGGAGAAGAGTCAACGTCGATAGAATCGACCAATCAAAGGCTCTGCGGAGAATGGGGACGGAGAGAGGAACACGTTCAAGCTCCAGGACCTCTAGCTTCAGCTTGCCAGTCAGCCGAGGCTCATCTTCTGAGCCGATGGTCTCGCCACGAGACGGAGGCGTCGCATATGTCTTCGAAGGCGGTTTCTCCGTGCCGGAAAGTTGTGCAGTTTGTTCAGCACTGATTGGCTGGTTCTCGTTGAATAGACTAACAGCCTCTGTTGTAGAGTGATCTTCCATCGGATTACCAAAGTGGTCCACGTCTTGTTCCGGGTCGCGTTCTTGTAGCGAGAGTGAGGCGATGGATGGCAGGGGCAAGGAGGCAGCCGATTTCGCTGGTGTTGCTTCTACTGATCGCTCTGTGACCCCGGTAGCGCCAGACTTTTGAGACGGAGACTCTTCTGAATGGCGCATGTTGTGCATGCGGCCGACGAGTATACCCAGAACACCTCCTAGTCTTTTGTCTCCTATTGAGCATGCCGCTGTTGATGTAGTGCTGTAGTCGACTTGCTGAAGACCTTCACCTTCCCAGACGGTCACCCAGTCCCGCTGTTGTGCGTGGGCTGCCACACCGACGCGCAGTTCTCGTAGCTTCTTTTGAGACCTCGCGATCAGAATGCTCATCTCGTCGAGGTACGGTAGTTCGTCGATATCCAAGACGCTCAGGCTCTTGAGCGCAGGTATGGCGGAAAAGGTAGGGTGTTCGACTCGATCCAGCGCAGACATGCTACTCGGTGCGTACGGGGGTACCACAACGATGGGCGCTTGAACGGTGCCAAAACCACTCGGATGAGTAGCGTTTGGGGGCGGAGGTAGATTTTGATTATTGGGTATCATGGGCGGTGCGGGTGGAGGGATGGGCGCGTCGATGGTGTTGTCGTGCCATCGTATCCAGAGGCGGTCCAGACGGCATTCCTCACCATCACTCCGGTGCGCGAGGCTTGACAGCGCAAGCCACACATCGCGAAGCACACCCGTGGGCATGTCCCACACGAATGTCTCGAGATTGATCATGCGCGCAACCGCAAGCGCTACCAACGTGCCCAGCATCTTGCCGCCCTCTTTCGTGATCATGTATTCCTGCACCCATGCTTGCGGACCATTGCCAAGTGAGAACTTCTTGGTAAACTGTCCATAGTAGTTGCCGAAGCGCCGCTGCGGAACAGGATATGGATTTGCAGCAGACCTCAGCAGCGCAGTCGGCGTCTGTCCCTGTAGCCTCAGCCGGTTCTGGTGGGGAAAGCAGTCATCGCCCATGACCAGGGTCGCCAGGCCGTACGTGAGAGCGTCGACGCCAGCGCGAGGCTCATTGTGGGTGCTCTCGTCGGGCCACACGATGTCGAAGCGCGAGTATATGCATGGGATCGTGAGTCGATGGAGGGCCGAGTGGCAGAGGCATAGCGACGTGAGGTCGTTGGTGTGTGGGAGCTGTTGAGTTGTGGGTCAGCGTCGAGCCACTACCGTGCCGCATAGCAAGGTGCTGCGCGTAAGCCGCGCCTACTCACTTGGTGTATGATTTCCTTCAAGATGTCCATGGGTAGATCCAGCAGCTTCAGTGGCCCCTTGGGAGCCTTCTCTTTCCCTTTTGCTTCCATGGCCTGCTCAGCTGATGCCGTCGCATTCACCACACTCGGAGTTGGGGCACTCGTCCACACACCCTCGCCGTGTCCCTGCATCTCGGCGGTATGCGCGTCGTCCTGCAAGGGCGAGAAGCAGCGGGTGAGGTTCCTGTCAGAAGGTAGCGGCGATGCAGTCGTTGGAGTGCCGGGTGTTGAGAGTGGGGAGTCGGTCATGATGTTGCGTGGAAGCGGAACTTTGTGGGGGGCATGTAGGCTCCCGGAGGAGGGTAGGAAGCCAGGTGCAGGAGCGGCACGGTGATACGCTTCTCACATGTGTCCAAGGTTTTGCCAGCACGTCGAGAGGTGCGAGAGTTGTATCAGACCCGTCAACCGACGTGGTTGGCCAAGAGACCCCGGATCCCGGCGCACATCCGCCTTACCTCTTGCATACCCACTCCGTTCCCTGTACGACCGCCCGCGGCCGCAGCGGCCGTTTACGCCCCAACGACGCTTTGCGCGGCAACATGCGACTGACACGTTCCTACGAGTAGCTTCAACAGCTTGCCCCTGGCTTGGGGTCAAACAAAGGGTTCTTCTTGAATACAACCCGAGTTCAAGTCTTCCGTCATTCAAACTTACTAGCACCCTACAAGTATGCAGCTATCTGTGAGAGTGCGGAGACGCCCTGAGATTCGCATCTGCACATGAACATTTGTGACCATGGTACCGTTTTATACACCTGGGTATAACCATACTCAAACTCCGTGGCCAGCAGCCCCACGCAACAACAACAACGCCAACAAAATGCCAACAAATCAACGCCATATCCCTGCGCCTTGTTCAGTTCCGTTGCACGTTCAATGCTGTCTGTCCGCGCTCTGGATCCGTCATCTTGATGATCTTGACGTCGGACGTTTGCGTCACGTTACTCATCGACTGTGGAGTAATGAAGATGAACTGTCGACCAATCGAGCGTCGAGCAGCTTGGATGATCATGTGCATACTCCGCTCGCGGTTGACGCTGTCCATGAAGACGTCACTGGCACTGTTAGTTGGGGCCGCAAGAGAGGGACACTGGATAACTCACAACTCGTCGAGGCAGCGAATAGGTGAGCCCATTGCATCCCATAGTGAGAGGAGAAGACACACGGTAGAGTACGACTTCTCGCCTCCTGAGAGCGTCTTGGTCTGTCTGCCGTCTCCGCTTCGCTCCATGATATCGGGTTGGACCTTGATGAGTTAGCGCCATGTGCAACATAGCTTTGGTATTCACGCTTACATGAATGTCCAAAAGTGCCTTTTGGTGGTCGATACTCAGCGTACCCCGGAACTTGCGCTCGCTCAGCAGATAGTTGAACGTGACTCGCGCCCGAACGGAAATGCTTGATCTAAATAGCTTCCACCGGTTACGTCGGTTGTCCAGAGTAGTAATGAGTTGCTGTACCATGTTAGCCAGAATCCCGATCCTACATGCAGGCACACTTACATTACGCAGACTTCTAATGTCTTCAAAGTCCTGCATGGCATCGTGGTGCTTCTGCTTCGCTTCGGTTGCCGCCCGCGTAAGGTCTAGCTGAGATCCACCGAGTTCGCGTTCTGCCTTTTTCCTGGTTGCCTCCATGTTGACCATCTTCCTTCGGAGCTCCTCAGAATTAAGATCAGGAGGGACAAAAACACGATCTTCGCAAATACTCTTTGCACCGCTGATCACAGCTACGAGCTCGTTCCGCTGCTCCTCAAGCTCTGCTTCCCACGACTTCTTGACTTCTTCAGCTTCGGCAACCGACTCGATAGCTTTGTTCTTCTTCCTGAGCTCATCATCTCGTGTGCCCTGATAAGTGCGAACCGTCATGTGCGCCTTCTCAAGCCGGGATCGGATGTCAGCGACACGCTTTTGCGCTTCCTCCATCTCCCGCTTGTTCGCACGGTTCTCTTCGTTGAGCTGAATCTTTTGCGTTTGCAAATCTTCGTATACATTTTCACAATTCTTGAATTCTTCTTGAGCCTCCGCAAGCTCTGCCTCTCGCACTTGGATAGCTGCTTCATCGGGAGTGGCTTTCTCCAGTTCGTTTTCGAGCCTGTCCAGTTTTGTGGAAGCACGTTGGCAAGCAATTTGGAGCTCTCTCTTCCGACGTCCATGGTCTTGGATTTGAGCCATGCATGTGTTGACCTGACCATGCCGTTGACTGGACAACTGTTCCAAGGCACCAACCTCTTTCTGAGCCCGGGCAAGACGTTCCTCTTCCTGCCTGTATATTTAGTCAGCAAATGTTTCATCATTGAATCCTCTTACGTACCCAATTTGAGCATCTTGATCCACCTGCATACGTAAAGCTCCAGTGTATTCTGCAATCGGACTGTTGTTGAGACCTCCGCCACTGTTGTAGTTGAAAACACGACCCTTTGTCGCATCCCCGTCCGCAAAGGTAAAGCACATCTTGACGTTCTTGGTAGGCGGCCCGCGGGCATCCATGAACCGGGCACCTTCTTTCATGTCCTCGATGAGCACAGTCTGCTCAATCGACTGGTTGATGATGAGTTGGTTTCGAACAAGATGGTCATCAATCTGCATGTTGGTTAGTCACATGCTTCTATGTCGTGTATGCAAAGACCACGCCTACCCTAAGTGCCCTCATCCATGTCAGACCCTGTGCGGGCTCATGGCCATCGGTGTTGATGGGCGTCCTGTTGCCGATGTATATTGGAGCAGACCTGACGTTGTTAGCTTCGTTGAGGGAGCGGGAAACAACACGCACCAGCCAACCCTGTTCATGAGGGTTGTTAATATACTCTGATCTTGTTTGCTAGTGACAACGAAGCCATTCAACGTTTGACCGAATTGCTTTTCCAGAATACGGCCCCATTTGGGCTCCAGTAGCTTGACGTAACGACCCAGAGGCCCCACCGGTTCTTCCCGGAAGCTGCGCTCGGACTTGATTGCATTGAGCAACGCATCCAGCTTTCTGTAATCTGTATACCCATCGAACCAGTTGCTCTGACCTCCTTTCATTCTTGCAATGGTTCCCCGGATGCGTGTGACATCTTTTCTAGCATTGTCTACTTTTCGATCAGCTTCGTTCTGCTCCCGCTGAGCTATCTCAAGCTGCTCCTTCAGCGCTGCAAGCCCAGTGTCATGGCCTTCAAATGCAAGCCTGGCATTCTCGCACTGAACCTTGGCTTCATCACGCTCCCGGATCTTTTCGGCATGGCGACCATTGTCTGCTTCGGCCTGTCGTTGTCGGTATTGCTCAATCTCAGCCTCCAGCTTCTGCACTTTCGTCTCCTTTGCCTTGACCTCACCTCGGGCATTCCGTTCATCAGGCTGTAGTTGCAATAGTTTCGCTTTGATCTCATCGAATTTCGCTTTGGCCTCAGCTGCCACTTGTTCTGCGGGCTCCAGTTCAGTTGTGATGTCGGTAACGTTTTGTTTGGCGGCTTCGAAGGCTTGATCCGCCAGCTCGTAGCGCTCTGCTGCCTGTTCCACATCTCTCTGTAGCCTTTGTATGACTTCCTCGGTTTGCTCAAGACCTTGTTCATTCTTCGCAACCTCTTCTTCTTGTTCACGGACCGTGGCCCATGCAGCTTGTCTGGCGTACTCGGCCTCTTTGTCTCGCATGGTCTGTAGACTTGCCGCCCGTCGAGCTTTCTTCTCCAGCACCTCCATCTCGCGTCTCAGAGTGTTCAGATCGGTTTCTTTGACCTCGGCCTTCGTATTCATCATTTCGAGAGACTGTTCGATCTGCTGATAATCTCTATTCAAGTTCTCGAGCTGCGTACCCTGAAGGAAGAACTTGTACTTGTCTTTTGGTGTCGAGTGGTTCAAAAATTGTCTTGCCATGTCTTGAGTCAGCACGTTCATCGGATTGTCGATCTGCATGGAAAAGGCGTCTAGGATGTCTTCAAGCTCGGCTTTTTTGTTGGTAACAAGTTTGTGGTTCACGTTTTTTAGCTTGAAACCCGAGGTACCGGATCGACTGAAGTGTCGCTCGACGATGATCGAGTCGCCATATAGCATGGGCTTGTAAGCGAGTGGCCCTTGGTTCTTGATCTTGACAGTCACAGAGGCGTAATCCTTGCCCTCCTTGATGAGACTCTTAAGATTCTGGGCACGATTCGTGGCGGTAGCCTTCCCACCCAAGCAGATTGTGAGGGCCGTGAGCACGGCGCTCTTTCCGCTGCCGTTGTGTCCAATGATGAAGTTGATCAGAGGTCCCAAGGTTACTGTCAAATGTTCGTGACACATGAAGTTGATGCACTGAATCTCTTCAATGATGCCAGAGTCGGTCGCGACGTTTTCCCTGTTTGCCGTTGCCCGACGCTCTTTCTGCACCTGCTGTGTCGTCCTTGTCATCTGTTCGTCTTCATCTTCGTCTTCGTCATCGTCGCCGGAGGAATCGCTGCCGCTTGCTGCGTTGGATCGCTCGTCGTCTGAGGACTGGTCGCTGTCTTCGGATTCGAGTTGTCGAGGTCGCTTGTTCTGGGCAACGTTAGCATGTGTGTTTGCTGGCTCTGGGGCAATCGACGTACGCGACTAGTACTGCCTGAGCCGCTGGGATCGAGCCCATCTGTGAGAGCGCGGGGGCGCTTCCCAGACATGACTGCGGTGACAAGCGAGAGGGTGGATGGGTGCGGGTGGGCTGGAGGTAGAGGTCCAGTGTTGGCGAGTAAGGCAATTCAGGACGCGCTCCCTCCCCGCTGAGCCGTTCAGGAACCGCGCTAGTGTCTGCGCAGCGCCGAGCAGATTCACCCCCCACGGCACTTTCTCAACCGTTCGATCTCATAAACGCCCTAAAGTCGGAATCAGGTGATTTTCAGCCTAGAGCGACATGAGGGAAGACAAAGGGCTGACTTGAGCATCGCAGATTGGGAGCAGTCTGACAAGACCTGAGTTAACCACAGGTGATGCCGACACGTGACACCGCGTCAACGCGCGATTGCCTTAGCGCGATTCTATGCGAACGGATTCTAGCGTGTGTTGCGTCATTACGGTGCTGCTACAACTCATAGTATTTGCAAAGCTTTCAAGGTATCTACGTGTACTAAAGCGCATTACAACCAACATGCAATAGCCTGTATTCCGCACATCACGATTCAAGATGCATGCGAACCATTAGTCTTATCTGTCTTGTCCGGTTCCATTTCGTCTATTGTTGATAATCACCAACGCCACTTCATGTGTTTCAAAGATGGGTATATTAAGTGTCAGTACTGCGGCCGCTCACTACTATGCAAGATTAAATACTCCGCTAGGCAAAAGCCATTCAACATAGCGCCGTGCCAGCACTGCTCAGTCTACATGACAACCTGTACCAAGTTAGCGAATATTTCCAGACGCGTGACCGACGTAATGGAACTTACACAATCGCCCTCTTTGGGTGCTTGTCCTATACCCATCTCATCAAATGTCTTTGGTCCCTTGCCTGGTGTCGAGGCAGGAGATGGTGCCGGCTTGGGTGGCGTGGGTGTGACCGGCTTGTTTGCTTGTACCGGCGCAGGCTTAGGAGGTGGCTGCTGTTGTTGCAATGTTTGCACCCTGTTAGGCTTTGGCATGTTATCGTATCCGCTGGGACGACCCGCTGAGCCAGGCCGCGACGAAGGTCGAGGGCCTTGACCTGGCGTAGTAGTGGAGGGCCTGTCCATCCGTGCAGACGCCCTACTTTCCTGACCCGGTTGAACAGTAGACGGACGGGTGTGCTGGCGAGGCTCCAGAGGCGCCACATAGCCAATGTCGGGTAGAGTGGGCGCTTTCTTAAGTGGCGCCCCCGGTTGTTTCTGCAGCTTGTTCCGTCCATCTGGCGCACTGTATCCGATGTCTGGAGGTTGCGTTGTCGATGGGCGATTTTGCGGTTCCGGACGTTGAGCGCTCGGCCCTCCCGGTTGTCGGTAGCTTGCAGGGCCTCCTTGTGGCAGCGGCGCACCACGGCCACCATTAGAAGGATAGCCACCACGACCTGGGCCCATGTTATCCACGCTCGTGTGCGGACGCAGCGGCATTGGTCCCATGTCGTAACCTGAACCGGGTCGGGGACTGCCGTGTGCGTAAGGATCATTTGGAGGGTATACGTTGGGATTGATGTTAAACGCCGAGGACGCAGGTCGAGCACTCGAAGCTCTAACCTCTGGCGCAAACCCGCCGGCGATACCTGGCCGCTGTGGGCTTAGTCGAGGGGGACCGTTGTCCATGGGATACGGCGCTGCCGTAGAGGGACGGTCAAAGGGCGCCGATATGGGCGCATGTGACACCATTGGGGGTTGGTCAGACATAGGATATGGCGTTGTACTATCACCTCTAGGTGGAAACCGGCCACCTGCGGCAGCAGCTGGGGAAGCATCACCGTAGTCAGAAGGACTGGTGTCATTGATAGACGGCATAGGAGCATGTGACTTCTGCAGTCTTGCCGGCCGCTGTCCTCGCATGGAGCCGTGCTTTGACTTGATCATGTTGATTGCCACGTTTTCGTGATCCTTCTTTGACAGCGTCCGCGACAATTTGGAGATGCTCTCTATACGTGCAGACGCGTCTTTGTTGCCGTTCTTCTCGGCCTTGTCGTACCATTCTAGCGCTTTGTCGAGGTTGACTGGAGTGTTCATGCCGATCTCGTTGAAGTAGCCCATGGCGAACTCTGCTGTTGCGAGGCCGGCTGCCGCGGCACGTTGGGCGTATTGGTATGCCAACTCTTCGTTCTTGTTGAACTCTCCTTCGTGTCCACAGAGGAACCACTTGCTAATAGCCATGTCTGCCTCGGGCTCGCCCTGCCTGGATGCGAGTGCGTTGTAGTGTAGCGACAGTGTGGGATTGAACTCACAGCCCAGACTGCAAAGCTCGTATGCGGAGCCCATCTTCAGCTGAGCCTTTGCGAATCCGAGGTAGGCAGCTTTCTCAATGTTCTGTCTTGCGCCTTTCTCGTCATAGGGCAGGAACATTTCCGGCACATTGATCTGAGGAAGCTCTCGCGCCTGTAGCATACCCAGCACGTAAGCGCCCTGTGGAGCATTCTCATCGGCAGTAGCCGCAGCCTGCTTGATCAGGTGTACTCCCCGCGCAAAGTCTTGTGGTTGTCCGTGCTGTCCAAGTAGCGTCATCATACCAAGGCGGTAATTGGAGGCCGAGTCGCCTTGTTCCGCGCCAGCTTTGTAGTTCTGCAGCGCCTTGATTGGATCGTTGGACTGCTCGAATTGCATGCCCATTCGGTATTCTGCCCTCGCATATCCCTTTGCAGCCGCACGGGAATAGCACCTGAATGCCTCCTTCTTGTCTGCGCGCATGCCAAACTTGCCAAACTCCATCCACATGCCCCGCATAAAGGTCGCTTTGGGATGGCCTTGGTCCGCTAAGAAGGTGACGACGTTCATGGCATCTAAGCGCAGCTGGTGCTCGACTTGCGGTGTTGCCGGCCTCGCTCCCTGGACCTCGGAAATGCGCTGCTCGTGCAGTTGCGCGGCGTCTACGTACTGCAGTGCGTCTTGTGCCCATGCCAGCTGCATCTCCGGGTCGTTTGAGTTGAGCACGGGCAGGCGCGCATTCTCCAAGACGGCCTCCTTCTCATCGTCGGACGGGGGCACGTTCGGGGGCCTGTTGGGGAGCTTGGGGAAGGGCGAGAAGTTGGGCGAGTCGTGGCTCTGGGCGAACTGGTTGTAGTCGTGCGACGGCTGCTGCTGCTGCTGTACAGGCTGGGGCTGCACGTTTGGGG
>JAESFQ010000958.1_pt1 | contig 10526 bp, 9 predicted proteins | sample 9269431 | NCBI WGS metagenome assembly JAESFQ01 (sample SAMN14502588, study PRJNA617103) | algae metagenome | isolation source: Plectolyngbya sp. WJT66-NPBG17 and co-occurring heterotrophs from well... | place: USA: Mojave Desert, Joshua Tree National Park, California | collected 2006-08-06 | reverse complement strand
GCGTTACGAGGATGCATCGTCATAGAACTGGCCTTTAGAGGCCGCGTGAGCATGCAGAAGGACTCGAATCGGCGACGGTTCCCCCTTGCAGACAGGGTCATTGAGGTTATTGACGACACGTTGACCGGAGAGGTTCTGCTGGACGAGGCCCTGAAGATGATGAAGTCGAGCGAAAAGATGAGCGTCAATTCATGGATCGACCTCATGAGCGGTACGTTGGCGGCGCGCAATACCAAAGCTGGTAATGGGCACTAATGATGCATACAGGAGAGACATGGAACCTCATGAAAATCGGCTACCAGCTAAAACAAGTACGCGAACGACTATGCAAAGGCCTTGTCGACAAGGGCATTCTGCGCACCGAGAAGAAGAACTTCCTCCTGTTCGACATGGCTACACATCCCGTCGCTGACGGCGGGGCAAAGGAGGAGATTCGACGCAGAGTCCGGAATGTCCTCACCAACCGCACCGTAGTGCTGCCCGGCAGCCAATTCCTCCCCGAAGAGTTGGAGTTCAGGGTACTCCGAACAATCACCATGGTCTGCGCCGCCTATGCCGCCAACGTACTGGAGAACGCCTTGACAACTTTAGGCCACGAGGCGCGGGAACGAGCTTTCGCCCAAGTGGACGAGCTGCTGGCAGAATATTCACAGTGGCCGTTTGCAAAGAGGCAGGGCGGCTCACAGGGTGTGGGCGCAAACTTGGGTCAGCTCATCACGGACGAAGTAAATGGCTCCAAGGATAAAGAGCTTCAGCTTGAGGTAAGCCAATTGGAGTTTTGCTATCAAATCCCCGACACGGCGCTAACCATGTTGCAACAGGTCGTTGCTGCGTGCTTGAGTGTGTTTACTCGACTCGACTCACTGCTTTGAGCGGAGAGAATGTATCAGGAGCAGTGAAGTTAGTAGTGAGCTGTAGGGAAGCGCAAGGCTCAACAGCGAAGCCTGGACGTTTGGAGTATGTACCGCCAGCAAATCAGACGCATATAGCCGGCGAAGTTGTAAGCGGCGGCGTGTCCGGGCCGGGTCTGGAAATGTTAGGGTATTGTCAGGTTTCTGGGATTGATGCAACTACGATGGGTCTCGCGGCGAGGGGGTCGGAGTGCGATGACGAGGTGTACTACCAGGCGCTTCTTTATCTTCTTCTAGTAGGCGGGTCTTTGCACAAAATACAACCTTTATTCGATACGTCTATGCGATCGCGAACAGCAGGGTGCATTACACGGTGGCTTTTCCTTCTGAGCTTACCCAACTAGGTAGGCGCTAGGATTCGTCATGGCGTCACACGTGATGCGTGCGTGGAGACGACGGAGTGCGAGTGTAATTGCGTGCAACGGTCGGTCGGAGCAAGGCCGTCTGCTCTGGCAAAAGAGACCACGGCGGGCAGAGGCTGTGGCAGCGTTGCAGGGTGCCGACCAGCTTCAGTGTTGGGTACGGGCTGGCAGGCTCGGCGCTTGCAAGCGGGCGGGAACTGGGTGCTCTGGCGCAAATCCATCCCAGGCCTCTGCCTGACACACAACACATCATTGCGAGCTTATCCACGGCCGCGACCCCGCCCAAGGTACCGCAGCAGCTGTTTCGCCGATTTAGGTTTCCTGCCAATACTCTCGCCTGTGAAAGGCTTACAGACGGGCTGCTGCGCGCTTGACTACCCGATCGGCACTTCTTTCCCTGGACAGCCAAACAGAGGCCCAGCCCAGCCCTGTGACCTGTGACGACGCGCGAATTGCATGCTCCCCAGAGGTATGTGTATTTTTTTGTCTCCCTCCCCGATTGCTGTGCTTTGTTCTCGTCATGGCGGCGCGATGGATGCGCTTCTCCGAGATGGCGGCGGCGGCGCTGTTGTTGCTGCTGTTGCCGTCGCCATCGCATTGCCCCCTTCTTGTGGCAGGCGCGACCGCATGAGACACGCCCGCCCATTGACCCACACGAGCCTCCATCACTCCTTCCAGCCTCCATGCCTCCATGCCTCGGCTCTAACCAGGTCAGCAACACGCAGGTCGCTCCTGCTGCGCGCATCCACGTCCCCTACGCCATGCCCTCCCCGCCGCTAGCCGACTCCCACGCCTTCGATCCCGCCCACGGCGCGTCCACAAACGGCATCACCAGTGAAGGTGCCGTCCAACCCGCAAACGCCCCGACCAGCCTCAATGGAACCGACGTCGCGTCCAACGAGAACAACGCGATCCGAGACGGCAAGCAGAAAGCCAAGGCTGTCATGGCCGCCTCTGGTCTGAACCTCACCGCCGCGCATGCCGACATGGCATCGCCAGCCCAGCCCGAAGCCATCAACGGCGCGTCGCCTAGTCGCAAGCGATCGCGTTCGGGAACCCGCAAGTCATCGCACACGTCGTCTCACGCCGACAGCGCGAAACCCACAGCCTCGCAGACACATCTCCTCAATCGCTACATTGCGCGCGACCTGCTGGATAGTGTAAACAAGTACGAACGCAACAAGCATTCCGAGAAGGTTTACGGCGAACTGAACGACCTGCGCCATTTCTACCGCGACGAAGTCTATCCTGTCCGCCGACAGAATCCTGGCGCCATTTTCGGCTATGGCTACGCTGGCTACGGCAATGGCCTGACCGACATACCACCCGATCCCAGAGACCCGCGCGCCCTACCGCCAACGAAGCTGCTATACCCCGAACATGCCAAGCGCGCTGGCCGTCGACTCGCACCGCAACTAAAGGTTTCAAAAGAGAAGGGGGCGCAGCAAGCAGATCAGATCGAGGAGCTGGTGCCGGTGCGTTTGGATATCGAATTGGATAGACTAAAGCTTCGCGACACGTTTACCTGGAACCTCCATGACCGCGTTACCAACCCCTTACTCTTCGCCCAAACACTCGTCGAAGACTTCCAGATACCGCCGGAACTGCGCCAGAATGTAATGCAACAAATCGATCGCGAGATCCACGAGCAGGTCCAAGACTACTACCCTCACGCTTTCTTCGACGATGAGCCCTTGGACCCCCATCAGCCATACGCGGCATACAAGAATGACGAGATGCGCATATTGATCAAGCTGAACATTACCATTGGTCAGCATACCCTCGTGGACCAGTTCGAGTGGGAGATCAACAACCCTCTCAATGCGCCTGAGGAGTTTGCAAGACAGATGGCTGCGGATTTGTCACTATCCGGAGAGTTCACAACTGCGATCGCGCATTCCATAAGAGAACAGTGTCAAATGTTTACCAAGAGTCTGTACATCACCGGGCACCCCTTCGATGGACGACCAGTGGAAGACACAGACATACAGGACAACTTCTTGGCCTCCCCACTGCCGACTGTGTTCCGCCCGATGCAGTCTACCAAGGACTACCAACCCTACCTGTACGAACTAAGCAATGCCGATCTGGAACGAGCCGAATTGTCCATTATGCGCGAACAGCGACGCCAGAAACGATCCGTCAATAGGCGCGGTGGCCCTGCACTGCCAGATCTCAAAGATCGCCAACGGACTGTGCGCACATTGGTAGTTTCGTCAGTTCTGCCGGGTGCTGCCGAGACCATCGAGGACAGCCAACTCTTCAAGGCCACACGCAAGGTCAGAGAAGGCCGTCGTCGCGGTGCTGAGGGTAGTTCAGACGATTCAGATAGTGACGATTCGGTAATGGAGTCTCCTGCACCTGCGCAGCTCACTGGAGGCACTGCTCGGACCCGTGGTATGCGCGGAGCTGCCACTGCTGCCCAAGCCGCCATGCGATCCGCCATTGGGAGATCAGCAACTCCCGAAGTGTCGAATATCCAAACTCATCATGAGCCGAGGGCGTCCAGAGCGCTACGATACGAAGCGCGAGAAGAGAGCGTATCTGAGCCCACATCACTCATCGTCAAACTCCGCATATCGCCCGCAAAGCTTAGGGAGTGGCAGAGGAACCCAAGAGCTTTTGCAAAGCCCGCTTCGGCTCCGATGATGACACTCTCACAACCACCAACACGAAGCACGCCCACCGCAAACTCGATGCCTCCTCCACCGTCACCCGCCATGCCATCCCGCTCCACCCCGACACTACCAGCATCTGTTGAAGCTTCGCCGAAACCTCCTCCTACACCCACACCAACAACACCGAACAAGCAATGGCAGTACAGGCCGGACGGCTCATTGGAGGCACCTTGGCCAGCGCCCGCCGCTTCACAACATGTAAGATTTCTCCTTGTTTCTCAATAGCCCTCTTTCTGACCTACATTAGCCTCCCACCCCTCCATGGCTTCAGCAAGCGCTCCAAGACCTACGTGATAGAAATCCTGGCGAGCTCTTCGAATCTACCATGCGCTACGCTGTCATGAACGAGCGCCACGAGGACCCGAAGACTGGCGGAATTGTTTCCAGACAAGTCAAGCTAGATACTCTATCACCAAGCGCACCTCTGCCAGCGAACCACAAAGCGTATTTCCTGCCACGGATTCGGTGCATTGATTGCCCCGGAAAGTTGTACAATGCAGGGCCCGAGCAGACGGTCAATAATTTTGAACTACATTTGAAGAATCGCATACATATGGAGAACGTGCGCAAACGGACTGGTCAGCCTCTGTAGGCTTAGCATCCAGATTGTCTGGCTGCGCAAAGAGGAAATGATATTCAGACAAGCATAGCGGGTTCTTTTTGATACAGGCAAGCGCAATCCAGGGTATGAATTCCCGTGTAAAAACAGCGGATCAGTTGGGAGCACGTGGAGTTGAGCACACAGACAACGTGCTGGTGCATCGGCGTTCTCATTTGCCGGTTACAACTTGGAAATTTGTAGCCCCATGTTGGATTATCGGTCGAAAGAGTGGGCACAATTGCAAATCTTGGTCTTTCTCCGGGACTACTCTGAGTACCTTCCTTCTTCTTTTAGTTGCTGATGTTGTATGTAAGGTATAAGTAGGGTTGGTAGTCTTCGACGCAACGATGTAGGTAGGCGTCAATCACAGTTGTTCATATCTTCAAGCCCGTGCCATTGACAGCCCCCTCAATACCGTAAAGGTCTCTGCGCATTTGCTAGCTCCAAGTTCCCATCGCAATCATTGGCAACGACATTGTCCCCGCTCAAAGCAATCAGTCCGTCACGTGTTCGGTTCGGGCCATATCTAGCCTGCTGTCATGATGCTCAAAGCAACGCTTCTCATCACCACTTTCCTGGCCTTCATCATGAAGGCACACGCAGCCACTCTCCCAGTTCGCATCTTAACTCACAATATCCGCTATGCCGCCAACCCACAAGCCACAGGCGAGAAACCCTGGTCTGAACGCAAGCAACTGATCCTCAATGAGCTGCACTACAACACGCTCCACAACCCAGAAGCCTTCATCTGCCTCCAAGAAGTGCTCAACGGGCAAATGCTCGACATCATGGCCGGCCTCGGCAACGAATGGGCCTACATTGGCGTAGGACGCGACGACGGCAAAACCAAAGGCGAATACAGTCCCGTCATCTACCGCAAAGCCATCTGGGAACTAGTCACATGGCAGACTGTCTGGCTCAACGAAAACGGTGCCATCGGGAAGAAAGGCTGGGACGCAGGATCCGTCCGCATTGTTACCATTGGCACGTTCAAGCATGTGGCAAGCAAGAAGACCATGGTAGCCATGTCCACGCACTTTGACAACGCAGGCGCCATCTCACGTCGCGAATCTGCGAAAATCATTGAGAAGGTGGTTGCCAATGTTACTTCAAACGGTTCCTCTACTACCCTACCTTTCTTCTTAGGTGGAGATCTCAACTCTGAGACTTCGGGTGAGGCGTACCGGATTTTGAATAGCGGGTCGTCGATTATGCAGGATACCAAGGAGCAGGCCAAGTGGTCCTATGGTGATGAGTTTACGTATACGGCGTTTGACGATAAGACGAAGACGCTGATTGACTTTGTATTTGTGGGACCAAGGGGGAAGGGTGATTGGGGCGTTGAGGGGTACAGTGTGCTGCCAAATCGGTTCGAGGATGGGGTTTATGCGAGTGATCATCGGGCGGTTGTGGTAGATGGGCTGTTGAAGGTTTAGGGAAACTACCTGGACTTTTCAGCAGAGACAATGTGGAATGATATCAGGAATGTGTTCGGGCCAATGCATTGTAGTGCAACGTCCAAGACGTTATGTTCAATGCCATCAAGTGTCTGGATCAAAGCTGTCATTAGCGTGGGATTGCACGCGTACCGTGTAGAGTTGAACACCTGAGCAGCCACATGCAACACCCAGGCAGTGACATTGCGCTGCAGTTGTACGCGTACCAGACTAGACAGCCACTACTAGCTTGTCCAACAACGGTCCGTGATCACAAGTCCAATTTCTATATACAAGGCAGTTAATTGACGGTCGGAGGAAAAGCAGGTCTAGTGTGACGTTGTCAGGCGATCGTCGTCATTGGGCTTTGGGCTAAGCGAAAGCTCGAAAGCACCCCACTGAGGGGCTGGTCTGTGAACACAGGAACGACCTCGCGCACCACTCCAATTCCAGCTCCTAGACCATCTTACCACACTCAACTATACTCAAGATGGCCGAATCCACGCCTGTCGGTAAGCTCGATTCCCTATTCCCTGCTTTTATCATCGACATGCGAAGCTATTCGGACAGAGAAATAGCTTCGACCCCAGTGTTGTGCTGTCGAGGAGTCGCATAAGCTAACCCATATTGCAGACTACTCTCTGGCGAACCCAGACACTATCACCAAGTACAAGGTCGCCGCCGAAATTTCTCAAAAAGTCCTCAAGGAAGTCTCCGGTACGACGCTTCCCGAGTTCGCGCTTACTTCCTGCGCGTAAATACGAACATGACTGACCAACTCAGGATGGATCGCTGCCGATGCCAACATTGTCGAGCTTTGTGAGCGCGGTGACAAGGTCCTAGACGAGGAGGTCGCCAAGGTCTACAAGGGCAAGAAGGTGCTGAAGGGCATTGGACACTGCACCACCATCTCGCCGAGCGCCTACATCACCCCGTACACACCACTCAAGTCCGACGCCGAGGAAGCCGCTACCACACTGAAGGAGGGAGAGGTCGTCAAGATTCAGCTGGGTGCTCAGATCGATGGCTTCTGCGCAATCGTTTGCGACAATGTCATCGTTGGCAGCCCCGAGGAGGTCACCGGACGGGAGGCAGATCTCCTTCTGGCTACACACTACGCGAACGAACTCCTGTTGAGATTGATGGTACCTCCAGGCTTGGTCCCCCACGGCGACGAGGAAGAGCAAAAGAAGGCCTCGTCGAAGAAGCCATACACTCAAAGCCAAATGACCAACATGCTTGAGAAGGTTGTCAAGGCGTACGGCTGCAACCTCGTTGAGAGCACCACCATCTGGCAATTCGACCACAACGAGATTGAGTCCAAGAAGAAGATTATTCTCGCGCCTGGAGAAGGTGTCAGGGGTGAGGGTCTTCCTGAGGTTGGCGAAGTGTGGGGTGTTGAGATGGGTGTCAGTCTCGGAAGCGGCAAGGTCAAGAACAACGGCAACAGGACTACTCTGCACCGACGTACAGCCACAACCTACCAGCTCAAGCGCCCTACCTCGCGAAGCCTTCTGTCTGAAGTTGTCAAGAAGTTCGGTACCTTCCCCTTCAGTCTGAGACAGCTTGAGGACGAGAAGGGTGCCAAGGTTGGTGTTGTTGAGTGTGTCCGCACAGGTGTACTTCGTCAGTACGAAGTCGTCGTTGACAAAGACAACCAGCCTGTAGCTAGGTTGTTCACCACTGTTGGTAAGTTTTGTGATTTCCCCTGCTCGCTTCCTACATAGAGATGCCCGACATTGGCCGATGTGGTTGGTTGGTTGGTTTCCAAGTTATAACTTTGAGGCTACAAACTGCTCAAAAGCTAACATTTTGACAGCGATTAACAAGAACGGCATGCAGCGCCTGGCTCAACCTGCTGCCATTGACACCTCCAAGTACAAGTCTGACAAGAAGATTGAGGACGAAGAGATCCTCAAGATTCTGGAACAGCCCATTGGCAAGACTTCGACAAAGAAGAACAAGAAGAAGAAGAAGAAGCCCGCTAAGAAGGCCGCTGCCGGCGACGCTGCTGCCGCCGAAGAGGAGGAGAGCGAAGATGAAGAGTAGATGTAAACTCTCGGGCACCCTAACGCCATACCGGCCTCTCGACTGTGAGCCTGGATGGCACGGACTATTTGGTGACCGCAAAAACGGCAGGACCGGTAGCAAAATCGGCAAACGACCTGTGTCTGATGTACCTTGACCTGTGGTCAAGCACACGATCAAGTAGAAGCGGTAGCAATCTAAAACAATAATGACCAATTCTCCGGTCAAAATTCTCCATCTATTCTGCCCGGTATTGACTTATACAGGACCTAACAGGCAACAAGCGCGGATTCAAAGAGCCCCTTCGCGTTTTTCGGGCTGAGGCTGGACCGTGCATGTCTTTGGCTTTCAGACATAGGTTGAACATCATTGAAACATCAACGGCCGTGGAAGCGACATACACACGTATCAATCTTGGGAGCTGTTTTCGTCTGCGAGGTATTTGCCCAGGAGGATGGAGTAGATGGCGGGCTATCTTGTGCGTCTATTCTGATCTTCGTGTTATTCTGTCTATTCGTCATGTTGTTGCCCTTCAAGCACCAGGCATGGAGATTTCGGAAACTTCTGAGAGCTGGATAGTTGTATTGACTGGAAGGCGCATCAACATCGTGATGCTCTACATGAGTAGCCAAGCGTAATATAAAATAAGGTATAACACTGAGCCGAATTTACCCCTGAGGACATGGTGCATGGACTTGGTTATCTGCTAAAGGTATCTCGAAGTGGAGTTGGTTACTAGCTCGACATTATCGTTTCTATTCGAGTGCACTTTCACAAATCGTAGGATCATATCTGCAAGCGGCGATTGGTGAAGGTGAAATGGGCACGTCAGGGCAAAAGCGGACATGGTATTGTGGGTTCTAGTATAGTCGCACCACCACTATCTTACACCACTTTTTCGGCACTGAAATTCCAGTAAAATAACTGAAGAAGCCCCACCGTATCGATATATCTCGTTACAAGCTTCCGCAAGACATAGCGATAATTGCGGATGCGTAGGGGGCTGACATAATAAGAAGGCCTGTCCAAGCGTCCAGGGCACCCTCGAACAACCTTCAGCAACTCTCACTCTTGCACTACCGACCCACAACAACGGGCACGGCATTGCGGCGTGTTAAATTCTCGGACCACACGTGAAGTAAGTCTGGCCAAATTCACGATTAGTATAGCGCGCTGACCAAACTGTAGTTTCGCCATGCCGGCCCTCCGCAAGTCCCTCCGAGAGCCGCGCGACTTTCGATCGCAACAAAGGTCCAGCACCACGCCCTACGCCTCACCCACCGGCCCACCAAGCGAGCACACCAACGAGAAGAAGCAACGTTCAATTACCGAGTGGACTGAACCCCAACCGCAAACTCTCGCCCCGTCGTTTGAAGAGCACGGTTTTGCGCGCCACGGCGTCTTGGAGAACATGGCTCCCCTCGGTGTACCCCCAAAGGCGAAGGACAAGCAGCGCGTGCGCGCTCTCGATGGGCCGGCTGCTCGAAATTCGCTGCTTGGCAAGAGCTTGGGTTTTGGTGGTGACGAGGTTGGGTCTACGCCAGAGGTCACTCCAGCTCCTGAGCTCGAGCCTGACGACTCAGAACGGCCAGAGGAGGATGAGATGCAGGCCGCTTTTCCCATGCTAGAAGACGACGAGGACGACGACTATGAGCCCGCGACAAAACCGAAGAAGAAGATGAAGGTGTCGAAAACTCCGGTCAGGGGCAAGACGCCAGTGCAGAGCAAGACTCCTGTCAATGGAAAGACGCCCATGAAGAACGGCCACACGAAGAGGGCCTCGGTATCGGCGAGCCCGGCAGTACAGGCTATCTCCATGTCGGAGCCAGTCGAGGCTGCTACTCAGCGTATTCAGATTGCTGTCAATGATGCTATTTCGAAAGCCAACAGCAACACGGGCAAGCGCTACGTAGGCATTGCTTTGAGGCGCGCTTATGAGCAAAGCAAAACCGATCCCGACTTAGCAGACGCGATCGAGTCAGTTATTCACAGGAAGAGCACCAACGAGCAGCTCTACCGATTTCGCAAATTCATCAAGCAGTTCAAGCAAGAGGAAAAGACGAGGCTGGGCTTGAGCAAAGACAAGCGCTATGGCCAACAAGCCGCGATGAATCACGGAGGCTCGTTCTTCAGTCAGCAGCCATCACCAAGGGCGAGCAGCGATATTGTTCCTGATGACTCTGTCTCTGCAATCAATGATTACCAGGATCGAAAGTTCCTGAACTCCACCAATTCGGCTACAAACTTTTCGCACAAAGCACTGCAATCTGCTCTCGATCAAAATTCAGCTCAAGCGCCACCTCACCCGTTCAGTACCGCGCCCGTTCTTCCAGCGACTGACACCTCAACGGAGTCTACGCCGAGAATGCCGTCCAAGTCGCCCAGAAAACGAACTGCTACCAACGGGAATTCAGCACAGGATTCTGCAATGGATGTGGATGGAGGATTGTCTACCACTGCACCCACTCCAGCAGCAAGGACTCCAGACACTGGCGCGAGTGATTCTGAGC
>JAESFQ010000957.1_pt1 | contig 10530 bp, 6 predicted proteins | sample 9269431 | NCBI WGS metagenome assembly JAESFQ01 (sample SAMN14502588, study PRJNA617103) | algae metagenome | isolation source: Plectolyngbya sp. WJT66-NPBG17 and co-occurring heterotrophs from well... | place: USA: Mojave Desert, Joshua Tree National Park, California | collected 2006-08-06 | reverse complement strand
CGGCGTCCAGCTTGTCCTGCGCTTCCTTTGCCTTCTTTATGTCCTTTTTCGATATGCCCTCCAACCACGAATCTTGGGCGGCTTCTGGGTCAAAGGCCTTGCGCACAAAGTTTCCGGCCTCGTCAAACCGACCCTCTTCCTGCTCGGCGCTCATGTTGAAAGCATCCAGCTTGGGCGCATGCTTCTTCTTGCCGCCTGCACCTATTTCCTCGTCCATGGTAGGATCCATTTGGTCGCGTAGCTCATCATCCCCCTCGTCGCTGCTGCTCTCCACGTCATCGGTCCTATCTTTCGGACCCTTGGTGAAGTCGACAGCTACGTGACCGCCAGACTTGCTGTTTGCTTCTTGACCTTCGATCTCGGCATCGTCTAGGAAGCGCAACTTCTTCTTCTTGGTCTGGTCTCGTCGTGATTCCTCGTCCATGTCGTCGTCCTTGTCCTCCGTTGCGAACATATCGTCATCGTCGTCTTCCGTCTTTGGCGGCTCATCCTTGTTGGGTCGGGCTTCTGCGCGCGCCTCGAAGTTCTCCGTAGAGCTGTCCGAATCGTAGCCGTCGATGTTGACCGCGTTCCGCTTGATACCTGCGCTTTTGCCTATAACGTCAGCTTCAAGTGCAGGGTCTTCATCATCATCTGCATCCGGAGCGAGTGTAGAGGGGTTCCGAGGGTCGAAGCGGGGTTTCTTGGTCGAGGGTTCGTCGCCGTCCAAGTGGTGGGTTCGCGTGAATTGCTCGCCAGCACGCTTCGGTCGCGCAGGGTTGTATGTTCCACTGGAGCTAGCCATAGCGACAAGCAAAGTTGCGCGGTGTTTTGGCGTCGAGGTTTGCAGGCGAGTGTGTTTGGACGATCAGGCAGTGACGTCGAACGCGATTAATTCGGAGCTTGGGCCAGGTCGCGCTAGCCGGAGTTTAGCGGAGTTCCAACTGGCTCAAACGGCCTGCTGTACTGCTACCACGGTTCGTCATCTCTACGGCCTGTCATCAGATACACATTACTTCTACCACCTGCTCGCCATTTCTCGTGAATACCTGATTCGCCCACTTCTCATACTGCAACTATCTTCTCGCCTATTGTCTTGCATTGAAAATGGTCAGAGCGACCCCACTATCTTCTTTGTCCTCGCTCACCACGTATAGTTCAACCCAAACTTTTACGACCAGGACGATCCGATGGCCATGTATCAGTCCCTAGCTGCGCGCCGCGGTGGCGCTCCTCGACGCTTCGACGAATACTTTCGATGCTATCCCATCGTCATGTTGCCTGGCCCGGAGCGCCACGAGGCAAACCACGGCGGCAAAGTGTTCCTTCCTCCCAGCGCTCTCGACAAGCTCACCAGGCTGCACATCACATATCCCATGCTCTTCGAGCTCATAAACGGCAAGGCAGACGGAAAGAAGACACATGCAGGTGTGCTGGAGTTTATCGCAGAGGAGGGCAAGATCTATCTGCCGTACTGGCTCATGGAGACGCTCAAGCTGGAGCCTGGTGATCTGCTGCAAGTCAAGTCGACCGATATACCTCTCGGTACTTTCATCAAGCTACAACCGCAAGACTCTTCTTTCCTTGAAATCTCCGACCCCAAAGCGGTCCTCGAGAACGCGTTCCGGAACTTCTCCTGCCTTACTGTCGGCGATATATTCACATTCTCATACAACGACAACGTGTATAGCATAGCCGTGTTGGAGGCGAAGCCAGAGCATCCAAGCAAGGCCATTTGCACCATTGAGACCGATTTGTCAGTCGACTTCGCTCCACCAGTAGGCTACCAAGAGCCGCAGAGGAATAGTGGCACAAGCACACCACGCAGTGGGAAGGGCGTCATGAGCGGCAAAGGCGGCACACTACATGCTCACGGCACCATGGCAGAGGCTATCAACTATGCCGCTATTGCGCCAACATCAACGACCGCTGCGAACGGAGCCAAAGCCACATCGTCGAATTTCCTCACCACTGGTCACAAGCTACTCAAGAAAGGTAGCAAGGCACCCACCCCTCAAGCTTCCACTCCAGTCGCTGGACAGTCATCAAACCCACCTCCAACAGTACGACGTACCAACGGCCCGCAGCCGCTCCGGCTACCACCCAACAAGCTGTTCTTCGGATACGAGATCAAGCCACTCAAGGGCAAGGAGGAGGAAGGCGAGCAGAAAGAGTCAAAGCACTTTGAAGGCAGTGGGCAGTCGCTGCGCAAGAAGAAGGGTGATAAATGAGGTAGATACCCGGGTGGATGATGGCGCTGATGAAATTTACAATTCACGTGGTCCTGAGAGCAGCATTATATGGCGCTGATAGAGGAAAATGGACGATACGGCGTATGGCGTTTGATACCTTCAACTCGAGCTGCTCATGGAACCAATCAAGCTCTTCTTGCACTTGTCTTTTGTTCTTATGATGTGAGTGAGTTGACCAATTTACAACTTGTTGGCGTAGCTTACTCAAGATGTGTCCCAAGCATGTCCACCACTACCTACCCTTTTGACTTTCCTTCGCAATTCACTTTTCCTTGCTTTATCTCTCCATCATTACAAACTCTACTCCCATCAACCAGATTCAAGTGTTTACACGAACTCGACATTCACGGTCAATAAAATCGGTTTACTATCACATTTTTCTCTCCTTCTCCCTTTCTCAAATTGTAGAAAGGAATGCCCGACACTCACTCCCTGCACTTCAGCCCAAGGTAAACTCTGTCGAATAACTAGCATCTTGGAACTACCTAGACTGAGACTGTTATTTTGGTTCTACTACTTCCATCCTATGACTAATGTGCCACGCCATTCCATATTCCACTGCATGGTCGATGCATGAAGTGAGTGTGGTGTGATCTACTCGCATACCGGTGGAAGAAGAACCACCCATCTCAAGAAAAAAGAAGGAGGGAGAAAGAGGGCTAGAGACGGCGAGAGAAAGACTACACCATCTCGTCAAACACCTCTTCCCTAACAACGACACGCTTTCCACCACCCTCCCGTCCATCCTCTCCCTCGAATACATCCTCCTCCTTCGCCGCCGCCTTCGCCTTTCTAGCCCTGGGCTTCTTACTCGGCGTACCCATCTCCTCGCCTTCCTCATTCTCATCCCCATCCGCATCAACGGCATCCACGCCCCTCTTCTTACCAGCGCCGGTCTTGCGGGGCGTACCAGTTTTCTTCGCAGGTGTACCAGACTTCTTCAGCACCGCGCCGCCATCAGGGAGCGTCCAACCGTACTCGTCGAAGAGCTTGCGCTGCTCGACGCGGAGGAGGGAGACGCGGACTTGAACGCCTTTGACCGTTGTGCCTGTGTGGTAGGTCAGCGGGAAGCCGGATAATCGTAACGAGAGAAAAATGGCACCAAGGCCGTAGGTTTTGAAAAAACTAACCTGGGAAAGCAGAAACGATACGCTCGTAGTCTTCGCCTGTGAGATAGCGGCCTTGGGTCAAGATGAGGAGCTATACGAGAAGAGCGGTTTCGTAGGTCCTGGTTTGCTCGTTGTTTGGCGTGCTGGGACGAGCTTACCCTTTTTTCGTTCTCGAGGGTCCAGCGGAAGGCCTGGGTTTCGGTGTTAGTTTGCTTAGTTGGGTAGAAGGGTAAGGAGGAAGAACACACGCCGACTTTGGTATCGCCGTTTTCGGGGCCTGCGGGTTTCTTCTTGGGAGGCATGGTCGTTGAACGGAGTGGTGCTCTGGGGAATTGGATTGGGGTTGTTTGTTTGTTGGTTTGGTGTGGGGAGGTAGATGAGTGAGATGGAAGAGGGGAGTGGAAGAAGAAACTCGGCAGAATATAATATGAGGGAGGAGTTAAGTAGATGAGAAAAACTGTGGATCGTGGATAAGTGAGGATGAGGTGATGTCCGGGCCTATTCGGAATATCCTTCGGTTCACCTTCACATTGCGTCACACGGGGAATTGAGAAATATCGAAGATGGCACGCGGAACTGGAATTTATAGAGCGGACATGTTTGCGGAATGTGCAAGTAGTTTTTACTGCCGGTCTACCTATGGTCGATACAGTTTCAACTCAGAGTGTTGATGGGTATGGAAACGACTAGAGCTCGTCATCCGCTCCTATGTCGGTTCTCTCGACGGTTCAGAATGCTTAGACCACGTCTTCAAGCATCTCATCCTTGACAACCGCATCCTCCACCTCAATACTATCAACCAAGTCCTCGTGCTCAACTTCCTCCTTGACAATCTCCTTCTTGGGCTTCCGGGCACGCGGCTTCTTAGTAGGTGACATCATCTCTGCATCAGCACCATCCTCGCTCTTGTCCGTAGCGGCAGCTCGTTTCTTCGGGGTCTTGGTGGGAGTCTTAGTAGGAGCCTTGGAGGCTGCACCGTCGGGCAGGGGCCAACCGAGCTCTTCGAAGCGTTCACGTTGCTCCTTGCGCATTTTGGAGATACGCTGACGGACGCCGTTGTAATTTGCGCCAGCTGTGGCATGGTCAGTGTCGTCTTCTTTGTTGTCAGGGGTAGTGACTTACGCGGCAGGGCTTCAACGATTTTGTGGTAGTCGTCTGTGGTGAGGGTGCGTTCGATGATCAAGACGAAGAGCTATGGAATTTGTCGGTTTATTGTACACCGACAAATCTGAGCGGATTACTTACTGCGCGCTCGTTCTCGGGTGTCCAGCGGAATGCCTATACGTATGTGAGACCTTTGGTTGAGTGCTGGTGGCTTCTGCTTGTACTTACGCCGTCACCACCTGTTTCGGCAGCTTCGTCTGCGACGACCTTCTTCTTTGGGGGCATCTTGATTGTTGAGGACGGTTTGGTTTGGGAAAGTAGCTAGAAAAAGACTTGTTGATTCTGCTGGACAAATTGGTGGGCAAGGGGGTGTGACGGTGTGAGGGAGGTTGAGAAGGGTATCTAGATCAGATATTGAGCAATCAGTGATAGACTAGCGAGGATCAACCAGCGGTGATGAGGATAGGTGAGAGTGAGGTGCCGGGCTGCATCACGAAGTGGAACATCAAGAGATAACTGCGCCTTCACTGTGAAATACAAGAGAGAAGCATCGCTGCATTAACATCATGATGCGTAAAGAGTCCTGATGTCAGAATGTTGAACTCGAACGAGCAACGCCTTTGGAAAATCGATGAGTGTTGTGCAATGGTGACTGTGGTCGCTGTGATGGGCTTCGATTCGGCTTGTCGCTGGTGTCAGTCTCGATACTTGCAATTACCTCATAGAGCGACATGAGATGCATCGCCCGCGTAGAGATCATGGTCCTTTCGCAATAAATGTTCTGGTAATCGTTCCTATCGTCCAAAGAATGCACCATACTGCTCCTCGGGTTTCGCAAGTTTTATTTCGGTAGCGCTCTAGGAATACTCGGAAGCCCGTGAACAATTGCCGCGCCGAAATAGAACTTGCGAAACCCGAGGAGCAGTATGGTGCATTCTTTGGACGATAGGAACGATTACCTGCGCCGAAATAGGTCGAGGTCTGTCACATCAAGTTTCAAGAGATGTGTTCATCGAAGAGTTCGTTTGATCCGCACGTAGAGACCAGGGGTAAGCATACCCTGTACATGCCCATGAAAGCTGCATTTCAGTATGCACACTATACCCATAAACGCCATCTGAAACCGAGGTCATCGATCACATCGATGTTCCTTTGACGTGCAGTCCCGTCATGACCGCTTCACTTCCCCAGACCTATATCCATCTTCAGCTTAGACCTCGGTGATCTCCCTCAGGCGGCGAGTGGTCGATCGGACGGCGGCAGCGGCAGGGGTGCTATAGCAAAATTAGCCACGTCTCGTTCCTTGGTTCAACGGTAGACGTACGATAGTGTGTATGCGCCACCTGCGATGGTCTTGTTGCATCCCTTTGATTTGCACTGGAAGATGCCGACCGCGTTGCGACGCACGGAGTTCTTGCCGCAGAAGGAGCAGACGTAGCGCGCGTGCTGGGAGATTTCCATACGCTTGATGGCCTTGCGCAGCGAGGCACCGTACCTCGTTCCGTACTTTCCGGTAATGCCGACCTCTAAAGAATGCGTTAGAACCATGCGCAGCGAGTTTGCACCGGTGGAAACATACTCTGTGTGCGTTTGGACATGGTGACGGGTTTTGCGTGGTTGTTCGGGGGTAGGGTGGAGTGGTTGAATCAAACAGACTGCCGCAAATTGTCAAATTGCTGTGTCGCTAAGCGAACGCACGTGACGTCGGACGCGGATTGGTTTAGCACCAGTCATTGCGGGGCAGGTAACTTGCATTTGGTCACGTGATGCCGCCGTGAGAGAACATCAAAGTCTCGTCGGATCCCACCATCAATGTGGCGATATCCGAAGCGCACAAGGACACTGCACATACGTTACGATCGACCCCCAAAGACAGGCGAGTAAGAAGCGAAATGACTTCCACTACCTTTCAATTGTCTACTGTTCAGCACAAGTCCCACATTTGTATGTTGCTTTTAGGCGGGTACATTATTCGCACTCGACATTAACGACATGACTCCCGTCACGAACGCGAATGCCTGCTTTATCGGTCGTGTAGGCTTTGGATACCCGATGCGGATTCTGGTAGTTCTGCATAGATAAGAGTGGCTCGTACGCAAATCCATGGTGAGAAATATCTCATATATCACAGCTACCCCATGAAGGCTGGCTTACGAGTCTCCGCGGGCCGTAGGGCAAGAACTTAAAAAGATCTGGAGCAATGGAAACGGGGATGTCCACCTAGGAGAAGTTCTTCAACTTTAGTGATACCAACTTCGATACTATCACAGAAAACGGCTCGGCTTCCCAGACATCAGACCAACAGCACATCTGTCGGTATTGTTATCACACCAATGAGCCTCATAGTCTAACAAACAGTCTTCCCCTCTCTGACGATCGGATGGAAGCCAAGCCAAACAAAGACGAGAGCGTTAGTGCGCAAAAGCATGGAGTCAGCTCTGCGAAAGCCAAGCGAAAACGTTGGGACCAACAAACCAACAACAGAATAAGACCGAATAACTCGGAAGACCAGAGTTGCTCATAACCGCATTACCCCACAGGTGCAAAGGTCGTCCTCAACAAACACTAAATTTAAGCGAGGAGAGTTTGCCATAGACTGGAGCCAGCCAGTCCATTATCATGTCCAGCCGTACCTTGACTATGTTGAGACCTACCAAGACCAAATCTCAACACAGATCAAGGCACATAACAACTGTATCTCGGGAAAGAGACCAAGTGTCGAGTTCGATAGCGAGGGGACCAAAGACGTCAACTCAGCAGGCAATCAGACCACAGACGTTGGATTCGATATCGCCTTCACACCACCCACTCATGCCGCGGAGAAGAGCAACAGTATCGTAAGGAAACGACCAGTCATCGAATCAGATGACGAGGAGCCGATGGATGTCGAGCAAGAAGGTTTCACCACTTCCCGCGACGCAGAAGTGTAAAACAGTATGTCATAAAATAGTATACCAAGTTCTAGCGTTGGAGAACATCAGATAACGGCTGAAGATGCCTCTCCTCAAGCTTCGGGTAAGCGCTAGAGCATATGTAGGTCCACAAGCAGGCAAAGAATGCCCAGTGATTTAGGGCTGACGTAGGGTGGCCAGTGCTTCGTGCCTCTTTCGTTGAGTGTGGCATCACCATTCCCTGCATACACGACACCACGAAGCTTGTTGCTTGCCAACAAGAATGTCGATCGAGAGGCGTGCTATTTGCTTTACCACCTCGCCCGTTCTTCCGGCATGTTGCATACAACGAGCACTGTGACTTTTCATCCTAAATTCACCGTCTTCTCTGGCAGCGAGATGCATCACCGTCAGCCCGTGCGGATAGCCCCAGTGCCACCGACAGCTAACTGCCGATGGCGCCTTCTGGTGATCTAACCTGGACCCAGCTTGCAATGAACGAACCACAAGCGACAACCGTCCAGTGATTGCGGAACCATGCGCGCCACTGAGGCTGCACCACATCATAGCAGGCGGTGCTGGACTGCCATTCGATGGTCAAGATGTATACCAAGATGCAACTAGGACACGAAGCTCTGTGGCTTCAGGCCGCCGCCCAGCTCCTTGCTTGCACGCGCGTGTCTGCGGCCCGGTGGACGCAATTTGACCCACACCACCAATGAGACAATCTCCTCAGCTACATCAGGTCATTTGACTAAGCAGCTGAGCTTCTCTTGATGTCTCCGCTAAGCACATCAGAGAAAGGACGATTGTCACGCTTCACACCCCGCAGGGATCACCCCCCACTAGTCGCGAGCTTCAGATGATGCCTACAGAGCACGCTCGCCTCTGATGCTACCGCAACCTGTTGGAATGGCCCCCTCACTTATATGAGCGCTTTCCGATTGTTCGACGTACTCATGTCTCTTTTGTTCCGTTTCACGTACCTTGCGCAAACCCATCTCAAGACGACACGGCTATCGGCCCGAACTCCATCCCCACAGTATGTGTATTCGCGTAGTTGAAAAGTTTCCCGTCTGTGGTTGTATCTACCACACGCACTCAGTGGATCGATGCGCTTCCTATGGACGACATGCTGTGGTTGACAAGGTCATCTGGGTTGGAGCCTCGTGCCAGCAACACAAGAGTCGCTGATACCGTGTACGAGCAGAAGAGCATCAGTATCTGGCGGTTCCGACACTTCGCTGCTACCTGAGATGCCAAGGGTATAGCGAATGCCCCGGACAATGCGACAACGCCGTGTGTCAGGAGATGAAGCTGAAACACCGGTATTCAAGTCATGAGCTGTCGCATAAGAACAAGGGGCATTAGAAGACTGCGATGATATGATGTGTACGTTTAAAGTCTGATTTGGAGGATAATCTGCTAACAGATTGATGTAGAAGACGGCTGGAAACATGAAAGATACCCTCTAGACGAGACATAAGTCTGCTTGATGATATGCTTAGGCACAGACAAACCCCGACCGGTCGACCCCAATCTTTCGAACAGTAACGAGGCCATGCGTCACCCCCCAGAGGAGCGAGATTTTCAATGCAACACAAAGTCCGGTCAGAACTGCGACTACATATGCATGCCCCTTATCGAAACGCCTGCTACACTGCTTGCCGCAAGACCCAAACTTGGACCAAGGCCGCAAAGCACTCATACTAAAGAAACGACGCAGCGTCTTTTCTAAATCGGACGCGGTTCGGTGGCGATACAATTCATCGCTCACTGCTGGACAATGTTCTGACGTCTGGGATACCGCTCCTCATCGTGTCGGGTCGGGCTTGTGACGACTGCATTCCCCCTTGTCCTGCGTTCTTGTCGCCTTCCCGTACGAATCGACTCGTTATCCGCGGACACATCGACTGACGATGTCCGACTTATTCGTCCGCTGTTGTGGTATGTTCGGATACTCTGCATGATCTTATGCGCAGCGGCACGGTCGTGGTCACCGGATTGGGGAACATCTGGAACGTTTCCACTATCGGTAAAGTCTGGTCCTTCAAGTACAATATGCGGGGTAGTAGTGCCACTCGTCGTCCTGACGGCACCGTTGCTGTATACTGAGGAAGACCTCCGAGTAGCAGGGTGGCGGTGGCGCCGTCTCGCCTGTTCGACAAAGGGGAAAGATTCTCCAACCGCCAAGTTCGCTGTCGCAATGATCATAGGATCGAGGCTGGCCATGGCGCGATACTCCTCATAATCGTGTGAACACGACCTGTCAACCGGTGCATCATACACCTCTTCATCCACCGTTAATCTTTCTCTCCTGAGCTTCTCAACTTCATCCTGCAACGTCTTCCTCTGCAACACATTCCCCCGATAGCGAACCGGCAGTATATCCAACGTTTCGATGGAAGTACATACAGCACACTCCACGCACTCGAGGCGCGCGATATCGCGTCTGAGTTCCTGCTGCCCCAAGAGCAAGTACTGCAACGTGTCGAGATCGGAAATGGTACTTTGATCTTGGAACCCGCACGACGTGCTTCCCGAGGTCTTGAGACTGTGGCCGAACTGGCACTTGAGTGCATGGACGACATGTGGTTCTTCTCTTAGGATCCTGTCTTGTTCCAGCGCTGCCTCAATCACCTTTCTGTTCTCGTCATAGTGCATGCCGCGCGCTTTGAGCGAATCGTCTTTGAGCGGCAGGTCTCTGGTCATACTAGCCATCTCGACCGCCTGGAGGCTATGGTACTTTGACCGATAAGTCAAGGGTGTGAAGACACTTGGCGAAGGCAGCTTATTCCTCAATCGCTCGTGCAGCGACACCTTGACGTACTCGCAGTGGTCGCAGGGTGGCGGCGGTGGAGATGCATCGGCGTCCGGGTCATCGATACATGTCGCTCGCCTCTTACGATCCTCGTTTAGTCGCTCCGTGGCATCGAAGAATACGCCGCTGACTTTGTGTTTGGGGAAGAAACTTTCGATGTAGACTTGCATGACTTGGTCTCTGTCGGGTTTGCGCTCCGAGAACTCGGGTGGCTCGCTGTGCTCGTTTCTAGCTGGCATCTTGCATCTGTGGTACTCGATGTTGGTGCGGGGGTAGCCTGGAACGCGGAAGCGGTATGTGTTAGTATTTTGATGCTGGGAGTATAGAAGTAGGGGATAAGCAAGAAGACTTACCTTTCTCGTTTCGAAGCACTT
>JAESFQ010000956.1_pt1 | contig 10531 bp, 9 predicted proteins | sample 9269431 | NCBI WGS metagenome assembly JAESFQ01 (sample SAMN14502588, study PRJNA617103) | algae metagenome | isolation source: Plectolyngbya sp. WJT66-NPBG17 and co-occurring heterotrophs from well... | place: USA: Mojave Desert, Joshua Tree National Park, California | collected 2006-08-06 | reverse complement strand
ATGTGTTACCCCAGAATGCGGCCTCTTGCGACTAGCGCAGCTATTAAGCCTCCACGTTCATTTGCTTATATTGCAAACCCACGGTCTTACCCGGTTTTGGAGCGCGGAAGCAGAAGCATGGAAGACTTCCAGAAAAGACAGTTTCGCCTCACAAGGGACTTTAATTGGTTGCTGTGATGCTTGGTGTAACATCCCGTGCAGTTTATATTACAAGACCCCAGCGCATATTCATATGCAGGTCCCCGCGGGCCTAATCTCCAAATTAGCCAGGGTAGCGACATTTTTCCACCAAGGACTAAAGTACCACTACATATGATCACGCTCCAATCCTCCTGCTTCTGAGGACATGTAGCTTGCATACTAACGCCGAAGATACTGGTCTCCGAAAGTAGCTATACAATCGTTCCGTGTCCAAACTTGTCTAGCAGAGATGTGACATGACAGTTTAGGATTCCGTGAAAACTACTCAAATGGCCGCATGTGCGATCAAAACGTGTGAGCGCATATTGCCCCCGGTACTAAAAACCCCGCAAGACTCTCAAGCTGACCATGCTTGCATGAAACACCCAGGACATGAGTGTACCGACAAAGTGAAGGCTTGCGAATACTAAACAAAACAAGGAAGAAAGCTAGCAAGACAAGCGAAGAAGAGATTAATTCCTGAAGACACCCCAACTGCCTTTTGAACGCCGAAAAAGAAGAAGGACCGGATATCAAATGGGTCATCAACCCACAGCTTGTTGCATAGAAGACGCGAACTGCAGTCAAGGAAACTTGCCCTTTATTATGTCGTCCAGAGTCGTATCAGACATCTTGTCTTCTAAAGGGCGACCGTGCTTCCCCCGCTCACGCCTGTACTCAAGTGCGTCGAGGCGGCGTTGCAACAACTTGCGTGCATACTCTGCTCGATCTGCTGGCGAAAATGGATTTTCCGGAGGTGGCGGCTTGCATAAAAGTATCAGTACATGGAAAATGTGTTCCATCTCTGAAGACTACTCAGGGCGAGGCCTCTTGGCCCCGTGCGGGTTTTGCCAGCTGCCATCGTTGCCGCCCTGGTTGCCTTGGAAGAACCCTGGGTTGAATCCTGGGTTGCCACCGAACCCTCCTCCTATAGCCTCACCGTTAGCGATCATTCAGGTAAAGAATTGAGAAGTGTAGGGGGTAAGTCACTAGTCGGTGAATGAAAATTTCTCCACGTACCCATTCCTCCCATCATGCCCATGTTGCCACCACTCATGCCCATGTTGCCACCGCCCATGCCCATCATGTTGGCTCCCATTCCCATCATGTTACCAGCCATAGGCATGTTCATGCCACCCATGGGGTTTCCTCCCATAGCGTTCATGCCCATGTTGCCGCCACGACCACGATTGCCCATGCCACCGCGCATGTTACCGCCCATCATGCCGCCGCGGTTGAAGCCGCCTCCGAAGTTGTTCATGCCGCCCATAGGGTTGCCGAAGTTGCCCATGGGCGCTTGGGCACCGTAGCCTCCCATGTTGCCAGCCATATTTCCACCAGCAGGAGAAAAGTTGCGGTTGTTTTGGTAGCCCATGCCACCTCTGTTGAAGTTGCCACGGTTATTGTTGTTGTTGTATCCTCCTCTGTTATTGTTGTTGTTGTTGTTGTAGCCGCCTTGGTTACCGTAGTTTCCGGAGGTGGCGCGGTCGTTCCTACCCTTGTCTCGTGCGGGAACATCTTTTGGCAGTGTCTTGAACGGATTGACGTGCGGAGGACTGAAGATCGCGGTCGGCTTCTTCGTATGGGCTTGGTCTCTGAAGAGGCTCTCGATCTGGTGCTTCAGAGCAGTGGCTGCTTGGGGTGAGTTTAAAAGAGTGAAAACTTGACTGCCAAAGTTATTAGCATATTGCGCCTTATGACTACAGAAGGTGACATACCCTTTGCTCTTGCCGTTGACCTTGTGCTCGTTGAAGGTTACCTCGACAAGTTCGTCTTCGCAACCACTCTGGTTAGCCCATCCGCGGATGTCTTCTTCGCTAATCCACCAGTTCACATCGTTGATCATCAGTGCTGCGGTTGCGCCGGGGTCAGTCGGGCGATCATCGTCCTCACCCTGCTTGCGCTTTGTACCCTGTTGCTGAGGGGCTTGTTTGTGAACGTCTAGGCCAGCTGAGCCTCCTGTGGATGCTATCTGTTGGGTGCTCTGGTCATGATGGCCGTCTCCATTTGTTGCTTCATCTGCAGAGTCTTTGACCACTTGGTTGCCGTTCTCAGTCTTGGCAGTATCCGATACGTTGTTCGATGTCGCAGCGTTCGCATCCGTGCTCGCGGTATTCATGTCGGTTATGCTGGTGTCTTGCTGCGTGGTCGAGTCCTGGTAGGAGTCATCGCCGTAGATGTCGATATCGAAGTTGTCGTCGTCAGCCATGTTTGCTGTGGTATGTCAAGTCAACTGCAGTAAGCGATTAGGTTTGCTCCTGTATTCTTTCTTTGATTCGCTCTTAGGTACTTGATGTGCTAGTATCAATAGCCAAAGTACATGCAATTCTGTGATTGGCATACAAATCAGCATGATGAGATAGAAGGTGTTGTAGAAAAAAGTATGCGCTTGCAGTCCGTTGCAATGCGAAGGCGAGAGAAGAAACAAACAGCGTAGAGTAAGGCCATACGTACAGTGCCGCTGTCGGCGCGTGGTGACAAAGTCCAGAAAGACAGCTCAGTGCAAGACGGGATAGTCCGATCGCCCCTGGCAGATGCGGAGATGTGAAAGGTACAGGATGTGGTGTGAGAGATGTGTGTGTGAAGCCTCAGCCTGCCTCCTGCGCCTGCTTTTGCTAGCTTCCAGTACAGTCTGCACGAAGCAATATTGCTGTATACAATATCCTTTCGAATTGATGCGGCGCTTAATCGTGCGCTACCAGTAATAAGAAGAAATGGAGAGCAACGAGGACGAGCTCGATGTAGATGCCAAACACGTTCCCCTTCAACCCTCAACTCTGCACGCGTATTGACGTAGGTGGGCGAGCTGCGATCGCACGTCTCGGTACTCGGTCTGTTGTCTAGTGAGTAACTTCTTTCAGTGACAAACCTGGGGAAACGGGCAGAGTCGTCTTGTCGGCGCGAGAGTGAGCGACCGACGAGGACGCGGATGCGATTGCTCGAAGCTAGCGTTGCGGTTAGCGTGCTTGGCAAAACACCTACCCCTGTCGGGCTTCTCCGCAAGGCCAGATTGCCGTCCGTCTGGTAATTTGGCAGCTAATACCCTGAGTTCGCGACATCTCCAACCCGCGACACGTTCAACTCGATAAACCACTCACGACACCTCCAATCGCCTTCACGAAACCACAGTCGCACATCAATCGCCATGGAGAACATCAAGGAGTTCGCTGAGTAAGCCAGACTGGAATCGCACAATGAGGGAGTGGTGGCTAACCTGCGCGTAGTATGCCCGCTGAGTTCCTCAAGGAGGGTACTCTGTTCATGAACCGCTGCACTAGTACGATCGCCTCTCTAAACCGACGATGACATCCCTAACACGACTGTAGAGCCCGATAAGAAGGAGTTCATCAGGATATCGCAAGCAGTCGGAATTGGTTTCCTGATCATGGGTCAGTAATAGGCCGTACGCTCATTCCCGAGGCCATCAAATTGACACGTTCACAGGCGTCATCGGCTATGTCGTCAAGCTCGTCCACATTCCCGTAAACAACATCCTCGTCGGCGGCTCATAGACGTTACCACGCCACAGCACATCGATTCTCTTCCCTTTGCATCTTCGACCACGACACCGGTCCGTTCATCATATCATCTTGTATTAGGGACATTGGGAGTGGACAGACCGGCCTTCACTTTGTGGGCTCCATAGGGGACATATGGCACACTCAAAATGGCTGTACAGTACGGAGGTTGGGTCAGCGGGAGTTTGATTATATCCAAATTTATGCATGCGCAACATGGATGTTGACTGAGTCCACAGACCGCTTGACGTGATGTAGCCTACATGACGTGGCTTAGAGTCCATGACGGAGTGCTTTCGACGCAGTGAAGGCCACGTTGGACAGAACCGAAAGCCCATACAAATATCCAATAACCTTACAAACTCCTTCCCCAATGCCTATACACAATACCTATGTTCATCTATCCGTCGCACGTCTGATAGCGTCAGTCGATGCAGACGCTTTCACTCCTCGTTCATCACGTCTTCATACCACATATGATGCCTTCTCGCCCTGCCCTCAACACTCCTGTAGAGCCGTTCATCGTGCTGCAGTTGTGCGTTGACGCGCCTTCCGATCTTCGGCTCTGCTTCGTCTTCTTCAAGGCCATCGTTCCAGGTGTGGACGGTGCAGGTTCCCTGTGAGGTACCCCAGCCATTCCATGAGGTTGCTAGATATTGTTAGCACAAGCACCAAGGACATGGCTCATATTTGACGACTCACCAGCAATCATAGGCGCGTTAGGATGCCAGCTCGCATCGCGGACACACGTCTGCCATCTGCCTTCGTTCCTCCCCCAGTGCTCGTACATCCCGGCGAGAAGATCTGGGTCGCGCGGCCTCGAGTTTTTGGTCGCTTTGAGAACATCGACTTTGCCAGCAAGAGTCGCATCCATGTTCCAGATGTATACCGAGCCATCATAGCTACCAGAGTAGACATATCGCGAATCTGTGCTACCAGGAGGTGAAAAGTGGCATCGAATAAGCGTCTTCAGAACCTTATGCCCGCGGAACGTGACAAGCGAACAGTCGTGCGGATGTGGGCGGTAGTCATCGAAGTCATACGCGTTCGATCGATACTCGAAGCGGTTCGTGTACTCATTGGGATCGATGCGGTCGGCCTTTTCTTTCGACATCATTTTCCTCAGATCCCAAAGCTTAGCGGTCTGGTCTTTGCCGTTACTAAGCACATACCGTCCATCTCCTTTGCTGTCAACATACGTCAGCCCCTCGGTATGGCCAAGGAAAACACCAGCTTCTCGGCCATCACCCATGCTCCTTCGGTCCCAGACCTTGAGCGTCGTGTCGTCCGAGCCGGAGTAAAGAATATGTGGCGATTGAGTGTCACCGAAGCAGACTGCATTTACGTCATCCTGATGACCTGGTATGCGTAGAATTGACTGTCGGCGCTCAATGTCGTACACATAGACGGAGTTGTCTCCTGTTCCTGCTACAATCTCACGGCCATCGCCAGAAAATCGTATCGACCAGATCTAGAATTATCAGCTACATCTCAAAATTCAGATGAAGATATCGTACACCAAAGTATCCGCGGAATCCACGTGGAGTGGGTCGACCGAGGTCTGCAAAATCAAGGTACTGAGGGTCAGAGTCGTTGTCAGGATCAGTGTGTGCTAACGCGACGATACTTCTAATAGAGCTGTACGCCAGGAAGCGGTTGTCTGGACTCAATGATGCATCTGTGATGGTCCATTGGCCGCCATCGTACCTCACAGTCTGTGGTTCGTTAGCTTAAAGGCGCTTCGTACCCAAGGATGTTACTTACCTTGTAGTACTTCCAGTCGTATGGATTTGACGTATCGTACATGCGTACTTTGAAGTCCTGAGCGCACGAAAAGAAGAAATTACCGTCGTCTGAAAATTGACCCGAATAACATCGAGCATTGTAGTGTATGATTGTGTCGGCCACCGACTCTGGTATCATGTTTTGCCTCAACAGTCTTGTGGAGTTCTTCTGGCGACCATCGCTACCAATACCCAACTCTCGTCGCATGATGTTGTAAGCTAGCCTCTTCTTTCTCTTGAGCGTGTCCTCTGATCGTGGGTTTGTTCCGAAATTGCCACCTTGCATCAATTCCTGGCCCTGCTCACTAGGTACCTTCTCGAACAAGTCTCTGCCTCGTGGCCGTCGCCTTCTGCCAGAAGTCCTTGTGGGCCCGACAGGATCATAGCCAGTACCGGGGTCGCTATCCTCTTCCTCTTCCTCTTCGTCCTCGTCAAGTCTGCGTCGCCGGAGCGAAGATCGTGGAAAGAAGTCGGTGGCGATTATCCGGCCTAGCCCTGCATGCCCAAGTAACTGCATGATCTGTTCGCGAGTAATCATAACTGGTCGGCGGGGGTTGTCTGTCTCATCTTCCTCTGCATCGTCATCTTCGTCCTCGTTCTCGTCTTCTTCGTCTTCATCCTCCTCGTCCTCATCCTCGTCGTCGTCTTCTTCCTCGTTATCGTCGGTGTATTCGAATGCAATCTCTACTCCGCTAAGGTTACTCAACCTTTCGGCGGCATCTTGCGAGAATGTTAGTAAATAGGCTATGAATGATGCATAACAGAGCAGTATATACCATGAAAGCTCAGATCGCCTTCACCGTCTTCATTGTCGTCGGTGCCCTCTTCTGCAGGCACAAAGTCCATATCTATGTCGTCATCATCATCCTCAGTATCTCGCCAAAATGGGTCACTCGGATCGTATACAATGGTTCTCGCTGTGTCCTCGTCGGTGGGTGGGCTGGTTGGGGCGTGTGACGAACTCATATCTGCGAGAAACAGTTCTGTAGACGTCGCAAGTTGTGCCGAGGCGACATGGTGATGTTGCTCGCAACGGGCGGGAGCTTTGTAGTAGTGACGGTAATAAGGCTATCTCCGACTACTCCACTCTTATCGATAGACCGAGCCTCGAACTTCAGCATGGTCACTGCATGGGGTGAGCGAGCGCGTGAGAGTATTCGATATGCTTAATTCACTACGTAAAGTGCAGCTGCTCAGAAAGACATTTAATGTCAAAGATATCCAGAACAATGATCCCATATCTAGCTTAGTCCGTATCAGTGTCCTGATGCGAGATCATGAGCTCAGGATCCGGATCATCGTCTTCAGAATCAAAGTACGTCTGTTTAGGCGGAGTGCTCTGCCTAGGCGGAGACCGACTAATTCTGATAGCAGATCCCGTCATCTCTTCCGGTTGCTTGGTCTCAAAGCCATCATGGTCTATTAGTGGGTCTGTGGCTCGCTCCTTGCCCTTTCGTTTCGATCCAAGAGCCTCCTCCAGCATGTTCCTCCCTTGCGTGAAAGCCTCGAGCTCAGCGCCAATAGCGCAAACCAGTAGATTCCAACTTCGCGACGAGGCAAACTCCAGCTTCTCCTCCAAGTAGGCAATGGTTGTATCCATTTGCTCGAGAAGTTTAGTGGGATCAGGGGCGCTCTTCCGCGGTGCGGGTCGCATGGACTCCAGAAGGCTTGTTTCATAGTCTGCCACTTTCTTCATGACATCTGTCCATAATACTGCACCCTCATCAAGCGCACCTCGATCTGTGTCAACCCCCTCGCACCGTTCAGCTAGTCTTGTGTATTCGTCCTGCCAGAACTCGCGCGCCATTTCAAGTGTCCGTCGCTTTGCGGGTAGTGTAAGGAACGGCGATGAGGACATCGGTACGTGGTCGGCGTTTGGAGGTCGTTCAAGGAACTTGGAGACTTCTCGATCTAACAGTGACAATGATGTCTTATAAGATGCCAACTTTGCTTCCACAGAGTTTTCGGTATCGGCCAGCTCGTCCAAGACGCGCCGATGTCGTCTCTTGAGCGCCCACAGTTCTTCTTCCTTTTGTCGAATCTCCTGTTCTAGCTTCGACGCTTCCGTCTGCAAGCTCTGTGCCCTTGCGCCGGCATCTTCGCTCTCTATGTCTCTAATCTTCTTCTCGAGCCGTGTGCGCTTTTGGCTCCACGCATCGGTCTTCTCTACTGTGCTTTGCAGTTTCCTCAAATCCTCATCTAGAAGATCTAGTTCCTCAGACTTGACGCTGGCAAGCTGTCTTATCCGTTTATATATGCCTTGTCTTGCTGCGTTTAGCCCCACTTTCCTCCTCCGCGTTACGTTGTGGCCGTTTCCGTTCCCCACACCTTGATCGCTCGACCGGACACTGCTAACGGTCGGTGTAGTGCTTCCATTTGACATACGATCATCTGGTATAGCATCTCCTGCGCCACGACCACCCATCAAACCATCGGCCTGTGCGTCAAGTAGCTCTTGCAGCTGTTGCTCGAGATGTTTAGCTCGCCGTTGCAAAGCTAGTAGGTCATCGGGAACGCGCAGTGGCGGAGAAAGGCTGGACTTCGGAGGGTTCCATAGTACTGACGAGGTTACAGGCGGTGGTATTCGTGGGGACGGCGGAGAGTTGTATAGCGGTAGCTCATGTTCGCGCGCGTGTGGATCTTCGAACGACTTTCTGAATCGCGGCGGAGGTGAGAACGAGCCTAGCACAGAGTTGAAAATGGACATTATGATTAACTATGAATTTGTGGCGCGGTCTGTAACGTGTATAAAGAAGCGTTCGTGAGAGGTGTTCGTAAGTGGTGTTCGTAAGAGGTGTTTACGCATGTGATATTGTTGGTATCTCGAGCATGTGAACGAGTCATGCGCGCTCCGAGTGCCCTTAGTCAGCCACGTCATTCTGGGCAACTTGGAGAGCGTGAGAGACGATGTTGGTGCGCAAAACAGCCCTCAATCCAGTGACATAGCGGCGCATAAGACGCAGTAACATAGGGTGGCTATCTCTGGAAGGTGAATTGCGCTGGAACTCTATTGCCGCCCTGATTGAACCCACCCAGGCTGCATGAAGTACCTGGCAACAATGTTCGAATATTGCGTTTTTGTGTGTGAAAACTTCAATCTTTGAACGAATAGAGAGAGAATTCCACAGCTTAATGCAGTGAAATGTCCAAACGTTGCGCCTCGCAGTCTCGAAGATCATCCGTGGACCATTTCACCCAGGCATCCCACATGCGACCTACTAGCGCCAACCCCGATAAGGCTAGTCACATCCACGACCTAAGCGAACATTTCAATATCGAAAGTTGCAAGTGCGACCGCGACAACAGCACGCACTAACTCCCAGGAACTCTTAATCGTACGCTCTCCCACCTCTGTTCACTCCCTAAACCGTCGCTAATCGCAACTCCAGCAGCCGTATACCCCACCAACATACATCATGGCTGACGCTCCTGCCCCCGCTCGCGGCGGATTCGGTTCTCGTGGAGACCGCGGTGGTGACCGTGGACGTGGTCGCGGACGTGGCCGTGGCCGCCGTGGCGGAAAGACTGAAGTACGCATATAAGCATCTTGGAGGCACAATTTGCAGGAATTGACAATTGGCATAGGAGAAGGAATGGCAGCCAGTCACCAAGCTCGGCCGTCTCGTAAAGGCTGGCAAGATCAAGAGCATGGAGGAGATGTATGTTCCGAGGCAGCACTGGGCAAGGCATCTTTACTGACTGCGGGTAGCTACCTCCACTCTCTCCCCATCAAGGAGTACCAGGTCGTCGACTTCTTCCTGCCCAAGCTCAAGGACGAGGTGATGAAGATCAAGCCCGTCCAGAAGCAGACCCGTGCCGGTCAGCGTACCCGCTTCAAGGCTATTGTCGTCATCGGTGACTCCGAGGGTCACATTGGTCTCGGTATCAAGACCTCCAAGGAAGTCGCAACCGCCATCCGCGCCGCCATCATCATCGCTAAGCTCTCCGTCGTCCCAATCCGAAGAGGTTACTGGGGTACCAACCTTGGTGAGCCTCACTCGCTCCCCACCAAGGAGAGCGGAAAGTGCGGTTCCGTCACTGTCCGTCTCATTCCCGCTCCCCGTGGTACCGGCCTTGTCGCATCGCCCGCTGTCAAGCGTCTCTTGCAATTGGCTGGTGTCGCCGACATTTACACTGCCTCTTCCGGTTCCACCAAGACTCTTGAGAACACCCTGAAGGCCACTTTCGTCGCCGTCGCACATACCTACGGTTTCCTCACCCCCAACCTGTGGGCGGAGAAGAAGCTCACACCATCCCCGCTTGAGGAGTACAGCGACATCCTCCGTGAGGGCAAGAGGTACTAGAGTGTGTTTTTGGGCATGGGTCTTTCTTAGCATAGGGTTCTGGCGCGGGGTATTACATTCAGGACCTCACGTATGTATCCAACGATAGTGCTGGGTACACCGGCATGAAAATGAACAACTTTCAATGATGACCTTGAAGTCATGATACGCCATGTAGTTTTGTCCTGCGAAAGTGCGTGCATTTTGAAATAACAAGGCCTGACACGTGCTTTGTGAGTTGGGCCTCATGCTTATTCTCTACCCTGACGGTATGCACTTTGTTTATATTTTGTAGTATGTTGATGCAAAATACGGTGTATGCCTTCAGGGTGTAGTGCTTCTTTGTACCAGAGAGCATCTCAACTAAGGCTTCAGGGTGAACAAGGCCCAAGACTCTGCTCATTGGAGGGGTCGCAAAGCACCGCATAGCTCATTGTACTTTTATGGAATATTTTGTCGAGTATTGAAAGTACTCTAAACGTTCATACGCAGTTGTCGGCGCACAAACATGGTACTAATTATACACGAAAAGAAGTCATACTGCATCTGTCTTGCCATGAAGTCCCCTGAAAAGCACCACATTGTTCTCACCTCAATGTGCCGCCCTACGACTGTAGTTGTACTACCTCGGCGCCATGCAACACAAACTGTCCAGGCCAAAACGACTTGGTCATCTCGTTGACCTGCTGTAATGCATGGTTTGCCAGAGCCGGACCAAACAGTGTCGAAGGCATATTGGAAAGTGAAAGGGGCGTGCAGCCAGCCG
>JAESFQ010000955.1_pt1 | contig 10532 bp, 8 predicted proteins | sample 9269431 | NCBI WGS metagenome assembly JAESFQ01 (sample SAMN14502588, study PRJNA617103) | algae metagenome | isolation source: Plectolyngbya sp. WJT66-NPBG17 and co-occurring heterotrophs from well... | place: USA: Mojave Desert, Joshua Tree National Park, California | collected 2006-08-06 | reverse complement strand
CGACAAGCGAAAGAGTCCCGAGAACGTCGCCGTTTCTGGCCTTGATGTTCTCCTCGCGGATCTTGTCGAGGTACTCTGGTCGGTCGGCCATGATCTGGAAGAGCCATGTGGCGGCAGAGGACGTAGCGTCCTGAGAAGCGAAGAGGAAGGTGAAGATGGTCATGGAGATCTCAAGGTCGCTGAACCAGCGAATGACAGTCGCAGGCTTCTCGGCGTCATCCACCTTCTCGCCAGCTTCAACCCTCTTGCGGTACTTCTCAGACTGGATCATGTTATCAACCCAGAAATCGAGGATACACTCTTTCTTGCCACCGGCAGCCATGCGGACCTTGCTCTTTGCGGCGCACTTGGAGAACTCATCCAGAACCATGTCGGCGCACTTCTTTCCGTACCAGGTCTTCGTGAAGGGAATAATGATGGGGAAGTTGACAAGCTCGAGCGCAGCGGTGATCAGGTAGTAGTCGTCTGCGATCTTCTTCACAGCCTCGTCAGAGCAGTAGTGGCCAACAAAGGTACGGCAACTCAGCGCAGTGATCATGAGGCGGAACTCCTGCATCCAGGGGACGTGCTTGCCCTTGTTCTCAACTTGCGAAAGCTCCACGAAGCGCTTGAAGTATGTGTTGTAGATCTCCTCTTGACCCGGTAGGTACTGTTCGAGGGCTTGGCGAGTAAACAAGCTGTTGAGGCCCTTGCGGTAGTCGACGTGGGCACGGCCGTCAAGGAAGACCCAGTTCTCGGGGCGGAGGAGTTTGTAGGCGACATCGACAACACAGGGCTTGACGAAGTTGGGCGAGTTGAAGATCTTACGGGCCATGTCGCGGGTGGAGGCAATAACAACGAATCTGGGATACGGTCAACATGGGCAAAGATGGAGAGCGGATGCAAAGGTGGCGTACTTGTGGAAGACGGATACGCAGCTCAAAGGACCTGAGGACCATTTTTCGTGGTACTTGTTGAAGTCGGGGTTAACGGACTCGAGGAATGGACCGATGAAGGGTATTTTCAGCGAGGGACCGACGATTGAGCCTTTGTTCCAGATGTACTTGACTGTGTGAGGGTCAGCAATGTCCAGCGCAAACGTGATATAGATAGTGCCTACACTGGTCGTACGCTACAGCCGTTATGATGAGCGTCAGAGCAAGCTTCCACACATTGAAGCCGGTGAAGACGGTGGAAAGGAGGCCGCTCGTATCGAATTGCTGGATGACATGCGCGACTTTTGCATCGGCCGTGGGGGAGACGAAGCTCGCGTTGACCGCCATGTTGAAGGATTCGGATCGCGCCGCGCTGTAGTAGGTACGAGAGGAAGCGCGAGGGTCGCGGAGGGGAGGAGGTGGAAAAAGCCAAGGGGAGTCAATCGAAGCCGTATTAAATTCCCATCCGAGGATCAAAAGCCGAAAGAGGGCCTCTAATTGTTTAATTGCAGGGCTTGGCGCAAGCGGTGGCCACTGCAAAAGGAGCCATGTCCATCACATCGACTTTCGGAATCTAGTGCGTTATAGGCCTGGCGTTGTCCGGCGATTCGGATTTAGCGCATCCGGGCGCGCGACGAGTGGATGCCCATGCATGAATGCTGTCGTATAGAGGGCCGTATGTCTGGTCGGTCGATACCGTCATACGAGGCATGCATGTCGACGGCACATGCAGTAACGTTGTCGGAGACTAGGCCCAACGCGGGCCGTGTCTTAGAAATCACCTGTATGTCTCAGATCTCGAGTTTATTCCCGCCCTGCTTTTCAGGCACACAGCCAATCGGCGCATTCGTCCGCCTAGTCAGCACTGCTCCTGGAACTCCAGTTCGTAGATCGTATGTCCACGACACCACACGAATACGCTCCTTGTCGCGCGACACGATGCTTGAAGCCAAGCAAGTAGAGAACAACGAAATCAAGGTTGCCAAGGTCACAGTAGAGAAAGTCGGTGCAATATCTCTGCTACATGATAATAGGGCCATACCCCGTCTGGGATGCAAGACCACATCCTTGGTCACCTTTCCTACGAGTCAAGATGCACCCGAGTGATGGAAGTAGGCCAGTATCTGCCTTCTATGACAGGGCGCGTAGACCGGGTAGCTAACACCGAATCCACACCCCACCGCTCGCGAAGCATACTATCCACTTCACCAGCAGGATAACCAAAAGAGATGTCATCTCTGTCCATTCCCGGGACTGCAAGGTAAAATTGCCCCACCCAGTCGTCGTGTTCGTCTTGATTCGCAGCTTTCTCCTGCATCACAGTTAGTTCAAGGTCGTCGCTAGATTTGCCACCGAAAGGTAAAAGGCGTGCATTATACTTACGTGCTCCCATTGCTCTTTCGTCAAACCAAACAGCCCTGTTATGTCTCGCGGAAAAGGGAACTGAAGCTCGTCGTGATGCGTGATTTTGACCGACACGTTGCCACAATCGTACATCATTCTGTAAACCCAGTTTCGGATGGATTGCAGGAAATTCACATAGTTGCATTTAGCGTGCCATCCAGGATCATCTTCCTCAAAGTCGAGGAGCTCAGTCATGATAACGAACTCGATGTTGAGTCTCTGCTTGGAGCGATTATGCAGGAATCCCTTGAGACCTTCCAAGTTTTGCTGCGTGAAGCGTAGGAAGCGTCGTTCGTAGGCATACTTTTCGAAATCAGAAAAGTGATCTTGCGGCATGTCTGAGTGGAATTGCTCCAACTTGACGCGAATTTGTAGATTTTGGATGTGGTCTCTGGGGTACACCGGAGGCTTTAGTTCAAGGTCCTTAGGTACATATTTAGGCCTTCCATCGTAGCGACGCCCTACCATGTTTTTGCTAGAATCGGAGTTCAACAAGTAGAATATGCCTTGCTCAACGCTGCACACGGAGAAAGTGTTTTGTGCATAGTACATCTTCTGTGTCTCAAATGCGATTGCTGGACCGACGTATCTGGGGTCCAGGAAATGGCTGTATGGAAGTACCATATCACTCGGCGGCTTGTGGGTATGCTCTTCTTTGACTCGACCGTCAGGAAGTATAGTATCGTCAGGGTCATCATGGAGTTTGACTCTATCGGCTGGAGTCGAGATGCTTGTTTTCATGATAAGTCTAGTGAGTTCAGGAGCCATTTGGGTGTCATTGCTGTCGACGAGCCGGAATGGCTCAGCATGCTGGGAGCCGTCGCTATGTTCTTGTGTCCCAGATGCGTCTCCTATCTCCACTTCGACTTCCCCACCAGCGCGAATATAGGCTGCGTAAGAATTGGGATCGGCAAATCTTTGTGGTGGCCAAGTGGACCTCAGGAGTTCATCATCGGGCCAGGGAATCCTAAGTTGAGGGTCGTGGAAAGGCTGATCGTATTTACGAAAATGATAGTATGGGCCCACAGGAATAGGACGGTCGGGTTCGACGCAGAGAAATCCGTACACCAACTCACGTAACTCAATGGGAAGTTTCTGGTGCATCATGTTTGCGAGTTGCAAGCAGTCCTTCCTTGCATAGTAGAGTAGGTGTTGCCGGTAGATATCATCGGTGGAGCGTACTTCCTCTTTGGCTTCTCGAAGCTCACGCTTCAATCTCATGATTCTGCTTGAACGTTAGCTATCCATGTACGTATGCAAGCTATTTTCTAAGTTCTTCCATTGTTGTTGGTCACAGGGAGACATACAGGTGCCCGCAACCTCACCGAAGTGGGTTTACTGGGCAAACTCACCTTTCATGCTTGAAGCGCGACTGCGCTGTCATGCGGCGCAAAGGCGCTTGTAGTTGTCCGAGCTCATCGAGGGCACCCATATTTTGCACAGAGACAGCGATGACGTTTGAAGCGTGATGGGCTCGGAGGCTCGAAAGCTGCGAAGAGGGTAACCCCACATCTTAGCGCACCATGCCCATTCGCCAGCCCGAAACGCGTCGCGTGCACGCCTTTGGCATTCAGTCGTCTCCACCTCGGCATGGGTTGACATGGCCACTATCAAGGCCATCGAGGGCCGCTCTGTGCATCAGATTCAGTCGGGCCAGGTGATTGTTGGTCTGGAGTCGGTATGCAAAGAGCTTGTCGAAAACAGCATCGATGCAGGCGCCACATCAATCGGTATGTCGCCCCACGATCTCTATTTGACGTGATATGACTGACGTTGAACACAGAGGTGCGCTTCAAGAATTATGGCCTGGATGCTATAGAAGTTCAGGATAACGGGTCAGGCATTGCACCCGACGACTACGAGACCATTGCACTCAAGCACTACACATCCAAACTCGCCACCTACGATGACCTCTCGTCATTACAGACTTTCGGCTTCCGCGGTGAAGCTCTGTCGTCGCTATGCGCTCTCTCCAACTTTCACATCATCACCACTCGGCCTTCCGACGGCCCGAAAGGGACGAAGCTGGAATTCGAGCAGTCTGGGAAGCTGAAAGGGACGTCTGTGGTAGCGGCCAAGCAGGGTACGACAGTGGTGGTGGAGACGCTGTTCCACAATTTGCCTGTACGGCGAAAAGAGCTCGAGAAGAACATCAAGAGGGAATACAACAAAGTGCTGCAGCTGCTGAACTCGTATGCTTGTATCAGCGTAGGCGTCAAGTTCTCAGTGAGCAACCAGATACCAAAAGGGTAAGTACGGACTCTGACACTCATACACTCCTCCATTGTACTGACTTGATCCAGGAAGAAGACGGTAGCCTTCTCCACCAATGCCAACGCGAACACGCGGGACAACATCTCCAATGTCTACGGCGCGAAGACGATTGCCGCCCTCGTCCCTCTTAGTCTTGAGTTCGTCATGGACCCTTCAAGTCGGCCGGCTGCCACACAAAGCGCAAGGAACTGGAGTACGCAAGAGGATTCAGGATCACGAACCGTCAAGATAGTCGGCCATATCTCCCGTCCAGTTGTAGGTGAAGGCCGTCAAACACCAGACAGACAGATGTTCTTTGTGAATTCGCGGCCTTGCAATCTGCCACAGGTCGCCAAGGCTTTCAATGAGGTTTACAAATCCTACAATGTCACACAATCACCCTTCGTTTTCGCAGACATCCAGCTGGATACAAATGCCTACGATGTCAATGTGAGTCCAGACAAGCGGACCATTTTGCTCCACGACCAGACTGCGCTACTAGAGAACCTCAAAGACGCTCTTTTAGAGCTATTTGAGGGCCACGATCAGAGCGTACCTCAAGCACAACTTCTAGGCAGGAAAGTGTCTGCCTTCAAGCCACCAACGATGCAACCTCGGGAAAGTAATACCTCAACAACATTGGGCGACCGAAGCGAGTCGGAAGGTGCCGTTGAAACTCGTCAAGAGACCCCAAAGAGACGTAATTTACCATCTCCTCAAGAAACGCCCGATACAAACATCCGTTCGGGCTTCGTAAAAGCGAGTCTCATTGAGCGATTCGCTGGCCGGGACTCTGAAGACCGAGCGGTTCGTCCGATGGCCAGACCCAGAAGAGCGAGCTCTTTCGAGAACAGCAAGATACCCGAAGAACTCATGTTCCAACCGCATGCATCTCGACGCAGCACTTCGCCAGAAAAGGAAAGCACAGTCAAACCAGCGCACCCAAGGTCGCAGTCACCGTTATTCGTACCGGAAAACGAAGTGGCGAATGGGGTTCCTGTTAGGCTTTCCCAGCCCTCGAAGATCGTTCAAGATTTCAACGCCCGCCTAGCATCTCAGACTCCTCACAAGCACGACTCAGTCGGCTTATCAAAGCATCCAGAACCTACTGATGAAGGTGATGATGGACAGCAGCCGATTCCAGCCATAATACAAACGCCGCAAAAGTCGTGGTCACAAAGTACTATCCAAAACGCTTTTGACCGCATGCGTCCGATGAGAACACCAATTCAACAAGCGACGATAACTGTCGGTGACACGACGACGATTTCTACAATCGGCACTGGGAGTCAATCAACAGCCTCCAAACGGGCTAGGATACACACGCCAAAATTTTCGCTTTCTGGTAAGCCACTGAATAATACGCCAAAGAGAAGCTTGTTTAAGAAGGGTTTAAGCGGTTTTGCAGCACCGGGAACCCAAGTGGAAAGCAGTGATGAGGATGGAGACGATGATGAGACTGAAGCCGTACACGACAATACCATGTCTGGTGCACACATACGTTCTCCATCTTCAAACCAGCGCTTACCTTCTCGAGAATCTAAGGAACTGCGGACCGATAGTACAGTTGTCTCGTCCAGCGTCTCGCCGCTGCGCATGACGGTTACTCCGGAAGACGATATAGAAGTGGAAGCCTCTTCTGCTGATGAAGCCCAGCCTCAAGCCGAAGCTGAAAATACAGATGACGAGTACATAGAAGACTCTGAAAAGAAAGAAAGAGAAGAAGCGAAGATTGCTCAACTCATTGCTGAAGCTGAAGAAGCTGCAGCCCGACCCACCGAGATGAACTTGAAGCGCGCCAGCAAACTGTTCAAGGTCACTCAGAAGAAATATTGGACCATCAATCTTGAGCGTATCATCGAAACAGATGTGGATGCCATTGCTCGGCATCTACAGAGCGTACAGACAGCCATCGATGCGTCAACGGCAGAGATCGCGGAGGCGGTTGCGCTTCCTGCAAGTACTCAGTTGAACCAGGAAGACCCAGAAGAACGTCTCAGTCTTACGGTAACGAAGGCTGACTTCAATGAGATGCGTATCATTGGTCAGTTTAATCTAGGCTTCATTATCGCCGTACGACCACCTACATCCACATCACCCACCTCAGACCTGTTCATCATTGACCAGCACGCGAGCGACGAAAAGTACAACTTTGAGCGTTTGTCTGCCACAACAACGCTAGTGCCACAGCGGCTAGTACATCCACATCCTCTCGAACTCAGCGCTGTAGAAAAGGAGATCATTCGCGGAAATAAGCACGCTCTTACCGCAAATGGCTTCATTGTCGACCTTGAAACTATAGACGACAATGGGGCGGGTCACTGTGCACAGCTGACTTCACTGCCCATGTCAAAAGAGGTTACTTTTACACCTACAGATCTAGAGGAGCTCCTAGCACTCATCCTCGACAACCCACCATCCTCCTCTACGTCTACATCGTCGCATATACCTCGTCCTTCCAAGGTCAGGAAATTACTCGCAAGTCGCGCTTGCAGAAGTTCGGTGATGATCGGTAAGACCCTTCAGACGCCACGCATGAGGGAGATTGTTCGACACATGGGCAGTATGGACAAACCATGGTCTTGTCCTCATGGTCGGCCCACTATGCGTCATCTCTTTGGTCTGGAGAAGTGGCAAGGCTGGACCGAAGGGGATGGTGTGACGGGTGTTGATGTGCAGGGCGAGAAAACCGATTGGAATGCCTACCTCAAGCACAACAAGACATGACGCAGAGGAAGAGGAGAAATGTTGCGCGGGGGCGCTAGAGGACTCAAGTATTACTTTGACAACATGCTTGACGATGGCGTTCTGGTTTGACGGGCTATGATGGTCGGCTAGTGTTCATTATTTAGTCATTCTTAACGACGTTGGTGCGTAGGACCGTTCTGGGTACGCACACATCAGGTCATATATCTTCATGGTAGAAGTAGCATCGTATTCGCAGTCAAGATTGGTAGGAGCGCACATAGCCGCCTTAGCCTAACAAGCCGCCCAAGCGTTTGCTTTTGAACATTCTGCTGTTGGCACTGCTGTCTCATTAGCGAATATCACCAACGCACGAAACGTATTATGCCATAACCCTCCGCACTCCGTTCTATATCTTAAATCACATCATCACTCCCACACACTCACGCGCCTTGCTGCATTTTCTCACAAAATTCACTAGAGCTCTCTACTTTTCTCATCATACAATCTCTTAGTCGCATTCATTCCTTCGTTCAAATATGGTGGATAACATTACATGGCTTCTCGCGGGCTTCCTAGCTCTATCCATCTACCTAGATGTCATCATAGCTCAGATAGATTTCGCAGATGCGTTTAGCGAATCTGATGAGATGTTTGAGGGGCCTGCGGGTCCCAAGGTGAATGACTACCACCATGACGATCAGCCGGATGCTGAGGAGAAGGAGTAGTAGCTTGACATGTTGAGAAGGGCCTTTGAGCTAGTGAGATGCTGTGAATAAAGGTTCTGTCGCGCAGTGTTTGCTCTTCGACCGACAGGTGGGAAGATGTTAGTGATGACACTCTGAAGATCGCTGTGGCTTCTCAAGCTTACTTTGCGTTTGCGCGTTTGCCAGCACAACCTCTCGCCAGCGAGTCAGCTTGCTGTACGATAATTCACAAAGCACTCGTAGTGTCTTCAACACTCACCTTCTCTCTTCCCATTTTCCATGTCTTCAAGCAAGCTGAGTATATCTGCTGCTGTACACGCGCCTCCATGGCACCCGATAGCAACTACGACGCTTCGATCGGAGACTTCTCCTGGGCCAACGCCAAACCACTCTGGGTTATAGTCATTCTCGTTGCCAGTCTCTTCTTTCTCCACATCATCTACAAAATCAGTATGAAAATACACAACCGACGGGTCCGGCGAGCTGAACGACATGAACTTGCCGGGTTAGTCCCAGAATCGACAATCTGTGGGCAAGAAGGCGGCGCGACGAGATTGCAGAGACCGTCACGGGCGTTGTTGACGAGAAGAAGAAGTAGTGAGGTTTCGGCATTACCGCGGTATGAGCGCTTCGATGAAGGGGAGCCGTGTGATGAGGATGCCGAAGTTGAGAAGAGGGGGAAATATACTTATGTGTTGGCCTAGGACGAGGTAGTAGTGACGGTGCCAAGGATTCAGTGTGAAGGGATGGTACAACGGAAGTTTTTGGGACTTTCAAAGACGAGGATGCGCTGGCGTTGAGCCTGACGATGTTACAAAAAGGAGTGTCAGCAACAATATGATGGCTGGCTTTGAATATTGTAACTCTCTCGCTCTTCTGGTATTTCTACAAGATACAAGACATTGCACCAAAGGCCCAACGCATACACAGTTCTCGATCGAGCTCATCTCTACCCACATCCGCGCTCACAATGGATCAGCCCTACGAGATCTTCATGATCTTCGGCCTTTGCATCGCGGTTCCACTCATATTCTACCTCATCTTCGTAACCGTTAAAGAGCCCATGCCAACCCGTAGCTGAACCGTGTGTGTGGTGCGAAGACAGTACACATACATCGTACCCGCGACTACGCACACAACATCACGAGAGAAGCTGATTTAGAAGGTCCGAGAGATCACTTTTGCCAGCAGAGATGTACGCGGAGGGCGTGGTCGGTGATACCTATGTGGCTAGTCACTTAGCCGCCTAAATGCAATGCTAGTTCGTGACTGTCTCCCTCCTTCTTACCTTATGATCCTGCTTGTGGGTATGCGCATTGCCGCGATGTGAAGCGCGCGAAAAGATGTATAGCTACGTAGCTAGTCGTATCGACTAATGTTACTAACCATTGCCTTCACCTCTTTTCTCACTTCTGCTACTCTTTCTCTTACCTATCGCAACACCATCGTTTTCTCCACACCCTCTGCACCCGCAAACCAAGCCCACAGAATTGCATCTTGATTGTAACCTTCTACTCGCACGCATAATGGCGAACGATCAGATACCTCCCATTTGGCGCTGGGTACTCTTCAAGGAGTGGCTACGGCGCATGAAGATCAGAGCACGCAACTATCATGCTGGGCCCAAGAAGGCAGATCCTCAGTCAGACTTGTATTACGATTATAGAACCACACGACCGAGACCGACACAGACGGCGGAGAGCCCGCATCCCGGTGTTCAGTACTATGCGTAGGGAAGATTGTACGGCGGTTCATGTCAACAACACTGGTGTCGTTTAAGGACTTGAAACAGCGGACTATGATGAGAATTGGTGGATCTTGGGAAAATATAAGACATGAAAGTCGAGGAGGTTGCAAATGCTACAAAGTAGTTAACACTACGGGCATGAGATGCCATTATGTATTCTACTTTTGGATTTGGAATATGTATCCTTTCACCCGTCCTGTCCTGCGTTTGCCATTCCGCTGTCAACATCATCATAACAACGTGCAACTCCCACGTGTAATCATCTAAACCATCACTCTCTATAATTCAATCAGCATCTACAGCATCCATCATTTTACACACAAAAATGGAGCTCGAAAGCATAGCGGTAATCTGCCTAATCACGCTCGTCGTCCTCATCATTCAAATCATAGTCACTCTTCGACTAATCTTGTACTTCCACCATCGATCGCATGAGAAAGACGAAGAGCATGGTATACGTACCATAGCTACGGGGCCCGCTATCGTGCCGGCTCAAGAGGATGCTCAGCCAGCATTACGTAACGATGTGGAAGCATTTACACTACCGGGACCTGCATATCCTGCGAGCTCTAGATATAGTGTCCGAACGGGGATCAGCGACATATCATCCCATTACGGAACGTATACTCACGGTCCTTGGCACCGTGCGGAGGCTTCGACCCAGAAGAGGGAGGTGCAAGTGTCGCATAGTAACTCTGAAACGGAGAATGGAAACTCTTTTGCAGATAATGCGTTGAGTAAGACAAAGAAGGAAGGTATATTGGACAAAGTGTGGGGAAAGAAGCCCTGAGGCTATCGATGGTGCACTGAAAAGGCAAAGCA
>JAESFQ010000954.1_pt1 | contig 10539 bp, 13 predicted proteins | sample 9269431 | NCBI WGS metagenome assembly JAESFQ01 (sample SAMN14502588, study PRJNA617103) | algae metagenome | isolation source: Plectolyngbya sp. WJT66-NPBG17 and co-occurring heterotrophs from well... | place: USA: Mojave Desert, Joshua Tree National Park, California | collected 2006-08-06 | reverse complement strand
TACTTCAATTGGATTTGGCAGCACAGTCGGCTGAAATCCACCGCAGCACAACGCGCAGGATTAGCAACTCGTTCTTGGACGTGGCACGATGTGGCAACCTATCCCACACTAATCTGAAGCACTACCGATGAATCGGGCGGCTTGCAAGTGAAATCAAACGCTCAATGGATTGATGCGCCTCCAATTGCAGGATCATTTGTCTGTAACATCGGGGATATGCTCGATCGTATGACTGGGGGTATTATCGATCGACACCGCATCGAGTCCGAAACTTGTCCCAGCACGATCGTTTATCCTTTCCATTCTTTTTCGATCCGAACTTTGAGGCAGAAGTAAAACCGATCAAAATAGACGCTGGAATTCAAGATAATCACGCGGAGCGCTGGGATCGATCAAGTGTTCACACTTTTCAAGGAACTTACGGCGAATACGTGCTGAGTAAAGTCTCTAAAGTCTTTCCAGAGCTACAAAGCTCAGTTCTGTCAAGATGGCAATTCAACCACTTTTCTAGATCGACCATCAGTTGCTCATAGTTAATATCATTGTGCGGTGCGTGGCGGCTCCCTAGATACTCGTATCGTTCTTTATCGAGTAGCGTCAGTTGCTCAAAGAAGATTCGACTTCCTTCGGGATGAGCGATCGAATCATCGCCACCGTGCAAAATGAGCAACGGAACTTGTAAGTTTGCTGCTTGAGATTCCACCCAAGCGATCGTCTTAAACAACTCAGAGCCAAATCGTGCACTGGCAATCGAGTGTACAAGCGGATCTTGAGCGCAAGAATTCAGTACTGCCTGATCGCGCGAAATTGCTTCGAGATCAATTCCCACCTTGAGCCTGAAACGGGGTGCAATCTGTGAGAATGCGTTCGCTAGTAGTAATTTGGTAGATGAAATGCCGTTTAGGCCTAATGCAGGCGCGATCGTAATTATGCCTTGTAGTGCTGTTGGAAATCTCAAACCATAATCTAAAGCAATCATTCCACCTAAGCTATGACCTAAAACGAAGCGCGGGCAGTTTGGGCATTGTTCGTCGATCAAGCTGAGAAAGTGGCTCAGATCACCGCGAAACTCAGCCCAATGATTGAGATGTCCTCGCAGTCCTGCCGAGCGCCCATGTCCGCGTAAATCCAGCGCATAGACTCGATAGCCAGCGGGAACGAGATACTGAACAATATTGTTGAATCGACCACTGTGGCTTCCGAGCCCGTGAAGCAGAATCACAACGGCTTGAGTGTGATGATCAGGCTGCCAAGATTGATAGTGAAGTTTGAGTCCTTCAACTCCTTTGAGGAACCCTTGAGATTGTTGCATTGTGAAAAGATTAAGGTGTATTGGGATAGTTGCCACATTGAATCACACCGATTTAGAAAATCTTTGTCACTTTGATCACCAGATCTTAACCATCCCAAAATTGTCTGTGATCCAAGCTACAAAATAAGCTTACCCATACAGCAATTCTCTGAAATCATGCTCGATCGTGCTTTTTTCTTTCTTAACCTTGCGTTAACCTTAGTGGACTGTGCAAGTTTCAGGAGAGGGGTCATGGCAGGAATGTTCTTAAATTCAAACGATTGGCTACAGATTATCTTTCGGCTGACGTTGGCGATGTTAGTCGGCTGTTTGATTGGGTTCGATCGACAAAAAGGCGGTAGACCTGCGGGAATGAGAACCTTTATGTTGGTGAGTTTGGGATCAGCACTCGTAGTAATGATTCCGTTACAAGCAGAAGGTGATAGTCCTTTTGCGACTACAAATGCCTTGAGCCGAACGATTCAGGGAGTCACGACGGGCGTTGGATTTCTTGGAGCTGGATTGATTTTGCAGCAGTCTGGAAAGTCAGGCGTACCCAAAGTTCGGGGATTAACGACAGCCGCGTCGGTCTGGTTGGCAGCAGCACTCGGAGCCGCGATTGGGTGTGGGTTGTGGCAAATGGGGTTTGTGGGAGCAGTTTTGACTCTAATTACGCTGAGTGGAACAAAGCAGGTTCGGAAAATTACAAAGGTGAGAACGGGGGCGCGATCACGCGATCGTTCGAACGATGCGGAGAGAGTTGAATAACAAGTTGGATCAGATTACGTTAAGTCGATCGATTAAGTAAGAATCGGCGTTTATCTACTTGCATCACTAAAAATTATCGTTTTAAGAAATAAGAACGTTTGCTTCTATTGATTGAACCGTTTACATTGAAGTCATTGAAGACAGCGGCGTTCAAAACCGAATTCAACTCACAAGCTGATCGGGCGTAAATCGCACCTCTACCAAAAGTCTTCTAAAGGTTTAGCAATTTATTCAAAAATTGCTGAATGCTTCCTCAAGGTGAGTGAAGCACAAGACTGATCTGTCTGACCATTCAACTCTACTGAGGTCTTTTCCCGTGAAACGTTCTAATGCACCGCAAGCTATCTCAAATCAACAGCAGTCCATCTTAGAGCAATCGGCTCCTCAACCCACCCGTGGTCAGCGTCTCGCGGATGCAATGGCTTCCAAGGTCGGCTCCTGGGCATTCATCGGAATGCAGAGTGTCATCCTGGCAGGTTGGATTGGCGCAAATAGCATTCCAGGCGCACCCCACTGGGATGAATCCCCCTTCATTCTGCTGAACTTAGTCTTCTCCTTCGCATCGGCTTATACTGCGCCTGTCGTCTTGATGAGTCAAAATCGTCAGTCTGAAGAAGATCGCCACTCTGCAATGACAAACCACAAGGTGAACTTGCAGGTTGCTCAAGAGATCGAGCGATTACATGAGAAAATCGACGATTTACAAACGCGGCAGTTAACAGAGCTTTCTAAGCTATTGCAACAACCTACAACAGTTACAACACAAAGTGATCGCTTACCGAGCAAAATTTACTTAGTTGCTCAAGCAAATCAGACCGGAGTTGTGAAAGAGAATCGCAAGCCCAAAACCGTATCTGTTCTCTTGCCTCAATCTGTGTTCAATACTCAAACGACTGATACGGTTTTGCCGTCCCATTTGCAAACGAAGCAGAAGTTCTCTGTTTCCATCGAAGATCACGCGATCTCAAATCCAATGAATCAAATCGTCAGTTCCTCGACGGAATCTAAGTAAGAAAAATCTAAGTCAGAACAGCGATCGACAAAGCGTTTCAGGTTAAATCTGTCGCGCCTGTTTCTGAACCTATCAAACTTGAGGTCAATTGCAATGAACGAACTTATTACAGCCGTTCCCATAGGGATCACTGCATTTATCGCCACAAACCTAGATGACATCCTGATCCTGCTGCTTTTCTTTTCCCAAGCGAACGCAAACTTTCGTCATCGTCACATCATATCCGGTCAGTACTTGGGATTTGCAACGCTGGTGCTGCTGAGCTTACCTGGATTCTTTGGTGGCTTGATGTTTCCGCAAGATTGGGTAGGACTGTTGGGAATTGCCCCGATCTCGATTGGCTTAAGCCGTTTTCTCACTCCCGATTCAGATCAACCGGAAGCCGAGCCGATATCAGGACAATCTGCTTTCTCTACCCTGCTCTCACCACAGACTTGTAGCATTGCTGCTGTAACATTTGCCAACGGTGGCGACAATGTTGGAATCTATGTTCCGCTATTTGCCAACTGTACTTGGGATAGTTTACTCATTGTCTTGAGTGTGTTTTTCTCAATGGTGGGTGTGTGGTGCTATGCAGCTTACCAACTTACTCGACTTCCCGCGATCGCAGAAACGCTCTCTCGTTACGGAAATCTGCTCGTGCCATTTGTTCTGATTGGATTAGGAATTCTGATTCTGATCGACAGCCATACTTTAGAAAATCGTGGTTTAGTGGTTCTAACTCTGGTTCTTACTAGTCTTTGGACACTGAAATTGATTGCAGCGCTCAATCTAACTCCACAAGTTGAAAAGTACTAAATACAGGAGATCATCATGAAATTTCTCAAATTTGCGATCGTCGTTTTAGTTTTTGTAGTCAATTTCTCGATCGCGGCTCCATCGTGGGCAGGTAAAGATTTTACAAAAGGAGCAGACTACGCTCAAGTGACCCAGGAAATGAATCAACTTCTGCGATCGCAGAATACCCCGGAACAACTTGGTTACACTCCAGAACGGTTACAGCAACGATTAGCTGACTTACAATCTCAGCAGCGCATTATGCAAACAGCAACAAAGCGTGCCCAATGCCGCAATGAAACAGGGCATACTCTTGCCGTCTATGCGAATCTTCCTGGGAAATCTCCCACTTCGCTTTACTTCTTAGGCTCAGGTCAAATCACAGATGATGATTGGGACTGTGATGGGATTTACCTACCGAGTGGAACGCCCGTCGCAATCAATCCGAACCAAGTAGGGCAACCGATCCCCAGTGCTTCTGCGCTCAAAATTGTAGATGGTACACAGCTTATCACTCGAACGAATTTGCAAACAGGCTCTATCGAGTTTAGTGTTCTTCCAGCGCAACTCTTCACCGCAGGGGAAACAAACTGGGCAATTCCAACTTGGTCACAAGCAGAAATCGATGCCAAACCGCTGAGTAAAGAACTTTTGGACTAATTAAGCAGCAAGTTTTACTTTAAGATGAGTGCATACTCAGTAAAATTACTTGGCTTGTTTCTATAGGTGGTCGCGCTTTTTATCCACAGTAGAGGAAGAGCAATGTCCCGTCCCCGTATCCAGATTATTCCCCATCTAGATGAGTCAGAGTTAGCCCAATGTTACGAAACCTGCGAAAACTCGAAAACTAAAACTTATTGGTTGGCGATCCAGCTTCTTAGCCGTTCCCATGAACCGATGACCGTTGAGCAAGTAGCTGAGACGCTTGAGTTCTCGACGGATTGGGTGCGTAAATTGGCAGGCCGATACAATCGTTTAGGTCCGTCTGGGCTTTTAGAGAACAATCATAAAGGCAGAAAAAACCAGGCTGCTTGGCGCTCTCAAGCGAATGAGAAGCTTCAATCTGATTAAATCAAGCTCTATTTTTCAATCAATCGAGTTTATAGCTCTAACAAAAAAGAACATTTGATTCTATCAATTCAGTTCACTACAGTTAAACAAGGTTGAATGAAGCGCAGAGGTGCTTTAGTTCAACACTCCCTTCATTACTTGGTGATTGATATGAAACTTCTAAAGATTGCACTGGTGATTGCTGTGTTCTTGGTAAATCTGGCGATCGCTCAACCTTCTTGGGCAGACAAGCCAAAAGCGAGCAAAAATGCAGACTACATTGAGTTCACAAAAGCGATCGAGACACTGACTCAAGAACAAGAAACAAATGGTTCTACCCCGGAGCTGAAGCAGCAGATCGATGAGTTGAAGCTGCAAAAAGCTGTGATCGCGTCGGGCATGACCTGGGGACAATGCCGCAATGAGACAGGTAGCACCTTAGCAATTTCTGGTGCTGCAACTGGAAAATCAACCGCTATCAGTGATTCGCTTTACTTCCTAGCAGATGGTCAAACGACCCCGGATGGATGGGATTGTAATGGAATTTATTTACCGAGTGGGATCAATGCAGCCGGAATCGATTCAACCAATCCTTCCATCTTCAGTATTATGGACGGGACGCGACTCATTGCCAAACTGAACTCTGACACTGGGGCGATCGAATTTAATGTTCCACCTGTGAAAAATGCTAAGGCAGACAAAACAATTCCTAACATTTCACAAGCTTTTATTGATTCCCGGATTCCAAGCACCCTGACTGTTGGAGAAATTGACGACTAGGTTCTCTTGCTGATATTTCGATTCAATCCAAGCAATAGGCAACGATAGCACCTGGCGAATAGAATTCGCCAGGCTGATCCGTCGAACTCGTATAGATACCAACCAAGCCATCCACTGTGGATTGATGTTGAGTATCGCAATCCCAGCCTATGCGGTTGGAACAGCACTACAAAGCCATGCAACTATTCTAAACCAGCAGCTACTCAGCCAAAAGCCTCAGACCGTCGAAGTGACAATTGTTTCATTAGCGATCGAGAATAGCAATTGATATGCGGTTTCTAATGATCAATTCGTTGAGCGAGAGATTAAAATCCGTTCAAACGCCTCAATCACTTGAGTTTGAAAGCGTTTTTGATGCTTGAGTTTGAGAATCGGTCGTACCATGTCAAGCACGTCACCAGAGCGGTGATCGAGAACTTTCACCGCTCGTAATGTCCCAATTTGAAGTTCTTTGACGACCATCAACTCTGGAATTGCAGCCGCGCCCACTCCTTGTTCAACGATCGCCTTTACCATTTCGCTCGAACTCAAGATCAATTCAACTTGCAACCGAGATCGATCCACCCCCCAGCTATATAAAGCCTGCTCGAAGATTTGCTGCGCTCCCGATCCCGCTTCCCGCATTACCCAAGCAGTCGTAGAAAGTTGATCTACCAAAATTTCAGCGTGTTCGTACCAAGGATGCGCTTGACCCACCACAACTTGTAGAGATTCATCTCCCACAATTTCTTGTTCAAGCGATTCGCTGAGTGAGAGTTTCACAACGCCTGTGACCAATCCTAAATCAAATCGCCCTAGTGCAGTCCCTTCAGAAATCTCTTCAGAATTTCCCAGCGTACAATCGATTTGAATTCCCGGATATAACTGTTTGAACCGACTGATCTTATCAGGAAGCCAATAATTCCCGATCGTTAAACTACATCCGATTTTGAGTTCACCGCGCTGAAGGTTGTTTAACTCTCGCAGTTGTCGCTCTGCAAATGCAACCTGCTCCAGAATCTTCTGCGCTTCGACCTGAAGAAGCTGTCCTGCATTTGTAATCTCGATGCGGCGACCCATGCGGTGAAATAACTTCACGCTATATTCTGCCTCGATCGTCTGAATCGCAGCACTTACCGCAGGTTGAGTGATATAAAGCGTTTCGGCTGCACGAGTAAAATGCAACTGTTCTGCAACGGCTAGAAAAATTCGCAACTGTTCAAGTGTCATTCAAAGTTCGCTAGATTCCTGCACCGTTTAAGAATTCTTCGATCATGGCGTTCGATTGGGCAGGTTCAACTTGACCGAGCGATCGCGGATTAGATAGAGGTTTCAACTGCTCCATCTGTTCTTCGAGCGCTTTGACTCGTTGAAACAGAGCTTGAATCACTTCAGCTTCGATATCTCTTAGACTGCTGTGACCTAAAGCATCAAGTGCATCACTTTTTTGTAAGCTAATTCGACCGGGAATTCCTACAACAGTACAGTCGCTCGGAGCATCGCGCAGTACGACTGATGCTGCTCCGATCCGAACGTTCTCCCCGATATGAATGTTGCCAAGAACTTTCGCGCCTGCCCCCACAACTACATTTTTTCCAAGCGTGGGATGTCGCTTCCCTGTCTCTTTGCCCGTTCCACCCAAAGTTACATCCTGATAGATCGTGGCATAGTCTCCCACGATCGCGGTTTCTCCAATCACAACTCCCATGCCGTGATCAATGAACACGCCTCGCCCGATTCGTGCGCCCGGATGAATCTCAATTCCAGTGACAAATCGATTGATTTGCGAAATCAATCGCGGCAGAAATGGAACCTTAAAACAATGTAGTTGATGAGCAAGTCGATGTAGCCAGAGCGCTTGCAGCCCTGGATAGCAAAGTAACACTTCGAGCCAGTTCCGAGCGGCTAGATCGCGCCGATAAATTGCCTGCACATCAGTCAGCATTGCTCTATCCTTCTGGTCTAACAGGATGACGATCGAGAGCGAGCCTCGATTTGCCTTTTCTTCAATATATTATGGAAACTCTCATAAATCTATCAAGAAAGTGGGCGTTGGTTTTAGAATCGACGCTTTTATCCATCAGTTTCAGCAAAACATCCCAAGACGCAACGCTCTCGCGGGCTGGCGTTGACAGAAATTGTCTGATTCTTCACAACCGAAAGCGTGCTAAAAGTTACATATCTTCTGACTTTCTTTTAATATACTGTAGCCTAATAGACAAAATGTAGATAATCGGATTACTGAAGGAGCAAAATGCTGTGGGAATTGAAGTTCAAGACGTATCAAAGCACTATGGGTCATTTCATGCCGTCGATCAGGTTAGCCTCAGCATCAAAACGGATTCCTTGGTGGCGCTGCTCGGTCCTTCTGGTTCAGGAAAGTCAACGCTGCTGCGAATGATTGCGGGACTAGAGCAACCAGACGCGGGACGGATTGCACTGCTGGGACGAGATGCCACGTACACTGCGGTTCAAAAACGCAACATCGGCTTTGTATTTCAGCACTATGCGTTGTTTAAGCATCTTACCATTCGTCAAAATATTGCCTTCGCATTAGAACTTCGCAAAGCTTCTAAAGCCTTGATTCGAGAGCGAGTAGAAGAGTTACTCTCGCTGATTCAGCTGCAAGGATTGGGCGATCGCTATCCGGCTCAACTTTCCGGGGGACAACGGCAACGGGTCGCGCTGGCTCGTGCGCTGGCTGTTCAGCCTCAAGTGTTGCTTTTGGATGAACCGTTTGGGGCGTTGGATGCGAAAGTCCGTAAAGAACTGCGCGCTTGGTTGCGTCATCTGCATGAAGAAGTGAGTGTTACAACCGTTTTCGTGACCCACGATCAAGAGGAAGCGATGGAAGTCGCGGACGAAATCGTCGTGATGAACAAGGGTAAAGTCGAGCAGGTTGGAACCGCGACCGAGATCTATGATCATCCAGCGAGTGCGTTTGTCATGAGCTTTATCGGTCCTGTGAATGTTGTTCCGGCGCGCTCAGGAATCCTGCCGAGAAATGGCAACAAGGTTCTCGACTCCGATCGCGTTTTTCTGCGTCCGCATGACATTGATATTGAACTTACGGCATCTCCTGAAGCGGTTCCGGCTCGTGTCGATCGTGTGGTGCATCTTGGTTGGGAAGTGATTGTAGAAGTTCGGTTAGAGTCTGGAGAATTGGTGACGGCAAATCTGAGCCGCGATCGCTTCAATCAACTTCAGTTGCGATCCGAGCAACCGATTTACATCAAGCCGAAATCGCTGAAAACGTTTCCGGCTTACGCGGTGAATTAACCTTGCTTTGAGGAGTTCTTCAGCCTGTCTTGTAGCCAGAGGTCGGACAGAATTGGAACGAAAGAACTCCCTGAACTTGCAGAATGTATCTGATCAGACTCGAAATCTTGCAAAAATCAAGTAAACTACACTAAGTCGATCAAATAAGTGTATTTTAGATGCAAGTGAACCCCCCGACTTACGCGCTACTAGAACTGTCTTCCAAGGTGGAGTACACGCTGCTGGCACTTCTAGAACTTGCAAGCCGTAGCGATCAGTTTTTTATTGACAACCGCGACTATCAATAAAAAACATAATATTCCTGAACGGTATCTTGAGCAGGTGTTGGCTACTTTGCGCCGAGGCGGTCTGGTTCGCAGCCATCGGGGTGCTAGAGGTGGGTTCGTACTGGCGCGGGAACCGCATGAAATTACGCTTCTAGAAGTGATCATGCTGATGGATGGAGAGCGTAAGCAGCGGGGCAGCGAGATTGCCCCCACGGTGGATCGAGAAATCATTTACAAGATTTGGCAGGAAAACAATGTGCGATCGCAACAGTTCCTCGATGCAATTACGCTTGAAGATGTCCGTCAGCAGAAAGATGCGCTAAAATAGGTAGATCTGATGTACTATATTTAACCAATTAGAGTTTTCGGTAATTAAACTTAGCAGCTTGAAACCGCTGTGACAGCAGCGCTAACGGTGCTTTTATGCCCTGTGTCAATATGCTCGTTCAAGGTTATTCAATAAAAGTACGGTATTCCGATCGGATTATCGTTTCATTTCGTTAAATCTGGTAATATACGATAAGTTTATCGAGTTACCGAAATCGGTATGAAAGATTTGAGAAGAGAGCAAGCATCCACAATGGAGTTAAGTTTTCAGGGGCTTTCGTTGAAAAAGATCCGAGGCGGGTTTCTATTCGCACTGGGCTGGCTACTTTCGCCACTCCGCTAGTGGAATGACCTAATTTTCAATCTGCCCGTCGCTTATGGATTTGGCTACTTGTGGGGTCGGTTCTCTTCGGATTGGCTATTGCCCGGCATGATCGTAGGTTATTGGCTCTCGAATTTAGTTGGAATCCTGTTGATGCAGGCAGGTGCGATCGAGGTCTTTCAATCTCAAGAGCGGAACTTAAAAAGGGAGCTGCTGTGGGGTGTCGTTTCTTCTTCGATTTTTACGATCGGTGTTGTTGCACTGATTCAGTTGAAGATTCTCGATCTTCCAGCTGTGAATAGTGCTTTGCTAGTGGGAGGTCAGTAGCAATGGATTATCTGCTGCTCACTTGCCTCAGTTTTGCGGTGGGAATTGTGGTCGGATTGACTGGAATTGGCGGAGCTTCGCTGATCACGCCCATGTTAGTCTTTGTGTTTCAAGTGCCTGCTTCAGTCGCAGTCAGTTCTGATGTCGTTGCAGCAACGTTAATGAAAGTTGTCGGTGGGGTAAAGCACTGGCGGCAGCAAACTGTTGATTGTGCGGCGGTGAAGTGGTTGGCATTAGACCTTTCCAAAAATCTACAAGCTTTACTGATCCTGGATTTGAGGCGATCTCACCAGGATAGATGCCGAACGCAATCATGCGGGTTTGCGGCAGTTTCTATCAGCAATCAACTATAACCGTAGAA
>JAESFQ010000953.1_pt1 | contig 10544 bp, 15 predicted proteins | sample 9269431 | NCBI WGS metagenome assembly JAESFQ01 (sample SAMN14502588, study PRJNA617103) | algae metagenome | isolation source: Plectolyngbya sp. WJT66-NPBG17 and co-occurring heterotrophs from well... | place: USA: Mojave Desert, Joshua Tree National Park, California | collected 2006-08-06 | reverse complement strand
GATGACGATCAAATTCTCACCGCGCACAGTCAAACGAAACCTCACAAGACGATAGATGTGTCAAATGACAGCGAATACGAAGACGAAGATGAAGTCCGATCATATGGGAGTAGCGAAATTGGCTGTTCAACGCGAAACCCTCACGACTGGTAACAAGCATCAGAACGTTGCTAGTAAGAATATATTGATGGGTATCTCAAAATTTCTATATCCTCGAACTCTCTTTATATGGCAGACTTCAGTGGTTCGATGCTCAAGCCGTTGCACTGGCAGCAATGGATTCCTCAGATACAACTGCTGGCTTTGTCTCCTTGGCACCGTTTGTGGGTGCTGCATTCTCCGGCTCATCATCCTCCAACCCCAGTTTCTTCAAGTCCACGGCCAATGGATCAGACTCTTCGGTGCTTTCAGTAGGCCCTTCATATCCAGGTGGTGGTAATGCCCAATCGGGCAAGCCAGTCTCGTAATCCCACTTCCCTTCTTCACATCTATATCTCCGTGCATGCAGGTAGATGCCCAGCTCATGCACACCTGGATCGCTATATAAGTCCGTGTCGCATACTTTACATTTTTCCCCCGTCATACGTTCCGCTTTCCTTTTGTTGTAGGCATCAACCATTTCGTCGTGGTATGCGACCGCATCGGCGACTTCTTCCTTGCCCATGCGCGAGAGGCGGGACATGATGTCTTCGTCGTCTTCGTCTTCGGATTGTCCGCAGCCGAGGTCGGGGCCAAAGACGCGCTGGTTGGCGTAGATGGGGTCGTTGGATATAGGATGACCGAGGAATTGGAGGTGGACGCGCAGCTGGTGGGTGCGACCTGTCACTGGCATGCAACGCACAATGGAGTAGCCGCGGAGTTTCTTCCACGGTTGGCCTTGGGAGCTTGTTTCCCCGTCCTGATTCTCGCCCTTCTTCCCATCGTCTTTGGGTGGGTAGTATGCCAGCCGCTTGAAGACCGTCTTCGCCTCCTTGCCATTCGCACGCACACGGTTGAGACCGAGCTTTGGGCTGATCTGTAGGATAGGCTTTTCGCAAAGGATCTCCCCTTCCGGGAACTCGCCTACTACTCGCGTGATGTATTCCTTCTTGACCGTCCTTCCTCTTATCTGTGCACTCAATTCCTCTGCCGCCTGCTTGTGCTTGCCAATGAACATGATGCCACTGGTGAGCCTGTCCAGCCGGTTGCATGGCAACGGGTTCCAGCCATAGCCACGATCTGCCCTCATGATCTCTATGATGGAGTTGAAATTGTAGCGACCGGCGGGGTGTACCGGCATGCCCGCGGGCTTGTTGATGACAATCATATTGTCATCTTCGTGGACGATACCGATGGGCTGCGCGGTGCACGGAGGTTCGTGTCGGTGGAGGGTATGCGAGATAACATCGCCGTTCTTCACTATAGTCTTTGTGCTCGGCACCGGTTGTCCATTAAGTACTACGCGTCCTTCTATTATTGCCTGCTTGTAGTATTCGGCTGGGCGGTCGCGGAACTCGCTAGAGAAGATGTCGAGAATTTCTCTTCCCCGCCATCTTTCCTTGCAGAATGTGTTGTACGTGAAGTGATAGGGCGTGACCTTGCGCAGACCATCTTCGAGGTAGTATGGCGGCGGCCAGGGATCGCAGGGCGTGATTGCGACTGGTGGGGGCTCTTTCCAGGGAAATTTGTCGTCTGGTAAGGGCGGATATTTGTCACGCTTGGGTGAGGGCACTAGGGCCATGGAGGGTGAGCCTGTGCGTGTCTTGGGAACAGGCAAGCGGCCCTTGGAGGCGAGATATGCGAGGATGCGCGGAGAGGGCGCCAGAATCGCGGGGTCGAGGGGTTGAGGTGCGTGTGGGAGAAATGTTGCGCAAGCCGAGGCAGAAGTCTGACGCAGTGCACCTAGCCGCCATCTTCGTGTCCGAGACGCGTCTTCCTTCAACCTCAACCACAAGAAGAGAAAAATATGGCACAGCAGGCATTGAAGTCGCGTAGACGAGGCGACTACAAGTTTCAACTCGAGTATAGGACAAGATGGTGCGTCTTCTCAGTTTACGCCTTACTTTATGCTGACAGCACGAAGGAGCGACAATGACATGTACCACCATATGAACAACAGCGTCTACTATTATCTGTATGTCTCCAGGATATTGTTAAATTCAGACACTGACCTCTGGTAGATTCGACTCTGTAGTCAATACATACCTCATCCAGCACTGCTCACTGCACCCGCCCACCTCATCACAGATCGGCCTCGTTGTACACTCGCACTGTGACTACCTCGCTCCTGTCGAGTTTCCCGCCGTCGTAGACCTCGCATTACGGGTAAACAAGCTTGGCAAGAGTTCGGTAACATACGAAATTGGTGTCTTCGAACAGGGCCAAGAGGAGGTCAAGGCCGTCGGCGAGTTCATTCACGTCTTCGTTGACCGCGAGAGCAGACGACCTGGAAAAGATGGCATGAGTGACCATCTCAAAACTGGTCTCGAAAAGCTGATAACGAATAAATCGAAGCTATGAGATACGATATGACCACTGTCCAAGAGCCACCGAGTTGTGACGCAATACATTGCTTGCACACTAGGTATGCTAGTCACGCAGGAGATTTGGCCAAATAATGACAAGATATGCAATCGCCGACTGCCATTGTAAGGAAACATTCATGATGCCGAGTAGACGCAAGCGGGGTTACGCTTAGCCACGATTCGGCTATACATTTCCGTTACTTCAATGTCCTATTACTTGCGTTTACTTGGCTTTCCAAACGCTGGCATGGCATAGTACGGCAGCACTTCTCAAGTCATCAGCCTTCGAGATCAATTTACCTTGACAAATCACCTACTACTCCTTCTATCAACCCTTCGTCTAGCACCCTACACATCCATCAGCTTGAAGTTTTGTCTGCGACACTTTGATCAAGACACCAAAATGTTCACCTCCGCAATCCAAGGTCCAGGTATCCTTTTCGTCCGCTCCCGCATCTCCCCTTCCGCCTACGACATACTCTCCGAGCTCACGTTCCTTGCCTGGTATGACAACGAGCACATCCCCGAGGTAGTCTCTACATCCGGCATCGACTCTGCTTTCCGCTACGTCGATATCAAGAAGACGTCTTCTACGGGCAACGCACATAATCCGAAGCCATTCTTGGCCTGCTATCCCATGGATGACCTGGCCTTTACGCTAGGCGACGAGTTCAAGAAGATTGGCGTCCAAAGCCGTGCGCTACCCGGCAGTGGTGTGATTTACGATTTGGCAGATATGGACGTCAGTTATCTGGGCATTGTGGGTGAAATGCCGAAGAGAAGAGAGGAAACGAAAGGTGAACCAAAGTACGTGGTCACATCGGGTGTCCGGCCAGAGAAGGATCTAGCAGTAGAGGAACTCTCTGCTTTCTTCCAAAAGGTACGCATCATTCAACCTCGTGCTAGTGAATTATTTTTTGAAGCAGATCAGACACTAACGTTACATTGTCGGTAGCAAATATCTGCGCTCGAAAAAGAACACGCGTACATACGCACACTTTGCTTCAAACTTCTCTACGCGAGGACAAATGCGCAGTCTCGTACTCTCAAGGGGTTGCCGACGACACATGAGCCACATCCTGAACCGTCAACTTGGTTGGCTATGCATGAATTTGCGGGGTTACCGGATGAAGGCGCTGTGAAGGCGCTGCATGATGATGCGAACAAGGCTGCTGAGGAGGGGGAATGGGGCGAGACGGAGAGTGAGACGCTTGTCTGGAGGTTGGATCGTGTGCATGGAGATGGCAAGTTGTTTGATGGGTGAAATCTTGTATGTTGTTCTGAGGTGGATTTAGAAAATGATGTTTCAAGTGCACTTGACTGCTTCGAAGTTGTTGAATGATGTATATACCAGTACGGGAAGCGCTATCGACTTCCCAACCTCTTGTTGCGAAACAAGTTCGCCTTCATTCTTTCGACGACAATCATACCGCTCAATGCTCATGTCCATGATCATGCGCGTCACCCTCCTTCTCATCCCATGGATGTCCCTCCCCAACACCCTCCCAAGGATCTCCTTTCCAAGTCATCCAAGTGTTATGTCCCTTCACATTCGCCTCCAACTCCCCACACCTTCTCTGCTCCCAGCTCTCTTTACCCGCAACAACAGCCCAATGCTTCTGCGCCCTCCCCGCCCAGTACTTCGCACGATCTTCAATCCCGAAACTACTCCATGTATACGCTAGGATCTCTTCGTACATGGGTAGCTCGGTTAGGAGCTCTTCCTCTTCCAATTGCTCAATGAGTTTGGGGAGGAGGCCAAGGAGCTGTGGTGAGTCTTCTGGTTCGGTGGGTAGAACGGACTTCAAGGCTTTGATCTCAGAGAGGCGGTCGTTGGATGCCATGATTGCGTCATCACCTCCGGAGCATAGTGGACAGACGCAATTGAAGCCGAAGTTAGCTTCTAGAGATTTGACGCGGCGGCGGCGAGGACGTCTTTCGAAACCATCTGCGAAGTGATTAGGCTGGTAATTTTGTTATGTTTTTGACGAGGCCGTGACTTACAGCTTCTTGTGATCTCTTCACCTGGCTTGATGTTTTTGAGAGCAAAGACCTCGAACGAAAGGGTGTAGTCGTCGAAGCGCCAGAGAGTGTTTGGTCGGCATGCGTGATTAATGCGCTGTATTGAAGTTAGAAAACGCTAGATGCGGGACTTGTCAGTTATGACTTACAGCGGCCTCTGGAACAACTGCTAAGAGCTCCGGAAGCTCGTCGACCCACGGCCACTTCACGCCAATACCGTTCGTCATGACAATATCTTCGAGAGTGCCATCCACGTTGACATCCAGCTTCTTAACCATCTCTCTCGTTTTTTCCGGCAACTGTTCGACTGCCTGCTTCAACACGGGGTGTGGTCTCGGCATCTCCGGAACTTCTAGGAGCTGTCTAGCAACAAATAGCACCGGAGTCTGCACAATCAAACTCTCGCCCGGGAATATTCCAGCGATATCTTTCTTTGCAAACAATCCTTTTCCTTTCTCTCCCGCATTTTTAACCTCCCACATACCCATCTCTTCACCCACTTGGCCTTCCATGCCCCCAATGCTCATACCAAACGTCTCCATCGTCACACTAGCCGCGACCTCGGGGCTCACCACAAAGCTGATTCCCCGACCGTTGTTGTAATTGGCATTGGTGTACGCGCAGAATGTTTGATGAACATCCTGTCTCTTTTCTTCATCTGCCTTGCTGGGCAGCACGACGTCCACACACGTAGGATTGTGCGTCCATGGGAAGGTATCAGAAGTATAGCCATCCTGAGCGACCGGACAAGTCGTTGACGGCTTGTTGATAAAACCGTCCTGAACAGCCGGACTGCGCGCCGTGTAGAACAATTCCGCTCTAGCAGTCGATGCGCAAAGAAGTGCCGTAGAGACAGCCAAACAAACGGGTAGATGCCGCCGCCGCGGCCATGTTGCGATGACCATATTCCCAAGCTCTTTGTTCGTTTATCCCTTTGCTCTGAACAATGCCAAACTAAGAAAAGAAGGTCCAGAGAAGCCAGACTTTCACATTCTCGAAGTCGGAGGAATTAGTCGCGCGAAATTGGAAGCCACGTTTCACGATGGGAGGATCTCCGAACCCCCTGTTTCTGAAACAAGCTGGGTGCTTGGCGGTTGCGGTGCGCATGCATCTAGATTGTCTTGGGGATGCATGAGGCCAGTGATGGTTTGGGGCTGTTACCGTTTGTTCGACGAGATTGATGAGCCGGTTGAATGGTTCATGTGGGGAGGACTAGCTTCGGGGCCGGTTGAATGGCGCACGTGAGCTGTGGGAACATGGCACCTTCCTAGTTTCCCCAAACAAGAGCCTCAGTCGACGAAACCACGACTCTTATCGTGTAACATCCATATTGCATTCAGGCCCATATCGTAGCGGATGCGGTGATTTTGACGGTTCTTTTGTTAGGAAAGCTCAACAGGGACGATAGCTACTACGCGGTCTGAGGCATTGGATGGATTGTGGTTGACAGTAGAGAACTTCGTCGCCTCTGCATTCACAACCCGTAGATCTATCAGACTATTGGCATGACTGGTGTCATAAGACGAGTGCAGAGCGGATAATGTGCATGAACACGGAAGGCAGGGTTCAAGGCACGCGAGTCCGACCCACAACGTCAGTGCTGTAGATGGTTCATCGGCGGAGACTCCTCGTCGGCCCAAGCAGCCCTTTATCTAGCTCGGCTCATTCAAACCAAAAAAAAAATCTTGTACAAGAGTGATGCCTCTTGAGAACTCTACACTCGGCGACGATTACCATTTTCTCACACACGCAGATTGTAGGCGTCATATCTAGCAAGCGTGAGAGCTTGCTAGCATTTACCTACGTAACGTAGCAAACGGTGTTCGGTATAAGAAGACAGCCAAAGCGCCACTCTCATTGAACCTCTTTATTACGATTGGAAAGATGAGCGCCGTCAGAATATCTCCAACAGCAGATGATCAACTCCGTGCCCGTCTCACACAGCTGATGAATGTTGACACTACCATGTCATCCAAAGAACAGAGTCAGCTAATTAGTACGTCACTCGCACAGTTGCCTTACCATTTTTGGTCGCTGTTTTACTCTGAAGCCTAGGTCAGTTACTAAGTTATGGTAGACAACTTGTCCTTCATCGTCGGCGCCAAAAACGGTACAGGCTTTGATCCACAAGCCACGCACCTAGTCCTAGGGGGAGAGAACGGTGATTTGAGGTATACCATGTATTTCTATTATGGCAGCAAAATCATCGTAGGCGGGAGGAGCATGTTCAGACAAAAGGCGCTTGATGGGCTACGAACAGTAGTCGAGCAAATGATTACGACTATGTATAGCAGGTCATAAAGTCTGTTATAATGTATCTCATAGAAGGTTGTGTCAGTCTGCATTTCGGCACGGTATCGTGCAACATCAGGTGTTAATTCCCAGCTTTCAGTGACGTCTTCTCCTAAGAATTTCCACTTCTTCATGAGCCTAAACGATCTTCATCCAGCTCGGCTCCTCCTGCTCAAAAGCCTTATACCCCGGAACAGGAATTTTGTTGAACAGTCCACCCTTCAACGCAAGCTTTGGTGAATCATCCCCCAATAAAGAAGCAATGGGGCTATCTCCTTCGTTAGCTGAGCTCCACCCATACTGCATGAGCAATAAGCTCACCATCCGCAATTGCTGCAAAATTGACGAGTAATCGGATTCCCGCTCTTCGTGTCGTTGTCTCTGTAGCTCTTGAGATTGTTGTTTGGGTCATTGATTGTCACATCAGAATTGTTGAGTATGTACACAATAGATCCAATGCTGCCTCCTGCGCGGCGGCAATTGGCACTTTAAAAGTCAGTATATATATGCAGATGAAGGCTGTAGTGATAATGTATACCAATAGCAGATGGCGGACTGCTCGGGTAGAGCGGGGATGGAAACCTTGATGCTCCCGCAGTTACAGTGTCCCTCAGCCATTGTAATTGCGTGCGAATCGGGGCTATGTCGGTGAATAGTTTGCTTCGGGATTTTGTACTTCTGCGATGCCGGCTTGCGGATTGGGCGTAAGGCGAGGGGCAGTATCTTACTTCAACGCGAAGCTGCTGGAGAAGGAGAAAATGCTAGCTACATGATGGACGAGGGTATCCGTTCGGGTCTTGTGACGTGTAATCCACAGCGTGGGAACAGTGGAGATAACGGACCATGGGCCTCGGTAAACCAGGGGGGCGAGTCGCTGTCGGTAATCGCGCATCGTGAGGTTGACCATCGCAGAGCATAGCCATCTCGTCGTTTGGACGAGCTGATGCAACAAGGAGCTTCGATTATTATGCGAAGCCCTGGATGTTGGATGCCTTCAAAGGCGAACGATCTGTTGAGCAGGATATCCGACGGCAATCCGCCAACATCCTCACGTGGTCAATAGAGGATGTTCTGCTATACGCCATGATGCGGGGTGATTAGTCTTGTCATTAAAGGCGAGAATCTTGTCAGCGCATTGACAGTGCCACTGATCGGTCGCATCGGACTTAACGTAATGCGTAGTGGGATATGTCGTGGCCTGTGCATTGTCCAGCCTTTTGCTCCATAACATAGACAGCGCCGTAAGCCAGTGAATAACTGGCAAGAGAAGTAGAGAGTAGAGGAGGTCAAAGAGAGCAAATGAGGCTGAGAAAGACGATGCGTGATCCTCAGATGCATCCGCATCAGGCTAGTGTGCCATTAAGTCCTAACGCGGCGTGATTCCGCGCTTTCTAAACAGCGAATCCAGGAAAATACCTACACAACCACGGCTCCGAATACCGACACGTCAAACTATCCGCCAAAACTCTTGCCTCTAGATAATCTTCACGATGGTCCTCCTTTTGCGACCCTCTTGTCGACCCCCAAACTAACATCTTCCAGACGCGCGACTCTACAGCAACCTACCTCCATATGCACTCGTCGCACCACGCCGACCTCCTAGAGCAATTCACCAACCTAACCTCGTCGCAACTCACTCCCGAAGACATCTATATTCCCCCACATCTCCAACCCGTCAACCCAGAGGACGAAGACGACGTTGTGCCAGACCAACACGCGGCGTTTGGCATACAGCGAGCGACGCAGACGAAGAAGGAACCAACGTGGCGGGACCTAGGACTCGATGAGTTGTTAAGAAGGGGCCCTATTGGTGTTGGATCCGGGAGCGGGAGTGGGAATGGGAGTGCGATTGCGAGTGGTGGTGGAGTTGCTAGACAAGGACGAGAGGAGCCGGTTAGGTTGGCGCTGGCGCGGCAGCCTGGTGCGAGGATGGGGATTAGAGCGGGCAATGGGAGCAGTGAGAGTTCAGGGAGTGGAGGTAGTGGCGGGAGTGGTGCTGCTGGGAATGGACTGCCACGATGAGGCGATGTTGCATGCTGAAAACTGGGCGCTGATGTCAGCGGAAGACCCAGTCTGCATCTGCTTTGAGAACAGGGCATGCTCAGTGGTTTAGTCGTGCTCGTACTCTGGATAGAGCTGCCAGACTACCCCATGAGCTGCACACACCGGGATGGTTGCGCTGGCTTTGGAGCCTACCACAATCGCCATGTGAGGCCACGCGAAGTGTTAACCATCTGCGCATACCCACAACGCTGCGGATGACTTTGCCGTATCCTTGTGCGCGACAAACGCGACATTGAAGAAAATGGAACCTTAAGCATACTCGCGCAGGGATTCAAGGTACCGGTTAAGTCTTTCGTCAAGGTGCTACCACTCCGTAAATGGCCGAGATAAGCTTCCTTTCAAGAGAATTAACCACAAGATGATGCAATTACGAACGCTACACATGGCATCTCCAAATTGATGTAACGTGAACTGAGGTAGCAAGACGACGAGTATGAACATGCCGTTTTCCTTTACAAAACCAAGCCCGGGCCATACGGGCGGACGCAGCTTTACTGCCTTATTGAACTCATGTCCAAATACAGTCTTATACCACTATGCTTCTTCCATCTAGCCTAGCCGGTACGCTAGTACACCGTCCTCTGCCCCTGCAGGACTAATGGCCACATGCTGAGTGCGCCGAAACATCAGCCTCCGCGCGCGTTCGCAATACGCTTGCCAGACGAACACTGCCTTGATCACACACCACACATACATCCACCAACGCTTCTGACTTACGCCCCCATTGGCCTCGGGCATGTTTTCTTGGACGATTCTGTACATCAGCGCCAGCGCTGGCCCCTCCCAGTTGGTACATCGACCGCAATTGTCACCTACAGCGCCTTCAAGATCCTGGATACGGTCGCACTTGAGTCTGTACAGCTCGAATGCATCTTTGTGCTTAGCGAGTGGTGCATCAAAGCGCGCAAGGGAGTTGAGATCGTTGAATCGCGGTTCTGCCGTTACGAGTTGTACTGGATTGTGTAGCTTCATGTACGAAAGATCTTTGGGTACTCCTTCCTTCTTCCTCATCGATTGGTAATGAAAGCGACGAGCAACGGTGATCATGACGCGGGGTAAGTCGTGAATCATGGCTCCTGCATTCCACTCGAACGGCATTGACTCGGTAGTGGTGAGCAGCTCTCGAGTCTGCAGGCTGAGGATCTCGTAGGTTTCTTTTGCCAAAGGTGCAGAGACGTGGAGAGCTAGGGAGAGGCCCTGAATCCCGACACCAAGCCGACCGTCGTCTGTATTATCTGGTTCAAAGATAGAAGGGATATGAATAAGCTTGCGACACATAGGGCAAGTGCATACTTCTCTCCGCTCGAACCATGCGCTCAAGCAAGAGAGGCAGATAAGATGTCCACATGGCGTTTGAATGGCTTCGACAACGTGCTCAACGAAAGTCTTTCTGTATGCACCTGGTAACTGGCTGAGGAAGTCCAGATGGGCTTCAATGCCTGAACCAACACTTCCATACACTCGACGACAGACAGGACATGTTGGCTCATCCTTTGGCGCTTCCGTGGGCGTGACGGTAGTGAGGACGCGCTCAACAACATCCGGGTAGACCATAAAGGCTGAGTCCATTTTCTGTTGAGGGCTACAGTTGTACAAAAGCATTGGGACTGCTGGAAAAATTCCTATATTTTCCATGGTCTGACTTGGGTCCGACGTTGAGGA
>JAESFQ010000952.1_pt1 | contig 10544 bp, 13 predicted proteins | sample 9269431 | NCBI WGS metagenome assembly JAESFQ01 (sample SAMN14502588, study PRJNA617103) | algae metagenome | isolation source: Plectolyngbya sp. WJT66-NPBG17 and co-occurring heterotrophs from well... | place: USA: Mojave Desert, Joshua Tree National Park, California | collected 2006-08-06 | reverse complement strand
CTTCTTCCCCTTGCATCTCGTAATGCAGATGTCAGACGGCTGCGGACCGTGCCGGCAGTGAGTACTCGTGAGGCTGAAGAGTGTGCTCCTCCCCCGAGCGGATGTTGAGGTGCAGCCATCCGGGCGCGTCAGCCGTTTAAAGCTCCGTCTTGGCTCGGTCTTACCCCGCGCTCGGTCTAATCCCCATCTTTGAGGTGCAACACGGATGCGGAAAGTCGTAGATGCCATGCTCTCCTCCACATCCAAGATGGCTGTGCAGAGAGCCGACCCGGCCTTGTAGTCCAGTGACAAGCTGTTTGATTACGCGCTCGACATGCTTGCTCGTCCCGTGGTAGCACCCGGATTTTGATCCCCAGGCATCGAACTTCACTCTCTCGACACGAGGCAAGGACGTATCAACCGCTGTTGCTTTGGAACGATTGATTCTCTACTTGCTTGCATACATACCTGTTTGCTCGTGCGGTAAATCGCAGTGTGCCTGGCACCGGGCAGTGCAGCAGCGATGCATGCAATGTTGCGACCCTGCCACAAGCTACCACTCAGCCTTGCAACTTTCCACATGGAGAAAATTCCAGCGCAAACGCCCCATGCTCATATCTCATGGTCTTCGCCAGTCCGACCACCAAAAGTAGTCCGACCATCGAACAGCTAGAACATAGGTCGTGATCAATCTTTCCTCCACTCCTCGTCGAACTCAAGAACACAGCATCGCGCGACCCTCAGCGCTGACTTAATAACCAAGGGAAGCGATTAGATCTCCTCCTCGATCAGGTCATCGATGAACGCCGCTTCCTCATCAATGGGCTCATCTTTGATACGCTTGGCCATGGGGACATACTCGTCCTCTAGTTCGGCCTCTTCTTCCTCCTTGTCGCTGGTCTCCGCATAAGTAGCCTTGCGAGCGCCGTTCAGTGTGCGCTTGCTGCGAGCAGCGGAAGGAGAGAAGACCTCCTCATCATCAACTAGTCCCTGGAGACCATCACTCTCAACATCTTCGGAAAGCTGCTTCCCCTTGCGGGGGGTAGCTTTGGCGCGCGAACGAGGTGTCTTGGGAGTAGTCGCAGCGGTGGTCTTGGAAGGTGTGTTGGTAGCGGAGTTGAGGTTGGTGGTACCGGACACGTTCTTCTTCTTCCAGGAGTAGAGGCGATTTTCAACGGCTTTGGCGGAGCACTCTGTGAGTAGGAGATTTAGCTTGAAGCACCGCGAGTAGAGCTACGATGGCGGGATGTGGGGATAATGGGCCACAACGGTGACTGGGGACACGATGCCATGCGATCAAGAAACAAGGAATCCACATACCCAAGCCGGCGGCATTGACGCGCTTGGCGATCTTGGTGCAAAGAGCCTTGCTGAAGGGGATGTTGCATTCTTCAAAGACGCCGTGGAGGAGCTTGGAGTCAGGTGAGCAGTTGCGACAACATTGATGCGCACATTCTGGGAGTGGAGATGCACTTACGATGGAATCCAACTCAGCGGTCCACTTGATAGGCATCGTAGAGATAGGGTGGCAGATCTACTAAACAATCAGTATGCAAATAAACAGGTGAACCTGTTCGACTTACTGCTGCTTGTTGTTTTATGGTTGGAGGTCAGAGGGCGCGAGGCAAGGCAGAAAAAGGCAGATCAAAGGCGCAGTCAGGTGGTGGTTGGTGGTTGTTGGGGAGCAAGAGGAAGAGTCGAGAGGTTGTGGGGAGGACTTGGTCTTATACCTGCCTTAAGGAGTGGGGAGGGCGAGGGCAGGCTAGTGGTGTTCTGGTGAAGGTGAGTCTCCCACCGAAAGAGGAGATCTGCGGCCTGCTCTCACCCTCACCGGCTCCTTCAATGGGCGCGAGGCGGTCTGGGCAAAAGGTAGCAGCACAGGCCATGCGACACTGCCTAGAGAAATCTCGAAAACGCAGTCTGTTTCGAGATGCGCAATCCATCTCTGAAGGTGTTTGACACGACGGAAGAAGCCTAGGAACGTTGGCATGTACGGCAATAGACTATGTGGACTTTGGACGCAATATAAGGAACAGATTGACACTTTTCTGATTACTCAAGAAACGAAGAACATACCCTGAACGTAGTAAAGGTTCGCAAGAGTAGAATACTACTCCAACCTGCTTTACAGCCCCAGCTTCATCAACCAGCGGCCAAGTTCTTGATAGCGCAACTCCTATGCCGTAGGCTCAACATGTTTTCTATGCTCATCCCGCTCATCTGCATTCCCGGCATCGTCAGCAGCAGGTTCAGCATCATCATCCCTCGCACCTCCAACACCAAGACCCGCACTCTCTTGCTCCACAGTCCCCCTCTTTTTGTGATGCCAATCCTTCCACAGATCTGACACCATCTTTTGGTTCTTCTTGTTGTTGACGTAGATCTTGAGCTCCTTGGGTATCGGAAACATCTTATCCATAAAGTCCTGCTTGTCCAGCTGCTTCTCCGTCATCTTTGCCCTCTTCTCGACGGTCTCAGCTTCCCGGACGAAGTACTTGGCCCAGCGGAGTTCATACTGGAAGACAATTTCGCGCCGCCAAGGGGTGCGGTTCTTGGTGCCGGCCTCCTTGCCGGCTGAGGTTTTCTCTTCTTCGGCTTTGAGGTCATCTAGGATCAAGCGGCAGAGACTGGGGATGGGTATGTTCGCTGATTCTTGGTGGGCGCGCTCGAGCCAGAGCTTGCGCAACCGCTGGACAACGTTCTCGTATGCTACCTGTGCTAGCAGGCCACATGGTGGTAACTCGTTGCTGAAGAGAGTCGGCACTGCGCGATCAGTTGGTTGCTTTCATGACGCACATTGGACATTGCAATCATGATATTTACGAACAAGACTCAACGTACTGTTGGGTAGAAGCGCAAGTTCTTTCTCGGCAGATGCTGTGGTACCCTCTTGTATCTTGCCATTCCCATCTAAGCTGAGCACAGCGATGTCGTCCGAAATGTCGGACCATTCTTCGTCTTCTTAATTATGTTTTAGCGTTTTACACCAGTCACAGGCCTTGCGACAGTCTTGGCTTACCCTGCATCTTCGGTGCTTGGTCTGTGTGTGGAGGTGGACTGCGACTGGATCTAAAGGGCAGCCAGGGCATGTGTAGCGATAGTAGAGGAAAGTGGAAGACAATCCTGTCGAACTGAGTGCGTGGGCAGTACAAGATTAGAAATTAGAAATTGTGTGTTGTGGTGTTGATGTTGTAGCGGGAGCGCAAGCTAGAGCGACCAGGCAAATAATATGCGCCAGCGTTTGTGCCTGCCCCAAACGCAGGTGGTGCAGGGCAAAAGCTCATGACGTCAGCGCGTGACTGGACCTTGGAATTATACAAAATCACAGGATCTTGACCGATAGTGAAGACGTTCAGGATGAGAGACACGGAGACATTGAAACAGAAGTACTTGACCATACGCGCAAACCGAACAGATGTGCTCTCGACTGTAATGGCCCAAAGATTTGTCGAATTGCTCCAGGTCACGCTGCGATCTAATCAAATGCCATCTACAAAGCTTTGCCCATGAACTTCCTCTTGGTGTAGCTCAGCCACCACTTGCTAGGTGCGTTGGTTTCGTCTGCGTACACCCTGTTAAGCAACCGTGTGGCCAGCTCTTGTCGCATTTGCATAATGTACTGGCGCAGTACTTCTGCCGAGTTTCTATCCGCTGGCGCCTCGAAAGCCTGGTTCAGCGGAAATCCAGCGTCGCCCGGAATAGCGAAGTTGGTGTCCAGCGCACTGTTCATGACAGCCTGCCATTCAGTCAGCCTCCGATACCCGCCTTGTTCTTACAACGGCCCGAAAACATACCTTCTCGGCGTCTCTCCTTCCCATGCCTGGCTTGATCTTGCTGAGTACCTCACTAACGTATAGAATGCCATAGATGAGCACACGGTCGGCTGGTCCCTTGATCTCAAAGTTACGGAAGAATGTGTTGGCGCGAAAGAGGGCAAGGATCTCATCTAGAGGGTCGTACGACTCGTGTGAAGCATCGATGGTGAGCTCGGTGACATCGGCAGGTAGGGCAGGCAGTTGGACGGCAGGGCCACGGGTTCGTGTACGAAGTGGGAGGAGTGCAAAGTTGCCTGATGCGCCAGTCAGTCTCTTTGGCCCAAAATGAAGCTCTTGGCTGTTGCTGTACCAATCAATTGCTGATTAGGCTCGTCGAGGAAGACGGAGTGGTAGGCCTAGTGGGGTGTCAGCTGTTTGCGCCCCTCTGGAATGTCTACTTGACAATCTGTGCAACCAAATCAATGTTACTGACTCACCGGCATCTTAAGTGTGGTCGCCTACGTGGTGCTGTATTTGGTCGTGTTCGTGGAGCTCGGCGGAGGTGACGGCGCAGCTCCGCTTGGTGAGGTGTGCTCGTAGGGCTGAGCAGCGGGGGTGACTAAGCCGCCCATCAACGCGTCCCTGCGCGCGGCGCGTCTCCCCCGACTTTCTTACTAGCCGACTCCAAGCCGCCAACCCTTCACTGTCCTTGACTGTCGCTACCTCAATCCGACTCCAGTAACTACAATAATTGCTTGTGTCGCCAGCACAGCGGTCGCAATGTCCGACTTCGAAGATGAGATGGACGTGGATGCGCCCGCAGTAGACAACTCAATCACTTTCGGTGGAGATCAGAAAAAGGGCAAGAGAAGCGCTGCAAACCTGCCTGTCGAGGCTGGGGACTCTCTACCATGGTGAGGCCGAACTCTTGCTACCCCTTAAGCAGCTTCTAAACATCTCACAGGGTAGAAAAGTACAGACCAAACTCGCTAGACGATGTTGAAGGCCATAAGGACATAATAACGACCATCAACAAGTTTGTAGATTCAAACGTATGTTCTGGACTGTCTTTGAAGGGGCATTGCTAAACTTTCTAGCGACTACCCCATCTCCTCCTCTACGGCCCTCCCGGTACCGGAAAGACATCGACTGTCCTCGCGCTCGCACGCCGCATATACGGGAACAAGAACATGCGACAGATGGTCTTGGAGTTGAACGCATCAGACGACAGAGGTATTGATGTTGTACGGGAGCAGATCAAGACGTTCAGTAGCACAAAGCAGATCTTCTCTGCGGCACCCAAGGCGGGAGACTCATCGCTTGCGACATTCAAGCTCATCATTCTGGACGAGGCCGATGCCATGACTGCCACTGCCCAGATGGCACTGCGACGAATCATGGAAAAGTACACCGCCAACACACGCTTTTGTATTATCGCCAATTACACGCATAAACTCTCGCCAGCCCTATTATCGCGATGTACAAGATTTAGATTCTCTCCGCTGAAGGATCAAGATATCAGGCATCTAGTTGACAAGGTTATTGAGGAGGAAAAGGTCAACATCACTCAAGACGCAACCGACTCGCTTATCACGCTCAGCAAAGGAGACATGAGACGAGCACTCAACGTACTACAGGCCTGCCACGCATCGAGCACACCACTCCAAACGCCCGGCAAGCCCGCACCTGATCCGAACTCCATCGTACGCGACGAAATTACGCAGACTACCATTTACGATTGTATAGCAGCCCCACACCCGTCAGACATTACATACATCATAGAGACGTTGTTGTCGAAGAACGACATGACAGAGTGCTTACGGACAGTCAACAATCTCAAGATCTCGAAGGGACTTGCGTTGGCAGATATCCTAACGGCGATCAGTGAGGAGCTAGTCAGCAACGACGTTCCCCCACAGGTCATGGTGACATGGATGGCAGGTCTAGCAGATATTGAATACAGGCTGAGTGGAGGTGGCAACGAAGCGATACAGACTGGCGCAGCGATCGGCGTTGTAAGGACGGGTGTGGAGTTGCTAGAAACTGGCAAGAGGTAGCACGTTGACTGACGCGAGTCGCGGTGGAAAAAGAATGATTGAGTGCTAGAACTGATACCAATCGATATCGCGACAGCGATACGACGAGACTTTATCCTCGCCACCCAAAGCGCAAGTGTGACAACGTACTACAACCGTGTGGGGTAAAGTGTATCAGAATACTCCAAATCACCACGGTGATAGGACAAGAGTCGTGTTTTGCGCTAACCGCGCTAGTCAACATTCACGCGACTCGGACGCGACCTACGATTGACGTACCCCGGGATGTATACACGACGCATCAACAATCAACACAGCCTTCCAACGTGATTTGCTTTAAAGCTGAAAATATCCGCATCGTTGTCAGCCGAACAAAACACGTGCGACTACCACTTGATTAAGCATATAGTCGATACACGGCGACGCGCATGCACGCTCCAAATATGCCCGTCAAAGTAAGTCGACTCGAGCGAGGATCCAACGCGATGCTAACAGTGAATAGAGGAGAGAAGGCCCCACCAAGCAGCGACAAGTTACTCTACGTCGAAGCATCGACCCTCTCCCAGTCGCCGCAGAACCAACAAAGCTGCAAGAGCGTCGAGCAATCGAGGGAAAAAGCAAGCGACCACCTAGATGGCGGGGCCCTGTAAGTGTCACAAATTCACGGCCAACAACAAACTTTGCTGACTGACATATAGCAGCACAACGTCAACGGTCTCTCGCAAAAGCTTGCGCCAACCATGTCATCGGAGAGAGAGAGTATTCCAGCACGTGATCACAAGAATCGCGACTCCTACCCATCAAATTCGCAAAACATCCAACTCCGCTTTTCTTTCTCACAGTCCTTCATCGATGATGTCGAGCAACAAATCCACTCCGAGAGCAAGTTCAATCGAAGTTTCTCCGGTCTATCCATGAGCGCCGGTGCCAGCCACTCCACCTCTAGTTCCCAATCGACCACGAGGGCCTCTCCAGTCCAACCAGTCCAGCCACAAACGTCCATTTTCCAACCTCCGGTCTTGACCAAACCGGAGAAGAAAAGAGAAGGATATGGATTTAGTTATTCGGAGACGTTCATGTACGATTCAGATGACTATCCAGATACGGAGTGCGAGTGGGAGGCCGAAGAGCAGTCGCCTGAACCATGCGCTACAGACTCAAGGAGTAGTAATCCGTATCTAAACTGGGATGGCACGGAAGAGAACCAACTTATGGAGCAAGCGCAATACATACACCAAACGCAACAGTCACAATCGTCAACCCGCCCAACCTCAAGAGATTCCACAACCACAGCACCCTCCTTCGACGACCTCGTCGTCCTCCGCCCCCAAGGCTCCTTCCACCTATCCCGACCCTCTCGCCCCCTTCCCTGCACCACCGCAACCCCCTCGGACGCCTTACGCCTGCGCGCCTCTGCCACGCTCCTCTTATCCAAATACACCGAATCCTCTTCCATCCAGCTCGCCCTGCTAACACGCATGGAGCGCATGATGTATCTCGAACAGGCCAAACCAGGCTCAACAGAAGAAAGCGTAGCAGCGAGTTTGGAAACCTGTGTAAGGAGGCTGAGAGATTGGTTGGTTAGAAGTAGAGAAGAGAGGATTGAGACAGGGGAATGGAAAGGCGTTGTTGAACATGAGATTGAGTGGGCGGAGTGGTTGGTCGAAGCGGCTGGGAGAGGAGTGTTGCATGTTAGGAGGAAGGGGTGTCGGTGTAGACCGGATTGGGAGGACATGTAAGGGTAAGATAGTGGAAGTTTAATGGTATGCTAGAGGTTCTGTTCAACCAGCGGGAATAGATTTTTACATTTGAATGTTGAGCGACGTCGTGAAGTAATGCGCATCCGGTCAATGTGTAGAAGACAGGCGGGTGAGCATGCCACTTGCAGATTGTGGAAGTAGCGTACTGCGAGCATGGCACGCGCAGGATAGCAGGGCAGAGCTACATGGCATCAGCATCAAATCCAGTATGCGTCTCTGGAAACAAGCATGAATAGAGTAGTGTGTCTTGCACGCATTTACCCAGACTCTCTCTTAGTCTCTCTCGATACCAAAGGTACTCAAATATGGGAATTATGTCATCAACACGATGTGAGAAACCGTCGCGATCTAACATTCTGTAATTGCAAGATAGCAACAATCAAGAAGGAGGTAGAGTCGTGCAATCTGCATTTGAATATTGTTTTATTAATTGCGAAGATAATACGACTTCCGAGGGGTGCACAGGTGGTTCTTCCTTGACGAAAAAGATATTGACATTATACTAATAAAATAGTCTCCTGAGTAGCATTAGGGAAAAATGCCTCGACCAATGATTCGTGATCAGGTCGTTCGTATGCTGTGTTTCCTGCACCCCCGATATTTCCCGAATAGCACTGCCATTCAACATATCCAATACGCCGATAGACTCGACATAAGCCGCTAGGACTATCATCGCCTGTTGATGGTAGTAAAGTGACAATTAGAGCGCTGTAGCGGCATCTACTATACTTTTCGAAAAAGGATATGCTAAGCGGGACGACAGTGTATATCCTGTCCGCTACAGAATGGTCTTGCGATTCATCCCAATACGGTGTCCCCCAGGCGACAGCCAGATCGAAAAAATCGAAGGATTCGAGTGGTAGGTCAGATTGACCGTCTGTGGGCAGTGATAGGTCAGATTGACTGTCTGTAGATAGGGGCATACTACACAGTCGAGCATGAAGCTCTAGAGTACGCCCCTCGAAATTTCTACTCGAGTTACTAGGCTCAGCTAGCAATAAAATCTCGTCTTTTGATCCCATCCAGGTTTCCACGGGTTCTGAAAAAGCAGATGCAGGATACTGAATTCGGCTGGGGACTGATGCCCAGCTCCAAGAGGGCGCAATAGCGAGGCACGATGCTCTTGAGATGGCAGAACACGGACGTACAGATTGCCAAGAGAGACACGTCAAGAGATGGGCCCCCCAAATGCCCGCGAAGTATGTAGTCCCGAATCGCTCATCTGGTACAGACTTCGCAATTGACAACAGCGCGATCAAACGGTCTGTTGAATGCGTAAATTCCGACGCTGAATAAAATTCGATGAAATGTAGCCATTTCTCCAAGGTCAGGGATGAAGCATGTTTCGATCCCATTCCGCCTCCAACTTCCCACCTCAGGGCAGTGTCAGTCGGATCAATTGCTTGGCACTGCCAGAAAACCCCCTCCTCGGAGAAATGCAGTACCCTTCTCGAGAGCAGCTGCTCTTGTGCAACCCAGCCGCGCCTGTTCAAGCTGGAAGAGATGACCGAGTTGTGAAATGCCGAGCTCATTGAACAAAGGACCAAAGGCCGTACTGTTCCATCGTTTGTCTCTCCGGGAACACTACAGGGTGCGGTGTTGTCGGTCCCAACCTTCCACAGAAAACCGTTATTTGGATCGGTGGAACAAGTAGCAGCAATAGTGCAAATTGCGTTCTGGTAAACAAGCCACATACGTGGTCCTTCCGCATTCCAATCGGCATAATCCCCATAGGCGCTAGGCTGAATTATGCACAAGGCGTCGATCCAGATAAAGCGTATCTTTAAACCACGTGCAACGATAATGACATCCTTAAAGGTTTGCGGCATGCTCGTAAAAGATATAACCCGCTCTCCAGCGAACTGCGTGCTCAACATGCAACTCGGTGGCCTTTCACCCCAGCGATAGCTCAAGGTACAGTATTTGGAAAGCTCCTCGACTGTGGCGCGTGCCGTAGCAATCCATGTTTGCACGTCAAGCGTGAGAATGCTGTCATGGTGAGAAAGGTCAAGCAAACGGCGCGGAAGTGAAATTGCTTTGGTTGATAGATCCATGCTGCCTGGCTCACAGTCACCATGTCCGTCGTTGGCGCCGAGCACACAGGTTTCCAAAAGTTCGCAAGCACGCAAGACCGGATTATAAGGAGTCTCGAGAACCGAGAACTGCGTATTGATAGGAGTGCGCTTCATTTCGAAGGCATGGAAATACCAAGGCTTACTAATCTTGACGCTGGAAACGAAGGTGGACAAAGAAAGGGTAATCTCGCTGTAGCAGTCTGGAAGCACAATCGCGGTCTCGTCAGCAATGCGTCGAACATTCGCCGTAGAAACCTTCTCTAGATGTTCCCGAATAAAGGCACACAGATCACAACCAGCTTCAGCAAGTCTGATCAGTTCGGGTCCTGAGGACCATGTACGAGTTTGTTCATCGTATACTTCTGGAAGCCACTCCCGGACCACGACTTTGCTGCACTCAAGACACCGAGGCATCGTACAAGTCCCGCAAGGGTTGTAACCCGACAGAGTTGGGAAGTCTGGTTGTTCTGCGAAGACCCACGACCGGAGGAAAGAAGTTGTGGGGAGGTAGGAAGGCTCTTGGAGGTGAATATGAGAGGTTTTGCTTGAGTTCTAGCAAACGGTTCAGGAAACAGAAGCCCGCAGTGGCAAATTGAAGGAAGCTGCCGCAGAGGCCGCGTAGTGGATGTGGAGTGGAGGGTGAAAGGTAAAGGATGTAACACGACAGAAGAAACAGACCAGAGACGAGAAGGAAGGCGATGAGGAACTCCCTCCTTCGCCGGTCTGCGGGGTACAGCACCAGGCTGAATCCGGCAAGCTTTCCTTCCAACGCCTGCATGCTCAGCCTCCCAATCGAATTTCGCTACACCCAAGCGTTTACCAATCAATTCTATCACAAACTGTTACCGGTACCTAGGTATGCGTTGGCATCTATTCGTGTTGAGTTCCCGTTCGTATCCAGCGTTTGTGAGTAGTGATGGTGAAAGAAGAAAGTGTTTG
>JAESFQ010000951.1_pt1 | contig 10546 bp, 8 predicted proteins | sample 9269431 | NCBI WGS metagenome assembly JAESFQ01 (sample SAMN14502588, study PRJNA617103) | algae metagenome | isolation source: Plectolyngbya sp. WJT66-NPBG17 and co-occurring heterotrophs from well... | place: USA: Mojave Desert, Joshua Tree National Park, California | collected 2006-08-06 | reverse complement strand
TGGTTGATCACTTACACTTGCACTACAACACAACCAACGTACCAACAAAGATGAACGACCAACCAAGGGGCGGCCGAGGACGTGGTCGCGGTCGAGGACGCGGGAACTGGAGCGTTTCTTTCACACCACAAAACCACGACGACGATCAGATGATGCTTGATGGCGAGTTCTCACGTGGACGAGGCAGGGGACGAGGACGAGGACGAGGGTTCAGGGGCGGCCAAAATCACTTCCAGCACGACAACCGCTCACGAGAGCCGTCGATCGACAAGGAGACCATCGAAAGGCTCAAGTCAAATCCATCATATCCGCTTATGGAAGGCTTCCTCGGTCGACGCTACGACGCATCTAACAAGTTACTGAATCTCTCTACAATCGCTGGCGACCAAGAGATTCTCCAATCCGGTATGTTTGCCTCAGAAGGCGCCCAGAAGAAGTTCTTCCCTGCCCTCATGATCGTTTGCGATGCCATTCTTGAGACGCAGGAAGCAAAGGAACAAGCAATCCACAGCGTCACACTTGCCGGGAATAATCTACAAAACACACACGCCGTCTACCAACTCTGCAACCACTTCCGCCACATCCAAAATCTCGACCTGAGCAACAATGCTTTTGCGACGCTGGACGCGCTAAAGCCCTGGAAAGGCCGCTTCAGGAATGTTGAACACCTCATCGTCGATCCGTTTCCAAGTCCAAACTGGGAGGATGAAATCATCTCCTGGTTCCCCAAACTCAGAATCTTGAATGGCAATCAGGTTCGCCCCGACGCAACGGCAAACCACAATGCGGCAAACGCGCAGCAAATACCGGCCTCTACCACACCAGTACCCACGCCCGCAATCGTCGACCCGGAGCAGCAGAGGAAAGAAGAGATGATTCTCTACGTACAGCGCGAAACCAATCTCAAGCGTGACTACGCTATTCAGTGTCTGGAAGCGGGACAGTGGAATATCGAGCAAGCTGGCGCTCTATTCGCACAGAGTCGCGAGTCTCTGCCAGCTGAAGCGTACAACTAAACGTTTTCCGCCTGCGACATTTAAAGAGACGGACGTTTCAAGGCAGCAGGAGGAAGCTGCAAAGAGACGTCTGTACAACATCACGCCTTAAGCAGCGACGAGCAGGAGAACACGACGTACTTTTTCCGTTTCTGCTCCACATCACTAGCTTCACAACATGACGACTCGGACAGCCGATTTCTATCTGGGTGTCTGCTGTGCAGAGAGCGGGTCTTTCCAGCAAGTGCAGACAGCGTCGAGACGACATCCGGTCAACACTCCGAGGAGCAGGGATCTTTACTATTGACAGTACGGAGCGATGCAAACAAAATGAATCGGGATGGAGCATAGCATGGCGTTGATTTATTTTTGTTTATGGAGCAGGACGCGGTAACATATACCCACGCGTTCGAAGGCAGAAGCAGAGAAGCACGAGTATCGTCTAAATAGAATGAATGTTTCAAAGATACCTAAGCCGAAAGAAATCTCCTTTTGTTATCGCGATTGACCTGAGAAGGAGGGTCAGAGGAGTGTGTTAACCACGTGACGAAAACATCTCACGTCAGCCAGCAGTGAGACCGACGTTGCACACCCACGTCATCACACATGCAGATAGTAAAGGCTAGGTTTTGAAGGCGAAAAGAAACACTCTAGGCCAATAGCCGAGCGCAAGTAGATATCAATGTCTATATACTGGAAGAAAGTTCCGCTTTACCATGACTGAACGATTACAAGAAATGCTTAGTGACTCTTTCTCTGCGCATTAGCCAACGCACTGTTAAGCGCAGCTGTAACATCAACATGGAACAATGGCCTGTTCAGCCCTTGAACAACCGCTATCCTCCCCCTGTGCCTAGCATCCTGAGCTTCTGCATGTCCGTACGCCTTGCTGTGTTCCAGCTGCTTGGTTATACTACCGGTTTCCGAGGTATCGCCCGAGTCTGGGTATGCAGCTTCAATATCGTTACTTCGTGCTTGTGATAAGGTACGTTGTGCGAGGAAGTTCTCGCGTGCTTCTGCTTGCGCGGCAGCAGAGTCGGAACCGCCGATTTCGGCGACGCTGAAGATGGGTTTCCAGCGGTGCGTTATGCCGCTGTCGGGCATCTCGGGGGTGTAGTAGCCGAAGCCTGCGGCGGCGAGGGAGCGCTTAGTCCAGCGGTTGTTGATGTTGCAGAAGTGCCAGTCGACTGTGTCTGGAGCCGCGTACTTGTCGAGCTGGTTCCTTACGTCGATCAAATTTTGAATTGAAGTAAGGTCGACATTGTTAACGGAGGAGAAGTCGAGGATGATGGCTTTAAGTGTCGGTCGGTCGTCTGATGTGTCAGCTGCCTGCTTGCTGCGGCGAGGGCCAGGGTCGTTCCAAGGGCGGTCGCCTGGTCTGTTGTAGGTCGCTTGGTTCGTACGGCGCGTCTTCGCGAAGATGATGTCGGTGAGCTGGTCGAGGTAGTGATTTGCGTTGGGGTAGTTGAAGCCTTCGCTAAATCGGTAGATGAAGATACCTGGGTAAGGGTCTTCTAGCTCAATGGTTGGGTTTGATCCGTCTTTGTGATCAATAGGCAAGAAGACTTCGCGAACGGAGTGCTCTCCCTCCGAAGGTTTTTGCCTAGCACCAGGCGGCGACATCTTGTCTTCTTCTGTTGGATCCAGCAGATGATCGCCAACGACAGAGTGAATCTTAGCCCTTCCCATGAAGCGGCCCTTGGCTTTGAAGAGACGGAAAGCAAACATGCCGGCAGAAACAGACACCGTGACGAAGATTCCATTCTCAATGCTGGAGAAGACGGTGACGATAACACCAATGAAGAAGATAATAACCTCAAGTGGTGAGATTCTCCAGAATTGGTATACGGTGTTTGGTGGTGTGATCAAGTCCAGCACAGCGTGAATGATGACTGCTGACAGTGCCGCATTGGGAATGTACCAAAACATAGCTGGAAGTGCGTAGATAGCGAGGAGCACTACGATGGCTGTGATGACACCTGCAAAAGGTGTGCGGACTCCCGCTTTAGACTTGATAGCAGTACGCGAAAAAGAACCAGTCGCGGGGTATGCTCCCAGGAAGGGGCCGAGACAGTTGGAAACACCAATGGCTACAAGCTCCTGCGATGGGTTGATAACATAGTTGTTTACTCTTCCGAATGATTTGGCGATGGAGATATGCTCGATGAGGAGGACGATGACGGTCGATGGTAGTTCGGTCGCGAAAGACTTGATGATGGGAATCGTAACCTTGGGCACGCGGGCGTGTTGGAATCCTGAAAGTGTAAGCAATGGGTTCTATCAAGGTTCAGGAGCATCTTACCTCGCGGAACAGTTCCAAGGGTGGTAACAATCGGCTTGGTTCCATTGGCCCTATGCTCTCGGTTTGCCAGGTAGCTGAACAAGATATACAGCAGGATAACAAACACCGTTCGCAGAGTATTAATGAAGAAGAACATCTTCGCGCGGCTAGGATAGCGCTTTGCGAGCTGGCCGCAAGCGAATCGTATCGCATATAGAAGGAAGAGGCAAGTCAGGCCGAATGATGCGTTAAGGTTGGTTCGTCCGAGGTACCTGAGAGAGTTGATTACCACTTTGTATGTGGGGTCCCTAGTTGAGAACCCTGTGATGCCCATCATGGCTGGAAACTGCCCAGCGGCGATGCTGAGCGCGGAGCCGGTCATGAATGCAGAGATGGCAGGCAACGAAATGAGATCGACAATCCAACCCATGCGCACCAGACCCAGGAAGAGAACGATCGATCCGGCAATAATCGCCAAAGAGGATGCGATCATGTCTCGTGAAATACCTTGGCCAGCGAGTTTCTCTTCCGCAGACAGCACAACGCCGCCAGTGACTGTGGATAATACAGCAACGGGTCCGATGGTAATATCTTTCGAAGTGGCGAAAAACCAGTAGATGAGTACGCCCATAAAGGAAGAGTACAATCCGAATTCGACTGGAAGCTCAGCGAGCTTCGCATAGGCCATACCCTGAGGGACAACAACGGCGCCAACAGTTATACCTAGCGAAAGTCAATAGCTGCACAATGATAACGTTCGAGCGTGACATACCTGCGACAAGATCTCCGATTAACCATTGTACGTTGTAGCGTCCTATCCAATGGAGAAACGGAAACAGGCTGTAGCAGTACTCCCTTAAGTCGTGACCACTGGGAAGAGTGTCTTGGATCCATTCTTTTGCGGTAGGTTCGTTCTCAACATAGGCATCCGCGGAATCGATCGTAAATACACTTTCACCTCGCGTTACGCGCTCAGAACCGGTTTCGTTCCGGTAGTGTAGGTCGATGCCCAGTACCTTTGCCAGGCCTTGGCCGATTTTATTGGCTGTGGAAGCCATCGTTGGAGTGGGAGTCCTTCAACACGTTCGAAAGAAGATGTACTGGATCAGCACTGGAATGCCACGTGCTTAGAATCCAGTACCGGGTTTGACAAGACCGAATAAGCTTCAGAAGCAACGACAAGAGCTGCCAGGCGTTTAAAAGCTTATTTATAAGAATTAACGAGCGGGTGGGTGTACACAAGCACAAGCAAGCAATCGGTGGCTTGAAGCGAACCGCACGCGGTCTCTCTTGGGCGAATAACAGTGATGCTGCGCCGGTCTGGGCTGTAGGATCGACCCGTGGGTTTCAAAGTCAAGGTAGCCTGGGAAGCTCGAGTATGCTGAATTTGGGCAAGACCGAAGCCGTGGTGACGCCTCGAGATTGCTTGAACAGACGGAAAATTGCGTGATCGCTACCGTTACTGGATCGGACTTGGTGTTGAGGGGATTCGGTGTACGCTACTGGTCGACGCGCAGTCGGGGAGATGTCGAGGCAAGAAGGCCACTGCTGTGATAGAGGGCTTGAGATGGGTGGGAGGTATTTCCAAGCAAAGCCCGGGTGAAGGGTTCTGACAAGTGACATAATGCCTCGATATGCCGATCAGATCTAACTGATTCTTGAGCCACCGTGACGCTTTTCGCCGCGGTACCGGCAACAATCTGATGGCAGACGAGTCGAGCTTGCAAGGGTGTGCGGGTGCGGCGACAGGGATGGGGAGCGAAGGATGTGATGGTCGCTGACGGATCGCACTAGTGTCCAATAAAAGAGTCGAGGCCGGAATTGCGTGCTCGGGAGCAAAGATGTCGACTTCATTGTGCAAGCCCGCCAAGGGAGCTTGAGAAACACTTGAGCTGTGGCACAATTGGCACAGCAAGTCTTTCTAAAGCATTCGTGATTGTGCCCTCAAGTGACGTTCGGCCACACAACACTTTTGCTTTACGCAATCTTGCTGAGCGTGTCATCTAGTCCGACGTTTACCTACAGTGCATGCGATACTTTGCTCCGTGCCAAAGGATCCTCCAATCGTAAGAGGCGGCATTTCCAAACTCCGAAGCTCTTTGTTGAGCACAGTCGTGATGTTGAAAAATAGAGTCTGACGTCATGCCCTGGGGAAAGCCGGCGGCGTAGGTACGTTGAGACGGCACTTGGGTTCCTCGACGGGAAGTTGCATTCAAGCCAGGGCAATTATCCCAGCCTACCACAGGACGCCCGTAGTAAGACCGGCGCTGTCCGTTGTGCAGAAGATGCTTGTGGGTTTGATTAAGGTTCCTTCGCAGGATGGCAGCCGCACGTGGGGAACACCTGGTTCTTACTAAGCGAACAGACTTGATTGAATGTGGGGTTTCGTTCTTTCAGGAAGGTTGGTTGCAAGAAGTGCATACCGCCATTTTCGATGCCCAACACCAAAAAATTCCAGTTGATGGGTTTTCACGATACCTCTGGTCTAGATTATCCATGAGCGGCCGGCTCAACACGCCGCTCTGATTGAGACACCCTTCCGCTGATATGAATAGGTTGCTCCCCAAAAGAGCGCTGCAACTATATTGAGCTAGCTTCGCGCGCTCGGATTCGCCACTCTCCGACATCCTTCTTGGCTGACCCTCAGTCCTACATACTCGAAATCCACATGGTTGCCCATCTTCAAGACTTTCGACGATAAGATACCTCCACCAAAAGGACCCAGTGCCGTGTCGGATTAATCCGTCCCCGATCTAGACCGATGTTACCATGTTGTAATACGTGCAGATATCCCCATTCGAGACCCGCTCCTATATGGACCTACTGTGTACCTTCATCACATGAGATGGTTTACAGTGATATTCTGTCAAGCTTTGGCCGAGTTGATGGCAACGGTATTCACATTTCTATATCTATGCACAAGCAACATTTTGCTATCACCGCGCTTGCTAACTCGATCCATATATCGTATAAGCTCTAGTACCTGGTGTGGTGGAGAGCTTGATATTTCCGAGCAGCGACGCTCTGCGCGATCGTTCTGGGGGTGAAATTATACTTTCTAACGATCTGCGCGTATACAAGCTTTCCTCCAGGCTCTAAAGCATTTACAGCTGCAAGCGCAGCGTCGACAGGCTCCATCTGCGATCTTCGCGGCGTAGTAAAGTTGGTGGATGGTGGGGCGGATCGGTCATTGCCCTACGAGATAAAACAGTGGATGAGTGTAACGGGTGAACCTTGGAGTGATTCCAAGTGGTATTGTTAGAGTAACTATCAACGCAGTTTTTTATCTAACGTGCTTGGATCCTGTCCTTCGGCCCACAATCGTACTGGAAGCGATTCCATGGCGGGCTCTACGATACCAAGGAATCCTTCGAAGGAGACATTCGTGTCAGTGGACATGTTCTCGCCTTTGCCGAGGGCAGCAATAGCGTCATATTCCACCTCGCCATCTACTACGCAGCGGCATGGTCTCTTCCCTAAAAAGCGTTCTTTGACTATAATTGTGCTCTCCTTGTGAATCTTGAAGTAGGCCGACATTGGTCAACGACGTCTGCAACGGGGATTCGTGTTATTTTCGAAGGAAACTACGCACTTCAGTTTCAGTAATGGTGATAAGAGGGGCGTATACTCGAAAGCATACATTGCTTTGCGTGCGGCTGAGCTCCTAGACTTTAGTTAGAATCAGAAGTCCTGCCAAGTCCTACCGTTGCAGGACCTCCGATTCCAACAATAGCACGAGAGAACTTACACAGAAGGACTCATTGAGCAAATTGTATTCCGTGCAGCTGCCTTACATACATCTGGCTCACCAAGCGGTACCAAATGACTGCAGCACTCAATACTACTCTATTGCCGTTACCGAATAATTGATTCAACAACGCCAGACCAAAGCCCTACAACGGAGGATCCCAGTCCTTCGAGACAAAACACATAACTAACCCCTCTTTCTAGCCTTCTTCGCCCGATCATAAGCGTTCTTCTCTCTCCCTTCTTCGCCCTGGATCTCCGCCACAAGCCTCCTGTACTTGGTCTCGTACGCCTTGTCCTTCTCCTTCTTCTCCTTGAGCGTCTCTCTCGCAATGAAATTGGCGTCCTTGCGCAATTCCCTGAGCGCACCTTTCCTCTCGCGCTTGTATTCCTTTTGTAATTTCTTGGCTTCCGAGCGCTCCTTGTCGGGGTCGTAGTGGCGGTTAGGATCGAAGGATTCTTCAAATTTGGGAATGCTGGATTTGATGGGTAAGGGACGGTGGTGGTGTAGGAGGAGAGGTCGCCGTTTTGAGCGCGCCAGAGCGAGGCGGGCGTGGAGGTTTTGGTAGGTGGAGGTTTGTTTTGCGGATTTGAGGGGGGCAAGCAGCGGAGTGAAGATCTCAATGAAGGCAGTCGAGGCGCTCCAAAGTTCAGCGGCTGTGATGACGTTCTTGCTATGGGCCGCCAGAAGAGCGGGTGTGGCGTGCTCTGATTTAAGGGCGAGTCCGGTGTATCGGACGAACTCGGGGATGTATCTCTTCGATAGCCTTTGGTAGTGCAGACATAGCGCACCGATGAAAGCGCCTGTAGCAATATCTTTAGTAGAAGCAGGTGAGGTAAGCCCCATCCAGCGAGCCATGAGAGTGATGGCGGGAGTGACGACTTGGTGGAAGTGATCGGAAGTAGGGAAGATGGATCCAATAGCAGCAAGTAGAGCCAGATCCCCTGCGGTTGGGTCATTCGACGCCTGAAGTTGCTTCAAGTGTACTCGGAGCTTGGTAGCAATCTGAACTGGGTATGCCCGCGACATAGAATGAATGTGACGGATGATTGCTTCGATGACAGCTAACGATGTAGCCGGCGTCTGATTCGACAGGTAGGAGACATGTTCGATGAGTGCGCATGCGAAGTCGGCAAGCTTGTGCTTGTTGTCGGAATGTAGTCCAGCGTGGTATAGAGCACGTATTCGTTGGATGACAGTAGAGGTATCGGTGGGAGCAACATCCTTAAAGACATTCAGTAGCTCTTCGTGAGACCGTGGGCATTTGTATGTAAACGCCAGCTTCGACGAAGGCTCTACAGCGAGAGTAAGCACGCCGTTAACAGCCTTGGGTTGCTCTTTGCGCTCCGGCATGACGTGCTTCAAAAACTCGGCATCCTCTTCATCCATGGCCATGGTGTCGTCGATTGCCGAGCCAGCGTTAGACTCATCGTCAGACATGTCTGCTTCTGAGTCGGTAGCGATGAGATCATCGTCCATGATGAAATCATCCTCATCCTCAACGCCTTCAGGTCTCAGTTGGCCTGGTACTTTCAGTCCGAACTCGGCAGCGTCGTCTAGTATGCTATCGTCGTCGTCGTCTTCAGCAAGTTCCTCGACGCTGTTCTTGCGTGGCTCTTCGTCGTCGCTGACTGGCTCTCCGCGCATTCTCTTCATCCGCTTCTGCTCGAGTTGTTTCAACCGGTCGGCCTCTTCCCTGGCCTTCTCCTCTTCCGTCTTTGTTCGTTCCGTTGGCTTCGCTCGTTCATCTTGGAGCAGTTGGCGCACGCGTTTATCGTATTCTCTGTCCTTGTCTTGTTGTGTGGTTCCAGCTAGTAGCGCAGCGCGGTCGGCGTTCATGCCGAATTCGTTGATTTGGGTGTCTTTGACCTTCTCGGGTTCAGGCTTCTTATTGATGTGTCCTCGCAGGGCAGCCAGTACGTCGTTGAGGTCCTTGTCGAGCTCATCCCGTAGCTCATCATCGTCTTCTTTTTGTGCCTGACGCTCGTATTTGTACTGCTTTGACTTGGCCACAACTTCCTTCATGACCTCCGCTTTGCTCTTTTTCCTTTCTTCATCGTCCCTCCGTCTCTTCTTCTTCAGGAAGCCATCTTCGCCGTCGCTGGACCCAGCAATACTAGCTGCATCGTAGTCTTCCTCTCCAATCTCATCGTCAAAACGAAGAGACTGTCCACCGTGGGTGAGCTCGACCTCATCGGCATCGTCTTCGAGATCGAACACATTGCCACCCCTCTTGCGTTGTTGTTCCCTCTCGAATCGCGCCATTTCACGATCCTCCAAACTCATTGTTGGGTCATCTTCTCCTATCCGCCTATCCAGGATGCCTCCGACCTTGTTCTTTCGATGCATCTCTGGAAGCAGCGACTTCCTACGCGCTTCCTCGCCCGCACTCTTTGTAACACCCGGCCTACCGAGGATCTTCTTGGGGGCATTTTCGGCTTGCGCAGAGACATACTCGTGCTTGTGAGGGCGCGCAAGGTGCTTGAACTCGAAGGGATTGAAGGATTCGCGAATCGAGGCGAGCGCAGAGGCTTTTCGTTCGTGGTGGTCGGCGTTTTTCGATTGCGACTTCTTCTGCTTCTTCGACTTTTGCGGGCCGGTGATGCCTTGTTCGCGGAGAGAGGCCTTCAACCGCTTGAGCTGGGAGGGCGGCATCTTCGAGGGGATTTAGAAGCCCCGAAAGCTTCACGTAGGGTATCGGGCACTGGGAGAGCTTGTGGGCGACACTAGATGGTCGGCTTGAAATTATTTCCACGACCAAAACTTCGGCATGGATGACCCTTGTCTAGCGCCGCAGCCCTACAGCCGCTCCCCACTTTCACACGCGACGTGCGCCGTCATAGTCAGCGCGCAACTGCGTCCACGACTGTATCAAGTCTCTGAGCCTCGCCGCCGTACATCTCACATCATGAGCGGACATCCCTCACTATGGCATCAAACATCCCCGACCACTGGCTCTGGCTCGGCCTCGGTAGAACTCCCTCCTCCATCAACCTACCAACCCCGCTAACCCACCTCTCAGGCGTCTTCACCTTCATAGCCGTCCAGCAGGTTTCCCACGGCCTCCACCACATACGCACCCTCACCGAGATTCGGAACCCTCAAAACATCCCGCAGCAGCGACGCACTATTCCCTCTGGCCCACCCACCCACCAAGAAGACGCAATTAAGACTAGTTCTCTTCTGACATTAGCGACCAGCCACAACAATGATATCCGCGCCTCCGCTACAAAGATCTTGTGTACGCGATTCTATGCTTCGAAGTCCGCCATGGATCTGCTCATCAAGGACCTCTACTGCGCGGATGGCGAGGTGTTGCATCGCGCGCAGTTGGCATTCAACCTGCTACGCGACATGGGCGTCTGGAGAGACGATTCTTTGTTGCCGAACAATGGGTTTAGGTGGGATGTCGTTCAGCCGGGCGTGGGTAGCGGTTCTCAAGGGGATGTGAGGAGGAGACGGAGAGAAGCTATGGTGATAGGCGACGGCGAAGGCTTGATTGGAAGTGATGATGTTTACACG
>JAESFQ010000950.1_pt1 | contig 10546 bp, 8 predicted proteins | sample 9269431 | NCBI WGS metagenome assembly JAESFQ01 (sample SAMN14502588, study PRJNA617103) | algae metagenome | isolation source: Plectolyngbya sp. WJT66-NPBG17 and co-occurring heterotrophs from well... | place: USA: Mojave Desert, Joshua Tree National Park, California | collected 2006-08-06 | reverse complement strand
CGATGCCTCGCCCTCGCCCTCATCCACCATGTTGTCACTGACCGGGGCTGCAGCAGTTGTTACTGATACGCCTTCTGGTCCTTGATCTCCCGAAGAACCCGACGCGCCAGGGGCAGGGGCAGGCACAGCCTTCTTTACCTTGAGCTCCAAGAGCGTCTTCGGTTCTGAGGGCTTGGTGTCTGTGAGAAGAATGACACCGAGTGTTGGCTGCTGACGCGTTAGCTTGACAATCTTGGGCGTAATAGACAAATGACGAACCTTCTTTACTGGTACATATCGTTCGCTTGGGAAGCTGATGTACTTTACTTGTGGCGGCAGCACACGCGACATGTTCTCCAGCTCGTAGCCAACCTTCTCTTTCTCTACCTTCTTCTTTGTAGACTCCACAGTTTGAGCACCATCAGCCTTCTCTCCGTCCTCCTTCTTGGGCTCATCGTCAACGTCCATCTTGTCGTCGTCCGCAGGCTTGGGCGTGGCAGGAGTGTGGTCCACGTCCATGCTTTCTCTCCGCTTTTGACGCTCCTTTACCATCCGTCGTCGCTTATCCTGAGCGGTGGTCGATAAGACTGCAGTCTTGATCTTCTCAGGTGCCTCTTCCGCCTTGACCTCTGCATCTGGCGGGTAATCGAACATGCTTGGCCTAGTGTTGCTGTGGAACTTGAACGATGGAATCTCCAGCTCTTGGTCTAGACCAATGACGGCAGTAGGCGTAAAGCTCAGTGACAGGAAGTGAGTGAGGGGGAACCAGTACCAGTACTGCGTGAAGACAGCCATGCCGACAATGGCGGCCATGTTCAAGTTGCCGGTCGGCGTCTGCAGGCCGATTGTGCAGTTCCGACCTCCAGCGTCGATGATACCAAGGGCCAGAGCAGCACCGAACTTGGCCATAGCATCCTCATGACGGTCGCTGACAACCTTGGCGAGTTGCTTTCGAATAGACGCTACCTTGGGGTTCATTGCCTCGTTCTGTTGCACCATAATCATGGACAACGCGATCAAAGCACCTTGTCGGACGAAGTCGGTTGAGTCCTTCATCATTGGCTCCAACAGATCGACGGCCTCTGGAAGACCAGTCCCTGCACATGCAATACCAAGAGCCATAGTGGCTCCGTATCGCACATGGGGGTTGTATGACTCTGCAAGAAGCTCGACCATACGAGGAACACTGCCTGGCTTCCTGAAGAGGATGAAGCCCAAGCTCATGACTGCAACTCTTCGTACGTCATCGCTCACATCGCTGACCGCAACGTGGAGTAACCTTCGGACGGCCTTGTTGCTGCCTGTGCCACAGTACGCCAGAGCGATGGTCATGATACCTCCGTAGCGCAGTGTTGGGTCTGGGTCGTCAAGGAGGCCGTTGATGAGCTCATCAGCAGCCTCTTGTCGGCCGTACATTATGAGTGCCATGCCCATCGCTAGGCCACGAACAATCTTCTCGTGCTGTGTGTCGTGCGCGTACTGAATCATGTCTTCGAGTGCCTTGATGTTGCCAGTACCGAGCATGACAAGACCCATGGAGAGGCCGACAGCCTCACCATTGATGGCAGAGTCTGTGTACAGTACATTCTTGAACGCCTCGAAGATCTCTTCGGAGCCCGTGGCCATGCCAGCAACACCGAGACCAAGCGCACCGCCATGCTGGATGACCTCCTCGGACGCATTCTGGAATTGCTTCAAGAGCAAATCAAGAACGTTGCTTCCATGGTTGGCATAGATCAAACCAAGAGCGTATAGTGATCCACCCTGCTCATAATGAGAGCCTGATGAGACGCTGTCTTTGGGGAGGTAAGGCTCGAGGAGCTTTTGTCCCTGTGTGATGTTGCCGCGGTGGATAACACCGAGAGCAGCAGTTGCGGAGAACTTGGACCAGTTGACTGCCTTTCCTAACCATTCTAGGTTCTCTCGGAAGAATGTGTCATTAGTAGTGCCAGCATTCATAAAGGCGTTTGCAAACGTGACACTGGAATGGAAGATGGAGTTCCTCGCCTCTAAGCTGTCGCGGACCTTGTTGAGCACAGCCTTGTCTGTGCGGTTGTTCCTGTACAGGAATTCAAGATTTAACTCGATGCTCTTGGTTCCGCGAAGAATGTAGCGGACGTTGTCGAAGACCTTGATTTGGTCCTCACTTGGTTGGTTCTCCTTTGAGCGCGATACTACGGTCGAAACGTTGCTGGTGTCTACGTCTGCAAGTAGAGAGTCCGACTCGCCTGCATCTGCGGGCTTCTGTGCCTCATCCTTCTCGGCTTCAGGCAATTCTTCCATGACCTTTGTTAGAAACTCCTGTGTACCGTTCTCGTAGAGATCGAACGAGATCTGGTATGCGACTGCGCGGGACTTGTCGTCGCCCCGCTCAATAAGTTGACGAATGAGCTTTGAAGCTAGCGAGTGCTGGTTGAGGTAGACAACACATTTGGCGATGGAGAAGTAGTCGGGGTTCGGGATCTGGTCGTCGTTGAGGAGATCCAGGATCAGGCGGAGGATCTCGTTCCTCAGGCCTCGTTCTTGCACCACATTCATGCAAATGTCGAGAACGTATTCCATCAGGTCCTCGCTCTGCGCAGAGGGCTGCGCTGGCTTCTTGCCATGCTTCTTGCCGTCCTGGCTTGCACGGACAATCGACTCGCGCAGAACGTCGAGGTTTCGCGCCTCGATGGCGATTCCTACGACCTGCTTGTAGTTGCCGCTCTCGTAGCAGCTCTCGAATATCCGCCGAACAGTGCTGTGGAGGTTCTTTTGCACGTTTCGTTGCAACACCATCGGCGTGGGATGTGCTCCAGGTACGCCGGCATTGCCTCCTCCGGGGAGAGTAGGGTCAAACGTCGACGAGTCTTCCCTAGAGAGAAGTGACTTTGAGGGTAACGCGGACTGTGAGAAGGGAGTTATCGGCGAGGCCAGACTAGCTGCAGTGCTGGCACCTCCTGCCGCACTCCCAGAGAAGGATGTGCTCAGTTGCGGAGGGGCCTGGCTCGCCTTGCTGACCGGTGTCGGCGGGTTGTGCATGACGGACAGCGCAATGTACGTGTCTAAGCATTTTGCTAAGAAAAAGCAAGTTAGCCGATTGTGCTTGAAGTGTGATGGACCCGGGCTGTCAGCCCATGATCAGGGTGGAAATGAGCTGAGTGGAGAGCTCGATTGTCCGTGTTGTCTTACCCAGTATTGTCTCCTCGAACTCGGCGGCCTTGTGGATGTCGAAGAGCTTGCCTGCACCCAGGGCGAAGACCATGCTCTCATTGTACTCTTGCAGCTGGTAATATACCTTCGCGGCTACCAGAGCTGCCAGCTCTCGCTCGGGGAATGAGTCGTCTTCGTAGAGAGCCTCACTATGACGCACCCTTGTTAGCCGCTGCTTGGATGGCGATATGCCGATGAGAGCGCGTAATAGCTCAGCTAAGTTCCTTACATTTGACTGACAGACCCCGCGACCTCTGGCCACAGCAGGTCAATCTCCTCGTTCAGCCGCTGGAGGGCAAAGGAGCGCAGAGCCGGATCTGGCTCCGAGAGGAAGCCGACGACACCGGCGGCGGACGTGAGGCCAACCATTGTGTTGTGTCTAACGGGAACAATGTATGACTTGGTGCTGCTGAGTGGGCGTCCGCGGTTGTGGTGAGAGAGGGAGCTGTTGTTGCCGAAGTGGATAGAAGCGTATGGAGCTGCGCTGTGGCGCCTGCGGGCTTGCCTGAGGTCAAAGGATAATCTGAGGCGGTGCTGCGTCGGACTCTATCGTGACGGTCGCAGTGAAAGAGGGACGAGAAGATGGAGGGCGGGCGGTTGATGGGGGATGGCGTAGCGCCGTTGTGGTGTTCGGGGAATCGTGTACGTGATGGTCTAAACAGTGGCTCGTGAGTTTCGGAAGCGGCGACCCAGGTCCACTTCGCATGACATAATACGCTACCTGCGCATCACTCTCCCACGATAAGCTTGCACGTCACTTTGACCATATATCTGGATGACAGTCTGCATGATAGCGAACAGGGACAGAGGAACAACTCAGTCGGCACAGGCTCAACACTTTCATTGTTACAGACAAAGCGACTTCACATGTCAATCACCAGACGAATACAATGTAGCGAGAAGTGGGTATCTTGATTTCAAAAGATGAACGCCGTGCGATGCTGCTGATCCAAAACTGTTGTTTCTCCTTGGATCTCTCGAACGCCGTAAAACCAAATGATAATAATACAAGCCTGATCTCCAGCGACTCCACGATCAAGCACCGGGAACGGGAGGCGTAACCTCACGCGACAGAACCCGCAGATTGTTCATCATGCCATTGATCAGGCTCTCAAACTTGGTCGCCTCCTTCCGCCTCACCTTATCTGCCTCAGCGATGAGAACACCAGAATCCAGTTCCAGCTCTAGCTCATGGTTCTTGCTAGTTCCTTGCGTGACTTGCGTCAAATCAACTTGATATGCACCCAGCCACGAGTACGACATGCGGTCTTTCTGCCGCTGCATACTCTCTAGTGTCTTTCCTCCTTCCAGAGCGGGCTTGAGGCTCTCGATGGGTCCTGGGAAATCGATTTCGAGGTTGATGCCGATGCGATAATCCCACTCTGTCTTGGGAGAGCTGACTTCGAGGTTGCCTATCCGGTGCTTTATGATGGCTCGCAGGAATTCGCCCGTGTTCTTGTCGCGGGTCACGCGGACCCGCTGTCGGGTACCAGAGGCGCTGATGAGGCGCTGGACTATAGGGTTCAACATGGAGAAGCCTTGCTGGTCTAACTCGTAGAAGATGTCCGTCTCGTACGTGTGTCGGTAATCGATCGGCGGGCGCGAAGCTCCAGGTGCTTTGGAGTGCTGGACCTGGGCGTTGAGATACAAATTCATGCGCTTGTGCTGCTGGGCCGTCATTGTGCTCTCAAACTTGACCTCCAAGACTTCGGTGTTGATTACACATTCTGTGCGCCAGAACCCGCGCAGTCGCTGGTCTGTCTGCTTGTCTAGAATCTGGCCCCAGCGCGCTTCGACTTCCAGTTGCACCTTAGGATCTGCGATGGCGTTTCGCACAGTTTCGTTATTGACGGCCGTGTTCCATATGAAATCGCATACGTTGCGCGAGACGTCATCGTAGATTTGCGCGTCGTCCGAGATGGGCCGTTCAAAGCCGGCGAGTCCAGGTAGAGTGACTCCTGGGGGAGGTGCGCTAGTTTCGCTCGGCGCGTGTCCGTTTCGTTCGGCCTTGGGCGAAGGTTGAGGGCGCGGCGGAGGGTGAACTGGTAGTGCAGGTTGCGCGTGCGGGTGCGCTTGAGCTACTACAGGCGGAGGTGGACGCGATTGTTGGCGCTGTTGCTCTTGCAGCTGCTTGAGCTCAGGCGGGAGCTCTTCGCCTTCACGATACGCCCATATAGGCTTGGGGTCACGGCGCTTCCTTTTCAGCGACATCTGCTTCTGGCTAGGTTTAGGCGTCGGTGTCTTTGCGGCGGGAGTGACGGGGGAGGATGCGGAGAGGGAATGGGGGTGGGACAGTGAACGGCGCGGTAGCACGGATGCTTCCCCATCATGGTTTACTAGCGCAGATATGTCCATCGTGGGTGGTGGTAGGGTTGTGCGTCGGACTCACCATCGTGTACAGAGGGCTAGTGTTGCTGGCGCACGGACGCTTTTGCACTGGGCTCCTTTGTTGTGCCGCCTCGCAGTTGGATATCGCCTCTGTCTTTGTCTCGGCTTAGTATGCGACCATTACACGAATCTTGTGAGAAGAGGTGGTCATTAAAGGGTTTGCCTTGATCCGCTAGTGTTTACACCAGATCTTGTATCCCTATGCGCCAGACCGTCATTTGCGCAAACGAGTCATGCATATGCGCCTCGTGCAGCGCACTCCACACCTTCTATCTAAGAATCATACGTCTCCGCCTCAACGCTGCCTTCACGCGTCCTGGTCAAGACCAAGGTCCTCCTGTGCTGGGACAATACGGAGCGTGTTGGTATGGCCCATTCCTCCTCTCCAGCCCTGCACGCAAATGACTGGATCACCCTTGCTGAGAACACCGAGCTTGATTGCGTTCATGATTCCCCACTTCAAACGGCGGTCAACATCCTCCTGCCATGGCTCTGTCTTGAAGTCGGGCTTCGCCTCGGGGAAGTAGAATGGGTAGACGCCGCGGTACAGGTGAGAGTACTACTCAAGTTAGTCAAGGGAGTCCCTGTACACCCCAAAAAGGAAAGAAAACGTACCCTAGCAGCCATGGCATTACGGGTAACCATGATAATGGGGCAGACGGGGCGGTACTTGGAGACAAGGCGGGCGGTGGTACCACTGATGCACGTTAGAATCACACATGTACAGCATGTCGGGAGGCTCACCTCGTGGTCAGGACCAAGATGGCGCCAGCGTTCTGCTCGAGACTGGCACTGACGGCTGCCATGGCGCAAGTCTCGGTGGTAGGGCATGGGACAGGAGCCAGCTTCCTCAGCTCATCGAACGCGTTAACGTATGGGATAGCGACCTCTGCGAGCAGGCAGGTCTCGTGCATCATGGTGACGGCCTCAACGGGGTAGTCACCCTTTGCGGTCTCGCCAGACAACATGACACAGTCGGCACCGTCGAGAACAGCGTTGCCAACGTCGCTGACTTCAGCGCGGGTTGGACGGGGGTTGTAGGTCATGGACTCGAGCATCTGGGTTGCGCAAATGACGGGCTTGCCGGCAATGTTGCACTTGGTAATCATCATCTTCTGGGCGATGAAGACCTGGCTGGGCGGGATCTCGATACCAAGGTCACCACGAGCGACCATGACACCGTCAGTCTCCCTCAGGATCTCGTCGAAGTTGTTTACACCTTGCTGGTTCTCGACCTTGGCAATGATCTGGATGTCCTTGCCCTCCTCGCCGAGCACCTCACGGATGGCCGTGATGTCGCTTCCGCGACGGATGAACGAGGCGAAGACCATGTCGACCTTGTTCTTCACACCGAACTTGAGATCGGCCTTGTCCTTCTCGGATAGCGGGGGAAGGTCGATGTCGGTCTTGGGCAGGTTGACACCCTTCCTGGACGAGATCTTGCCGTTGTTGACACACTTGCACTTGAGGGTCTGGTCGTCTGTGACCTCGAGGACCTCGAATGAGAGGACACCGTCGTCGACGTAGATTGTGCGGCCAGGTGCAATGACCTTGGTGATGTTCTTGTAATCGACGTACATGTTCTTGTCGTCGCATGCCGTGGCATATTTGTCGTCAGTGGTGATGTTTATGATGGAGCCAGCCTTGATGGGGATGTCGGCATCGCCGACAGTGTTACCGGTTCGGATCTCTGGGCCCTTGGTGTCGAGGGCAATGGCCAAAGGCCTGCCGGGTTGTTTCTTCTCAGCCTCGCGCGCATTGTCGATGACGGACTGGTGGTACTCGTAGGAGCCGTGGGAGAAGTTCATGCGAACGACATTGAGACCGACTTTACGGAGGTCGTTGATTCTCTCGGCGGAGTTTGTCTTGGGGCCGATGGTGCAGATGATGGAGGTTCTTCGGTACTGCTTTGCAGGTGTGTACTCAGTGTTGAGCTGGCTGAGCCACTCGATCCTGGTCCTGCCGGAGTTGAGGTGGTCTAGACTGTTGTTGCTGTCAGCGGGTGTTCGTGGAGGAGCTGTATGCTTCTATCGCAAAGGCAACCTTTACAACGCGCTCACATGTTGGTACAATTGACACGGCCAATTTGTGATCGGCGATGGGTAGTTTCAAGAAGAGATATACTGTACGTACGCGTTCGCCATTTCTGCGGATGGTGTTCAGAGAGGGCTGTAAAGCGGAAAGCTTGAGTCGCGGTCGCTGTTGCGGGGTGCGGGGCCGGTCAAGAAGTCTTGGTGAGGAAGGCCAATTGATTTCGCGACGGGTGGGAAAGAGGATGAGGAGAGGTGGACAAGCTGCTCTGTAGAAAGCGGCGGTCGACGAGGTTTATCTTGAGCGGCGCCGGGCTAGAAGTTTTGTTGGCTGTTGAGCGTGTTTTGGAGGGGCAGTTAGTAGCGGCGCTAGGATGGCTGATTAGTACGTGGGGCTGCTGCACCCTGAGCGGCGGCCGTTTGGATATGAGAGATTGGAAACAGATTGGAGTCAGAAATTGGTCTGGAGAGGGTTTGGTTGAATAAGAGTCTTTGGTTATGCGCCGAGTCAACTGCCCCGGCTGCCTGCTGAACATGTCCCATGGTCGACGGCTGTGACACCCATTTGCTTCTTCGGCTCCACCCACGTTGTTGCATCATTGCCCTCAACCATCCCGCCCAGATAAGCCGTCAAACGCGTACTGTTTTTGCAAAGCAATTGAAAATCTCGGCGCCGCCTTCGCTCTGGGCGCATCTGGCTAGTGGGCTGTGGTATTGCTGCGCGGCCGGCTGTTGGCGTCTTGTCGGTTTTTCGGTGGGTTACCCGCGCGGAGACGGGTCGTGTCTTTGAGGTTTCATGGGGTCAAGCAGATGCACCACGTTGCGGCAGGCCTTGTTATATATACCAGGTGCATCTGTCGTAAGGTCCGCTCCTAAATCACCCGCAGTTGCTCCGCACAGCTTGCCCGAGGTCAAAGGGAGGGACCCCATTGATGCGAGAACACGCTGCGGTTCCATATTAGTGGAGATGGCTAGGACATGGTGGACAAGGCGTATAAGCAGTTGTTGGCAGAGGTGGCTCGGCGACAGACAGCACCCGAACATGATGAATCAGTGCACAAGTCAGACAGTATTCTTACTGTTCTACACACCAGAAACTAAGGAACCCTGAAGTCGCGTGCCAGCTCAATCACATGCAGACGGGTGACTAAGACAGGCACCAGCCACACCCTCTCCACCACTCTACACCGCATCCCGCATCCTCCACTCAACAACAGCAACACCCGTACCCGCCATACCTCCTGATCACCAGTCGCCACGCTCTCCCCAAGCAGCCTCACATAACCTCATACCGATCCGCCACCTCCCAAGTCGCCCATCATGGTCGTATGTAGCCTACTACTCTACTTCTGCGTTTGTGGGACCATCGAGTCGCATGCTCAAAGCTCACACAAGTAACAGCTCGGCAAAGTCGCACATTACGCCTTCGATGCGGTTTTGAGTACGCAAGCCCACTCTTACCCCTACCTGGTCCATCACTAACAGCCACCACAGTATCCGCCTTTCTCGCCGGCGTCCGACGCTCAACTGGCCTCACGTATGTCCCCCAATTCTTTCTAGGCGCCACCCAACCTACCCACCACCACACCAGCCCTTCCTATCCAACGTTCCGTTTCGAGCCATACAAAACTACGAGATCGGAGCTAAAGCTAAACCCAGACCCAGTGTAAAGCCAGATACTTTTACCGAAAACCCCAGCGCCCAGAAGTGGTTTGAGAGCTACCTCTGGGTCGGCGAGACGGTCATGGATCAGAGCGTAGCGTTTTTCGGTTCCAGTTCCTACTTTGAGCGCAAGCGATAGACGCGCTGTATACCGATCAGCGACGAGCCACGGCGATATATCATGTGCGGACAATGAAACGCTACAAGGAAGCGGGCGACAGGGCTTGGAGCTCGGGAAGCTTGAACTGGCCACATGGGCCACGATGCACTACGCACAGTCTGGGGACATGTACTTGGCATGAGGTTGACTGAAGCACGACTTCGAATTTCCGTCTCGATCAGCAGGCAGACGGCGTTGGGGCGCTAAACCATTGTCTATGAGATTACGAATCAAAACTATTCCAGCATACCGTCTTTTCGCTGTCAAGATTTAGAAGTTCGCTACCACTGCCCACTACTTCAAGGGTATCATGCGCGCCATATGCATACATCAAGAAAATGACGGCCCAGTAACACGTCCATAACAACACTCCTAGCTCCTCCGCTTGAATCTGAATCCAGTTTCTTCATCATCACTATCGTCGTCCCTCCTGCCAAATCTCCCTTTTTTACTAACAGACGGCCCACTCGCAACGTCAGGTCCCCTCTTCTTTCCCCTCTGCGTTTGCGTACCCTCAAGCTGTGTTTCCACAACCCTCTGCGTCCGCCCACTACTCTTTTGTGTCCGTTGTTCAGGAACCTCCTCATCATCCGGTCCGCTGTCTTCGACGTTGATGACTTCTGGCTGCGTCTGAGACTGCGTCGTCCGTTTCCGACGAGTGAAGCCGCCCACTTCTGGCTCCGACGAATCGTCCATTGCTGCATTCCGACCGCGCCGGCCATCGCGCGAGCGGAAAGAGAGCTCAGTGTCTTCGAGGAAGAAGGCATCGGTGATGCTGAAGCTCTTCTTGGCTGGTGCTTCTTCAAGCGTGACAATGACTTTGTGGGCTTGGACGCCTTGTTCGGCACCGCGGCGACGGAATTTCTTGAAATTTTTGCGGCCATTCCATTCAGCGTTCCAGCGCTCATTGTTGGTCTGACTTTGGTTACGTGAAGTGCCTCTGTTTTGACGGGGTAAAACATCCATTTCCTCTATCTTGGCCAGGTTCTTCAGCTCAGTGATATCAATACCTTCGAGCGCTTCCCGCAAGCTCTCTTCGTCTGCCTTACGACGCTCTTCTTCTTCCTTGATACGCTGGCGTGTGTGCTCGCGGATGTTGATGTCCTTTTCGGCTTTCTTCATGGCACGATTGAGT
>JAESFQ010000949.1_pt1 | contig 10561 bp, 10 predicted proteins | sample 9269431 | NCBI WGS metagenome assembly JAESFQ01 (sample SAMN14502588, study PRJNA617103) | algae metagenome | isolation source: Plectolyngbya sp. WJT66-NPBG17 and co-occurring heterotrophs from well... | place: USA: Mojave Desert, Joshua Tree National Park, California | collected 2006-08-06 | reverse complement strand
TTCACCAACTTCCAACAACTGAGCGGCAAGATGGAGTACGACACCTTCTCAGCACGTGAGTACAGACGGCATCCTCTAGGCAACCTCGAAAATAACTAGCATCAGCGCAATACAGCACCAACGACGCCACATCGTTTGCCCACACGTCGGCGCGCTCGCGATGGCCAATCATCATTACTCAAGGCATTGACGATGTGCACCGCTCACTACACGATATCAAGGATGAGACGGCCATTACCGAAGGCAAAGGCGTCGTGGCTGAGCTTGCCAAGCTGAAGTACGAGCTACAGCACGATCGTGAATTGACTCTCATCCCCGATGACGGCGAGGGCGATGTCACGACCTACAACAAGGAATTGGCGGCGAGAGGATACCCCAAGTGGCACAACGTACCTTGGCTATACTCCGAGTGCTATTTGTACAGGTATGTCCTTGGTCGCCGTTCACTGGTGCGTGCTCATGGCTATAGGCAGACGCATCTCGAGCATATTCAAGCAGACCACGAAATGGCGCTCGTACGATCTCTTCGCGCGTCAGAAGATGGCGACTTTTAAATCCTCTCGTCCCGCTGTCGTCGAACTCGCCGCGCGTTACAAAGACATCGTCACCGAGCTTGAGCAGAAAAAGACTCTAAAAGGTGCACAATCTCAGGAGCAGCTCGAGGCCGCAGAGAAGGTCCTGTTCACCGAGATGTGCGAGATCTGTCTCTGGGGAAACGCGACGGATCTTTCGCTCTTGACCAACCTTTCATATGAGGATATCCAGAAACTACAAGGCTCCGAGGCGCGCAAGAGCTCGGAGAAGAACATTTTGGTCAATGATCTAGACAAGGCGTTCAAGGTACTGACGTCAGCTCAAAAAGACGGCAAAAAGGAACGACGTGTCGACATTGTTCTCGACAATGCTGGCTTCGAGTTGTTCGTCGATCTCATCCTTGCCGGCTATCTCATTGCTTCTGGCCTTGCGACAAACGTTGTGTTTCACCCCAAGTCCATCCCTTGGTTCGTCTCAGACGTCCTGCCAGCCGACTTTGGCGCTCTTCTTTCCGCACTAGCCGATCCACAGAGCTTCTATGGCGCGTTATCGGAAGACGAGAAGCATGCTGGTAAAGAATCTGTACCACTTTCTGAGACGGAAAGCGCAAATTTACAATTCTTGTTTCAGCACTGGAGCGGACTCCATGCCGAGGGCCAATTGATGCTGCGGCCGAACGACTTCTGGACTGCGGGTGGCAGCTATTGGCGACTTCCCAAGACGGAGCCGGAATTGTATGAAGACCTGAAGGAAAGCGAACTCGTCATCTTCAAGGGCGATCTGAACTATCGCAAGTTAACTGCTGATGTGAGCACTGTTATCGCTGATTTCTATCCGTCGTACTGATTGGCAACAGGCTGCTTGGCCGGTGACCACACCCTTCACCGATGCTATTGGTCCAATGGGTCCCGGCTCAGGTCTCCGCGTCCTGGCGCTCCGTACCTGCAAGGCCGATGTTGTTGTCGGGTTAAAGGACGGCGAAGACGAGCGCATAAAAGCACTAGAAGGGGGTGGGGGAGACAATGCGTCAAGAAAGTGGGCATGGAGCGGCAAGTGGGCTGTCGTACAGTTCTCGGATGGTAAGGTTTAGACGGTAAAGCACATGGCATGCTATGAATAGACATCTTTCCACGTGACCAGATTGCCGACATCGCACTTAGATCCTGCAGAAGGGAAAGAATACTAATTACACAAGATGAGCAGCTGCTCCTGTCGGCTTCAAGCCAGAACAACGTCTCTAGTAAACGCCTCTTCTGATGTCTGCAGCGATCTGTTGAAGCTCCTCCATGGTCGGAGGCTGCTTTTTGCTTTTTAGAATCTTGATCCTCGAGAGATTCTCCATATCTGTTATTTTCTTTGCGACAATACCGTTATTCGATGGGCGGGTCTCCTGAACACCTCTTGGCTGGAATTGTCCCTCTAAGCTGGGCCTGTCGCTAGACGGTTGCTGGACAGGCAGTGCCCGTTCCCTGTGAAGCACATCTGCGCGTAGTTGAGGCTGTTCATAGGCTTGCTTGACCTTCTCGGAAGACTTTGCAGCCTTTGCCTTTGCTGGTGCATGTCCTAGCGCCCTCAAATCTGGTACAGGTTAGTCCTCCGCTGGACTTGTATACGCAGAATAAACATACCACGAAGGAGCTTGTTACCATCAGGCTCGCTTCCCAGCCACCTCCCCGTCTCCCGTTTAGCCCAAAGCCTCCTCATTCCTTCAAGTTCAAGATGATACTCGAGTGCTCCGGACACAGGAATGCTACTGCATATTGCTACCATATCCAGTGTTTGGCTATGCACGGCCATATCTGCACTTTTCTTCGTGAGTATAACCTCCAATGTACTCAGTGGTTCTCTTGGCTGAATTAGTGGCGAATCTCCACGGCATACGAATTCCAATGAGTCGGGGCGCTTTGCAGATCGAAAGCTGAGCTTGCGACGGAGGATGTTCGGTCCTGCTGGACTCGCTGAGCGAGATCGTTCTGTTGATGGAGTTTGGGTTTTGCCCGGACTAGTGATGAGATGTGTAATTTTGCGTAAAGAGTCGATGACCGCAGAAGTCTCTTCATGAGCGACCTTCTTCCTCTTTGTGGCGCTGCGCACAGCTGTAGCTTCGACGCTAGGAACTGGAAGTTGGACGCGGATATTTGAAGCACGAGCAAGTGCTGATTTGACCATTTGAGGAGGCGAACTACTTGTCCAGCATCGCCAGTACTTGCCAATATCCTTCTCACTGCAGAAATTATTGCCACCAATTTCAGATAGATCAACAAGAAAGAGGCTGTCGCGGTATAGAACGTCCAGTCCTAACTCGCGGACTTGCTTGCATACTATTAGTGCCGGGTGCATCATGAGTGAGCGTAAGTCGACAGTGTTCGGACCATGGCGGTGCCGGCGACGTTGCTGGGTTGCAACACGAGATTGGTATGGTGTGATGGAGACCGCTCGTTCTTCGGCGAAAACGTATGATAAGATTTGGTCGACTATTGACAGGGGAAGGTGGAGAAACGAACGCGCTGACTTCGGCAAACCATTGGCAGTAATTGGCGTTTCTAAAGAGCTACTCGGGGCACGAGAAAAAGTGGCGTTGGGGGCGCAAGATGCCGTAGGAGACGTCTTTGTCGAGCTGAATGAGACTGACGATCGATCCGAATTGCAGACGGGTGATTCGTCGAGCATTATCATACACTCTATTGTATGCGCGTCCCACTTGTCGTCCGGGATCTGTAATACCCTTGAGGGCGGACTGCGCTCTTCTGCTAGCAATCGCTGAGTCTTCGCATGCACGATACGGCGATGTGATGTTTCTGTCTTAGGTGGTGGTAGAGGCTTGTTTTGGCCGGGGAACAAGTCTTGCATATACTTTCTGGAAGTAGCACATGCCTTGGTATCGACAGCGTAGTTCGCAAAGTCAACGCTGAATCGGGGGTCCGGTAACCGAAGTGCAAGCATGGAGCAAGAATTAGCCTGCTCCATGTTGGTAGGTCGTGAATTGTACGTCGACGTTGGAAGTATGTATAGTGGAAAGAGTTGTTGGATACGGAATAATCCAAGACAAACGAGTAGAAAAAGCAAAGGTGAGCGAAAGCCTACGCAACTACATAGGGAGGTAACGACAGATTAAGAGTCCAGCTCTCAACGGCGAATGATGGACATGATCATAATGAGGCTGGAGAAGATGATGGCTCCGTTCTTAACGCACGTTAGATGACGATCAGGCGTTTTTTCCATGTTTTCCTCCCATGCACAAACCCATGGCTAGCAGATTCAAAAGCTGTCGCAAATACGGGCCGGGTACAGGTATGATGTAGAGCAATGTCCTTAATCTTTAGAGGCGAGGTTGAACCTGATGACTTACCTCGATTCTATTCGTCGGAAGCTACTTCGTCCCACAAACATTTCTAATGGCGCTACGGGGGCTGCTTTGATCAACTGATAATTATCGTCGATAAGGCTCTATGGCGTGGTCAGACCAAGGTACATGACTCATACAAGAGGTGGTGTAAAGGAGCGGGAGGGGCCTTAGGCCTCATCCGAGACTCGGAATGTTCGAGCGTCAATGCAGAACGAAGAGCTGAAACTCGACGTGCCGGATTCGGCAGATCGACATCGCTTAGGACTCATCATAGAGTGGAGACGATGCGCGAACGCGACCGTGTGCAGGCAAGCGTTTGCTGCCTCAGCTGGTGGGGGTGAGGCTGTCCAGAACGCGCAGGCGACGTGCAATGTTTCATGCCTTGGGCATTGACACGACCCATGCCCATGGCCGGTTAAAGACGTTGACGAGACATAGCAATTGCGCAAGGAAATGACATATAGGAAGACTGACGGAGGCCTGACATGTAGCGAATCGTGTAAAAGCCGTCGCCCGAGCTGTTTCTCTGCGGATCGGATGCTCTTCAAGATAGTGCAATGACGACGAAACCCGGAAACAGCCATGGCCAGTTGAGCCGGCGCATGTTATGCCAAACCCTCGAGTCCTTTTTTGAGCCCCACTTTCACATCGCACCTGTGTGGTACGTTGTATGTAGTACTTTGCCTCGTCCACTCTGACCATTAATTTCGCTGCATCACCTTTCATGAATTACTACGATGCGCGCACATTGCCAGAACATGCTCCAAAGAAACAGACGCTGACGTCATCTCCGCACGCGTTCATGTCCAAGGCAGCTGGAGCGCATGCATCAGGGTGGATAGCCCCCTAATTATTGCACAGGCCCTTCAATATCCCATCTGATATGGCAAAATGCCCTCGGAGTCTCCAGCTACTGCTGAAATAAGCTCAAGGAAGGGGATTCGCCACTGACGCTATACCACCACGCACCGCACCGATATGCGCGACAACTTGCCATCAGCCATGCCATGGGCTTTAGTGCGCGTGTGTCCAACAGCAACAGCTCATGACAGCGATCTAACAAGTCACATAGCTAATGAGCATCTACGAAGCGTTGGCCAGCCGGGGTACTTGACCAATTCCGCTGCCATGTCCAGACAGTACTTTGTTTCGTGCTTGCAATGCATTGACACCGGTCATGATTATCGTCTTCAAATCAGGAGACTACACAGGCAAGTCATTTGTGCCTGTATACGTCATTGTTCGTCAAGTTGCTGATCATGGCTCAATAGCTCTAGCAGATTGCATTATCCCGCCGTTTGAACCATAAGAACTTGCGTTTCAAGTATCGTCTCTTCGAATATAATGTGCCGGCCCTCCACCGCTAAGAACATTCTTTTCAGGACGTGTCGAAGGTGCCGTGAACTTTTCGCATTGGGTTCACCACTGGTCGCGAGTTTCACATATGCGTAGCTATAAAGAAACGTTCGATGCCGAAGACCTTGGCTTAGTGAGAGTCGAAACCGTCTCGCCCTTTCGGACGGAGGATTGCTCCTCTTTGATATCCGGATCTGTCTTGTCCACCCCGCACTTCCACACGATGATGAACTGATGTTAGTACCCTGGTCGTGCCCTTTGCGTTCAGCGTTGGAGCATGTAATCATGTACGTGGACTGTATTCACAAGTCACAACGCAATGTTGTCAAAGTAGTTCATATAAAGCTATTCGTCACAACCCAACGTGCTAGTAATCTGCAGGTTGATCCCACGGACCCGTATGTGTACGCACGCTCACAAGTCTCGGTTTAGCGGACTACTTGCTCTCCAAAGTGATATCTTGGATGAGTTTGCGCACCTCATCGTCATTCATCTGCGCCACTCCCAACAACTTGTTGTCGTCCGACTGCTCCCATCGTGTCGCGGGAACCGTCCCTGCAGACCATCGGATCATATCGCCGATGACCTCCATGTCTATCTTCCCGGCTAACATGGCTTCAGTCGCGCTCTTAAGCTTTTTATCCATGTCTTGATGAGTCTCTTCCCAATCATCCCTACCCAAAACTTCCATCGCCAGGCTCACCATCTGCTTTTGACTCTTGATCACGCTGGAGATGTAGAAAGAGCGGTTCTCCGTCTGTTCGGCCTTGATGAGTACGTTGGCGACGGCAGTACTGACTGAAGAAAGCATCGTCCAAGCCAGCGGAAGAGTGCCGTCGTTTGCATGTTGGACCTTCTTGCTGCAAATGTCAATGTTGAAGAAGCCGGTTCGCAAGTTCCAGTCCAGAAAAGCCCCATTAGATATAGTAGTGTATGTGATTCTCCCTTTGGCGGCCAGGTCTTTGATCTGCTGGAATGCTTGGTTCTTCCCATGGAACACAAGTGGCGACCGAGCTAGAGGATCCGAAGGATCTACGCTAAACTCGCTCATCACTATACGATACAACCCCGCGGAGACAGCAGCCTGGATGATCCGTTCCCCTAGGGTAGGATCAGGTCCAGATGTCGCGTCTACAATAGCATCCTGACCTTGAAGGGCTTCGGTAATGGCCGCGACCGAGTCAGTGTCGACGACCTTGACTACCAGCCCGGAAGGAAATGGTTTACTCTTTTTTCGAGCAATGACGGTAACAGTGAATCCGGCTTCAAGAAGGCCAGTCAAGATATTGGATCCAAGACTACCTGTCGCCTGCATGGTGTCAGTGTGCCATCTCTTCTCCCGCACACATGGACTTACACCTGCAAGTGCAACATTCTTGATCTTGCGAGAGATAGTTGCAGTTTCTGTCATTGTAGAGAACAAAGGTTTGATATGGCGGGGAGATAAAGAATATAGTAGGTTCAATAAGCTGTTATGTCGAACGCTAAAAGATGTTTGGTTTAGGAGTAGAAAGTACATTGCTACGGTATTTATATGTATAAACTTGACTTAACACCACAGGACGCCAACGACGCATACTCTGGTTACTAATTGTCCTTATTTTGTCCGGATTGCAAAGCATAGTGTCAACAGCCAAGTATTGTCGGTCAGCGCTTGGGTAGCCCTGACTATTTAGAGGTGTGGTGCCAACATCAGCTCCATACGCTAGTTGTTGCGTAACGGGCCGGCGTGTTCTTTGCATCCGACCCGACTCATCGTCATACGTCCGACATAGCACAGTAATGTAACGGCTCTCTGGATATTCTATCATCTTGTAGGACCACAAGCTGTTCACCAGCCTAGAAGCAGCCACTTGATCCATCAGGATGCCAGATTCAATTGATTGGAAGCCATGTCGAAGGCGAGCCGGTGAAATTAGGGGTTGACTATCCTGCCTCGAGTTTTCCGTGAGCGATTTCCTAATAGTTAATCAAGCAGTATGATAGAGTGACCCAGTGTCGAGACCTAGATGGCTTTTGCGGCTGCCATCACTACCGTTCATTCGCTTGTATGGACTGAATAAGTAGAAGCTGCGCCCCAAACTGCTTACTAAGGCATCACAAGCTCGTTCTCGCGGGTTATGGATGCAAGATTACGTGGGTACTTATACGCATTCTTGGTCGCATACATCACTCTGTAATTAACCCTGGCGGTGTATCTTCAGTGCGAGGGATGATGACGTGGTCGCTATCTTGGAGTTGACGGAACCAGAATTTCGACATTTTTCTCAACATGTTGTGCGATAATGTGCTTTTGAGAGAGACTTGTGTCATGGCACTGAAGTTTCAGCTGCCAATGCTAAGAAACCATCTGGCACTGTGCGGGGGAGGCTAGCCTGGGACAATGCGCCGCCGCAGCTCAATGCAGAAAGTTGGGCACATGCTGTCGACCTGATGACCCACGAGGTTACTCCGAGCCTTTTCTGCACTCAACACAACTCTTGCCATAAGACGAGTGGCGCTCGTTTGATATTGCAACTTCATTCGAATGCGCTCGTCCGCTACTGCATGACTCATCCGTAGCTACCGGCGGCGATCTGGGCTGTTACTGGTCTTCGTTGCGGACTTAAGCATCTGGCGTTCAGAGTCAGCCCGCCTGTCGGTTTAGCCAAAACAAACATTCTTCCGTTCCGATTCACTATACGAGAATCCATACCTCTGGTATCGGGCAGTAACTTTTACGGCGCTAACCTTCCAACTGCAAATTCCACCGCTACTCGTTTAGTGAGAGGGCTCTGCTGGTTCAAACTACTCGACAACAATAGGTTGCAGGATGAAACGAGATTCCCTCGGCTCCCTCGAGAGATTCATGACTGCGCTTTGCGCGATTTAAAAGCCTAACTCAGCTCTAGCAATCAGGGACATTGATCAGCAATACTTGGTAAGCTTTAGCAACTTCTTATCCGAACAAGGCGGAGAACGTCCATCTGATCGGTACGACTCGTAGGAGGCATCGCAAATCATACCAAGACTCTCCGCAAGTCTAGCCTCTAGCTCTCATTTCTTTAGTCTTCTAATCTTGGATCTTTCCTGTTTCGATCGCCCAATCTTTCATTTACGTGTGTCAAGTCTTCAGGTCCGTCGATCTCAGTCCTCTGAGACCGTTGGTCCAACTGTGGGACTGGTCAGTGAATGGCTACTATGAAAGCAGTGCGCCACTCACCCAATAAACAGCTGCGGTCGCTGCAAAAAAAGTAAACACGACGAAAATCATTGCAATATATCCCTTCTTCCAGTATGGCGCATCGCTTGCTGGATAGAGCGCAATGCCCCAAAAGGTGTACAAGATTGACTGCACCATGCTCATAATATAAAGAATGGTCGATCGGGAGGCATCGTCACCACTTCGCTGAAAGATAACGCTAGCCCATCCATATAAGATGGGGTTTACAATGTACGAGGTACCGGCCAAGTAGAAGGCAAAGAACGTTCCAGCAGTCGAAAGATTCGGTATGAGCAGGAGGATTGCGACAAGCAGTTGTAAGAGGCCCGCCAGCACGACCATGGGTATACGGCGGTTGGTCATGTCAATGACGTATCCTGCTCCGATGTTGGAGACGATAGAGACGGCCTGAATACCTAGCGGGTAGGTCGTGGTGGCATATGAAGGGAATTGATCGATATGCTCTTTCATCCAGAGCAAGAATAGACCTTGTAGAACAATTGCTTCCAATGCACAAGCTACTACAGAGTAAAGTGTGAATATGTAAACATCCGGTCTTGAAAAAAGCCGCCCAGCAAGGGACTGGAGGCCGATGTCGTGGCTCGAACCTTTCTTCGGCGGCAAGCGATCTACCGCTAGCTGTATTTCTTCCTTGCTGAGGTAGGGAGCATTGGTAGACTCCGGCAAGTTGGGAAAGAACATGAGCCCAAAGATGCCGAAGGGGATTCCCATAGCACCGTCTTGCATTTGTTAGTAGTGATGACGCGTCGCTCCGACCATGACACTCACTGATGATAAATACCCATTGCCACCCTTGGAGTGAAGTCTGCCCATGCAATTCCTTGTTCATGGCAGTCATCATCACGCCAGCAAACATGCTGCCTATCTGCCCAATGGCAGTGAAAATAGCCGTCCTTTTGGCGATTTCCAAAGGTTTGTACCAACTTCCGAGAATGTAGATAGTGCCACTATAGAGACTTGACTCAAAGAAACCCTGGAAGAACCGGACTACACATAGCTGGATGTAGGTTTTACAGGCTGCGGAGCTCATCGTTAGGCCAGACCATACTAACAATGTGAAGGGCAACCAGAACCGAGGGGCAAGCTTCTGGATAATCAAGGCGTGAGGTATCTGCCCAACACAGCTACCTGCGGTGAACATGGATAGCAAGATGCTGTATTGGTCGCCCTCAAGTCCGAGAGACTCCTTCAATCCAGATACGTAGGCATTGGCAAAAGCGCTACGATCAAGATAATTGAAAAAGTATGCGGCGCAACAGTACACCTGAGGAATGGTTAGTTGCCGTTACATATATGGACATGCCCTCCCAACCAGTATGAAGCAATCTGCTGTTGGTCAGCTTCGTGATGTCGAGGTCCGTGGGGTCGATGCGACGTACCGAGCTTGCGAACCAGTCGCCTCTCGAGATCTGCCATGCTGTCTACGCGCGCATAACCAGCCCGATCATGATGAGAGCGAAACATTGTTGCATTCTCGAGGCTTCGGTCAAGGGACGACGCGAAGTGGAGCAATTCAGGGTGATGGTACCATGCTGGACGCAAGCGAGCCAATGGCGCTGTAGCTTTTGTTAAGCATCAGAGAAGTTCTGCCGTCTGCCATCGTTCAAGAGACGTCGGGATTGGCCCGACACGATATCAAATCAGCGACCACAAGAAGACACCGATGCACAGAAACTGACATTGTGGCAGAGCGTAACGCAGGCCCTTCACGCGGTCAAGCAACAGGCGCATGTTGTAGGACTGCGCAATGTGATTGTGGCTGGTATGAGTTAGGGTTGTGCTGGGGCGCGGACCAGCTCGTGGACTTCATCCACATGGTCATCAAAATCCCATGATCCGTCAGGAATCGTCTGTCGTAAATCTCCATTCACTCTCATCGACGGCCTGAGTCTCTACAGCAAAGTCTTTCCTTCCCTCAACGCTTCCAAATCCTCCATGGCAAACCGAACATACCGATCCTCGCCAGGCTTCATCCACATAACCACATCATCACCACCCCCCACAACTTTGGTGCCAAACTTATCCATCTCCATGCCCTCTTCGCGTAAAGGCGCTTTGTTTTGTTTCTGGTTATCCGTGTTGCTCGCCTCCTTCACCAAGCG
>JAESFQ010000948.1_pt1 | contig 10562 bp, 9 predicted proteins | sample 9269431 | NCBI WGS metagenome assembly JAESFQ01 (sample SAMN14502588, study PRJNA617103) | algae metagenome | isolation source: Plectolyngbya sp. WJT66-NPBG17 and co-occurring heterotrophs from well... | place: USA: Mojave Desert, Joshua Tree National Park, California | collected 2006-08-06 | reverse complement strand
TTCGATGGCGATTCAGTCTGTCCGATGGCTAAATACGACCCTGAGCGATGGCAGCAGTTGACGAAAAAGAAGGGAGCTTGGAGGGATGCAATGCAGCCATGCTCGCTGTTCAAGGCGACGAAGATAGTGTTTGCCGACGACTAGGAGCTTGTAATGTTGAGAATAGAATTCGAAGAACTATCCAGAGGGCTTCATTTCGCTGCAATTGCTCAGAACATAATTGTGTTTAACGCTCAGATTTTGCACCGTCGTGCCTGTAGATCAGGTGAAAGCGAGTTCCGTCTTCACCTTCACTAGAGTGTAGTTGCTCTTCTGAAGATACAACAGCAGAAAGCTCGTGTCTTAAGAGCTATTGAACAATAGCACTTGCTCGATTGGCAATCGTCGTATATATAAGCTGTTCGTCTTGTGGTCTTGCTTCTATCTCTACTTCTCTCTCCAAACCCCATCCTCACATCTACCTCTTCATTACTACAAACCAAACACAAAACTACCTTCAAAAATGCCTCGCAAGATGGTCTTCGGCGCTGGCGCTGAATACTTCAGTTTTGGCGTGGAAAACCCCTACCTCACCCTACCCGCTGAGGGCTCACGGTCTGACGCTAGCGCCAAAATGAGCTTGAGCGAGGAAGTCTTCCCGTCGTGGCCGGCGGAGGCTGGGGACGAGCAGGCTAGCGCCGGAAGCGGTATCTTGGCGTTTGCGACAACAAAGCAAGTACCCACGCTTAAAGAGTCTGATTCGTCGCGACCGGTGGAGGAGGTGAGCAACAACATGTCGGAGCAGGAAGAATCTGCGAGTAACAGACTGGAGCAGGTCGAGAGAGAGCGCGATGGTCTCCAAACACAGCTTGATGCTTTGAAGGCGCAACTTACCGACGAGTACAACCGAACAGGAAACCTCGAAATACAAAACGGAGAGCTCATCGAACAACTCAACCAATGCAAAGCCGAGCTCAGCAACTCCCGACGCATAAACGGCGACACAGAATATTCACTCAAACAGACCGAATCGAAGCTCGTCGAGGAGCAGACAGCGATCCGCAACCTCGAGACGCGAAACGCAAGGCTTGAGAAAGACCTCGCGCTCCGTGAAGCTGCTGTCAAGGACAAGAGCAATCAGAACGACAATCTCCACGCCGACAATGTGCAGTTACAACAGGCCTATGAGGCCATTGCCCGCGAACGTGACGATGTTCTCGTGCAATGCAAAGACAAGGAGTTGCAGTTTGAGGACCTACACGACCAATGGCAAAAGGCCGAGGAACGCATCGCAGAGCTAGAGGATGTCCTGACAGAGCACGTCAAGTTTGAGGAAAACAATGATCTCCAGGGCGACATCGCCGAACTCAAAGCCGAACACGAGCGCACCCTCAGGACTATCGACGTCAAGGATGAGCGCATCAGTCACCTCGAGGCGCTGCTTCAGAAGGAGAAGGAGCGCAACCTCCACCACGCCGACGAGACTGCTCGAGCTGCCGCTGCCTCCCCAGTCGACGACGACCGCCATATTGGTAGCATGGGTGATACACTGGAACACGAGCTCTCCATGCTCGATGAGAGTGAATGGGTCGAGCCCGAGCCCAGTGACTACGAGCCTGCCTACGCGCCACCGTCTACCACGCACATATTTGTTGCCGCCAGTACCGAGCCTGTCGCCGTACAAGTGCCTACAAATGCGATCGCTGTACGTGAGGCCGCCAGCGTCGAACCTCGCCAGGCGGATCCGGCGCCGACCTCCACCGTTCACGTTCACCAAGCCGCCAGCACCGAGCCTGTGGCGGTCATAGTCCCCGTACATGCGATCGCTGTACGCGAGGCCGCCAGCGTCAAGCCTCAAAATCCAGCGCCAGCACCGCCATCCACCGTCAACGTCAAGCACGCCGCCAGCACCGAGCCAAAGGCCGCGAGTGTGCCTATACAAACGATCGAGTTCCGCGAAGCCGCCAGCACTCCGCCCGCCGAGCCATCCCGCATTACACTCTCCTTCTACAACGTACGCGATGTCTTCAGCTGTGCGCCTGAGCAGCCCGCTGGTGCGCTCTTGGACATTCATCAGCAGGATGCTGCCAGCACCGAGCCCATGGAACCTGCTCGTGTTTCGCTCCTCTTCAATAATGTGCACAACATCGCCAGCTATGCGCCCAGGGAGCCTACTGGAGCACGTTTGGCCATCCATGAGCAACATGCCGCCAGTACTGAGCCCGCGGAACCCGCACCCGCTCCACTATCTTTATATAACGTGCACGAGATCGCTAGCTATGCGCCCAAGGAGTCTGCTGGAGCGCGTTTAGCCTGGTACGAGCAGGAGGTTGCTCACCTTTCACCTCGCAGTCCCGTGCCCGTTGTCTCTACAATCGTTGGACACGAGATTGTCAACTTTGCGCCGAGAGAGCCCAGTCCTCCACTGCTCACGCTGAACGTGACTGAAGGTGCTAGCACGATTCCAGTTGTGCGGCAGACCACCACCACCGATTTCTCCACCCAGACGGATGCGCCTGCCACCACCACTGCCGAACTTTCCACTCAGACTGACGCGCCTGCAACCACCATCGATTTCTCCACCCAGACCGATGCGCCTGCGCTCACGAGCCAGCTTCTTCTTCAAGCGGCTCTCGAAACGATCCCAGTCCAGCCAGATCCACAGCCTGCGATCGTTAAGCCTACCAACTGCATCGCTCCTGTCATGGTGACCCGCGAGATCAAGCCTATCGAGCAGGCGCCTCCCAAGCCCGAACCAAAGCGCCCCACCACGAACTCATCTAAAAAGACGGGAATCATGGATTGGATCCCCATGTTACTGAACGTTCTTCTAGTGGTTTACTCACTCTTTCTCTCAGCCGAGCTAGCTGCGTGGAAGAATGCGAATGGCGTCGGTTTCGGCGGTGGCTACGGAAACGTGGCTAGTCGCAGCGGTGCTTACGGCAACGGTCGCCACCTCTTCGGTGTCATCCCCGTCGGTATGCATATTGGCAATTCATGGGTGTCGGAGCAGATTGCGCGACACATGTCTGTGGCCATTTCGCTCATCGAGGACTTTGCCGGCATCACGAACGAACCTCATTACTAAGCTTGCTGGTTACGACCGGCACTCGATCTTACGACCTAGAACCTCGCCCTTGCCATGAACGCTCCGATGACATCTACGACGATGCTGGAAGACCAGTTTCGACAAAACATCACGATCAAGTCGAACTTTTCTGCAGCATCATGACGGCGTTTACCCTAATGCTTTTTCCCTTTCACTTTTACTCGATTTACGAAATTGCATGCACCGGAACAAAATACCCCCATTTTCTTTCTCACGATAGATATGCTGAACTCACGGCATGCACGACGGCGTTTTGTTTAGGCCCCGGCCTGTCGTTTCCGCCAGATGGACAGCTTATACCCCCAGATACCCCCTTTGATTTCTGCTTCTTAATGCGAGCTGCGAGCGACGGTGGACATGTAACTTCCTAATACAGACTATGATCTGTTTACCAAATCTGCCGAGGATTTGGATGAGATATGGGTGGTTGGCCTCGAGACGAGAGATACGATTACGACTTCAGATAGCACGTTAGACCTCACTATGACGATTCTTCACGCCCAACGGGAAAATGTCCAGTCTGACGAGTACGTGAAGCCTGATGACGCGCGTCTTGAATGCCTTGGAGCACGACGGTCCTCCGCAAGCTGTTACTGGAGGATGGTGGGCAGAATGCCACACCGGAGCTGAAAGAGGACACCGATGCTTGGTGTATTCGTTAGAGCCCAACCTCACAGCAGTGTATCAGGCAGGCTGGTATAGCGTCGGGATGAGCTGTGAGTATTAATAAGCGGTCACCTGAACAGAGTGAGATCGCCACAGCGTGAGATCGTCCGAGTGAGATCGTCGCCAGCCCAGAGGTGTGCTAGTGGTGTCGCGGGAAGCGCGTGAATGGATGATGTTGTTTTGAATGTTTGATTTGATATGGATATGGATATGGATATGATACTTGTGCTGCAATGCATGGCCCCGCCTCTATCTACTGCGCATCATCAACGCGACGTATCCGCTTTCCAGATGCAGTCTAAGATGCAATGTATCGAGAAAAGGTACACCCGACTGCCCCCACGCGCTCATATCTTCAAACGCAGTCTCGGGGAGCATTCGGGCCGTGTGCGACAGCAGCGGAAGCATCAGCGCCCAAGGGCAATGTCGATTACATGGACGGCCAAGCAGCGGCAGCCTGCATCCTTGGGTCCGAAGGGTCCGGGCTGGGATGCTCTGTCCATGTTGGGAGTGGATGAGGTAGGTGCAGTGCGAGGTTTGGATGGGGTTCAACGTGTGGGTCGGGCGGGCAGCCTGACGGCCGGCGGATGTGGGTGCAAGTGGAGGGAGAAGAAGCGAAAGACGCGGGTACCTTGTTCGACAGCGCAGTGTCAAGAAGCGAAGGAAAAGGTTTAAATGAAACTCAGTGTGGGAAAATCGCTCGAAGCGCAGTGATGGTGCATTGCAGCGCCGTGGCACTGGAACGCTGTCCTGGTTTCCCTGTCGGGCTGCTCCTTCTCTTTTCGTCTCAGATTCTCGACCACGCACCACAACAAGATCTGCCAACTTTAAAGTTTAATCTGACAGCGTCGTGTGGAAATGATGGAGAGGATTGGCAGTATTGAATATATACAATCTTTCCATTGCGTTTGGACCTTGCAGCATCGTGCTTGGCCGTGGCTTGGGCAGCACGGCAGGCTGCGTGCAATCAAGAGATGCGCATCATTGAGCGTCGGCAGCATGTGGTGACACGAAAACACGTGCTGTGCGTTTGGCGGCTTGGCCTGATGGGTGCCTGACGAAGAGTGCGCTGGTCCCTAGAGCGGTAGCTGGTAGTAGGTCTGGAGTTTGGACTAATGAGAACCAGCCACGACGAGCAGAGCACAAGGAAATGGGAGCGTTAGTGGGCGGTCGAGGGAAGCATTCCTATAGGCAGCCCGTGCTTGAAGTCTCTGCACGCTCGCGGATGGGGCCTCTACTTGGTTCTGTCTGTGAGGAAGATGATGATGATGCTGTGAGGAAGTAGGTGCCGACATGTGTCGTCGCATGGTGCACGCTGCTGGGCTCCAACTGAGTGGCCTGCTGGAGCGGCGGCGGGCAGCGAGTCGGTGAAGCCTGTCGGCACCGAACAAACGCGTCAGGCTGGCCTCGCATCGCAACGTCACAGCTGGCCGAAGCGACTGACCAGGGACCGGGCTTGGTTGTTGTTGTTGTTGGGGGGTGAGATGATGCAGGGCTCGCACGAAATGTCTGTAAAAATGCCATCGGCTAGCCCCGACAACCTCTCCACTCACAAGGCAAAGCTGGGAATCACGATGATGGATTGCAGCCATTTCGTCTTCAATCCGCCGCCCAATCACAACCAGTACCGCGCTCTGTAGACAGCAGCCTCCCTGCTGACAAGCGACGATGCCCGTTTGCATCACCGTCGCAGCGTCGCTAGAGCTGAGAAGGGTCAGGCTGGTCTCGGGCACCCGCGCAGTTGATGCCCAAGCGACGCCACCTGAGGGCTGCCCACGTCCGTCTCCACACAGACAGTCCAAAGCGCACCAGAAGCTCGAGCTATGGAGACGTTTGGGCCCTCCGAATAATTAGATCGGCTGCCGTCGGTACGCCGCTCTTTTCGTCTTGTTCCTTTTCCCTCTCTTCTGCTGCCTCCCCATCGCATCCAGACAAAACCGGCCTTTCACCCATTTCGCCAAACCAGCAGCCAGTGTCACAAGCCAGCCGTCTCAGCGTGCTGCCCAACCGCTCGACCTGCGTCTTACGCCTACCGCCACCCCCGTCACCCGGCCAATCAAGCCCCGCACCCGCTGCAAGCCATTCTTCACTTGCGGCTCTTCTCGAGAGACAAATCGCACATCGAGAGCACTTGAACAAGTACTCGTCCCGTCGCCCACACACTCAGCATTGCCTGCTAGAGTGCGCGCGTATTGCTGGGAGCTTAGTACCCTCTACTTTCCGAGTACCTGCTGTGACCGCCCCCACCAGGAAGCTGCATCCCGCCACACCGTCAAGGTCCACTCTCTTGTCGCAGGCCAGACCCCCCTCCCCTCCCCCCAACGTGCCGGTATATTGGTCAAAACCCCGCTTCTGCGTCCTGCATCTCTGAACACCTCTCTTCTGGATCTCTCTGGACACCATAGCCCTCAGACGCTCAAAGCCTGCACTGCCATCCGCTGTGACTGCTTTTGCCCGTAATCTTGGTGCCTAGAGCCCCTCTGTCTTAGCTCCCTTAGCTTGGCCCCCCTCCTCATTTCTGGCATTGACATCACTGTCATCTTTCTTTTCGTCACCTTCCCACACGCCTCTCAGTAGCCATGTCGCGCGCAAATCAGTGGTTTGTGCCTGGCGAGGGAATCGCGAGAGAAGTCATTACGGCCGACATCCAGCGCTACTTGGGCCCAGATGCGCTCGTCAGGCCTGGCACCGGCAGCGGAGAGTACCAGGTCCGCATACTTCTCCTTGACGCCAACACGACGGAAAACTAACTCGCACATAGGGCCAGCCAGGCTACTGGATAACAGCGTATCGCACTCTCACATCGGTAGGTGGAGCCATCGGACGGTGCTCGCGCACAGGGCTAACAACTCGTCAGCAAATGATACAGGACCTGAAGATGGATTCTCAACGCTGGCAGCAGGAGCGCCAGCCAGGCGAGACGGGACGTGGAGGTAGCCATAGTCCTCAAGTGCGCTCTACTAAGGTATCAGGGGGCTCTAACGCTTCATTAGTCGCTTATCAGGACTCTCGTACACATGCTGCACGCCAGCACTGGGGTCCCACAAAACCGTATGAACACGGTGCGCCTCAGGCCGCGGCGGATCCCTATGATCAACCCCCTCGCCAGTCGTCAACGTCGTCTAGAGCGACCACGTATGCGTCTTCAGGCTATGGTAGCAGTGATCCTCATTACACCACGACCCCCACATCCGTGTATGGAAGTTCACATCCATCGTACCAGGCTTCACCCGCTTCTGCTGCACCCAGGACTCAGCCAGCGGATCCCTACTCATCTTACCAGCAGCCCAGTGGACGGGACTACCCTGCTCAATCTGCTTATTCCTCTTATCCGGCGCAGACCCCAGATCCCTATGGACGCCAGCCGACCACCCAAGCCGCTCAATACACTGCTCCAAGGTATTTTGGTTACTATGACGAACCCTATTTGGTCTATCGCTAAGCCCCAGTAGTACCACAGCAGTCGCTCCTGGCTACTACGTTGCGTCTGATGGTCGTCGTAAGTCATTGTAGCCGTTGCGCTACTCTATTACTAACGCGTTCCCCCTAGAATATCCCTTGTCCCAACAACCTCAATCCTCACGCAATCCACAGTCGGGCACCTCTAGGTACAGTACAAGATAGAGTCCATATCCATTGACGGCCTTGTCATTGTTCCTGCGTCGATGTACCGAGCCCGGAGATACCCCTTCTTTCCAACCTACTGGATGGTGCTCTGGAGTCTGGCCACCCTAATGTTTTAATGGATCCGTCTTCTACCTTCTGCGTACCGTAGGGAGTTTGCCATTACCAAAAGCATCCGGATAGAGATTTGTTTCCCTAGGACTTGAAACCATGGACCCATGTCTCACTCCCAATCCGGGCGGAGCTGCCCAAATGGAGCCTTTCACTATCCGGTCTTTCTTTTGTGTCTGGTGTTGTGTATGTTAATTGGGAAATTGGGTTTCATTTCTCATTCTCCTCATACGACTGGATCTTTGCTCTGCGGGATGCGGAACCCATTACTGCCATGGAACTTATAGCCTCTATCGGGATATGTATTCCGCTCATGGCTATCACTATCATGCAATTGCATCAATTCCCGGATTCTGCTTTTCTTGCTATGTATATACCTACGACACGGGCGTTGCTCCACGAAGTCGATGTTTACGAATGAACGGTTATCTGCGCATGCACAGCATGCGTAGAATGATATATTCCTGTCTTTGCCTACTCACCTTGTTTTGATCCGCAATGGATTGCGATTAGATGCTTCGCACCAGCATTCAGCCTAGTCTTGTTCGATTTGCTCTCTCGCTTCCGGGGAACAATAACGAGCATTGGCAGTGTGCTGAACTCGCATTCTGCCTCTACCCCCTGATCGGCACGGTTACCACCACGCCACGGCAACCCTTCTGCGCCACTTTCTGACAGTTCCCACATCGATTGTTGCAGATCTTATGCCGACATCCGGACCATGCCTGATGATTTCTTGCCATGTATTGCTAAGAAGATGTTGGTGACACAGAAAGATGCTAGAAGATATTTCTCAGTGCGCGCGATTTGAGCACTCTAGACAGCGAGCTCAGCTCTAACCGCGGCTCGCTGCATTGCGACATTCCCGTGAACTATCTAATAGTACCCCGTCACGTTGCTGGTATATAGACGCGCCTATGACGATTCGATGATTTGTAACATATGGTTTGGTCTTGCACGTATGCACATGCAGGTCCCACTTTAGCGCAATCATAGTTATCATCTAGCGATATTGCTTTAGCAAATCTACAATACTTGCGCATCCGCTCCATTCTGCGACCTCCAAAGGCGTGGACCCTTGGGTCGATGGCCTCGTAGGATCTGCTCCCCGGCTTAGGAGCAGTTTCACAACTTCCGTCTTCCCACCAAATACGGCAGTCAAAAGTGGTGTTGCACAGTCTCCTACCTTCATCTCCATCCAGGACCGTGGGTCGTCTTGGAACATGATACTGTCAACAGGACATCCCAAGTTGAGTAACAACTCGACAACCTCAACAGCATACTCGTCATCTCGTTCGACTGCAAAGTGAAGAAGCTGACCGCCTCCCACTCCACTGCAGCGCCCCAAGAACAGTCTAATCGTCGACATTGGAGCCCGACAGACCGCTCCTGATATCGGAGTGATATCTTTATCCCCTCTTGTATCAAGGGAAGCGCCATTGTCGATGAGCCAACGACATACGTGTTCGTCATGGATAAACTTCCTAGCAAAAGGTCAGATATCACGAACATGCATTTGAATGCGTACTTACCCAAGGCGGGGACATCTAGGGTCAACGTCTGGCTGGTTGACGTCCCATCCGAAATCCTCAAAGATCCGGACTATGGCGGTGGACGTCGCGAAAGCCGTTATCAAATGTGGAGCACGATTTTCACAAAGATACAAGAGAATATCAGGGTGATTATTCTTTGCTGCTTCGCAAAAAGCGCATGAAAATGATCTCAGGTCGTCGTTTGGATGTTGGACTTTGGCGGCCTGGAAGGCTTCAATGACACCAGCCAAGTTGCCAGACTTACTGGATTCGAATAAGCTCTGGGCAAGCGACGTAATGGATCTAGCGCATTCAGGTTTTCGTGGAGAAAACGTCTCTGGTAGAATCAGACAGACGGCATCTGTGAACCGCGTTGGAAGGTCCTGGTCTGTTAGATCAACTCCAGCACTGCGCAGAAGGTAGGCAACGATGGAGCGTCTCTTGCCTGAAATAGCGCCAGCAAGTGCTCGGAGAATCTGGCGTTTTTCGTGCTCGAAAATCGTCACGAGACTGGTCAAATGCTCCAGGGAGCCAGACCATGCAGTCCAGAATAGGCCGCCAGTATAATGTTTCGCTTCGCGATCTGGAAAGTCTTGAAGGGCGGATAGAAGGATTTGAAGACCCTCGTAATGCTGTTTTCTACTGGCATCCTCGATTGCCAGTCCAATCGTTGCCTGCCCAAGCATCGACGCATTGTTTTGCACAAGATATTGCAAGACCTCTAGCTTGTTCCACTCTACTGCTGTTCGGATGAGAGTGGTCCAGAATGCTCTTTCTCTGCCTGCATTCGAGTGCTCTTGCCTCAGGTTCAGTAACAGCTCTACCATGGAGACCCGGCCAGCCTTCACTGTTTGAGCAATCGCATCATCGTACAATGAGTTTGGTAGAGGGCGGCCACGGTTCACCAACGTAATAACAATGTTTTTGTGGCCGCTGACGGCTGCGGCTTGTACAGCGTGTACGTATCGAGTGCTATGTATGTTCGTGCGGTTATTCCAGTCCCAATATTCAAGTATCATTAACACTAGGCTGAGAGAGCCAGATGCTGCTGCTGCAGCGAACATTTCTCCGAAATAGCGTGTATTACATGCAGCGTTGACATGTTTAGCGAGCAGTTTCTTCACAAGCTCAGGTTGATCCGTTTCGGCAGCCGCTACGAGCGCATTTTCTTGGATTTCTTGGAATGAGATATGCCCCTCTGGCGGCGTACTCAGAGAATCGATAAGGTGCCAATAAATCATAGACCGAGCTGCAAGCCGCACCAGAGACCCACTATGTCGCTCGTATAGCTCAGGATAGGTTAGTTGGGTGAGATAGTCGGCTGTACTGCGAATCGCGCAGCAAAGCTTGTTGGAATTCTCCGTTCGCAATTTCGACTGAATGAGTTTGACTCTCATGGGCTCACTTATACGCTCAGAGGCAAGCATGGTTCTCGGTAACCGAAAGATGCAATCCTGGGCAAGCTCATCGAATCGTCCTGTCTGAAATCAGACTGGAGTTTAAGGCTAAATGGATTAACCTTACGACATATAAGTCGGAGC